>Ga0308411_10000988_pt1 | contig 19181 bp, 13 predicted proteins | sample HotsprottomLayer_2_FD_203530 | JGI IMG/M metagenome (GOLD analysis project Ga0308411, IMG submission 203530) | Hot spring phototrophic mat microbial communities from Octopus Spring, Yellowstone National Park, Wyoming, United States -... | ecosystem: Environmental > Aquatic > Thermal springs >...
GCGATTGTCTGGTACGCCACTGTGGGCACCGCAGCCGATGGGATGGTTGAAGATGCCCGCGCCGGCCCAGGCCGCCTTGGCCTGGAATTCGCTCTTGGGCAGGATGCCGGTCACGGTCACGGAGTCGCCATTCAACTTGGCCGGCACGCACAACTTGGGCGACAGGTTATCGACCCCCTGCAACTTCGACAGGGTGATCCGCTGAACGTATTCCTCCGGCAGCGTCTCGCCGTGCATGTCAGCAGCGTAGTAATCTTGCACGCCGACCCCCTTGGGCAGGATCAGCACATTGGCACCCAGGGAATCCATCTCGCGAGCCACTGCCATTTCCGAGAAGTAGGTCACGGTGCGGATGGCAACCAGGGCCGTCACCCCCAGCACAATGGCGAGCAAGCAAGTAACCATCGGCACGGGCCGTTCGCCCATCTCTCTGCCGATGAGTGTGGCTAATCGCATCGGAATAGTCCTCCTCAAGTAAGGTTGGCGAGCAGCGCGGCGGCTCAGTTCGGCCCACAATTGCCGCCCGGACAGCACCCACCCGGCCCACACTTGCCACCGGGGCAACACCCCTGCTGGGAGGCCTTGATCTGCTGGTCGAACTGTTCTCGGGTGAAAGCTCCCTCAAAGACGGCGATACGCTGACCGGGAGGAACCAGCACCGCCGTCAGGGGGACGTTTGTCTTCGGATTCAATTCCAGCATCTTGAGGAAACCGGCCTCGGCCGCATCGTCGGCGCGAAAGGTGACGACCTCGGTGACAGGGCCATATTGAGGATCTGCTTTAACCTCGTTGATGCCGGCCGGCAGTGCCTCCGTCGATCCCGCAGGACGTACACACAGCAGGACGAGTTTGCGTGCCTGAGTGACCTTGAGACAGGCGGCCATGCCTGGGCTGACGAAAGCACCGGCCACATCCTGCTCGGTGATCTTCAGGGGGAAACCGCCGGTAATGGCTCCGTTAGGAGCGACGGCCAGAGCAATCGGCATCGGGGCGCGACTCAGGCCATAGCGAGCCACCAGAGCCTTCTCAGAAGGGTCGTTGACACGTACTGTGAAAGCCTGGCATCGTCCTCCCTGTCGGGCAAGGGCGGCATCCAGAGTCGTCTTCATGGCCTGGGTGGCGGCATCCTCTTCCTTGTAGAAGATCAGGAACAGGTACTGCCCATTGCGAGCCGCGTTTTGCAGGGCCGTCTCCGCAGCACTGGGACTGCCCGTCTGTGCCGAACTCATGCCCACCAGAACACACAATGCGATCATTCCCACTGCACACTGCCACCGACTCTGCCGCATGTCTGTCTCCTTGTTCGGGTTCGTTTGGGGAAGATCCTATTCCAGCAACGTACTTCATGAGGGGGGCCAGGATCTTCTCTACTTCTGCTATCGGATATCGACGATAGCCTTGTTGAGGGGAAAAAAAAAGGCCGATCACAAGTCAGCCACGAAGCTTTTCAATCGCTGCAAGCCCTGTTCGCAAATCGTGTAGCAGGATCGGCCACTTTCGGTCTCGACCTGCACCAAACCTGCTTCCTTGAGAACCTTGAGGTGTTCGGACACGGTGGACTGCGACAGAGGCATCCGCTCGACTAGATCGCTGCACAGGCAGGCCGATTGTTTGCGCAAGATGGCCAGGATGAGCAAGCGGGCAGGGTGTGCCAGTGCCCAGGCCAGTTTGGCCAACTGATCCTGACACTCGCAAAGCGGAGTTCGCAGAGCGGCGGCTTGTTCGTCTTCAGTCAGGCATCGGCGAATACGCATGGATATACCCTTCCTGGCGATGACTCAGCTATACCTCTGCTCGATCTGATGGTCAATGGCGAATGATTCCGAGCCAAGGATCGTCCAGGGTCATTCAAAGTTTGAGCTAGCAAAAGATGGGGAAGGGGTTTATCCGAGCGAGCCAGGGAAACGTACGGCAGGGAGAAGACATGGCTTGCCGAAGTTTGCTAGAGGCTCTCAAGGACGTGCCCGACCGACAGGGGCAAGGGGCTGGCGCAGGGGTTCCGGCTGACGCGGCAGGACAAAGAGAGACGGGCAGTGGCAACCCTGCCGATGCCATTCGCTACCTCGGTACTCGGCTCACTGTGGCCATCAATTTCCTAGCCTCTCTCTTTTGAAACTTTGCATCCCCCTGGGTGAGAGGTCGGCTCTCTAGAGCGACTCTCTTTACTCGACGCGGACTTTCCTTTACCCTGTCTGTAACCTGTTTCCCCAACCATGGATTCGCACCAGAATGTCCGATTCCTCGTCGATTTCAACCTGGATCGGTCGGCTGCGGCTGGGCGACGCAGCCGCAGCGGGCCACCTGTGGCAGCGTTATCATGCTCGGTTAATCGAACTGGCGCGACAAAACCTCATTGCCCCATTGCGTGGCGAAGCGGAGGATGTGGTGTCGCTCGCTTTCTGTTCCTTCGTGCAGGCCATGCAACTGGGTCGCTATCCCGACATCACTCACCGCGATCAGTTGTGGCGAATGCTGTTGACGCTGACCCTCAATCAGTCCCGTCGCCTCAACCGTGATGCCGGCCGACAACGCCGCGACATCCGCCGAACTCTGTACGCGGCCGATCTCTTTGATCTGCCCGATGCCGACCTCGACCGACTGGCCGGCAGCGAACCCGATCCCGCTCTGGCCGCTCAGATCAACGACGAACTACGCGACTTGCTAGAGCGATTGCCCGAGGATCTCCGCGTCGTCGCCGTCGATGTGCTGGCCGGCTGGACGGTTGCCGAGATTGCCAACCGGCTGAAGGTTTGCGTCCGCACCATCCAACGCCGACTCGAGCGGATTCGTCAATTCTGGCTGACCGATGAGCCGTCCGACTGATCGTCACGGCGAACAAAATTTTTCTGTTTCCCTGTCGCCATCGCCAGCGAAAGGGCTTCTTGAAGGGTAGAGACCGCGTTGCCCTAATCTCCAAGGAGCCATCATGCATCCCAAGCTCGACGCTCTGTCCCTGGCGGATTGGCGTGTCCTGGATTCCATCTGCGATGAGTTCGAGGCCGGTTGGCAGCGACGCGAGCGGCCGGACATCGAAACCTATCTGACTCGCTGTCCCGATTCCTCGCGACTGGTGCTGTTGCGCGAATTGCTGCGCATCGAACTGGAATGGCGGTTGGAACAGGGCGAGGTCGTCCGTGAGGCCGAGTATGCCCGCCGTTTTCCCGCGTTGGGCAACGAACTGGGGACGTGTCTGCAAGCCGCCCAGCAAGCGGTCGCCGAACGCATGGCCGCCTCGACCATGCCGCCCCGCGATACCCTCTCCTCCGTTTCCAGCCCTCTGTCACAGTCCGGGGTAACGCAGACCTTCTGGTCAATTCCGTTGCCGGATGTGAATCCTCCCGCGACAATCCCGCAACTGGTTGGAGAGTACGAACTGGTCGAACCGCTCGGAGCCGGCGGCATGGGCGAGGTGTGGAAGGCCCGGCATCGTCGGCTCGACAAATGGGTCGCGCTCAAGCTCATTCGTGCTGAAGGTCGGCACTTCAGCGATGCGGTCACACGCTTTCTCCGCGAGATGAAAGCCATCGGGTCGCTGGATCACGAAAACCTCGTCGAGGCCTCCGATGCCGGGGAAGCCGGTGGACAGGTCTACCTGGCGATGAAGCTGATCGAGGGCCAGGATCTGAGCAAGTACGTCAAGGACAAAGGCCCACTGCCGATCAGCGAGGTCTGCGACATCGGTCGGCAGGTGGCTAAGGGGTTGCAGTATCTGCACGAACGACGGCTGGTACACCGTGACCTGAAGCCCGGCAATCTGATGCGCACGCCTGAAGGCAAGATCAAGCTCCTCGACCTAGGGCTGGCTCGCTGGCAGGCAGACAGCGGCAGAGAAACCAACGATCACACCCAACTCGGGCAAGGGCTGGGCACACCGGACTACATGGCTCCCGAGCAGATTGCTCACGCGGCCGAGGTGGACATTCGGGCGGATCTGTACGGCCTGGGCGGCACCTTGTTCTATCTGTTGACCGGCCAACCGCCCTTTGGACACGTCCAGGGCCGCTACGAGAAGATGAAGGCCCACGAGAGCCAATCCGCTTCCGACGTACGCAAGTTGCGCCCGGAGGTGCCGACCGAACTGGCCGAACTGATCGCTCGGCTAATGGCCAAGCGGCCCGCCGGCCGGCCGGAATCCCCTGTCGAGGTGCTGAAGTTGCTTGATCGCGTGCCAGTGACCGAAAACGACAAGGGAACCGCCGTCCTGACTGCGCTGTCGCCCCGGCAACGACGACGACTGCCCCTCTGGCTCGCTCTGGGCACTGCCGGTGTACTGTTCCTGGTGACGGCTCTGGTACTGTCGCTTGCTTCCCGACCCAATCCACCCGAGGAACGCATTCCGTCACCTGACAAACCTCTGGCGAAAGTGGATGTTCCGGTGCCTACCCGGCCGGTCGGCCCAGTGGTCGTACAGCGGTTCCAGGTGCAACACACCGAGCGATTCGACGAGGGTGGAGGCTCCTTCAAGGGCATCCTCGGTCAGGACAGTTTCTCGACTCGCTTTGGCGATCAGGTCAAGGTGGAGGTAACGCTGTCGCGACCGGGCTACGGCTATCTGCTAGCCTATGCGGCCGATGGCAAGGAACACCTGTTGTCGCCGGAAGATCCTAATGTGCCGCCTGAGCAACTAGATCGATTGGCGTACCCGGTTTCTCCGACCGGGGAGGTCTATGAAGTCAATGACGGCATCGGTCTGCACGTCTTTCTGGCGGTGGTCAGCCCCAGGCCATTGCCCAGTTTTGCCGATTGGCAGAAGGAGCGGGGAGTGGCTCCGTGGAAGGCGACAGTACCAGCCGAGTCGGGAGTGATCTGGAAGCGAGAATCGCAAGCCTCGATTGACATTCGCCAACCGACGACGCGGCAAACCCGAGGTAAGGGCAGTAAGCAACTGGGCATCACCGAACTGGAGCAACTGTTGCAGTGGTGGCAGAAACAGCCCAGCATCGAGACTGTGGGACTGACCGGCTTCGCGGTCACGCGGAGGTGAAGAAGCACGGTTCGCTGAGAGATCGGTCGTCGAACGAGCGAGTTTTTCCGCTACAGCGAGGCATGGGGGAGTGGCTCGGCTACTTCCCTCTGCGATACGTTCGCATGTGCCCTGTGGCATCGGGACGAGCAGGGCGACATCAAGACGCTGTCACTCCGACACAGCCACCAAGCACGCGACCAGAGTTTGCCCTCCGTCGCGGAGGGACGATCGGAAAATGGTTGACACCTGCTTTGCGATTGCCTAATCTAACGGTGTCGATCCGCCTATATGCGGTGTGGCACCTACATGTCCACACCCCTAGCCTACCCCTTGGCAACGGCCCATTGCCATGCCTCCGCTGTACTCCACCAAAGGGCTGCCGCCGTTTGATGGTTCCAACCTCTGTGACTAACCCCCCTGACAATGATTATCCTTGCAAGGAGTCGCTGATCATGAGCAAAGTTGTCGGCTGGAATGATGATCCCGCTCATTTCCGCACCCCAAGCCGTCGCGGCTTTCTGCAAGTCGGACTGCTTGGCGGTCTCGGGCTAACGCTCGACCAGTTCTTCCGCCTTCAGGCACTCCAGGCCTCCACGCCGGGTGCCCCCAAGGAAGGGCCGGCTAAGTCGGTCATTCACATCTTCCTGCCCGGTGGCATCGCTCACCAGGATTTCGTCGATCCCAAGCCGCTCGCTCCCATCGAGTATCGCGGCGAGATGGGCGTGGTCAACACCAAACTGCCCGGTGTTGTCTTCAACGAGTACATGAAGAAGACCGCCGAGATCGCTGACAAGATCACCGTTTGCCGCTCCATGACGCACGGTGAAGCCGCCCATGAACGCGGCACGCACAACATGTTTACCGGCTACCGCCCCAGCCCGGCCATCACCTATCCAAGCATGGGTTCGGTCGTCTCTCACGAGTTCGGCCCGCGACACAACCTGCCGCCCTACGTCTGTATCCCCAACCTGCCGACGACCTACGCCTCGTCCGGCTATCTGTCCAGTGCCTTCGCGCCGTTCAGCCTCGGCAGCGATCCGGCCTCGCCCGGCTTCACGGTGCAGGATCTCAAGTTGCCCGGCGGTGTCGATGAGAAGCGGTTCACCACCCGCAAGACCATGCTCGCCGCCGTCAACGACCACTTCGCTAGCAAAGAGAAGGACGATTCGCTCAAGGCGATGGACACCTTCTACGAACGCGCTTACAGCCTGATCAGCTCCGAAAAGGCCAAGAACGCCTTCAACATCAACCTCGAGCCGGATGCTCTGCGTAATGAGTACGGCCGCAATGCGGCTGGTCAACGCATGCTGTTGGCGCGGCGACTCGTCGAGGCGGGCGTTCGCTTTGTGTCGCTGACCTACGGCGGCTGGGATCTGCACAACAGCATCAAGGCCGGCACTGCCAGTCAGTTACCCCAGTTCGATCAGGCATTCGCGACTCTCATCACCGATCTGGATCGTCGTGGCCTGCTCGCCAGCACTTTGGTCATGGTCTCCAGCGAGTTCGGCCGCACTCCCAAGATCAACGGCACGGCCGGTCGCGACCACTGGCCCAAGGTCTTCTCGGTGATCCTGGCCGGTGGCGGCATCAAGCGCGGCTTCATCTACGGCTCGTCCGATGCCACCGCTACCGAACCCGAGGAGGATCCGCTGACCGTCGAAGATCTGGCCATGACCGTCTACCACCAACTCGGCATCGACGGTGAGAAACGCCTGATGGCTCCCGGCAACCGGCCCATCGACATCGTTCGCGAGGGCAAGGTTCGCAAGGAACTCATCGGCTGAGAGAAGCCTCTCTTGAACCACTTTCCCCCCTCCACCTCATGGGTGCGAGGGGGACATGGTTTCGGGCAAGGGGTTTCCGGGCTTTCAGGGATTGTCTCGATCCGCCGCTTCTATCTTGGCGAAGTGGCAGGGCGAGAGGGGGAGGCACCATGAGATTTTCTACCACCAGTCGGTTCCTTCTACTGCTGGCTGCGTTGAGTGTGCTGCCAGGCGATCTAGCTCGGGCGGCTTCGCCGTCTCTAGGTAGCATCACGCCACGCGGGGCGCAGCGCGGCACCACGGTTACGCTGCTGTTCAGCGGTGCCCGGCTCGACGATGCTCGTGAGATCCTGTTCTACTCGCCGGGCTTCGCGGTGCAGAAACTCGAAGTGGTCAACGTCAACCAGATTCGCGCTACCGTCGCCATCGCTGCCGACTGCGCTCTGGGCGAACACGCCATGCGCGTGCGGACGGCCAGCGGCATTAGCGAGTTGCGTACCTTCTGGGTCGGCGCACTGCCCGAAGTCGCTGAGAAGGAACCCAACAGCGAACTAGCCACCGCCCAGAAGATTCCGCTCAACGTCACCGTGACCGGAGTCGTCGATAACGAGGATGTCGATTACTACGCCGTCGAGTGCAAGAAGGGCCAGCGTCTGTCCGTCGAGATCGAAGGCATGCGTCTGGGCAACACGCTCTTCGATCCCTACATCGCCATCGTCGATAGCAAACGCTTCGAGCTGGCCACCTCCGACGACCATCCGTTGCTCGGTCAAGATGGCCTGTGTTCCATCGTGATCCCGGCTGATGGCCTCTACTACGTCGTGGTGCGCGAAAGTGCCTATCAGGGCAACGGGGCCTGTGCCTATCGACTGCACGTCGGCACTTTCCCGCGACCGCAGGCCGTCATCCCGGCGGGTGGCAAGGCCGGCGAGGAAATCGAGGTCACCTTCCTAGGCGATCCGATCGGCCCCATCAAGCAGAAGATCAAGATTCCGGCCACGCCTGGTGTCAAGTACGGCATTCACGCTCAGGATGCCGGCGGTATCTCGCCCTCGGCGATTCCCTTCCGCATCAGCGAGGTGGGCAACGTCGTGGAAGTCGAGCCGAACGACACGCCGGCTAACGCCACAGCTAGCCCCGGCCCTGTGGCGTTTCAAGGAGTCATCGACAAGCCCGGTGATGTCGATCACTTCCGCTTCCAGGCCAAGAAGGGCGAGACTTATGACATTCATTGCTACGCGCGTCGCTCTGGCTCGCCGCTCGATCCGGTGATGACGCTGTCTGTTCTGGGCGGCGGAGCCATTGCCGCCAACGATGATGCCATCGGCCCGGATAGCTACTTCCGCATCACTTTCCCAGAGGATCGCGAATATCTGCTGAGCATCACCGATCACCTGGGCAAGGGCGGCCCCACCTACTTCTATCGCGTCGAGTTCCAGCCGGTGCGACCGACCGCCACGCTGTCGATCCCCAAAGTCAGCCTGTTTTCGCAGGAACGACAGACCATCACGATTCCCAAGGGCAATCGCATGGCGACCTTGTTCAGCGTTGGACGTGCGAACTTTGGCGGAGAAGTGGCCATCGTGCCCGAGAAGTTGCCGGCCGGTGTCACGCTGCACGCCGAGAATTGTGCGGCCAACCTGGACGTTGTGCCGGTGGTGTTCGAGGCACCGGTCACGGCTCCCGAAGCCGGCGTGCTGACCCCCGTTGGCCTGCGGCACGCCGATCCCAAGCATCCGCCCATCGCCGCCGCTTTCTCGCAACAGGTCGAACTGGTCACGGGCGGCCCCGGTCAATCGGTCTACTGGGCACCCAGTGTCTCCAATCTGGCGATTGCTGTCGCTGAGGAGTCGCCTTTTGCCATCGACATCGTCGAACCCAAAGCCCCGCTGGTGCAAAACGGGTCGATGCAACTTAAGATCGTGGCCCGACGCAAGCCGGGCTTCACCGCACCCATCACGGTTTTCCCGCTATTCAACCCGCCCGGAGTCAGCTCGGCCTCGGCAGTGACGATACCGGCCAACGGCAACGAGGTACTGCTGCCGATGAACGCCGCTCCGAACGCTCAGGCTCGTAAGTGGAAGACGGCCGTTCTAGGTGTCTCCGATGCCGGCAAAGGGCCGATCTGGGTGTCGTCGCAACTGGCGACTCTCGAAGTGGCCACGCCGTTTGTAGTCGTGGCCAATCTGTCGCGGTCGGCCGTCGAGCAGGGTAAGGAAACCGAGATGGTCTGCACCTTGCAACAGTTGACCCCCTTCGAGGGCACTGCCAAGGTGCAGTTGGTCGGCCTGCCCGTCCACGCCACCACTGCCGTGGCTGACATCACCAAGGACACCAAGGAAGTCATCTTCAAGATCACGACGACCAAGGACACCCCGGCAGGCATCCATCGCAACCTGTTCTGCCAGATCACCCTGATGCGCCACGGCGAGCCGGTCGTTGCCAACTCCGGCTACAGCGAGTTGCGAGTCGATGTGCCGATCGTCAAGACCACCCCGCCGCCACCTCCTCCGGCAGCGGGCACTCCGCCCCCTGCCCCGGCAGCGGCTCCTCCCAAACGACTCAGCCGCCTCGAACAACTCCGTAAGGAGCAGGAAGAACGCGAAAAGGCAGGTAACCCCGCGCCACCGCCTGCCACTCCTAAGAAGTGATCCGTGACCGGAAAACGTCGGCTCTGCGCTGGTGGCGACCTTCTCCGACGTTTTCCGTTTCGACATACCCCCCTAGGATTGCCTAGCCATGAAAGACACCATGAGCCGACTACTGATCGCCCTCGCTGTTGCCGGTTCTCTGGCCAGTGTGAGCCAGGCCAACGAACCTGCGCCGACCAGCTTGCAGGTCTTCCCCCCCGACGTGCAGTTGACGAGCAGTCGGTCGCAGCAACTGCTCGTCGTGCAGGCCGGCTATGCCGATGGTCTGACGCGCGATGTCACAGCCAAGGCCAAACTAACCCTGGCCAACCCGGCTCTGGCCAAGATCGACAAGGGCATCGTCACGCCTCTGGCCGATGGGGCTACCGAACTGGTCGTCGAGTTCGGTGGGCAGAAGGTCAGTGTGCCGGTCAAGGTCAAGGATGCCAAGCTCGATCGCCCCATCAGCTTCAAGCTCGATGTCATGCCCATCTTCATGCGGGCCAACTGCAACTCGGGCGGCTGCCACGGTGCGGCACGCGGCAAGGATGGCTTCCGCCTGTCGCTGTTCGGCTTCGATGCCGACGGGGATCACTATCGTCTGACCCGCGAGCAACCGGGCCGACGTATCAATCTGGCTCTGCCCAGTGAGAGTCTGCTTATCGAAAAGGCGACCGGCAAGGTGCCGCACACCGGCGGCGCACGCATCAAGGAAGGCGATCCGTACTACAACGATCTGATTCGCTGGATGGAGGCCAAGGCACCCAATGACCCGGCCACCATTCCCACGCCGGTCGCCCTCGACATCTACCCACGCAAGGCAGTGCTGGACGGCAAGGGCGAGACGCAGCAGATGACTGTGCGAGCCACTTACTCCGATGGCTCGGTTCGCGATGTCACCTCGCTGGCTCTGTTCCTGAGTAACAACGACAACTCGGCCAAGATCAGCGAGAATGGGCTGGTGACCGCCAACGAGCGTGGCGAGGCGTTCGTGATGGCTCGCTTCGCGACGTTCACGGTCGGCGCACAGGTGATCGTGCTGCCCAAGGGGCTGAAGTTCACTTGGCCCAACGTCGAGGAGAAGAACTACATCGACACGCTGGTTCACAACAAGCTCAAGAACCTGCGTATCCTGCCTAGTGAGGTCTGCGACGATGAGACCTTCCTCCGTCGCGTCACTCTCGACATTGTCGGCTTGTTGCCGACCCAGGAGGAATACACCCGCTTCATGAGCAGCAAGGAGCCGAACAAACGCGAAAAGCTCGTCGATGAACTGCTCGGCCGCAAGGAATTCGCGGAGTTGTGGGTGCTGAAGTGGGCCGAACTGCTCCAGATCCGCTCCTCGCAGCAGGTCAGCTATAAGGCCATGCTGCTCTACTACGACTGGTTGCAAGATCGCATCGCGCGAAATGTGCCGGTCAACGAGTGGGTGCAAGAACTGCTGGGTGCCTCGGGAGGCACCTTCAAGAATCCGGCGACCAATTTCTACCAGGCGGAGACCGACATCCTCAAGGTCTCCGAAAACGTCGCCCAGGTGTTCATGGGCATGCGAACGCAGTGCGCCCAGTGTCACAATCACCCCTTCGACCGCTGGACGATGGACGACTACTACGGCTTTGCCGCGTTCTTCAGCCAGATCGGCCGCAAGGGCACCGATGATCCGCGAGAGGTGATCGTCTTCAACAGCAAGAGCGGTGAGGTGACGCATCCGGTGACCCGACAGCAGATGAAGCCGAAGTTCCTCGGCGGGGCCGTGCCCGATCTGAAGGGCGAGGATCGTCGAGTGGTGCTGGCTCGCTGGCTGGCTTCGCCGGATAACCCGTACTTCGCCACCAACCTGGCCAATCGCGTCTGGCAGCACTTCTTCGGTGTGGGTATCATCGACGAAGTGGATGATGTCCGCATCAGCAACCCCGCGAGCAATCCAGAGTTGCTGGCCGAACTGGGCAAGCGGTTCACCGCCTACAAGTATGACTTCAAGAAACTGGTTCGCGACATCTGCACCTCGCGTACCTACCAGTTGTCCACCCGGACCAATCCGAGCAACGAGGGCGACACACGCAACTACGCTCGCGCCTACCTGCGACGTATCAAGGCCGAGACCTTCCTCGACTGTATCACGCAGGTGACCGAGACGAAGAACAAGTTCCCCGGCCTGCCCAACGGAGCCAGGGCGGTGCAGATCGCCGACGGCAGCATCAGCACCTACTTCCTGACGACGTTCGGTCGGCCGATGCGCGAGACGGTGTGTTCGTGCGAGGTGCGTCTGGAACCGACGCTGTCACAGTCGCTGCACTTGCTCAACGGCGACACGACCACGTCGCGGATCGCCTCGGGCAACCTGATCGGCCGTCGGTTGGCCGAGAACAAAACCCCTGCACAGATCATCGAGGAACTCTACATTCGCTGCGTGTCGCGTCGGCCGACCGCCGTTGAGATGGAACGCCTGCTCAAGTTGGTCGATACCGAGAAGGACAAGAAGCAGGCTTTAGAAGATGTGTTCTGGTCGCTGCTCAACTCACGCGAGTTCATGTTCAACCATTAACGGATCGCTGATTGCGAAACCGGCAAGCGAATGGCAACCACAGTGGAAACCTTGCAACGGGACGACTCAGCCATGCGACGCTATCTGCTTCTTGCGATTTTGATCGGAGCCGTGACAAGCGGCTCAGAGGCCATCGCCCAGCCCAAGGGGCCACGCCTCACCTACGACGAACACGTCCTGCCCATCCTCAAGGATAAGTGCGTCAACTGCCACAATCAGGATCGCAAGCGTGGTGGATTGGTGTTGAACAACTATACGGCCCTGATGCAGGGCGGCTCTTCGGGAGCGGCGGTCAAGCCGGGCGATGGCGAAGGCAGCCTGCTGTATCGGCTCATGGCGCATCTGCAAGAGCCGATCATGCCGCCCAGCCAGCCCAAGCTGCCCCAGGCGCAACTGGACGTGGTACGCGCCTGGATCGACGGCGGGGCACCAGAGAACGCCGGCAGCAAGGTGGTCATGGTCAACAAACCCAAGGTCGATTTCTCGCTGGCCAGCGCCAGTCGCGGCAAGCCGTCCGGCCCACCGCCCATGCCGCCGGCTACGCTGTCTCTCGAACCCGTCGTTCGAGCCAGTCGAGACACCGCAGTGCTGGCATTGGCCAGCAGTCCCTGGGCACCCCTGCTGGCCGTCGGTGGGCAGAAGCAGGTTTTGCTCTACAACACCGACACCCTCGACCTGATCGGTATTCTGCCCTTCCCCGAGGGCACGCCGCAGGTTCTCAAGTTCAGCCGCAATGGTAGTCTGCTGCTGGCCGGCGGCGGTCAGGGCGGCAAGTCGGGCAAGGTGGTCATCTGGAGCGTGACCAGCGGCGAGCGATTGTTCGCGGTCGGCGAAGAAAGCGATGTTGTCCTGGCGGCGGATATCAGTCCCGACCAGAGCCGAATTGCTCTGGGTGGGCCGAGCAAGATCGTTCGCATCTACTCGTCGAAGGACGGCAAGCTGCTCCACGAGATCAAGAAGCACACCGACTGGATCACTTCGCTGGAGTTCAGCCCAGATGGAGTTCTACTGGCCACGGGCGACCGCAACGGTGGGCTGTTCGTTTGGGAGGCGTACACAGCGCGCGAGTACCACACGCTCAAGGGGCCGACACAAGCCATCACCGAGGTGAGTTGGCGACCAGACAGCAACGTCTTGGCCGTCTCCAGTGAGGACACCTCGATTCGCCTGTTCGAGATGGAGAACGGTAACCAGATCCGCACCTGGAACGCTCACGGCGGCGGTAGTCTGTCGGTGCGTTACGCTGCTGACGGTCGGCTCATCACCACCGGACGCGACCGCGTGACCAAGTTGTGGGACGGCAACGGCGGTGCCCAGCGCAATTTCGAGGCATTGCCGGACATCGGCCTGCGGGCGGTGTTCAGCCACGACGGCGGCCGCATCATCGCCAGTGACTGGACGGGTACGCTGGCCGTTTGGGCGACGGCGGATGGCAAGCGATTAGGGACGCTGTCGGCCAATCCTCCCTCGCCCGCCGAGCAACTGGCGTTGGCCCAGAAGGTACTGGCCGAGAAGCAAAAGGCTGCTGAGGCATTGCAGGCCGTCTACAAGGCCTCGGAAGCTGCTCTGAACAAGGTGAACGCCGATCTGGCGGCAGCTCAGAAAGCGGTCACGGACACAGCGGCGGCGGTTAAGGCGGCTGAGGTCAAGGTGCAGCAGCTACAGGCCGACTTGAACAAGGCGCGGACGGCTCTGGCCAATGCCCAGGCCGAAGTCCAGGCCAAGGACGTGCTGACCCGCTCGCTCAAGGAGGCTGCGGCCAAAGTCAAGGCCGAGGCAGAGAAGAACAAGGCCAACGCCCCGTTGCAGGCGGCAGCCGGTCGAGCGGCAACCCTAGCCGCTCAGGCCGCTGGGGAACTGGAGGCGGTGCAGAAGTCGCTACCGGCCTTGACGCAGGCGGTTCAGGCCATCGAGCCGATGTTGACCCAGGCGCAGCAGCAGTTGACGGCAGCGCAGGCAGCAGCCAAGACGGCTCAGGCCGCAGTTATGCCGCTGATGACGGCTCAGAAAGCCGCTGCCGACAAGGCGGCTGCCGACAAGGCGGCCGCTGACCGGGCGGTCGCCGAACTGGCTCCTGCTCAGGCGACCGTTGCCCGCTGGCAATCGGCCCTGGCGCGGAAGGGGAAGTAATCGGCTGTCGCGAATCCTGAGCCGAGTGGGACTTCCCGCTCGCTGTGCCGACTGCTATAGTAACGCTTTCGCCGCTCGAAGGCGGATTGCGCCTGGACGCGAGCCTGTAGATCGGCTCGCGTCCCGTGCTTGTGAGATTGCTACACAGGAGTCGTGGACGATGGGTATTCGACGTATTCGCCGCATGCAGCGGCAATCCGACATGGCGCTTTCGCGGCGCGTCAACGGCATGCGTAAGACCAAGGAACGCCAGCGCCGCGATGCCCGCATGCTCGAGATCATCAAGAAGAATCCGTTCCCCTTCACGCCGCCGATCCGCAGTTGGTTGAGTGTGCAACTGAACAAGCCTTTCTCAGAGATCCAGGAAGCCGACGTGCAGAAACTGCTCGCCAGTGCCCGTTGAACAGGCCGCACGACAGCCTCCGCCCCCTTACGGGAGGCGGCTCGCTGGACGAGCACTAGCGAGCCACCCGGCGTCAGCGGCTGGAGGTCAATCAACCTTGCTTTTGTATCGTCTCCAGGTAGGAGCAGCGATGGCCGCCGAGAAGATCACACCCCGGGCGCAGGATTACTCCCAGTGGTATCTAGACATCGTCTACCGCGCCGGCCTAGCCGACAATAGCGACGTGCGCGGCTGCATGGTCATCAAACCCAACGGCTACGCCATCTGGGAAAAGATGCAACGCGCCCTCGATCGCCTCTTCAAGGACACTGGCCACGTCAACGCTTACTTCCCTCTGTTCATCCCCAAGAGCTTCTTCCAAAAGGAAGAGCAGATGGCCGAGGGCTTCGCCAAGGAATGCGCGGTCATCACGCACTACCGACTTCGCTCGCGCGACGGCAAGATTGAGGTCGATCCCGAGGCGAAACTGGAAGAAGAACTGATCGTTCGGCCGACCAGCGAGACGATCATCTGGAATACCTTCAAGACCTGGGTGCAGAGCTACCGCGATCTGCCTCTGCTCATCAATCAGTGGGCCAACGTGGTACGCTGGGAGATGCGAACGCGATTGTTCCTGCGAACCGCCGAGTTCCTCTGGCAAGAAGGGCATACCGCTCATGCGACCCAGAAAGAGGCCGAAGAAGAGACCCGACAGATGGTCGAAATCTATCGGCGTTTCGCTGAGGAATGGATGGCCATGCCGGTGCTGGTCGGCCCCAAGAGCGAGGGCCAGAAATTCCCCGGCGCGGTCTACACGTTGTGCATCGAAGCCATGATGCAGGACAAGAAGGCCTTGCAGGCCGGCACCAGCCATTTCCTGGGGCAGAACTTCGCCAAAGCCTTCGACGTGACCTTCCAGAACGAGAAGGGGCAGCGGGAGTTTGCCTGGGCCACCTCCTGGGGTGTCTCGACGCGACTGATCGGCGGACTCATCATGACCCACTCGGATGACCAGGGACTAATCGTTCCGCCTCGACTGGCTCCGACGCACGTCGTCATCTGTCCTCTGGGCAAGAACGATCAGGAGCGTTCCGCCACGATCGCTGCCAGCGAGAAACTGGCCGAGCAGTTGCGCAGCCTGCCGCGTGAGGAGTTCTTCGGCTACGAACCTCTCACCGTGAAGATCGACCGGGATTTCGACAAGTCACCCGGCTTCCGCTTCAACGAGTACGAGTTGCGCGGTGTGCCGGTGCGTGTGGAAATCGGCCCCAAAGATCTTGCCGGCAGCACCTGCGTGCTGGGGCGACGCGATGTGCCGGGCAAAGAAGGCAAGCAGGTCGGCGTGCCCTTGGCCGAGGCCGCCAATCGCATCGTCGAGTTGCTCAAGGCAATCCAGAAAAACCTCTTCGATCGCGCTCGTGCTTACCGCGACGCGGCCATCCAGGAAGTCAACGACTACGACGAGTTCAAAAAGAAGATCGAGGACGGCGGTTTCTTCCTAGCCCATTGGGACGGCACTCGCGAGACGGAGGAACGGCTGCAAGAGGAGACGAAAGCCACCATCCGCTGCATTCCTTTCGACCGTAAGAAAGAACCTGGCAAGTGCCTGGTGACTGGCAAGCCGAGCGAGGGGCGAGTGGTGCTGGCCCGAGCATATTGAGCAGGCGAAGCCATCCTCCCGCGGACAGGCAACCAGAAAAGGGATCTACGATGAGTCGTTTGACAGGCAAGACAGTACTAGTGACAGGCGGAGGCAGCGGCATTGGGCTAGCGACGACTCGCTTGCTGCTGGACGAAGGGGCGCGGGTGGCCATCACCGGCCGTAACGAGGCCAAATTGCAGGCCGCTGCCGCCACCCTCCAGGCCGGTGACCGTCTCCTCGTCCACGCGGCCGATCTGACGGATGCCTCTCAGGTGCAACGACTGGTCGCTGCCGTCGGGCCGGTGGATATTCTCGTCAACAACGCCGGCATGAATCTCAAACAGCGCAAGTTCAGCGAACTGACTGCTGACACTTGGAACGAACTGCTAGCTGGCAATCTCGACAGTGCCTTTTATTGCATGCACGCCGTGCTGCCGAGCATGCGGCAGCGGGGCGGCGGATTGATCATCGTCGTCAACTCGATCTCCGGCGTGCGCGCCAACCCTCTGGGCGGGATCGGCTACATTGCCGCCAAGTTCGGTCTACGCGGTCTGGCAATGGGGCTAGCAGCCGAGGAGAAGCCGAACAACATTCGCGTCACCAGCATCTATCCCGGAGAGGTCAACACGCCCATTCTAGAGATGCGTCCCGAGCCGGTCAGTGAGGAACGCAAGGCCAACATGCTCCAACCTGAAGATGTCGCCCGCACCATTCTCTTCGTCGCCACTCTGCCGGCCCACGTGGCCATTCCCGAACTCATCATCACGCCAGCGAACGCGACCTATATCTGAGAGACAGAGCCCACAGCAGCAACAGCAGCCAGGCGTATGAACACCTGTCGCACGCTTTGCTGCTGTTTGCCTATTTCACTTCCACGACATCGACAACGACGCAGGAGACGTTATCGCGCGAGCCCTGATCGAGAGCGAGTTGGCCCAGGCCGTCGGCGCATTCCTGAACATCGGCTTTGTCTTTCATGAAAGCCAGCAACTGTTCGTCGGAGACAACACCGGTCAGGCCATCGGTGCAGAGCAGAAAGCGATCGCCAGCTTGGATGGGAACGACCTTGACTTCTGGGCCTTCGCCCACCTCGGCCGATCCTAGATACTTCCACAACACGTTCTTGTAGCGATGGGTCTTGGCCTCGGCGGGCGTGATGGTCTTGGCCTCGACTAGTGCCTGAGCGATAGAGTGATCGACCGTCAGTTGCTCGATCTTCTTGCCGCGGATGCAATAGACGCGACTATCGCCCATGCCGGCCACATACATCACAGCAGAACCTTTTCGCCACACCGTCAGAACAAGGGTCGTGCCCATGTTCTTCAGCTCGCGATCCAGAGCGGCCATGGCCATGATTTCTTCATTGGCCTGTACGACGGCGCGACGGATGATGTTCTTGGATTCTTCGTTGCCCATCGCCAGACTGAGATGCTTCTTCAACTCGCGGGGCACGATTTCGATAGCTCGCTTGCTCGCTACCTCTCCCGCTGCCTGGCCTCCCATGCCATCTGCCACCAGGCAAACGGTCATGTCCGGGAACTGTTTGACATCGATAGCGTCCTCGTTGTTTTCCCGGTAATTGCCCAGCAACGTGCATTTGCCGATATTCAGTGCCAGGGCCATGAGGCTACCTCGTCTTCTCCAGATTTGCCAGTGCCAACGGCCTGGACAGGTAGGTCTGTGGGCACCGTTTGGCTTCACTCGCGACTATCCCCCGCGCGAGCGAGGGTAACGGTTTGCACAGTTTCGTGCAAGTACGTCGAACGGAAAAGGCTGACAAAAAGGGCGTCTTCTGCGTATCTTCATCCTAGCACACTGATTCTCTCTGACCAGTATGCCGGATTTACTTTCTAACCCTTAACCCTTCCTTGATCAACTATATCTCCAGGTCAGCAGGGGAGCAACGGTATCCCTTGTCTCTTTCCCAACTCGCCTCAATCGCTCGAATCTCGGCGGTATCGCACCGCTCTTTACTCTTCAGCAAGGACTAAGGTACACTTCGCTCTGCTTGTGTCGTGCCGATGTGAATTTGTCTTGAGTGAAGCCAACGATTTCCTCTAATCATGCCGAACGCCAGGGAGGGCGGAAGATGGCGGTACTTTCCCAATCGGGGCGATTGGTTCTGCTGGTGGCCTGTCTTCTGCTGGCTGGTTGTGTTCCTATCGGTCGTCGTTCTCCAGATCCCTTTGTGCGGGCACTAGTAATGCACGAGGATTCGAGCATTCCGCTCGTCCCCCTGCCGCCCCCGCCTCTGGGACAGAGTGACGCGTCGCCAGCCACGCCCGCCCCGCAACGCCCCGGCCCTGTAGAAGCCATCCCCGTCTCGCGAAACATCCCTGAGTCCGCCCCCGGTTCCACCCTCTTGAAACCGCCTGCGCCTGCAACTCAGCCTTCCGATACGCCCGCCTGGAATCGAGCCGGTGCCACTGTCGAGCAGATTCATCAAGTCAGTGCAGCACGCCTGGCACAAATTGACTCCTACATCGCTCGCTTGGTACGTCGCGAGGTCGTCAATGGGTCGCGCGGCCCGGAAGAGTTGATCCTCTTCAAGTTTCGTCGCTCGCCCTGGAGCGTGTATTTCAAGTGGCTCGGCAAGGAAGGGGCCGGTCGCGAGGTTACCTATGTGCGCGGTCAATACGATAACAAGATCCACAGTCTGCTGGCGGCTGGCGACATTCCCTTTGTGCCGGCTGGCCGACGCATGGCACTAGCTCCAGACAACATCCTGGTTCGCTCGGCGTGTCGACATCCTATCGAGGAAGCGGGGTTTGCCTCCTCCCTGGAACACATCCGCCGCGCTGCCGAGGCGGCTCGGCGCAACGATCCACGCGGCGGCACCTTGCGTGTCCTAGGCCCGTTGAACCGTGCTGAGTTCGACCGTCCCGTGTTGGCCATCGAACATCGCTTGCCGGCCGGTCTCGATCCCAGCCTGCCGCGCGGCGGCATTCGCCAGTATTTCTTCCACCCCACCGAAGGTTTGCCAACTCTCGTCATCGCCTACGATGAGCGGAACCAGGAAGTCGAATACTACTGCTACGACCGCATACAAGCCGGCGTGCGTCTGGATGATGCCGACTTCGATCCCGATCGACTCTGGGGCAAGCCGGCCCAGCTTGATGCGTC
>Ga0308411_10000994_pt1 | contig 19164 bp, 20 predicted proteins | sample HotsprottomLayer_2_FD_203530 | JGI IMG/M metagenome (GOLD analysis project Ga0308411, IMG submission 203530) | Hot spring phototrophic mat microbial communities from Octopus Spring, Yellowstone National Park, Wyoming, United States -... | ecosystem: Environmental > Aquatic > Thermal springs >...
CGACCGCATCGTGGTGCTCGAGCACGGACGGATCGTCGCCGAGGGCTCGCACGCCGAGCTCCTGCGCGCCGGCGGGCTGTACGCGCGGCTCGCTGCTCTCCAGCTGCTCGGCGGCGAAGCCGCGTGAGGTGGCTCGCTGCGGCGTGCTGCGCGGCGCTCGTCGCGACCGCGGGCGCCGCCGAGACGGTCACCGTCGGGTCCAAGCGCTTCACCGAGTCGTACATCCTCGGCGAGGTGCTGCGTGCGGCGGCGGCGGAGGCCGGCGCCGCCGCGCGCCACCGCCAGGGGCTTGGCAACACCGGCATCGTGCTCGCCGCGCTGCGGGCGGGCGAGATCGACCTGTACCCCGAGTACACCGGCACCATCGCGCGCGAGATCCTGCGGCTCGAGGGTGCGGTGCCGCTCGACGAGCTGAACCGCCGCCTCGCTCCGCTCGGCGTCGGTGCCGCGGTCGCGCTCGGCTTCAACAACACCTATGCGCTCGCGATGCGCGAGGCGGACGCTGCGCGGCTCGGGGTGCGCACGATCTCCGATCTCGCCCGGCATCCCAGGCTGCGCCTCGGCCTGACGCAGGAGTTCCTCGGCCGCGCCGACGGCTGGGCCGGCCTGCGGGCGGCCTACGCGCTGCCGTTCGACGCCCCGACCGGCATCGATCACGGGCTCGGCTACGAGGCGCTCGCCGCCGGGCGCATCGACGTGAAGGACGTGTACTCGACCGACGCGAAGATCGCGCGCTACCGGCTGCGGGTCCTCGAGGACGACCGCGCGTACTTCCCGCGTTACGACGCGGTGCTGCTCTATCGCCTCGACCTACCGCGCCGCGCGCCGGCCGCGTGGCGCGCGCTGGCGGCGCTCGAGGGCCGCATCGACGCCGCGACCATGATCCGGCTGAACGCCGCGGCGGAGCTGGAGGGCCGCACCTTCGCGCAGGCGGCCGCACTGCTCGGCGCCGCCGGGGCAGCGAGCGCGGTCGCGCCGCAGCGCTTCGTCGAGCGCCTGTTCGGCGCCGACTTCTGGCGCCTCACCGGCGAGCACGTCCTGCTCGTCGCCGTCTCGCTCGCGGCGGCGGTGCTGCTCGGGGTGCCGCTCGGGCTGCTGGCTGCCAAGGTGCCGGCGCTCGCGCAGCCGGTGCTCGCCGCGGTCGGCCTGATCCAGACGATCCCCTCGCTCGCGCTGCTCGCCCTGCTGATCGCCGCGCTCGGCCGGATCGGCACCGTCCCGGCGCTCGTGGCGCTGTTCCTGTACGCCCTGCTGCCGATCGTGCGCAACACGCACGCCGGGCTCGTCCAGCTGCCGCGCGGCCTGCGCGAGGCTGCGGTGGCGCTCGGCCTGTCGGCCCGCGACCGCGTGGTCGCGGTCGAGCTGCCGCTCGCGCTGCCGACCATCCTCGCCGGCGTCAAGACCTCCGCGGTGATCAACGTCGGCACGGCCACGATCGCCGCGTTCATCGGCGCCGGCGGCTACGGCGAGCGCATCGTCCAGGGCCTCGCGCTGAACGACAGCGCCCTGCTGGTCGCCGGCGCGCTGCCGGCGGCCGCGCTGGCGCTGCTGGTGCAGGGGGCCTTCGAGCTCGTCGAGTGGCGGCTGGGGCAGCGGATTCACCGCTAGATTGCATGCAATCATTTGAAAATAGGTCCGATAGTAGGCGTGAAACGGTTGACAGCGGGCAGTATTGCATGCAATCTGGTGTGCGCTACGACTTCGCGCTACCGATCGACCGGCGCCGAGCAGAGCGCCGGCGTACGCGCGGTCACCACCCAAAGGAGGCTTCGCCATGCTGCTCCGAATGCTCGCCGTCGCGCTCGCGCTCACCGCCGCCGCGCCCGTCGCGGCGCAGACCAAGCTGCGCCTCGCGCACACCCTATCGCCCGCCGACACCCACAACGTCGCCGCGCTGCACTTCGCCGAGCTGGTGAAGTCGCGCACCAACGGGCAGATCCTGATCGAGGTCCATCCCGCCGGCGCGCTCGGCAACGATCCTGGCATCCTGCAGAACCTGCGCACCGGCGCGCTCGAGCTCGGGCTGGGCGGCAATCCGTTTTTCACCGCCTTCGCGCCGAGGCTGAATGCGCTCGATCTGCCCTACCTCTTCGACGACTACGCGCACGCCTATCGCGTGGTCGACGGGCCGATCGGCGAGAAGCTGCTCGTCGAGCTGGAGGCGAACCAGTTGAAGGGCCTCGCCTTCTGGGAGATCGGGTTTCGCAACCTGACCAACTCGGTGCGGCCGGTGCGCTTGCCCGACGACATCAAGGGGCTCAAGATCCGCACCACGCCCAACCCGGCGCACGTCACCGCGTTCCGCGCGCTCGGCGCGATCCCGACGCCGATGCCGTTCACAGAGGTGTATCTCGCGCTGCAGACCAAGGCGGTGGACGGACAGGAGAACCCGATCGGCATCATCTACGCGAACAAGTTCCACGAGGTGCAGCGGCACATGACGCTCACCCGGCACGCCTACACGGTGTCGATCCTGGCGATGAACCTCGGCCGCTTCAACGCGCTCGCTCCCCGCGAGCGGTCGGTCCTGGTGGCGGCGGCGCGCGAGTCGGCGGGCTACCAGCGCAAACTGAACCGCGACAGCGAGGGCGAGGCGCTGGCGGGCATCCGCAAGGCCGGGGTGGAGGTGGTGGACGCGCCGGACATCGCGCGCTTCCGCGCCGCCGCCGGCGACGGCGCGACCAAGGACTACGTGGCCAAGCACGGCGCGGAGCTGGTCGAGGCGATCGCGAAGGCGCGCCAGTGACCCGCATCGTCGATCTCACCGTCCCGATCGAGAACCACTTCCGCTGGCCGGTCGAGCGCAGGCTGCGCGGCGACTTCGCCAACGGCGACGATTTCCAGATCACCTGGATCGGCTGGACGGTGCACGGCTTCACCCACGTCGACGCCCCGCGCCACATGGTGCCCGGCGGGCCGACGACCAGCGACCTCGCGCTGGAGAGCCTGGTCGGCGAGGCCGCGATCCTGGACCTGACCGCCGTGCCGGCGAACGCGGAGATCGGTGCGGACGCGATCGCGCGCGCCGGCGCGCACGTCCGCGACGGCGACATCGTTCTGCTCAGGACCGACTGGGACCGCCGCGCCTCGCTCGCGACGCCGGAGTTCTGGACCACCGCGCCGTACATGTCGCGCGGCGCCTGCGAATGGCTGCTCGCGCGGCGCATCCGCGCGATCGGCTACGACTTTCCGCAGGACTACCCGATCCGCGGGCTGCTGACCGGTGCCAGGGCGCCGCTCGCGGAGTTCGTGACCCACGACGTGCTGCTGCGCAACGGCGTGATCATGATCGAGTACCTGTGCAACCTCGGGGCGCTCGCCGGACCGCGCACCCGGCTGTGCGCGCTGCCGCTCAAGATCCCGGACGCGGACGGCGCGCCGGCGCGGGTGATCGCCTTCGAAGCGGCATGAGGCTGGCCGCCGCGGCGCACTGGCTGGAGGACGCGATCGGGCGGGCGTGCGCCGCCGCGGCGGTCGCGCTCGGCGTGGCGATTTTCGCGCTGATGCTGCTCGGCATCGCCGGCCGGCACGTCCTCAGCCGCGGCCTGCCGGCGGTGACCGAGCTGCCCGAGCAGCTCTTCGGGTGGTTCGTCATGGCCTCGATCGTGCTCGCCGCGCGCACCGGGGCGCACGTCGCGGTCGAGTTCCTCGCGCTGCGCGCCGGCCCGGTCTGGCGGCACCGGCTCGGGATGCTCGCGCAATGCCTCACCGTGGTGCTGTGCGCGACCGTGGTGTGGACGGTCGCGCGCGTCGCGGCGATCGCCGGCGGCGACCGCTCCCCGATCCTCGGCATCCCTACGCTGCACTTCCATCTCGCGCTCGCGCTCGGCTTCGGCCTGGTGGGGGTGCTCGCGCTGTGCGCGCTCGCGCGCGGCGCCGCGCGCGAGCGGCCGTGACGCTGGTCCTCGCGCTGGCGATGGCGGTACTGCTCGCGGCCGCGGTACCGATCGCGCACTCGATGCTGCTCGCGGCGGCCGCCGCGATCCTCACCCGCCAGCCGAGCGCGCTGCTGGTGATCCCGCAGCAGCTGATGCAGGCGATGCAGACGTTTCCGCTGGTGGCGATCCCGTTCTTCATCCTCGCCGGGGCGTTGATGCTCTCCGGCCGCATGGGCGAGCACCTGATGGCCTTCGCGAGCGGCATCGTGGGCCGCCACCGCGGCGGGCTCGCCCAGGCGAGCGTGGTCGCGGCGACCGTCTTCGGCGGGGTGTCGGGATCGGCGGTGGCCGCCGCCTCGGCGCTCGGCGCGACCATGATCCCGTGGCAGCGGCGCGAGGGCTACCCGGCGCCGTTCTGCGCCGCGCTCAACTCGACCGCCGCGACGATCGACATCCTGATCCCGCCGTCGATCCCGCTGATCCTGTACGCGCTCGTCTCCAACGTCTCGATCGGGGCGCTCTTCTTCGCCGGGATCCTGCCCGGGCTCGCGCTGATGGTCGGGTTCCTCGCGCTGTGCGGCTGGCTCGCGCGGCGGCGCGGCTACCCGCGCGGCGCCGGATCGCAGGTGCCGCTCGGGCGTGCGTTCTGGTACGCCTCGCCGGCGCTTGCGATGCCGGTCTTCATCGTCGTGACGCTGCGCTTCGGCCTGGTCACGCCGACCGAGATCGCGGTGCTCGCGGTCGCGTACGCGCTCGTCGTCTCGGGGCTGGTGTACCGCGACCTCAGCTGGGGGCGCGTGCGCGCCGCGCTGGTGGCGGCCGCGACCACCACCGGGGTCGTGATGCTGGTGATTATGGCCGCCGGGCCGGCCGGCTGGATCATGACCTTCGAGCGCATCCACGTGCTGTTCACCGAGTGGGCGCTCGCGGTGTTGCAGGAGAAGTGGCTGATCATCCTGGCGATGAACCTGGTGATGCTCGCCGTGGGCACCTTCCTCGACCTGCCGCCGGCGATCCTGCTGCTCGGTCCGGTCTTCGTGCCGCTCGCCCAGGCGATCGGCCTCGATCTGGTGCAGCTCGGCGTGATGATGGTGCTCAACCTCGCGATCGGCCTGTACACGCCGCCGGTCGGCACCACGCTGTTCGTGTCGTGCGCGATCGCGAAGGTGCGCATGGGCGATACGATCCGCGACCTGGTGCCCTTCTTCCTCTTCTCGCTCGGACTGCTCGCCCTGGTGAGCTACGTCCCCGCCCTCACGCTCAAATGAACCTCGCCACGCTGATGCGGCTCGCCCCCGGCCGCCGCTACCGCGCCGCGCTGGCCGGCGCCGGCCAGTTCGGCCACTCGTTCGTCTTCCAGGCCGAGCGCAATGCGTTCCTCGAGGTGAGTGCGGTGGTCGACCGCGACCCGGCGCGTGCGATCTCCGCTTACCGTGCCGCCGGCGTGCCGGCCGAGTCGATCGTGGTGTGCGACGACGCGGCCGCGGCGCGTGCTGCGCTCGCGCGCGCGGCGCGGGTCGTGCTCGCCGACGCCGCGGCGCTTGCCGAGCTCGGGCTGGACATCGTGGTGGAGGCCACCGGCGACCCCGAGGCTGCGGCGGCGAACGCCGCGGCGGCGCTGGAGGCCGGCTGCCACGTCGCGATGGTGAGCAAGGAGGCCGACTGCACCGTCGGTCCGGCGCTCGCCAGGCGCGCGGCCGCGCGCGGGCTGGTGTACACCCCGGTCGACGGCGACCAGCCGAGCCTGCTCGTCGGGCTGATCGCCTGGGCCCGGCTGATCGGGCTCGACATCGTCGCCGCGGGCAAGTCCTGCGAGCACGACTTCGTGTTCGACGCGCGGCGCGGGAGCGTGGTCTCGAACGGAGTCGAGGTCCCGGCCCCGCGCCTGGCGCGATGCTGGACGCTCGACGGGCCGGTCGGCCCGCTGGTGGCCGAGCGCTGGGCCGCGGTGACCGGGCTTGCGCGTCAGACCGTGCCCGACCTCGCAGAGCTGACCGTCGTCGCCAACGCGACCGGCCTGCGGCCGGACACGCCGGCGCTGCATGCGCCGCTGCTGCGCACGCCGGAAGTGCCCTCGGCGCTGTGCCCGCGCGCCGACGGCGGCCTGCTCGAAGGCCGCGGCGTGCTCGACGTGTTCTGCGCGCTGCGCGCGCCCGACGAGGTGAGCTTCGCCGGCGGCGTATTCGTGGTCGTGCGCTGCCACGACGAGATCACCTGGCGGGTGCTGGCCGACAAGGGCATCCCGGTCGCGCGCAACGGCCGCCATGCGCTGCTCTACAACCCGCAGCACCTGCTCGGGATCGAGGCGCTCGTCTCGGTGCTCGCTGCCTGCGCCGCTCGCGCTCCGAGCGGCGGCGAGGCGCCGCAGCCGGTGTGCGACCTCGCAGCGCGCGCCGCGGTGCCGCTTGCCGCAGGGACGCGACTCGAGCTCGCCGAGCGGCACGCGATCCCCGGCGTGACGCCGCTGATGCTCGATGCGGTGCCGGCGCACGGAGCGAACCCGGTGCCGTACTACCTCGCGGCCGGGGCCACGCTCGCCCGCGCGGTCCCGGCGGGCGCGATCCTGTGCTGCGACGATCTGGTCGCGCCGCCGCGCTCGGTCGCGTGGGCGCTGCGCCGCGAACAGGACGCCGCGTTCTTCGGGGCGACGCAGCGGCGGTGAGTGCGCTGCCGGAACCGCGCAAGCGCCGCGCGCTGCACGACGGAGTCGCGGCGCGGCTGCGCGACATGATCGTGGAGGGCGAGCTTCCCCCCGGGGCGCGTATCACCGAGCGGGTGCTGTGCGAACGGCTCGCCGTCTCGCGCACGCCGCTGCGCGAGGCGATCAAGATCCTGGCCAACGAGGGGCTGCTCACGCTGCTGCCGAACCGCGGCGCACGGGTGACCGCGATCTCGCTCGCCGAGGCCGACGACACGATGTACCTGCTCAGCGTCCTCGAGGGCACCGCCGGCGAGCTCGCCTGCGCGCGCATCACCGCGCCCGAGATCGCCGCGATCGAGGCGCTGCACGGCCGCATGGTCGCCCACTACCGGCGCGGCGAGCGCATGGAGTACTTCAAGGTGAACCAGTCGATCCATGCGGCGCTGATCGCCGCCAGCGGCAACCAGGCGCTCGTCTGGGCCCACGGCCGGCTCGGGGCGCGGATGCGCCGCATGCGCTACGTCGGCAACCTGCGCTCGAGCCGCTGGGACGACGCGGTGCGCGAGCACGAGCACATCGTCGAGGCGCTGGCGCGGCGCGACGGGCCGCTGCTCGGGCAGGTCCTGCGCTCCCATCTGCTGGGCGGCTGGCGGGTGGTGCGCGAGCTGCTGCGCGCGGAGCTCGAGGGCGCGCCCGGCGCCGAGCGGCGGCCGTTGCCGCGGGCGGTGTAGTCGGGCGCGGCGCCGCCGTCCCGCCCGCTGCGCCCCACCGCGCCGGATCGCTGAGGTATCATCGGCGCCGGCCGTTTCCAGAACACCAACACCTCCAAACCGCGGCTCCGGCGATCACTTCGGCGTCCAAAGGGGATTTCCATGCGCATCGGCGTTCCTGCCGAGACTCGTCCGGGCGAGACGCGCGTCGCTGCCACGCCCGAGACGGTCAAGAAGCTCGCGAGCGGCGGCAAGCACGCGGTGCTGGTGCAGGCCGGGGCGGGCGTCGCGGCGGCGGTGCCCGATGCCGAGTTCCAGGCGGCCGGCGCGACGATCGTGCCGGGCGCGGCCGAGGTCTACGCGCAATCCGACATCGTGCTCAAGGTGCGCGGGCCGGAGGCGAAGGAGCTGCCCGCGCTCAGGCGCGGCTCGATCCTGATCGGGTTGCTCAACCCGTACGACGGCGCCGCGATCGAGGCGCTCGCCAAGACCGGCGTGGCCGGGTTCGCGATGGAGTGGCTGCCGCGCATTACGCGCGCCCAGGCGATGGACGTGCTCTCGTCGCAAGCGAACATCGCCGGCTACAAGGCGGTGATCCTCGCCGCCAACGAGTACGGCCGGTTCATGCCGATGCTGATGACCGCGGCCGGCACGGTGAAGGCGGCACGCGTGCTCGTGCTGGGTGCGGGCGTTGCCGGCCTGCAGGCCATCGCGACCGCCAAGCGCCTCGGCGCGGTGATCGAGGCCTTCGACGTGCGCCCGGCGGTGAAGGAGCAGGTCGAGTCCCTCGGCGCGAAGTTCGTCGAGGTGCCGATGACCGACGAGGAGAAGCGCCAGGCCGAGACCGCCGGCGGCTACGCGCGCGAGATGAGCGAGGACTACAAGCGCCGCCAGGCCGAGCTGGTCCACGAGCGCGCGAAGCTCGCCGACATCGTGATCACCACCGCGCTGATCCCGGGGCGGCCGGCGCCGGTGCTGATCCGGGAGGAGACGGTCAGGGTGATGAAGCCCGGTTCGGTGATCGTCGATCTCGCGGTCGAGCAGGGCGGCAACTGCCCGCTCTCGGAGCTCGGGAAGATCGTGGTGAAGCACGGCGTCAAGATCGTCGGGCTCGCGAACCTGCCGGCGCTGGTGGCCGCCGACGCCTCCAGCCTGTACGCGCGCAACCTGCTCAACTTCGTCAACCTGCTGGTCGATCCGAAGTCCGGCGAGCTCAAGCTCGACCGCGCCGACGAGGTGATCGCCGGCGCCCTGGTGTGCATCGACGGGGCGGTGGTGCGGCGGGGCTGAGCGGAGGCAACTGGAGCCCGACATGACTGGAGCGATCGATCCGACCGTCGTCAACCTGACCGTGTTCGTGCTGGCGGTGTTCGTCGGCTACCACGTGGTGTGGAACGTGACCCCGGCGCTGCACACGCCGCTGATGAGCGTGACCAACGCGATCAGCTCGGTGATCATGGTGGGGGCGATCCTCGCGGCCGGGCCGCGCGAGGTCGATCTCGGCTCGATCCTCGGCGCGATCGCGGTCGGTCTGGTCGCGATCAACACCTTCGGCGGGTTCCTCGTCACCCGGCGGATGCTCGAGATGTTCAAGAAGAAGGGGAGAGGGGACGCCGGAAGCGGCAAGCACTAGCGCGCGCGGCCGGGAGACGTCTCCCGCCCCGCTCCCCGTCCCGCAGGAACAACGATGACCGCCAACCAGCTCGCCCTGTGGTACCTCGTCGCCAGCGTGCTTTTCATCCTGGCGCTCAAAGGGCTGTCGCACCCCGAGTCGGCGCGCCGCGGCAACCTGTTCGGGATGATCGGGATGTTCATCGCGGTGGTGGTGACCCTCGCCACCACCCAGCGGGTGGAGATGATCCTGCTCGCGATCCTGATCGGCGGCACGATCGGGGCCATCGTCGCCCGGCGCGTCCAGATGACCCAGATGCCGGAGCTGGTGGCGGCGATGCACTCGCTGGTCGGCATGGCGGCGGTGTTGATCGCCATCGCGGTGGTCAACAACCCGGCCGCGTTCAACCTGCCCGATCCGATCCCGACCGGCAACAAGCTCGAGCTGTTCATCGGCACGTTCGTCGGCGCGATCACCTTCTCCGGCAGCGTGATCGCGTTCGGCAAGCTCGCCGGCCTGGGCAAGCACTTTCGCCTGTTCTCGAGCGCGCCGGTGGTGTTCCGCGGCCAGCACCTGCTCAACCTGGTGCTCGCGATCGTGATGATCGGTTTCGGGGTGGCGTTCTTCCTCGCCGCCAGGGAGAGCCAGTGGCCGCCGTTCATCGTGATGACCGCGATCGCCTTCGTGCTCGGCGTGCTGATCATCATCCCGATCGGCGGTGCCGACATGCCGGTGGTGATCTCGATGCTGAACAGCTATTCGGGCTGGGCCGCCGCCGGCATCGGCTTCTCGCTCAACAACCCGATGCTGATCATCGCCGGGTCGCTCGTCGGCTCCTCGGGCGCGATCCTGTCCTACATCATGTGCCGGGCGATGAACCGCTCGTTCTTCAACGTGATCCTGGGCGGGTTCGGCGGCGCCGAGGGAGTGACCGCGGCCGACGCCGGCCAGAAGACGGTGAAGTCGGGTTCGGCCGAGGACGTCGCGTTCCTGCTCGGCAACGCCGAGAGCGTCATCATCATCCCCGGCTACGGCCTGGCCGTGGCGCGCGCGCAGCACGCGGTGAAGGAGATGGCGCAGAAGCTGATCGCCCGGGGCGTGAACGTCCGCTACGCGATCCACCCGGTCGCCGGGCGCATGCCCGGCCACATGAACGTGCTGCTCGCCGAGGCCGAGGTCCCGTACGACCAGGTGTTCGAGATGGAGGACATCAACGCCGATTTTGGCACCACCGACATCGCTTTCGTCCTCGGCGCGAACGACGTGGTCAACCCGCTCGCCGAGCAGAAGGGCAGCCCGATCTACGGCATGCCGATCCTCGAGGCGCACAAGGCGCGCACCGTCGTGGTGAACAAGCGCTCGATGGCGGCCGGATACGCCGGCCTCGACAACCCGCTCTTCTACATGGACCGCACCATGATGGTGTTCGGGGACGCGAAGAAGGTGGTCGAGGACATCGTCAAGGCGCTCGAGTGACGATCGGCGGCAGCGACGCGGCCAGGCGCGAGATCCTCGCCCGGATCCGCGCCGCGCACGGCCGCGGCGCGTCGAGCCGGCCCTCCCGCGCCGAGGTCGAGGCGGTCGAGACGTACGTTGCGCGGCACCCGCGCGGACCGCTGCCGGCGATCGACGAGGACCTCGTCGCGTGCTTCCGCAGCCGCGCCGAGGCGATGCAGAGCACGACCGAGCTGGTGGCGCGGCTGGCGGATGCGCCGGCCGCGGCCGCGCGCTACCTCGCTAGCGGGGGGCTGCCGCGCGCGGGCTGCGTGTGGCCGGCGCTCGCCGGGCTCGACTGGGCCGGCGCCGGTCTGCAGCTCGCGGCACGCGGCGCCGAGGACCGCGACCTCGTCGGCGTCACCGGGGCGTTCGCCGCGCTGGCCGAGACCGGCACGCTGGTGGTGGTCTCGACGCCCGGCACCCCCGCCTCGGTGAGCCTGCTGCCCGAGACGCACATCGCGGTGGTCCCGGTCGGACGCATCGTCGCGCACATGGAGGACGCCTGGCAGCGCTTGCGCGAGGCGTTTGGGGAACCGCCGCGTCTGGTGAACTTCATCTCGGGGCCGTCGCGCACCGGCGACATCGACCAGACGATCGTCCTCGGCGCGCACGGCCCGTACCGGGTGCACATGATCCTGGTCGCCGAGGCGGTCCCCGGGGCCTGAGCGGCACGGTGGAGCGACCAGCAAATCCTGACGAACGCCTGACGGCGCGCCGCGCTGTTGACACCCCGGGGGAAGTCGGGCTTACTTCGCGCATGCGGCGCTCCCGTCCGGTCCACCGGACGCGAGGAGTCAGGCGCGACGGGAGAGGAGGGTCTTCCGGCGCCGCAGCCCTTAGGAGGGCCGGCCGGCGCACTGCGGAGGTTCGCGCCGGGCCACTGGCCCAATCGACATTGACGAGGAGGAAAGCCATGAAACACCCGGCCCCATGGTCGCGCGTCCGCGCGGCCGCTCTCGGTGCGCTCGCCGCGGGCGCACTCACCGTGGGCAGCCTGCCTGCCCACGCGCAGACCACGACGTTGAAGATGCAGGCCACCTGGCCGGCGTCGCTCACGCTGTACGAGAATTTCACGTTCTGGGCGGACCGAGTGAACAAGCTCTCGGGGGGGTCGCTCAAGATCGATGCGATGCCCGCCGGACAGGTCGTGCCGGCGTTCGAGGTGCTCGACGCCACGCACAAGAAGGTGATCGACGGCGCACACGCCTGGGCGGGCTACTGGACCGGCAAGAACAAGACCGCGATCCTGTTCACCGGCGGTCCCGGCGGCACCTTCGGCATGGACTTCATCGATGCGATGGGCTGGATGTACAACGGCGGCGGGCTCGAGCTCTACCAGGAGTTCTACCAGAACGAGCTCAAGCTGAACGTGGTCGTGTTCCCCATCCTGCCGGCCGGGCCGCAGGCATTCGGCTGGTTCAAGCGCCCGATCAAGAACCTCGCCGACTTCAAGGGCATGAAGTGCCGCCAGACCGGCATGTCGGCCGAGATCTTCCAGCGCATGGGCATGCAGACGGTCAACATGCCGGGCGGGGAGATCATCCCGTCGGCGCAGCGCGGCGTGATCGACTGCGCCGAGTGGGTCGGCGGCGTGGAGGACCTGCGGCTCGGGTTCCACAACGTCTGGAAGTACCACTACACGCCGGGCGTGCACGAGAACACCACCATCGGCGAGCTGATCATCAACGCCGACATCTGGAAGGCGCTCACGCCGCAGCAGCAGGAGATCGTCAAGTCGGCGGCCAACGAGACCTTCCTCGTGTGGTGGGCGAAGTGGCAGAAGCAGAACGCCGAGGCGCTGAAGGAGCTGCAGGAGAAGCACGGCGTGCAGATCCTGCGCACCCCGCCCGACATCCTGATCGAATACCTGAAGACCTGGGACCTGATCGCCAAGGAAGAATCCGACAAGAACCCCTTCTTCAAGAAGGTGCTCCAGTCGCAGCGCGCCTACGCGAGCCTGGTGGTGCCGGCCAAGCGCTTCATGTTCCCGCCGTACTCGTTCGTGGCGAACTACTACTTCCCGGAGAAGGGCGGCGCGCCGGCCAAGGCGGCGCCCGCGGCGGCGAAGAAGTAGTCGCGATGTCCTGAGCCGGCCCGGCGCGCGCAGCGCCGGGCCGTGCGCCGACCGAGGCCGCCGCCGGCGGCCGTTCGCCACACCACACTACAGCCGAAGACGCAGGGGGGCCGATGGCCGGTCCGTCGCCTACACTGATCGGGATCTGCCGGACGATCGACAGGTTCACCGACTCGACCGGCACGCTGATCTCGTGGCTGGCGATTCCGCTGATCTTCGCCATCTGCTACGAGGTCGTCGCGCGCTACTTCTTCAACGCGCCCACCGAGTGGGCGTTCGACGTGAGCGCGATGCTGTACGGGTCGCTGTTCATGCTCGGCGCGGCGTACGCGTTGCACAAGGGCGCGCACATCCGCACCGACTTCTTCTGGGAGCGCTGGTCGATCCGCACCAAGGGCAGGATCGACGCGGTGGCCTACGTCGTGTTCTTCTTCCCGGCGCTGCTCACGCTGCTGGTGATCAGCGCCGGCGAGGCGTACTACTCGTATTCGATCGGCGAGACCTCGGAGCAGACGCCCTGGCGGCCGATCCTTTGGCCGTTCAAGTCGGTGGTGCCGATCACCTGCCTGCTGCTGCTGATCCAGGGCGTCTCGGAGATGATCAAGAGCATCTACGCCGCGCGCTACGGCATCGAGCTCGAACACAAAGAGAAGACGGAGATCTGACCGTGGGCGCACAGCTTGCGCGAGGCGGTGCCGGAGTACGCAGATGACCGACAGCGCGCTGCTCGGGCTGATCATGCTGTTCGTGATGATCGCCGCGATCTTCATCGGCTTTCCCATCAGCTTCACACTGCTGTTCCTCGCGCTGTCGTTCGGCTACTTCGGCCTGGGCGAGACCACCGTCTTCAGCCTCGCCTATTTCCAGACGATCGGCATGATGAAGGAGGAGCTGCTCGCCGCGGTCCCGCTGTTCATCTTCATGGGCTTCATGACCGAGCAGGCGGGCCTGATGGAGCGGCTGTTCACCGCTTTCAGGATGCTGCTCGCCCCGATCCGCGGGGCGCTCTTCCTGGTGGTGATCCTGACCGCGGCGGTGTTCGCGATGGCCACCGGGATCGTCGGCGCCGCGGTGACGGTCCTCGGGATCATGGCTTCGCCGATCATGATCAAGACCGGCTACGACGCGAAGCTCGCCGCCGGCGCGATCACCGCCGGCGGCACGCTCGGCATCCTGATCCCGCCCTCGGTGATGCTGATCGTCATGGGCCCGGTGCTCGGGGTGTCGGTCGCCGACCTCTACGCGGCGGCGTTCGGCCCCGGTTTCCTGCTCGCCGGCATGTACCTCGCTTACCTGCTCGCCCGCAGTTACATCAACCCGAAGCTCGGCCCGCCGGTGCCGCGGGAGGAGCGGGTGCACGGGGTGGTGACGATCGCGCGCGAAGTGGTGCTCGGCGTGCTGCCGCTCGTCGGCCTGATCGCCGCGACGCTCGGCTCGATCCTCGGCGGGCTGGCGACCCCGACCGAGGCCTCGGGGATGGGCGCCGCCGGGGCGCTGCTGCTCGCGATCGCGTACCGCAAGTTCACGCTCGCCGGCTTCAAGCGCGCGTTGCTCAGCACCATGGCGACCTCGAGCATGGTGCTGTTCCTCGCGGTCACCTCGAACATCTTCGGCGCGGTGTTCGCGCGCCTCGGCACCGCCAACTGGATCACCGAGACGCTGCTCGCGATGCAGTTCCCGCCGATGATGATGCTGCTGATGGTGGTGATCCTGATCTTCCTGCTCGGCTGGCCGTTCGAGTGGCCGGCGATCATCCTGGTGTTCCTGCCGATCTTCTACCCGGTGGTCAAGGCGCTCGAGTTCGATCTGGTCTGGTTCGGCGCGCTGGTCGCGGTGGTGCTGCAGACGGCGTTCCTGTCGCCGCCGGTGGCGATGTCGGCCTACTACCTGAAGCAGGTGGTCAAGGACTGGTCGCTGCTCACGATCTACAAGGGGATGATGGAGTTCATGGCGATCCAGTGCGTCGCGATCGCGCTGATCATCGCCTTCCCGCAGATCGCCACCTTCCTGCCCGAGCACCTGCAGGAGCTGAGCCGCCGGGTTCCGGTCGAGCAGGTCGACGACGACGCCGAGAGCCTGGAGCCGGACACGCTGCAGTACGAGCGCGAGGAGCCCGAGGCCGAGGGGCCTGCCGCCGAGGAGCCCGAGAAGAAGTAGGCTCGGCGCGCGCCGCGCCGCACGGCACGATGAAGATCACCGCGGTCGAGACGGTCCAGGTCGGCGAGTTCCCGAACTGCCTCTGGGTGCGGATCCACACCGACGAGGGGCTGGTCGGACTGGGCGAGACCTTCTACGCCGTCGCACCGGTCGCCGCCTACGTCCACGAGACCGCCGCGCCCTACCTGCTCGGACAGGATCCGCTCGAGATCGAGCGGCACAGCCGTAACTTCCTGTACTCGTACCTCGGCGCGCGCAGCGTCGGCGCTGAGATGCGCGCGGCCTCGGCGATCGACATCGCGCTCTGGGATCTGTTCGGCAAGGCGACCGGCCAGCCGGTGTACCAGCTCCTCGGCGGCCGTTCGCGCGATCGCGTCCGCGTGTACAACACCTGCGCCGGCTACCAGTACGTGCGCGCCCGGCCGACGCAGACCACCGCGAACTTCGGGCTGCCGGCGAAGCGCGCGAAGCGCCGGCCCTACGAGGACCTGGACGGGTTCCTCAACCGCGCCGACGAGCTCGCGCACTCGCTCGTCGCCGAGGGTTATCAGGGGATGAAGATCTGGCCGTTCGACGCCTACGCGGAAGCCTCGAACGGCACGCGCATCGGCAAGGCGGAGCTCGCGAAGGCGCTCGTACCGTTCGAGAAGATCCGCAAGGCGGTCGGCGACGCGATCGACATCCACGTCGAGTTCCACTCGCTGTGGGACCCGCCGACCGCGCTCGAGATCGCGCGCGCGCTCGAGCCGTTCGACCCGTACTGGTTCGAGGATCCGCTGAAGATGCTCAACCTCGACGCGCTCGCCGACTACGCGCGGCGCACCAGCGTGCGCGTCACCGCGAGCGAGCGCATCGGCACCCGCTGGGGCTTCCGCGAGCTGCTCGAGAAGCGCGCGGTGAGCGTGGTGATGTTCGACATCGCGTGGTGCGGCGGACTGTCCGAGGCGCGCAAGATCGCCGCGATGGCCGAAGCCTACGAGCTGCCGGTCGCGCCGCACGACTGCACCGGGCCGGTCGGCCTCACCGCTGCGGTGCACCTGGCGCTGCACTGTCCGAACACGCTCGTCCAGGAGATGGTTCGGGCGTTCTACTTCGACTGGTACCGGACGCTGGTGACCGAGCTGCCGCCGCTCGAACGCGGCTTCATCCGCGTGCCGGACGGGCCTGGGCTCGGCACCGACCTCCAGCCCGGAGTGCTCAGCCGCGGCGACGCGGTGATTCGCCGGAGCGGCCGCTAGCGCCGCGCCGGACCTCGCATTGACACCGCCGGGCCCGGTTCCTACCATCGGCGCTCACTCGACGCTCGTCCGAGCGCCGAAGCCAAGCACGGAGGACAGCGATGACCAGACCCGTACTCAAGCCCATGGCCGCCTGCCTCGCCGGCGCCGCGCTCGTCGCGAGCCTCGCCTCGCCCGCGGCCGCCCAGGCCCCCGCGGCGCGCACGCTGAAGATGCAGTCGACCTGGCCGGCGAGCCTGACGCTCCAAGACAACTTCAAGTTCTTCGGCGAGCGGGTGGACAAGCTCACCGGCGGCCAGCTCAAGATCGAGGTGATGGCCGCCGGCCAGGTGGTGCCCCCGTTCGAGATCCTGGATGCCACCCACAAGAAAGTGATCGACGGCGGCCACGGGGTCTCCTACTACTGGGTGGGCAAGAACAAGGCGGCGACGCTGTTCTCCAACACACCCGCGGGCATCGTCGGCATGGATCACATGGACTTCCTCGGCTGGATCTACGAGGGCGGCGGGCTCGACTTGTGGTGGGAGTTCTACCAGAAGGAGCTCAAGCTCAACGTCATCGCTTTCCCGATCCTGCCGGCGAGCCCGCAGGCGCTCGGCTGGTTCAAGCGGCCGGTCAAGAACCTCGCCGACTTCAAGGGCATGAAATGCCGCCAGACCGGGATCGTGGCCGAGATCTACCAGCGCATGGGCATGCAGACGGTCAACATGCCGGGCGGGGAGATCGTTCCGGCCGCGCAGCGCGGCGTGATCGACTGCGCCGAGTGGGTGGGCGGGATCGAGGACCTGCGCCTCGGCCTGCCGCAGGTGTGGAAGTACCACTACACCCCCGGGATGCACGAGTCGGGCTCGATCGGCGAGCTGATCATCAACTCCGAGGTGTGGGCGAGCCTGCCGCCGCAGAACCAGGAGGCGATCCGCTCGGCGGTGAACGATACGTTCGTGCGCTGGTGGGTCAAGTGGCAGAAGCAGAACGCCGACGCGATCGAGGAGATGCGCACCAAGCACGGCACCCAGATCCTGCGTACGCAACCGGAGATCCTGACCGCGTTCCTCAAGGCGTGGGACGAGATCGCGAAGGAGGAGTCGGCCAAGAACCCGTTCTTCAAGAAAGTTCTCGACTCGCAGCGCGAGTACGCCGCCAAGGTGGTGCCGGCGAAGCGCTTCATGTTCCCGCCGTACTCTTTCGCGGCCAACCACTACTGGCCGGAAGCGACGAAGCCGGCCGCCGCGCCCGCCGCTGCGGCGAAGAAGTGACCGGGTGACGCGGCCGAGGCCGCGCCCGAGGCAGACCTGAACCGGGCCCGTGGCCCGGTTCTTTTTTCCCCAACGCGTCCGGCGCGCGCCCGCGGCCGACAGGACCGACATGACCCGTACCCGACTGCTCTTCCCGCACGCGCAGCGCTATCTCCTCACCGGGCTCCTCGCGCTGCTTCCGCTGTGGGTGACCTGGCTCGTGTTCAACTTCGCCCTCGGCATTCTCTCCCGGCTCGGCCGGCCCTGGGTGCAGGGGTTCGCCCGCGGGCTGGACCGCATCTGGCCGGGGGGCGCCGATCTCCTGCTCACGCCGTTCTTCGAGTCGGCGTTGGCGGTGATCCTCACGCTGCTCGGTCTCTACACGCTCGGCTGGGCAACGAGCCGCGTCTTCGGCAAGCGGCTGCTCGAGTGGTTCGAGTCGCTGCTCGCGCGCGTGCCGCTCGTCAACGGCATCTACGGCGCGGCGAAGAAGGTGCTCGCGGCGTTCCAGACCAAGCCGGAGGGCGTGCAGCGCGTGGTCCTGATCAACTTCCCGTCGCGCGAGATGAAGGCGGTCGGCCTGGTGACGCGCACCGTGGTGGACGCGACCTCCGGCCGCGAGCTCGCAGTGGTGTACGTGCCGACTGCGCCCAACCCGACCTCGGGTTACATGGAGATCGTGCCGGTGCAGGACCTCGTGTCCACCGACTGGACGATCGACGAGGCGATGCGCTTCATCCTCACCGGCGGCACCAGCTCGCCCGACCGGATCGCCTTCGACTCGCGCCCCGTCTAGTCGATCTCGCTCCTCGGTGGCAGCGGCGCGCGCGAAGGCAGGCGCAGGTGCAGCGCGGCCTTGGCGAGCATCAGGGCCGACACCGGCGCGGTGAGGAACAGGAACAGCGTGATCAGCAGCTCGTGCACGGTGAACCGGCCGCTGCCGATGAAGTAGAGCATCGAGGCGATCAGCACGCCGCCCACGCCGAGCGTGGTCGCCTTGGTCGGCGCGTGCAGCCGCGTCAGGAAGTCGGGCAGGCGCGCGAGCCCGATCGCGCCGACCAGCGCGAAGAAGCCTCCCACCAGGAGGAAGAAGGCGATCGCGTACTCGACGGCGACGCGCATCGGCGTCAGTCCATCGCGTCGCCGCGCGCGATGAAGCGCGCGAGCGCGACCGTCGAGACGAAGCCGATCAGCGCGATCAGCAGCGCGGCCTCGAAGTAGGCGGTGGTGTCCTGACGGATGCCGAGCAGGATCGCGATCGCCACCGCGTTGATGTAGAGCGTGTCGAGCGCGAGGATGCGGTCGGGGGCGCTCGGGCCGCGCGCGAGGCGCACCGCGGCGAGCAGGAAGGCGAGCGCGAAGGCGCCGAAGGCGGCGTTCAGGGCGAGGTCGAGCATCGGAAGATCTCCAGCAGGGGGCGCTCGTAGCGGGACTTGATCGCGGCCACCACAGCCGCCGGGTCGGCGGCGTCGAGGACGTGCACCAGCAGGCGCGAGCGGTGCTCGTCGATCTGCGACGACACGGTTCCCGGCGTCATCGTGACGATCATCGCGAGCAGCGTCGCGACGTGCGGGTGCGGCGTCTCGAGCGGCACCTCGACGAAGGCCGGCCGCAGCCGCCCGATCGGGCCGAGGATCAGCCGTGCGACATTGACGTTCGCGAGCACGATGTCCCAGGTCACGATCGCGAGCAGCCGCGCGGCGGGCGCGAGCCGCGGGGAGACCGGCGCCGTGTCGTCGAACCGCGCGAGGAGGAGCGGCAGACCGAGCGCGACCAACACCGCGCCGGCGACGTGGAGCGGCGCGACGCTGACCGACACGACCAGCCAGGCGATGAATAGAATCGCCGACAGCCAGGGATGCGGGAGCCAGCGCTTCATCGGCCGGTCCCCTTGCCGCCGCTCGCCTCGGGGAAGCGGCGCACCGCGTCCTGCGGCGCGTCGCCGAGCACCCGCACCGCGTAGGCGCGCGTGTCGCCGATCTGGCGGGAGGCGGCTTCGGCGTAACGCTGCACCGGGGCCGCGAACACCGCGAGCGCCACGCTTGCGCCGAGCAGGGCGAGCGGCGGCGCGAGCGCGAACCGGCCGCCGCCGACCTCCGCCGTGGGGGCGGGCCCGGGCGGG
>Ga0308411_10000997_pt1 | contig 19142 bp, 16 predicted proteins | sample HotsprottomLayer_2_FD_203530 | JGI IMG/M metagenome (GOLD analysis project Ga0308411, IMG submission 203530) | Hot spring phototrophic mat microbial communities from Octopus Spring, Yellowstone National Park, Wyoming, United States -... | ecosystem: Environmental > Aquatic > Thermal springs >...
CGCATCGGGACGGAACACTTCGCCGGGAGCTAGGATGAAGATAATGATGTGATGCACGACCTCCGGTGCCCCAGGCCGGGCTTCCGCTGCCTGAATCCAGCGATCCTCGGTGAAGTTGGTCGGCACTGTGAAGTACTTGTAGGGCACTCCTCCCTTGGGCGTTTCAGCGGGCACCTCGAAGGCCTTGGGCATGGTCAGCACCACATCTGGCTCGCCGATCTGCCATTCCTTGGGAAACTGCCGGGGAGCCGGCAGGTCGGCAGGGTTACCACGCGGCATGCCTTCATCGATCCAAGCGAGCAACAAGTCCTTTTCTTCCTTGGACAGCCGACGGTCGTTGGCCCACTTGCCAAACTTCGGATCGGCGTACCAGGGCGGCATGCGGTTGTCGCTGACCACCTCGCGAATCGTCTCGCCCCAGGCTACCACGTCCTCGTACTCGAACAAAGGCATCGGCCCGATCTGTCCAGGGCGATGGCACTCCTGACAATTCTTTTGAAGGATGCGGCTGATGTCGCGGGTGAAGGTCACCTTGCCCTCGGTGCGAACCGTCCGCACTCGTCCAATGAAGCACCCCGCTACCTCGGTGCGAGCCACCGAAACCGGTTTGCCCGCTAGCACCTCATCCAAGGCCTGAGCCAAATCGCGACGATGCGGTCGGCCCGGTCGGCGATACTCGTAGCCAAACTGATCGTCGATTCGTCCCTGGTAAAGGATTCGCAACGCCGGACTCAGCACGAAGGCTTCCGGGGTTCGCCGTGCCTGGAAGTCGTCGGCGACCTTGTTACCTGGATCCTTGACCACTGGGAAAGGGATCTTGTGCCGTCGAGCGTGTTCCGCCACACGAGCCAGGCTGTCTTGACTGTTGGAGTTAACTGCCACGAACCGCACGCCCTTCTCGGCGTAGTCGGCATGCAGTCGGCTCAGTTCCGGCAAGTAGTCGTTGTTGATCGGACACTCTGTGCCCAGAAAGAGTACCACGGTGGCCTTGTAGCCCTTGGAGTCGGCCAGATCTACGAGCTTGTTATCGCGGACATCGTTGAGCCGAAACGGAGCTACTTGCCGCCCTGGTGTCGTGGTGGGATCGGCCTGACGAAAGGCCGGGGCAGCGGCAAACGCTGTTCCCAGCCCAAGTGCCAGACAACAAAAGAGAAAACGACTCGACATTGCGACAGATCCTCCTGGAATCTGAATGAAGACGAACGGACGGAAGCATTAAAAGCCCCGCACAGGGGTGATTGTGAGCTCCAATTCCTTGCCGTCACGCTGGATGCGAACGACTGTAGCCACTTCAGCCGGCACTCGCGCTGCCGCCTCGTGCAAGTCGATCAGGCTGTCGGTCCAGCGACCATCGAGGGTGAGCAGTCGATCGCCGCGTTTCAGCCCAGCCTTTGCTGCCGCACTGCCGGGCACCACGAAACGCACCTCGACGCCATCGGCCTCGTCGCCCACTTCCTTGCCGACCAGAATGCCCCACTGAGCGGCTGCCGACAGGCTCTTGCGACTGTTGCCGCCCAGCAGGGCGGTGGTCATGGCGCGAAGGACATCGGGCGGCTTGTAGCCGGAGGGCACCAGCGTCAGGGTTTTGGTTTGATAGTCGATGGTCATCTTGAAGCGGGCGAAGAAGGGGAAGCCGACCAACCCGTCGATTCGCTTGCCCAACTTGCTGCCGATGGCTTGAAGAGTGGGATGATCCATGACGATGGCGGAGACGTTGTCGGCCTTCTGCTCGCCGACTTGCAGCGTCTTGATCTTGACCTCCGCTGCGCTCAGACCGGGCAGCAGGGCCGGCGGCAGATCACGCGCCAGACCGGCCTCGCGAGCCACACGAGTGTTGATCAGGGAGATCGGTGCTCCTGTGTCGAAGATGAGCCAATAAGGCCCCTTGCCGTTGAGTTTGACCTCCACTGCCATGTGCCCGGAACGCAGTAGCACGAAAGGCACCTGGACAGGTTGGCTCACTGTCGGAGTGGTGTCGGCTCCAAGAATGCCAACTAACGCAACGACCAGTAGCAAGGTCATTATTAGTCGTCGAGACATCAGATGCCCTCCTCGGCGGTGAAGCGAATGGTGGTGATCTCCTTGCCGCGTTGGATGGTGAGTCGGACTTCGCCGCCTGGCGGAATGCGGCGAGCGAGGTTCAGAACATCGGCCACACTGGTTACTGTGCGATCATTGAGGCGTTGTACCACATCTCCAGGCCGCAGCCCCGCCTTGCCGGCCGGCCCCTGAGCCAGCACACTGTGAACCTTGGGAAATTCGTCGCCGTCGTCCAGCGTCATGCCTAGAAAGCCTCGTACCACGATTTCCGGCGAGGAGCGTCGGCCTAGCAATCCGCCCAGTCCCTTCATCACCACGCCAAGGACTTCCAGTCCTCCTTGCCCGCCGCTCTTGAGCCCCATGCCCAACGGTTGGCTGGGTTTGTAGGACAGTTCGACCCAGGTCATCTTGTCGCGGGTGAAGTCGATTTCCATGCGATAGTTGGCCAACAACTGGTAGCCGATCAAGCCGTGAATCTCCATTCCCGCGAGCCCCATGCCATTCATACCCTCGAGTTGGAATGGGGTTTCAATACGAGCGTGAGCCTGGGGAATGACTAGTCCGCCTTCGATCTCGAAACGATCCAGTTTGGCCCAGCCGTTGGCATCGGGAGTCACTCCGACTCGGTTTGCGATCTTGGTGGCGACGAAGAGAGCCGGGGCTCCGGTATCGAGAATGAAGTTGAACGGGCCTTTACGATTGATCTTGACGCGGACGACGATGTGCTTGGCTAGCGTGAGCCGATAGGGAATCTGGTATTCCTTGTCGGCGGGGCGTTGTGGTTGACGAACCGGCGGCGAATCGGCGGCCAGCAACAACGGCACGAACAGCAACCAAGCCGACAACATGCGGAGCAACGACATCAATGGCCTCCAGGCGGCGGCTGAACCGGCAGATCGCTTTCTCCCATGAAGCGACTGCTCTTGAGCATCATAGCAATCTCGATGCACTGATGAGTACCTCACAGGTTCGGCTGAAGATTCACCTCACCAGCAAAAGCGATAATCGCTTCTCTTGTCAGCCTGGCAGTATGGCCGTTCTCTGAACATGGTACGGGCACTTCCGAGGGTTTGCAATGAGGCCCCCCCAGAGGGTCGAGGGCGATTTGCTTACGATTCGTCAGGAAACGCCACGGTCGGGACAGAAGGTGCCTACGGATGAAGATGTCGCCCTGAATCTGCAAAGGAGTAGCCATGCTGACGGTGATTTCGGGAACCAATCGGCCCGATAGTGCTACACGAAAGATCGTGCGTCATCTGGAAGGGATCTATCAGGGACTGGGCCAATCGCTGAAGGTGCTGGATTTGCAGCACCTTCCCAGCGAGGCGTTTCATGCGGCAGCGTATGCGGCTAAGCCAGCCGGCGTACAGCCCTTCATTGACGACATTCTGCACTCGCACGGTCTGATCGTCGTGACTCCCGAGTACAACGGGGGCGTGCCCGGAGTGTTGAAGTACTTCATTGACCTGCTTCCTTTTCCCAAGAGCTTCGAGTTTCGGCCGGTGTGTTTCGTCGGTCTGGGAGCCGGCGAATGGGGTGCGTTGCGTCCCGTGGAACAGTTGCAGGGCGTGTTCGGCTATCGCAACGCTTTCATCTACCCCGAGCGTGTCTTCATTCGACACGTTCACAAGGTACTCAACGACAAGGGAGAATTGATCGATCCCGAAATCGACAAGAGACTACGTTCGCAGGCTCAGGGATTTGTCGCCTTCAGCGAAGCACTTCGACCGATGCGAATGGCCCGAGGAGTGGGATGAAAAACCAGGAGCGGCGTATTGGCCTATGGCGAGTTGGTAACGTCCGCAAGCCGGCAGTTCACGCGGCCAACTCGCCTCCAACTGCGTCACTCGCTGGCTTTTTAACTGCCGGTCTGCTGCTTGCGGTATCGACGACTGCTGACCGTGCGAGGATCGATCTTTGGCACCGGAGCCAACTCCTTCAATCGCTTGCCTTGCTGAGCCGCCAGTTCCAGGAAACGCTCTTGACTGCGAACCGGCGGTTCGTTGGGGCCGGGTTGTAACCGCCGGTAGCTGCCGTCGCTTTGCATCTGCCGGGCCTTGACGTTGTCGGCCAGAGAGGTAGCCAGGATCTCATCGATCAGCCGGCGTTTCAACTCGGGCACCTCGACCGGGAAGACCACCTCAACGCGTCGGATCAGGTTGCGATCCATCCAGTCGGCACTGCCGATGTACACTTCCGGATCGCCGTCATTGCCAAAGTAGAAGATTCGACTGTGTTCCAGAAAACGATCGACGATAGAGATAACACGGATGTTGTCGCTGACACCGGGTACTCCCGGTCGCAAGGCACAGATGCCGCGACAGATCAGATCGATCGGCACTCCCGCTTGACTAGCTCGGTAGCAGGCCTGAATGACGGTCGGCTCCAGCACGCCGTTGAGCTTGGCGATGATTCGGCCACGCTCGCCGAGGGCGGCCTCGCGGTCGATTTTTTCGATCATGAACTGACGCAAGCGACTTGGAGCCACCACCAGCTTGTGCCACTTGGGCAATTCGCAGTAGCCGGTGAGGTAATTGAACAAGGCAGAGGCATCCTCGGCAAATTCGGGGTTGCAGGTGAAGTAGCCCAGATCGGTGTAGATGCGAGCCGTCTGGGGATTGTAGTTGCCTGTGCCCAGGTGAACGTAGCGACGAATGCTACCGTCCTCCTCGCGTCGCACGACCAGAGCGACCTTGCAATGGGTCTTCAGACCAATGAATCCAAACACCACATGCACGCCGGACTTTTCTAGTTCCCTGGCCCAGACGATGTTGCGTTCCTCATCGAGGCGAGCCTTGATCTCGATAACGGCGGTCACTTGCTTGCCGTTGTCGGCCGCTCGCTGCAAGGCGCGAACAATCGGCGAATCGCTCGAAGTGCGATATAGGGTTTGCTTAATGGCCAGCACCCGCTCATCACGGGCGGCCGCTTCTATGAAATCGACCACACAGCCGAACGACTCGTAAGGATGATGCACTAGGACATCGCGCGAGCGTAGTACGATCCAGGGATTGGGAGCCAGATTGAATTCCTGGATGGGTTGCGGCGTAAATTGAGGATCTCGCAGGTGCGAATAGCCGGGCAGAGAATAGATCTGGAACAATCCCGTCAGATCGATCAGTCCAGGTTCTCGGCATACATCGGTAGCTTCCAGGTCGAGCGAACTGATCAAGAAGGTCTCGAGTTCGGTACCGGCATCTTGCTCGATCTGCAAACGCACGGCGGCTCCACGTCGACGTTTGCGCACCTCTTCCTCGATGGCCTTGAGCAAATCGGCGACCTCGTCGTCTTCGATTTCGATGTCGCTGTCGCGGGTCACTCGGAAGACCGCATCGTTGACCAGATGCATGCCGGGGAATAGATCCTGCATGTGCAGTCGGATCACTGTCTCCAGGGCCACGAACACATGTGCCGGCCCGCCAGGAGTCGCCGGCAATGCGACGAACCGGGGCAACACCGAAGGCACCTGAACGACGGCGAAGAGCGATTCCTGATCGCCTGGTCGATGCAGCACCACGGCCAGATTCAGCGATTTGTTCAACAGATGGGGAAATGGGTGCCCCGGATCGATGGCCAGGGGAGTCAGTACCGGAAAGATCTGCTCGTGGAAGATTCCGTGCAGGTAACAACGGTCGTCCTCGCTCAGATCCTTCAAACCGCGCAAGACGATGCCTTCTCGTTCCAGACGGGGTAGAATCTCTTCGTAGAGGCATCGATAGGCATCTTGCTGCATGGCCTGTACGGTCTGGATCACCTGTTCGAGAATGGTTTTGACGGGCGTACGATCCGCTCCCGAGCCGTGGGCAATGCCTAGTTGTACCTTTTGCTGGAGTCCACCGACACGAACCATGAAGAATTCATCGAGATTGGACTCATAGATGGCCAGGAACTTGACGCGCTCCAGCAGAGGCACTTGAGGATCCTGAGCCTCTTCTAGCACCCGTCGGTTGAAGGCCAACCAACTCAGTTCGCGATTGAAGTAGAGCGATGGATCGTCTAAAGCAATCGGTGTGGCTACATCCGCAGTCATTGGTTGGTTCCCCTCGCCAAGTCAATCTTCATTATACCTGGCCGTAATGCGCTTCCCAGTCAGATTATGAAGAAACGGAAAAGGTGCTACGCAGGCCCATTCGGAACTTCTCAAGAAGGAAATTAGGGTAGGCAATCCGAATTAACATTCTTGGATTTGCAGCGAACCACCTCGCCCAGATGGCAACACCGAACGGCCCTGCTGGATGTGCCTATGCAAGGAGGCAGAGATCCTCATAGCAGCAGGGACGAACTTCCCCCCCACCCTAATCCTTTCTTACCAGGGAGAGGAGGGAATCCAGACAGGCGATCTCCCTCCTAGTGGTATGAGGGCACCCAGACTGGTTGGTTTCTCTGCTCCCTTTGTGGGGAAGAGGTTCCTCCCCAATCCCGGTGACTTCTCCTTGGCGACGGCCGGCTCACCACTCGTTCGCCTACCTTCCCTGAGTTCACTCGCCCTGCACTCGCCTCGTCCCAACTACTCTTGATCCAGACAGCATGGGAACGTATGTCGATTGTCTTGCCCGGCTTGGGAGGACATGTCGTGCCCAGACCACAACCTCGCATCCTGTCGGCTCTGGTGTTGTCTCTGGGTCTGCACAGCGTGCTAGTGGGTGGGTTGTACCTGATTCCCTTCCGGTTGCCGTCCGAGCAATCGGTGAGACCGAGTGACAGCACCACGCCGTTTTGTTTGGGGCTGTCCGGGCCGGAGCGACGACGCGCCCCGAAGATTGCGCCCTTGCCGGAGTACGATCCCGAAGAGTTCGTCCCTGTACTGATCGCGTCGGTGGCTCCACAACCGAGTGAACAGCGCAGCGAGGATTCGCCGGTTAACGCCGGCAGTGTAATGCTTCCAGGCGAGCGGCATAGTGGTAGTCCGCCAACGAACATCAGCGGTGTCAACTCATCCCGATTGGCCAATCCGCTGGTTCCCAAAGGTGGGCCGCAGCGGGTGATCTATTTGCTCGATCGCTCACTGAGCATGGGGCCATCTGGAGGATTGCAACGCGCACGACAGGAATTTGCCGCTGCTCTCCGCGAGTTGCCCGACGGCGTGCAGGTGCAGGTGCTGGCGTACAACCACTCGGTTCAGCCGTTGCTCCCCTCGGCGAGCGGGTACGTTCAACTCGATGCCGCGAATCGCGACTCGCTGAATCGTCAGCTTGCCAGCTTGACCGCTGCCGGCAGAACCGATCACCGCAATGCCCTGCGTCGCGGTCTGGCTCTGGCTCCCGATGTGCTATATCTGCTGACCGACGCGGACGATCTGAGCGAAGCCGACATCCGCGCCACGACTTGGGACAATCGGCATCGAACGATCATTCATGTGGTGGAACTGATCAAGCCCGTCCGATCTCGTCAGGACAGCCCCCTGGCTCGCCTCGCCGCTGCCAATGGGGGGCGTGTCTACCACTTCGAGAATTGATCGTGCCAATCGCCTCCCTCGGCTCAACCGAAGCGTTTGCCGTGCGGCACCTTGGCTCGTGGGTTGACTAGCCAAGGCAGATTCACCGGATTCCGCACAGGTTCGTCGGTCAATACGCGGTGAGCCTCCCAGGCTCCTTTGACCCGCATTTCCTCAAAGCCCTCGACGGAATAGAAGGCCGAGTGTGGGGTTAGAATCACGCGCGGGTGCTGCCGCAAAGCTACATTGTCCAGAGGCTCGCGCTCGAAGACATCCAGAGCAGCGTAGGCGACCTGTCCTGATTCCAGAGCGGCGACCAGAGCCATGCCGTCGATGCAGCCGCCGCGTGCGGTGTTGACCACATACGCGCCGCGCGGCAGCTGGGCCAGCGTGCGAGCGTTGAGCAGGTGGTGGGTTTCTGGGGTCAGCGGGCAGTGCAAGCTGACAAAATGGGACTGCCTTAGCAGTTCTTCCAGCTTGTAGACGCGCTCGATGCCGAGTGCCTTGTCCACGCCATCGGGCAGATACGGATCGTAGAACACCACGCGCATGCCCAGTGCCTTGAAGCGTAGAGCCGCCGCGGTGCCGATGCGGCCACAGCCGATAATGCCGACGGTTCGCCCGCGTAGACGCGGCGTGCCGAAGACTCCCAGCAGTTCCCAGCGTCCCTCACGAATGGCCCGGTCGGCCGGCAACAAGCGACGAGCGATGGCCAGCAGCATCATCAGAGCGTGATCGGCTACTTCCTCCGTGCCATAATCCGGCACGTTGCAGACCACGATGCCGCGCTGGCCGGCTGCCTGGAGATCCACGTTGTCCGTGCCGACTCCACAGCGGATGATGGCCCGGACACGCGGCAAGCCGACGATCACCTTTTCCGAGATGCGAATGTCGTGATAGACCAGCAGAATGTCGGCATCGGCCCCTCGACGAATCACCTCGTCCTCGTCGGTGGTCTGCAAGATGCGAATGTCCGCCACGGACTCCAGCACCGGCTTTTCCACGCCGGCCTCGGCCAGATGATCCGTCACGACTACCAATGGCTTGCTACTCATGTGCGTTTACTCCCCTTTCGCTCCTCCAGCCGCTGACGCCAGGTGGCTCGCTAGCGAGCCGGCCCGCGTCAGCGGCCGGAGGTTTACATCCCTAGCCGCTTCAATGCCTCGCGATTCAGTTCGATGCCCAGCCCCGGCTTGTCCGGTATCGTCAGATAGCCCTCCGCATCGGGATAAAACGGCTCGGTGATGATCTCGTCCAGATAGACGCATGGTGTCAGATACTCCACATAGCGAGCGACCGGCATGGCCGCGCTGAGGTGCAGGTCGGCGGCCAGTCCCACCGCCGTGTTCCAGCCGTGCGGCACCCAGTGGATGTTGTGTTCGTAGGCCATCCAGGCGATTCGCCAGGCCTCGGTCAGTCCGCCGCACTTGGTGCAGTCGGGCTGAATGATGTCCACGGCGTGCTGCTCCAGCCAGGGACGAAAACTCTGCCGACGGGTCAGCACCTCGCCCGTGGCGATCGGCACCGGAGAATGCCGACGCAATTCGATGTAGCCTTCCAGATCATCAGGCGGCAGCGGTTCCTCGAACCAAACGACTGCGTAGTTGGCCAGCATCTTAGCCGTCTGCAAGGCCCACTTGTAGCCGTGTGGCCAGAATTGCTCGCTGCCGCCGGCATCGACCATCAATTCGATGTTCGGGCCGACCGCCTCGCGAGCCGTCTGCATGAGCCGTTCGTCTGTGCGAGCATCGCGGCGACCAAAGGGCCGCCAGCCCAACTTGATGGCCTTGAAGCCGCGAGCCACCGTAGCCTGCAAGGTGTCACGCAGGGGCCCTGGTTCGTCGAAGAGAATGGAGCCATACGGCTTGATACGCCTGCGATAGTTGCCGCCCAGCAGGCGAGAAACCGGCTGGCCAGTGATCTTGCCGAACAGATCCCACAAAGCAATGTCGATGCCACTGATGGCGTGTTCGACCGCCCCACCGCGACCTTGCCAGAAGGTACTCTGACGGAGTTTTTCCGTGACACGCATCGGCTCGTCGGCCCGTTCGCCCAACAGATGCGGCTGCAACAGTTGCACGCCGGCCAACACCAGCGATTTGCTCGTCATGCAACTGCCGATGCCTGTCAGTCCCTCATCGGTCAGCACCTCGACTAGAGTGTTGAGATCCTCTTCGGGCTTATTGCCTTGTGGCCAGCCGCCATCGACGGTGCCGCCTGACAATCCCGTGACGCGAACTTCGGTGATCTTCATGCGTGAGCCTCATTTGGCTGCGTGCGGTTTACCATCCGCTCATTGTAAGAACGCGACTTGACCCGACGATGCCTGCTGCGTCATGCTTGCAGCAGATGCGATCCGTAAGGAGCCTGACATGACTGATTCAGTGACCAGAAACTCCGTGGGCGACTACTCGCGTCGGCTTGCCAATTACGATCTCGTCTACACCGTGATCTCACGCCGTAGTCGAGGGCTGAGCGTGGGCATCAACCTCAATCCCGATCGCGTCTGCAACTTCGATTGCGTCTATTGCCAGATCAATCGCACTGTGCCAATCACCAACCCAGTGTTCGATCTGAGTCGGTTGATGGAGCAACTGGAGCAAACGCTGGATCTCATCCAGACAGGCAAGTTGTTCGACCTGCCGCGCTTTCGTGACACGCCAGAAGCGTTGCGGCGGTTCAACGACATCGCCTTTTCCGGCGAGGGCGAGCCGACCGCCTGCCGGCTGTTTGCTCAAGCCGTACACGAGGTCAGCGAATGCAAACGCCGACGCGGGTTGCAGGAAGTCAAACTGGTGTTGCTGACCAATGCCACGCTGCTGCATCGACCCGAAGTCCAGGCCGCCCTGAAGGAACTGGATGCCAACCAGGGCGAGGTCTGGGCCAAACTGGATGCGGGCACCCAGGAGTATTACGAACGCATCGACCGCAGTTCAGTGCCACTACGCCGCGTGCTGGACAACATCACCCAGACAGCGCAGGTTCGCCCGGTAGTGATTCAGAGCATGTTCCTACGACTGGAGGGCCAACCCGTTCCAGCGAGCGAGGTCGATGCCCTGGCTGATCGGTTGATCGAAATCGGTAACGCTGGGGGACGCATTCGGTTGATCCAGGCCTACACAGTGGCGCGACCGCCCGCCGATCAGCAGGTCGCGCCGTTGAGCGATGCCGAGTTGCAAGGCGTGGCGGCTCGTCTGCGAGAGCGAACCGGGTTGCCGGTGGAGGTGTTTGGCAGTTCTGGCCCGGTCTGAGACGGCAGGAGGCCATTGTCCGGGGCCACGGCGGGTTTCTATAGTGGTCGTAGCGGACAGATAGCAGAACGAGAGTTTCCATGCGCAAACGAATCCTTAGCGGGGTGCAGCCTTCCGGCAAATTGCACCTGGGTAACTACTTCGGAGCCATTCGCCAGCACATTGCCCTGCAAGACGAGGGCGAGTGCTTCTTCTTCATTGCCGACTACCACGCCCTGACCACCCTCCGCGAAGCGGAGAAGGCCGAGGCCGACAACCCGCCGCCGCGCGGCAAACCACGCAAGGCCGCCGAGATTCTCCGCGACAACGTGCGCGATGTGGCTCTGGATTATCTCGCTTTAGGACTCGATCCAGAACGGACGGCCTTCTTTCGTCAGTCCGATGTGCCGGAAGTGTGCGAACTGGCCTGGTTGCTGTCTACGGTGACCAGCATGGGCTTGCTCGAACGCGCGCACTCGTACAAGGACAAACTAGCCCGTGGCATCACGCCGACCGTCGGGCTGTTTACCTATCCGGTGCTGATGGCTGCCGACATCCTCATCTATCGCTCCAACATTGTGCCCGTCGGTCAGGATCAGGTGCAGCACCTGGAGATGACTCGCGACATGGCCAACTACTTCAACAACAGCTACGGCGTGAATCTCTTTCCGCTTCCCCAAGAACGACTCGATGCAGTGGCCACGGTGCCTGGCATTGACGGCAAGAAGATGAGCAAGTCTTACGGCAACACCATCGAGATTTTCGCTGAGGGCAAGTCCCTGGAAAAAACCGTCAAGAGCATCGTCACCGATTCGACTCCCGTGGATCAGCCCAAAGATCCCAGCAAGTGCAACGTGATGGCTCTCTACGCGCTGTTCGCCAGCCCGCAAGAGCAGGAGAAATTGGCTTCGCTCTATCGCAACCCCTTGGAAGATGCCGACCGCCGAAAAGGCCGACCCTTCGGCTATGGGGATGCCAAGATGCTGTTGCTGGACAAAATCAACCAGTATTTCGCCCCGTTCCGCGAGCGACGCAAGGAGTTGGCGGCCCGAACCGGATACGTCGAGGAGGTGCTACGTCGAGGAGCCGAACGCGCCCGCGCCGAAGCTCGAAAAACCATGGAACTGGCCCGACAGGCAGTCGGCATGGCGGGCTATCCAGTCGCTTGAGGGAATTAAGCCGACATGGTCGCGTTGCTTGTGACATTGCTGACGGCGGGGCAACTGGTGCAGACGGGCCGTGCCGCCCGGTCGGGCGATCTGGAAATCTGGGCCGGATCGCTGGTCTTTCGCCCGACGGAGGCCAGCGTTCTCTTTGGTGGAATGCGAGGAGCTTCGGAGGCACAGGTGAGCTATTTGCTTGTCCTCAAGGGACAGGGCCAGACTGCGGCCCTGCCCAGGTCTTCAGCAGAAGCTCGCGTCGAGGGACTTGCCGGCCAAGCACGACACACCTTGCAACTGGAGGGCCAGTCGCTGCAACTGGAGTACACCGTCAAGCTCGATCCAGTCAGAAAAACCATCAACCGAGAGACGTTGTCTCTCAATGGCAAGGTCGTCGATCTGCTGCGCGGCCGGGTGTTTCTGATCGACTGGAGTGTCAATCCCTACCGCTGGCAACAACGGCAGACGGCCTTGCCTTCTGGAAGTCTGGAAACCGCCAGCAAGAAACAAACCGAGGCACTGGCGCGACGTTTCCTGGCCGAACTGAGCAAACAGGATCGCGTCCTCAAGGAATTTATCGAGCGATCCGGGCGATGAACGCGCTGATGGGCGGCAAAAGCGATTTATCAGGCGTAACTGATTTGTCAGGCACATTCCCTGCACATATATTCTGCTGTACCATTGCACCTGAGGGTCTGGTGGGCTAAAATTGACTCGGTGTGAGCATCGTGTGAATGCAAATCCTGACCGCAGCCCCCGGTGGGAAGGGAGTTATCCTGTGCAAGTAAAGATATCCGTCCGTCATGGACACCTCAGTGACACCACGCAACAACTGATCAGGGAGAAAGCTCTCAAGCTCACCAATATGTTTGATCGAATCACGCTTATCGATGTGACGGTCGATCTAAAGAAATCTGAGATGGACAAGGCCGCCCAGGTGGAATTTATCGTGCAAACCGAACACAAGCACGATATAGTCGCTCAAGAGAGTCATCCCGACGTGATAGCCGCTGTGGATCTCTGTCTGCATAAGGTGCAAGGCCAATTGCGTCGATACAAAGAAAAGATCCAGGATCACCGCCGAACACCTTCAATGGGGCAAACCGGCCGGTCGACCCAGATGGAAGAAGCTACCGAGGATTGAGCGGAGAAGCCAAGCTATGCGCATGTCCGAGTTCGTGGTGCGCGATGCCATAATCCCTTCGCTCTCAGCCACGACTAAGGAAGCTGTCATCCGGCGAATGGTTGAAAGCCTTCGTGATGCGGGACAGTTTCGCGACACCGATCTAGAAGATGTGATCCGAGCCATTCTCAAACGCGAATTGCTCGGCTCGACGGGTATTGGTCGAGGGGTAGCCATCCCCCATACCAAACACTCCAGCGTAGATCGCCTTATCGGCACGCTGGCTATTTCGCCCAATGGTGTGGCCTTTGATAGCCTCGATGGCGAACCGGTCTACATCTTTGTCTTGCTGATCTCTCCCCAGGATCGCCCCGGAGAACATCTCCGAGCCTTGGAAAACATCTCTCGTTGTCTGCGTGACGATGCTTTCGTTCGCGCCCTTCGCAATGCCAACTCACGCGAAGCGATTTCGGAGTTGCTCGATCAGCTTGATTCTTGATGGGCTTCCGTCATGGATACTGTTCCCTTGAACAATCCTATTCTGCGACGCACGATCCAGATCGCCAATCCACAGGGACTGCACATGCGGCCCAGTGCCGCTTTCGTACAAATGGCCGAACGCTTCAAGAGTAATGTCACCATTACTCACGAAGGCCGTTCCGTTAATGGCAAGAGCCTCTGGGATCTGCTGTTGCTGGCCGCCATGCCCGGTAGTGAACTTACTCTAGAGGTGGATGGCCCAGATGCCAACCAAGCTCTCGATGCCTTGGCCAATCTACTGAGCAGTCCGTCGGTCGATAACTGAAGCGGCGGCCGCTGTTTGGACTTCTTTTGCAAGAAAAGTCGCCCAATTGATCGCGAGCCAGCAACTCAAGCTGCCGGCTCCTCTGAGATAAGCACGCCCCGCGTAGTTGCTTCTCAAACGCCCACAGACTTCCCTGGCTTTTTCCTTGTTTTGCTCTTGTTCAGCACGGCTGCCCATGTCATGCTAGTAGATGTCGTCTCCAGGCTTCCATAAAGGTTGCCGGCGAACGACCCTCTTTGCTCGGCGTTCCAGGGAACAGTTGAGGCTGTTCTCGAGCAGAGTATAACCCGTATTCGAGGCATCTACCAGGCATGCATATAGCCTGTCATGCCAGCCCCTCCCAGACGGTTCTGGCGAGGGAGATGAGGAAATAACAACCTTCAGATTGGCGGGAGTGGACATACCTCGCTGATCGACCAGGAAATGTGGTACGCAGTGGTTTGATCGAGCGCAACTTGGTTTCCTCGCATCGAATCCTATAGACAGCCTATTCAACCAGCACCAGTGTCGCTATGATACGACACTTCTCCCATAGGTCGCTGATTTGCTTGCCCTGGTAATTCACCGGGGTTGCTTTGTCAGGCTCGTATCCTCTCCTGCAAGCGATCGCACTGTCCGATCCGGGCCTCTTGGCTCGGGCCTCTCGTCGGATGGGACCAGCTCGCAGTCATGCCTGTTGATTCCACTACCCCTCCACTTTCCCAAGCCCCGGCACAGGCCGTTGAGCGGATTCGTCTTCGCTTTCGCAAGGATGGCCCCCTTCGCTGGTTGAGCCATCATGATCTGATGCGAACCTTTGAACGCCTGCTCCGACGGGCCGACATCCCCTTCCGCTCCAGCCAGGGCTTCCATCCTCACCCGCGGCTGATCTTTGCTCTTTCACTACCTCTGGGAGTGATCGGCTGTGAGGAAATCGCCGAATTGGAACTCAACCAACCCCTAGAGCCTCAAGTCGTTCTTGAGCGTTTGCAACAGCAGGCACCGCCCGGCTTGACGTTTCTAGCCGCCTCTCGGGTCGAACGAGGTCGGCACGCTCGTGTGGTTGGCTTTCGTTACTCCCTACAAATCCCCCGCGAGTCGCTCGCCACGGTTCGTCAGCGTCTCGACGAGGCGTTGCAAGCGAGTGAATGGTGGGTCGAACGAACTAAGCCGGCCTTTCGTCGCCTGGACATTCGCCCATTTGTCCGCGCCGCCTTCCTCGATGGCGATTGGTTGCGGCTCGATTTGACGCTGACGGACTCAGGAACAGCTCGGCCCGAAGAGTTACTCCGGCTCTTCGGTGTGCCCCACCTACTCGAACAGGGAGCCGTCCTCGAACGGTCGCACTTGGTACTCCATGAATCTTCCACTGCCTCCGGATCAGTAGACTAGGCATGATCTTCTCCGCTGCCGTTTCTGTGTTTGCATACTCCAGACCCGTCCTGGCGTTGTCCATCCTCCACCAGAACGGTCGGCCAGCACGCTATCAACGCTCTCGGATGGCCAGGCCGTCTGCTGCCACAGAGCCGGCACTTCTTTCACGTACACCGTTTCCACAACGCGGATCAGTGCCTCGTTCTCGTGCGGGGTCTGATCCCCTTTCCCTGGCGCGGGTCAAGCCTGTGCCTTTGACCAGCCCGCACCTGCGGGCGCATGCCCCCATGAAGGGATCCTGATGAAAAAAGAGATGCTAATCAATGTGTTACAACCCGAAGAATGTCGCATCGCCATTCTGGAAGACGGCGTTCTCGAAGAGTTGTACGTCGAACGAACCAGCCACGAAAGCTATGTGGGCAACATCTACAAGGGGCGGATCGTCAACATCGAACCGAGCATCCAGGCCGCCTTTGTGGATTTCGGCGTGGGTCGCAACGGTTTTCTGCATGTTTCGGATGTCGAACCCACTTACTGGAAACATCTAGAGAGTCGCTTGGAACGCTCCGACCGTGGAGCAGGCCGAAGTAGTGATCGAGCAGGGGCACGGCTTCCCGCCTACTTGCAAGACTTCGACATGGAGGAACTGGAGGAACCCATCGCTCCGCCGCCTCAGCAGCAGGCCGACCCCACACCGGCCGTTCAGGAACCGGCTCCTCAGTCCGCCGTTGTTGCCCCTCCCCAATCGCCTGCGACCGTCTCGTCCCCGGGCGATTTCGCCGCTGGGGTCGATCTGGATAGTGATTCCGCCCCAACTCAACCGCCTTCATCTAACGACATCAAACCGGCAACGCCAGCAACAGAACCCAACGAACCGCTGCGTGCCCACCCGGAAACACTGATCGAGGAGGAATCGGAGAAACCGCGGCGACGTTCTCGAACGCCCTCGCGGCGACGTAACCGGGCTGCTGCGGCAGACGCACAAAGGGCAAACAAAGAATCCACCACGGATAAGTCCGAGACTTCCGCAGAGGCGGAACCCTCGACCCAGCAGGCTTCCAGCGAAGAGCCCCCCACTTCTCGTTTGCAGGATTCTGCCGAACGGCGAACCGATGCAGGCGACGTGGAACAGGCCGACGAAAGCAAGGGCGGCTCTGGCCTTGATCCCGAGCTATTCTTCCCCAACACGCCGCCAGCGTTGCCGGCTCCCGCGCCGCAACCGTTTCATCTACCGCCGCCGCTGACCACTCCAGGCGAAGCGTCTGAGCCGGTCGCCGAAACAACAGGCACCCCCACGCCGGCCCCGCCTCGCCGCTCGCGCTCTGCTGGCCGGTATGCCAGCATCGAAGATGCTCTCGAAGCCGATCTGGCTCAGGCGGAAGTCGATGAAGAGGTTCCGGCAGTGATGCCCACCGATGTGCCAAACGAACCTGACGAGGGCAACGGAGAATCCCGGCCTCGCTCGGAACGAACCGTGGACGACGAGGCCGACGAGGACTTCGAGGATGCTTCACTGCGACGTGAGGACCGGGGCGGTCGCCGTTCGCGACGACGACGCGGCAATGAGCGAGGCGACCGAGGCGACCGTCGAGTTGGGCTAGGCGGTGGAGGCGGCCGACCTGGTGCCGGTCGTCCTCGACCGCTGATTCAGGACATCTTCAAACGCGGTCAGGAAGTCATCGTTCAGGTCATCAAAGAAGGGATTGGCACCAAGGGGCCGACTCTGAGTACCTACATCAGCATTCCCGGCCGTTATCTGGTGCTGATGCCTTGCCTGAATCGCACCGGCGTTTCTCGCAAGATCGAGGACGAAGAGGCTCGACGACGGCTGCGGCAAATGTTCAACGAACTCAAGCCGCCCCGCGGTCTGGGGTTCATCATGCGAACCGCGGCCATCGACAAGAACAAGAGAGAGATCCAGCGTGATCTGGTCTATCTCTCTCGACTCTGGCAGGTCATTGCTCGGCGCATTCGCAAGCTGAAGTCGCCCGCGGAGATTTACCAAGAAAGCGAGATGGTCACTCGCACCATCCGCGACAATTTCAGCAGCGACATCGACACCATCTGGGTCGATGAACGCAATGCCTTCGAGGCGGCTCAGGAGTTTATGCAGGTCGTCATGCCTCGCTATGCCGACCGCATCAAGTTCTTCGAGGACAGAGAGCCCCTGTTCCACAAGTTCGGTCTGGAAGAGGAAATTGCTCGCATCCAGCAGAAAAAGGTGCCTCTGCCCAACGGTGGTAGCATCGTCATCGAACAGACGGAAGCTCTGGTGGCCATCGATGTCAACAGCGGTAACTTCCGTGCTGCTGACCAGAACGCTGAAGAGACGATGTACCAGATGAATCTGCTGGCGGCCCGCGAGATCGCCCGGCAACTGCGGCTACGCGATCTAGGCGGCGTTATCGTCAACGACTTCATCGACATGCGCGAGGAAAAGCATCGTCGTGGCGTCGAACGCGCTCTCCGCGAGGCCATGAAACGCGATCGTGCCCGCACCAAGATCCTCAAGATTTCGCAGTTCGGCATCATCGAGATGACCCGTCAGCGTGTGCGGCCCTCGCTCAAGCGATCTGGGTACATGGATTGTCCGTACTGCAAGGGCATGGCCCAGGTCAAAACGCCCGAGACCATGGCCATCGAGGTCATGCGACTGTTGCAACTGGCATCGTGTCGCGAGAATGTGGTGCGTGTCGAGGTAAGTGTGCCCCCTGAGGTGGCGGACTATCTGCTCAACAAGAAGCGTCGGGAGATTGGTCAGTTCGAAGATCTCGGCCAGATGAGCGTGACCATCAAGTCGGTCTTTGGCACCAACCCGGAACACCTGCAATTCATTTGCCTGGATCGCAACGACAACGAAGTGCGTCTGAGTAACCCGGAACCCACTCCGTTGCGCAGACGTTGAACCGCACGGCGAGAAGCGAACAGAATGGCTCCCTCTGGCACTTGAGCCGCGAAGTCTCAGAGGGGCCGACCTGGCGATTCATGCTAAGACAACAGGCAGGGGAAACGCGATGCGACGAGCTGTGATTGTGTTGAGCTTGCTGATCGGCTCGGTGGCCTTGGCGGGTGAGGGGGTGGTGGTGTCCGTATCGCCGCCGGCTAACGAAGTGGGACGAGCGATCCTCGCACGGGGAGGCAATGGCGTAGATGCCGCTGTGGCGGTGGGGTTTGCCCTGGCGGTGACTTGGCCGGAGGCCGGCAACATTGGTGGTGGCGGCTTCATGCTCATTCGCCCCAGTGGACGCGATAGTCAGCCCGTGGTGATCGACTATCGCGAGACGGCTCCAGCGGCGGCCACGGCTGATCTGTTCGTCAAGAAGGGCAAGCAACCGCATCTGACCGTTGGTGTGCCTGGTGCCGTGGCCGGACTGGCTCTGGCTCATGCCCGGTATGGCAAACTGCCCTGGAAAGACCTGTTGGCACCCGCCATTCGTCTAGCTGAGCAAGGCTTTGTCATCGACTCAGGATTGGCCAGTTCTCTGAATGCCGGCTTGGCTCGCAAGGGAGCTTTTCCCGAATTCCGTCGCCTCTTTGCCAGACCGGGAGGGGGCAAGTGGCAAGCCGGTGACCGATTGACGCAACCCGACCTGGCGGCGACGCTGACACGCATCGCCGACCAGGGAGCGGACGGCTTCTACAAGGGCAAGACGGCTGAACTGCTCGTTGCCGAGATGAAGGCCGGCGGTGGACTAATCACCGCGGCCGACCTGGCCGGCTATCGCGCCCGAGTTCGTCAGCCGTTGCGCGGCAGCTATCGCGGCTATGAAATCCTGGTTCCCCCACTGCCCAGCGGGGGAGGCACCGTGTTGCTGCTGATGCTCAACATGTTGGAAAACGTCGATCTGGCCAGCAAACCGCGGTTCTCAGCCGATACCCTGCACCTGCTCATCGAAACCATGCGTCGCGCCTATTGCGAACGCGCTCGACATCTGGGCGACAGCGACTTCGTCCAGGTGCCCGGCGAACTGCTCAGCAAACCCTTTGCCCGCAAGCT
>Ga0308411_10000999_pt1 | contig 19125 bp, 22 predicted proteins | sample HotsprottomLayer_2_FD_203530 | JGI IMG/M metagenome (GOLD analysis project Ga0308411, IMG submission 203530) | Hot spring phototrophic mat microbial communities from Octopus Spring, Yellowstone National Park, Wyoming, United States -... | ecosystem: Environmental > Aquatic > Thermal springs >...
ATCCTGAAATTTTAACAGATTGAGTTTTGCCCGTTGCTTTATCTTTTGCAGTTACAGTTAAAATACCATTTACATCTATATCAAAAACTACTTCTATTTGTGGAATACCACGTAAAGCAGGAGGAATGCCGTCTAATATAAACCTAGCTAAAGTTTTGTTATCTTGTGCCATAGGTCTTTCTCCTTGAACAACATGAATTTCTACTGCGGTTTGATTATCTTCTGCAGTAGTAAATATCTCTGTTTTTGAGTAAGGGATAGGAGTATTTTTTGGTATCATAGGATGAGCTATTCCTCCTAAGGTTTCTATTGCTAATGTTAAAGGAGTAACATCTAAAAGCAATATTTCTCTAACATCTCCTTGTATGATACCAGCTTGAATAGCTGCTCCAATAGCTACAACTTCATCAGGATTTATATCCTTTCTTGGTTCTTTATTAAAGTATTCCTTTATTTTTTGTTGAATAAGAGGCATTCTTGTTTGTCCTCCTACCAGTATGATTTCATCAATATCTTTTGGAGTTAAATTAATTTCTTTTAAGGTTTTGTCTACTATTTCAATTGATCTTTCTACTAAATCTCTTGTTAAGTTTTCAAGTTGAGATCTATTTAATTTCATATAAAGATGCTTAGGAACCCCGCCTTCAGCAGAAATAAAAGGTAAATTGATTTCGGTCTCATAAAGAGAAGAAAGTTCTTGTTTTGCTTTTTCTGCTGCCTCTTTTAGCCTTTGTAAGGCTAAGGGGTCTTTGCTTAAATCTATACCTTCTTGTTTTTTATACTCTGAAATCAAATATTCTATGATTCTTTGGTCAAAGTCATCGCCACCCAAAAAACTATCTCCACCTATACCCTTAGTTTCTATTACATTATCTCCTATTTCAAGTATAGATACATCAAATGTACCTCCACCAAAATCATAAACTAAAAGTTTTTGATTTACATTTTTATCTAAACCATAAGCTAAAGCAGCAGCTGTTGGTTCTGGTAAGATTCTTTTTACATTTAAACCTGCAATTTCTCCTGCAGCTTTTGTAGCAGATCTTTGAGAATCATTAAAATAGGCAGGAACAGTAATTACAGCTTCTTCTATTTTTTCTCCTAATTTATCTTCTACATCCATTTTAATTTTTTGTAAAATCATAGCTGATATTTCTTCAGGCCTATACCATCTTTCTCCCATTTTAACTTCAACGCCACCATTTTCTGATTCTCTTATTTCATATGGTAATATTTTTTTAGCATCTTGAACTTCTTTGTCTGTGTATCTTCTACCAATAAGTCTTTTAATTGAGAAAATAGTATTCTGTGGATTAGTAATGGCTTGTCTTTTTGCTAATATTCCTACTAATCTTTCTCCACTTTTTGAAATAGCAACAACAGAAGGAGTAATTCTCATTCCTTCTTTATTTTCTATAACTCGTGGAGTTCCTGCTTCAATAATAGCAACAACAGAATTGGTTGTTCCTAAATCTATTCCTATGATCTTCCCCATTTTTTAAAATCTTTAAACTTTAAATTTTTAATTTTATAACGACCTTATTAGTCAATGATATCTTCTTTATTGTGATGAACGATAACCCTAACTTTAGCAGGTCTTAATAATCTTTTGTTTAAAAGATATCCTCTTGAAAAAACTTGAATAATAGTGCCATCATCACTCTTATCGCAATTTTCTATTGAACATTCTTTTGTTGAAATTGCTTCATGAAATGAAGGGTCAAATTTTTCATTTAAAGGATCAATTACTTCTAATCCATAACGTTTTAAAATTTCCAAAAGTTGATTTTGGATTAAATAATAACCCTTACCTATATTCTTTTCTTTATCTTCATCGCTTAATGAATTTATAGCCATATCTAAGCTATCTAAAACATTTGTTATATCAAGGATTAAATTATTGTTTGCAAATAAAATAATTTGATTCATTTTTTCCTCCATTTCTTTTTTATAATTCAAAAAATCAGCCTTTGCTCTTTTCCAACCACTTAAATATTCCTCTTTTTCTTTTTCTAATTTTTCTATTGTCTGTTGTAATTCTTTGATTGTTTCTAATTCTGAAGGTAATTTTTCTTCTTCCATTTTTATTTTTATCGATTTACAATTAATTCAAAAATCTTATAAATCAATGGGTAATTAATTCTTTTGACCGACACTAAGAAAGTATAATTAATTTTATCATAAGAGCATAAAATTGAAAAATTTTTAAAATTTTTTAAGCACTTATATGAACCTATAAGAATATTTATTTTTTTTGGTTTTAAGTATTTTACTATTTTATAATCATAATTTTTTATATAATCTATTAATTCTAAGGCTTCGTATATAAGGTTTTTATATTTAATAAATTCATAATTTTTAAATAGCGACTTAAGACCATATTCAAAATAATAAGTTTTATTTTTGTGTTTTTTAATGAACAAAAGATATATTTTAAATTCCTCGGTGATTAAATTTAGCTTACGAGAAAATTCAGGAAATTCTGGATTAAGTTTTTTAAGATTTTTTTTAAATTTATCTAAAATAGATTTTATTTTTTTGTTATTCAATTCATTATAAAATTGATTTTTGATAAAATAGTACCACCCATAATCTGTAGGAATTCTACCCGAATTATCTTCAACATTTTCTATTAATTTCTTATTTGATAGTCTTTGCATATAAAATCTAATGGTAGAGGGAGGAATATTATAAAGTTTGGTTTTATTTAAAAGTTTTGAACCTACAGGTTTACCTCTTTTTATATACTCTTCTACAATACTATAAAATATCTTCTTTTCCAAATCATCAGTTAACTTGTTTATCATTTTATTTTATAGAAATTTCTTTATCTTTCTTTTCTTCTTTTATTTTAGGAAGAACAATAGTTAAAATTCCTGATTCAAAAGTAGCTTCAGCCTTATCTACATCAACTTCACAAGGTAGGGGAACCACTCTTTTAAATTCACCCCTTATTATTTCTTTTTTGAAATAATTTTTATCTTTAGTTTCTTCCTCTTTTTCTTCTTTACCTTCAATTATCAAATTATTATCTTCAAAAGTTACTCTAATATTTTCTTTTGAAAAACCGGGTATTCCTACTTCTACATATAAATTCTTATTTTTTTCATACATATCTACTGGAAATTTATAGACTTTTGTAGTCGGTAGCAGAGAAAATGTTGGTAAAAAATCTTCTGTTTCTGCTAAAAATTTTTTTATTTCTTCAAAAGGATCCCATCTTGATATTTTTACCATTTTTAGTTTATTTTTTTAATTAATTACGACCTTTATTAATATTTTTTAAATTTTTATTTTTTCATAAAAAATTATATATAATTATCACCTAAAAGTCAATAGTGACAATATGATTAATTTAATACTTTATTTAATCTTCTTTTTTAATATCTGCTCCTATATTTTTCAATCTCTCTACTATATTTTCATAGCCTCTATCAATTATTTCTGCTTCGTGAATAATAGTTTCGCCTTTTGCAATAAGACCAGCAATAATTAAAGCAGCACCATGTCTTATATCTAATGCCTTTATTTCTTTACCTATAAGAGGAGTAGGTCCTATTACTATAGCTCGGTGTGGATCCAATATTTCTACATTTGCTCCCATTAGTGCCAATTCTTTTAAATAACTTAATCTATTTTCATACATCCATTCGTGAATAAAAGTAACACCATTAGCTTGAGTAGCTAATGTGCCCAATACCGGTTGAAAATCTGTAGCTAATTTTGGATAAAGCCCTGTTTGTATTTTAGTACTTTTAAGGTTAGATTCATATACATATATATCATTATTTTTTATTCTAAAGTTAGCTTTCATTTCTTTTAAGGTAATTATTAAAGAATCTAGTTCGTCAATTTTATTATTTTTTATGATTAATTTACTTTTGGTAGCTAGGGCCAAAGATAAAAATGTTGCTGATTCTATTGGGTCAGGAGGAACTGTAAAAATTATTTCTTTCTTAATTTTTTTACCTTTTTTTACAGTCAAAAAATGACTTCCTATTCCTCTTATTTCATATCCTACCTTTCTTAAAAATAGACATAGTGATTGAACACTTGGTTCAATGGCTACTAATCTTAATTGTATTGGTTTTGGCGAATTGCAGGCAAAGGTAATTAAATTTTCTGAAGCAGTTACACTTGTTTCTTTTAAGATAACTTTATTATTTAAAAATTTGTTAAAATTACCTTCTATTATAGAGTCGTTTATGGTTAAATTAGCCCCTAAATCATTTATAGCTTTTATATGTGTGTCAATTGGTCTAGCTCCAATTAAATCTCCTCCTGGAAAATATATTTTTATATTTTTAAATTTTGATAAAACAGGACCTAAAAATAATATAGAGCCTCTTAGCATTTTAACTTCAGGTATTATTAAATCTTTATAATAAACATCTCTATTGTCAATAAATAAGGTATTTTTTTCAACATTAATCTTTGATCCTAAATATTTCATAATTTCTATAATAACTTGAACATCATTTATTCTTGGAACATTTTTTAAAATAACTTCTCCTTCTATTAGAAGTGTAGCAGGAATTAATGCTAATGCAGCATTTTTAGAACCCTTTATTTCTATTTCACCTTCTAATTTTTTTTCTCCTTTTATAATTAACTTTCTCATATTTTAAATAATTTTATCTAAAATGAATATAATTAATCCTATAATTGCTCCTATCAAGTTAATAAGCCAAAATTTGAAGACAATTGTTGGTTCTGGAACACCCAAAGCTTCAAAATGATGATGAATAGGCGTTGATAAAAATAATTTTTTCTTAAATATTTTTTTATTTATAGATTGAAGTATAACTGAACCTGATTCTATTAGAAAAATAGGGGCTATTACAGGAATTAAAAAATAAACACCTTCTAAAAGAGAAACAATAGCTATATAACTACCTATAGCCATTGAGCCAGTATCGCCCATAAAAATTTTTGCAGGATATATATTAAACCATAGAAAACATAACAAAGTACCTATTATTATTACAGATAAAACTACTAAATTATAATTTCCGTTTATAAATGATATTATTGCTAAAGAACTGATTATAATTATAGCTATCCCACCAAGTAATCCATCTAAGCCATCGGTTTCATTAGAAGAAAAGCTAACAGCTATAACATAAAAAATTACAAAAAGAGAATACCAAAAAATACCTACATAAATTCTTTCTATAAAAGGTATATATAAATACCTTATGTTTAATTTTGTAACAAACCACCAAACTACAAGCAAAGAAAAAGAAAAATAAACAAGGATTTTTTCTCTTATAGTTAATCCTTTTTTTCTTTTTTGTGTAATTATTCCTAAAATATCATCAATAAACCCTACAATGCCTCCTAAAACTAAAAATCCTAAAGGAAGATAGGCTTCTCTTCGGTTTATAAAGCTTATCCAATCAGAAAATTCTTTATCTATGTTATTATATATTAATATAAATAAAGATAATATGAGTGGAACAAACCAAAATATAATCCCACCCATTGTGGGGATGCCACTTTTTTTAGAATGCAAAGATTGAAAAATTGGAGCATTTTCTTTGTTTATTGTTTTTCTTGCCTTAAGTCTTTCAAGTAATTTTATTGTTAAAGGAAATATTATCAAAGAAACTAAAAAACTTATAATAGCCCAAAAAGAAATTTTTAAAGCAATAACTAAATAATCAATATTTTCCATCTTTATTTATAGTAATCTATTAATTTTTTAAGAATATATTCTGCATCAGCTTCTCTATTTCTTGAACCTAATACACCAACAAATATTATTGGTGAATTATTTATTTTAACTAACATAATTAAACAGCCAGCAGCTTCTTCTGTAAATCCTGTTTTTGATCCTATTATATATTTTTTATATTTTTCTATAAGATGGTTAGTATTATAGACAATTCTATTTTTATCTATATTAAATGCTGGCTTAATGGAAAATTCAAATATTAAAGGATATTCTTTTAAAATGTATTCAGTTAAAAGAGACAAATCTTTAAGGGTAGAAACATTTTGAGGGGAAATTCCTATGGGATCTTGAAATTGAGTATCTTTTAGATTTAATTCTTTGGCTTTATTGTTCATTAATTCTATAAATTTTTCTATTCCTAAGTTTTCTGCAATAGCTAATGAAGCAATATTTGAAGAAGATATTAATGAAATATTTAATAAATCTTCTAAAGTCATAACATCACCATTTTTTAAACCTGTATGATTTTCTAATATACTTTTATTTTCAAATATTTTTTCGCTTATTTTAATTTTTTCTTTTAAGTTTTTATAATTTTCAAATGTTATAAGAGCAGTCATTAATTTTGTTATAGAGGCGATTGGTTTTTTTTCTTCTATATTTTTCGAATATATTGTTTCTCCATTTATCTCTTTAATTAGGACATTTTTAGCAGAAATAACATTTTCATCTATATCAAAAAATTTATTTTTATTTAAAATTTTATTTTGGTCATTTGGGTTATTTTTATTTTGATCTTTACTTGTTTTATTTAAAAAATCTATTTGTTTTAGTGGGTAATCAAAGTAAATATTGTCTGATTGTTTATTATAAATTTTAGCATTTAACAATGTAGTTTTTATATCTAAAATATTTTTTAAAAATTCAATTAGGACTATTAATTCTATCATTAAATTTATTTTAAAATATATAATAATAAATTCAAATGAGAAAATTAAAAAATAAAAGTGCTAAGGGTAAAAAAATAGAAAAAGAATTTTCTTTAGTTTTAAAAAATATTTTCCCTTCTGCTGATACAGAAATAAAACCCAGAATAATAAATATGAGAAAAGATTTTTGGGGGTTGTTTGATGGTCTAACTTTTATTCATAAAAAGAAAAAATTTATATTTTGGCAAATTAAAAGCAAAAAAATAACATCTTCAGAATATAAAAAATTTTGGAGTATGGCTTATAAATTTAACAACCATAATGTAGTTGTGTTTTTAATAGAAAAAATAGGAAATTCTTATAAGATTTATTTTGATAGAAACAAAAATTTTTTTGATGATCCTAAGTATATAAGAAAATTTTTTTAGAAAATTCTAAAAATTTCTGAATAATTAATTTCTAAGTATTCTAAAATTATTTAATTTTAATAAATTAATAAATTAATAAAAATAAATTTTTAAATTTTAAAAATTATTTTTTGTTTTGTGTCTGTACCTTTAAAGAAATAGCAGCACCTACAGATCCACCTATACTTTTTAGAATTTGTCTTATAGCATTTACTGTTTGTCCCTTTCTGCCGATAACAAGTGATAGTACTTCTTTTGGACCATTAACTTCAACTAACACACCTCTTTCATCAATCTTTGTTTCGATATCTAATTGCTCGACCTTATTTTCATCTATCCACAAAGAAAAAAGCTTTTTAATGCGAGATTTTATCTCTGCCAACTTATCACTCATTTTTTCTATTTATTTTTAATTACTCGACTAATTCAATTTAATTCTACAATTTCAAATTATTTTAACACATATTTTTTATAAATCAATCAATTTTTGTTGAAATATATTTTAAACTATATATAGAAAATATATATAACAATAACCCAAGATTTTTTATCTGTTCTTATAGAGCACTATATAATTTTAAGACTAAATATTATATATAAATAATTTTTTATATATTAAAATTTTTTATATTGTTTTAAAATTTTTAAATAATGAAGAAAATATATAGCGTAGGAACAGCAACTCTTGATATATTTTTTGTTTTTGATAATCTCAAATTTTTTAATAATAAAAAATATTTAAAAGAAAAAAATGAGGTAGAAAAATGTTTTATTGATATAGGGGGAGGTGGGTTAAATTTTGGTTATGTTTTTAAAAAATTAAATTTAGATACTGAAGCTATCGTAAAAATTGGCAATGATTTTATAGGTAAAATAATTAAGAAAAAAATTCAAGAAAAAAATTTACCTTGCCAGTTTATTTTAGCAAAAGGAAATTCTACTCTTTCTTTTATTTTTTTGGATAAAAAGGGTGATAAATATATTTTTACATACAGAGGTCAAGAAATTTTTAAAGAAAAAGATATCCCCATATATAAGAATTCAGCCTATTATATAGCTCCTGGCAGAACAGATATTAGAGTATGGAATAAAATTATAAAAAAATTAAAAAAAGAAGAAAATATTTTAGCAATAAACCCATCGTCCTTCTTTCTGAAACAAGATTTTTATAATGTTATAAAAGTTTTAAGTGAAGTAGATTTTTTGATTTTAAATATTGACGAGCTTAAATTTTTTATTTCAAAGAAATTTAAAATTAAGGGAATTAAGGATATTAAATTGATAGAAAATTTTAGAGAATTATTCCCAAAACCTAAAATTATTATAATAACATCAGGATATAAAGGAAGTTGGATTTTGTTTAAAGAAAATCTTTATTTTTCAGAAGCTTATCATAAATTTCCTGTTGTAGATACAACAGGAGCAGGAGATTCTTATGGAAGTACTTTTTTTGGTTTTATCATCAAAAAAGATTTTAAAATAGATGAAAATTACTTAAAAAAGATCTCAAAATATGCTTCTATTAATACTGCCTCGAATTTAACAAAAATAGGAGCACAAACAGGAATACTTTCAGAAAATCAACTTAAAAGACTTAAGTATTCTCATATAAAATTTTTAAAAATATGGTAAAATTATTTTATCATGGTATTAGAAGTTAAAAAAAGAGATAATAAAATCAAGGCAGATATATATAGAAAAAATAATTTAATTCCAGGCGTTATTTATGGTCCTGAAATTGATTCTATTTGTGTATATTTAGAAAAAAAGATTTTTTTAAATGAACTCAAACATTTACATCAGAAATTTGAATTTATCTTTGAAAATAAAAAATATATGGGTATATTGCAAGAGATTCAAAAACATCCTCTTACTTTAGAACCAATACATTTTGATATTTATGTTCCAAAATTAACCGAGACTATTGTTACAACTGTTTCTTTTATTTTCAAAGGGGAGGAAGAAATTCTAAAATCAGGATATTTTGTAAATAAGATTTTGCACGAACTTGAAGTGGAGGGATATCTTAAGGATATACCTGATTTTATAGAAGTTGATGTGTCTAAGTTAAATTTGGGCGAATCTGTTTATGTAAAAGATTTGAACTTAAAAAATATAAAACCATTAGTTGATGAAAATACTCCAGTAGTTTCAATTGTTGAAGAAAAATTTGGAGTATTAGAAGAAAAAGAATACCCAGCTGAATCTCAGATTGAACAAGAGATAGGTGAAGAAAAATAAAATTTATAATAATATTAATTAATTTTAATAAATGACTAAACTAATAAAAGATATAAAAAAATTTTCTTATCAAACACAGTTTAATAAATATTCAAACTATAAAAAATTATTTAAAAACTATTTTTTGCCTGAACTAAAGTTTTTTTCTTTATGGTTAATTTTTATTTATATTTTTTTGGTAACACAATTAATGGTAGCTGCCCCTATTTCTAAAGAACCTATTGTAAAAATAAATAAAAACTTATTAGCTCAAAATAGCCAGCAAAATTTATCTGAATTAAAAAAGAAATTAGAATCTGAGCTTAAGTCTGTTTTAGGTGAAATTGAAAAATATAGAAAAGAAATTCAAAAATTGTCCAAAGAAAAAAGAAATTTACAACAAGAAATTGCTTATTTAAATGCAAAAATTGCCAAACTTGAGTTAGAAATGAAGCTAATTAAATCAAAAATTAATAATTTAAATATAAGAATTGCAGATACACAAAAAGCAATTGATCTTACTAAAAATAAAATAGAAAATTCAAAAAATAATCTAGTTAAAACATTAAGGGTTTATTATCAATCTTCTAGAAAATCTTTTTTTGAAGTTGTTTTAGCAGAAGCTTATATTTCAGATTATTTTAGTAATATAGTTTTCTTAAATAAACTTCAAGAATCTATTAATGAACAGATTAATGATTTGAATAAACTTAATCAGCAGTTAAATTATCAAAAAGAAAAATTAGAAAATGACCTGGAAGAACAAAATAATCTTCTTCAAATTTCTACTTTGCAAAAAATTGAGCTTGACAATTTACAAAATGAAAAAAATGAGCTTTTAAGAATTACTCAAGGAGAAGAAAGAAAATTCAATAAACTTTTAAGTGAAAAACAAAGAAGAGCAGCCGAAATAAGAGCACAGCTTTTTAGACTTGCTGGTGGCGCAGCTCCTATAACTTTTGAAAAAGCAGTAGAATATGCTGAAATTGCAAGTCAATTAACAGGAATTAGGCCTGCCTTTTTGTTAGCTGTTTTAAAACAAGAATCTGATTTAGGAAAAAATGTTGGTCAGTGTTATTTACAAAATACTGATGATGGTTCTGGGATTCATATTACAACTGGTCAATACCGAGATAGAGTTATGCATCCAAAAAGAGATGTACCAATATTTTTAGAAATTACAAAAAAATTAGGACTTGACCCATTTAAAACACAAGTTTCTTGTCCTCTAAGCTTTGGTTGGGGTGGAGCAATGGGTCCAGCTCAATTTATTCCTTCTACTTGGAGAGCTTATGAGAATAAAATAGAAAAAATTTTAGGAGAAACCCCTAATCCTTGGAATATATATCATGCTTTTATAGCTGCTGCGGTTAAGTTAACAGATGCTGGGGCATCACAGAAAACATATCAATCGGAATGGAAAGCAGCAATGATTTATTTTGCAGGTTCTAATTGGAGTAATCCTTCGTATAGTTTTTATGGAGATTCAGTAATGAGTTTAGCTTCCAGATTTGAAGAAGATATAAAAATTATAAAAGGTAAAGATTAATAATTAAATAATTATGGAAGGAGATTATATTCAAAACACAGGGTCTAATAATTCAAACAGCATTTTGGATAAAAAGAAATTACTTTTAGTAGATGATGATTTAGATTTTTTAGAAATTCTTAAAACTAAGTTAGAAAATGAAGGATTTGACGTGGATACAGTCTCAAATGGTAATGAATGTTTACAAAAAATAAACCAAGAAAAGTATAATCTTATAATACTTGATGTAATGATGCCGGAGTTTGATGGTATAGATGTAGCTTTGGAAATTATTAAAAACTATCCTCAAAGAAATTTTAATTTTATATTTTTAACAAACTTAGGAGAAGAAAATCCCTTGCTTGAAAAAAATATAGATGAAGAGTATGCTAAACAAATAGGAGCTTATGCTTTTATTTCAAAAGGAGAAGATTTAGATAATATTGTATTAAAAATTAAAAAAATTATTAGCGAAACTTAAATTAATCTATTAAAAATTTTTTTATCATTTCTATTAAAATATTTAAATCATTTTTTTTATTAAAATAATCAGCAGCACCTAAATTTTCTGCTACCTCTTTGTTTATAAATGAATTTTGTTGATCTATGCTTTCTCCATAATTTGTAACAAAAATAACCCTAGAATTAGGTGATAATTTTGTAATTTCAAAAAACAAGCTTATGCCATCTAATTCAGGCAACATAACATCTAAAAGAATTAGATCATATTTTTCTTTTGAAATTTCTTCTATTGTTTGAGAAGGAGAAGTAATTTTTTTTAGAAGATTAATTCCTTCCTTTTTTAGTTTTTTCTCTATTATTTCTAAAAAAATAGGATCATCATCTACTATTAAAATTTTTTTGTTTGAAAAATCAAACATCAGATAAAAATTCTTTATTATTTATTAAAAATTATAAATATTTTAGATAGGTTTATTGATTGATTTTGTGGATAAAAAATTTGAATATTTAAAATATTTACTTTAAAATTTAATCTTTAAAATTTAATCTATTTTAAAAATATAAATAATCAAAGTAATCCAAAATTAAGCGAGATTTTAACAAGAAATATAGAAATGATTAAGACAATTAGATTATTTTTTTATTTTATTATTATATTCTTATTATTTTCCATAAAAGAAATATATTCTCAATATAGAGAAATTCACATTCCTTTAAGGAGAAATGAAGAAATTTTGTTGGGTTTTTATGATTATGAAAAATATATAGTTTTAAGCAGAATAAATAATATATTGTCTTTAAAAAAGATTTACTCTGATAGGAGAATTACAGGATTAAACCATAATTTTAGCGAAGGAGAAATTACATACGTTAACTTTTTTGAAGATTACAATATAAACAAGTTTGTATATGTAATTAATAATAATGATCAATATTTTCTAAAAATTTTTGATGAGAATTTTAATTTAATTTATGAAAACAGAATTCTTGATTCAAATTTAAAATTGATAAATATTTTTTTGTGGAAAGAGCAATATAAGTTATTATTTTTTGTAAATGATAATAATTATTTGAAAATTTTTTCTTTTGATTTAAATAATAATCTAACAAATTCAATAAATACAAATATTATTATTGATAAGAATGACTTGAGAGTAAAATCATCTCAACATTATTTATTTTTAAATATTAAAAAAGATAACGGTTCAAGTTTACTTGTTTTTGATAGATCTTTGAATTTGATTGATCAAAGTTTTTGGGAGAATTTAAGATTAAATGATTATGATTTTATTGGAAATACTTTATATTTATGCGGTTATGATAATAATTACTATATTAAAATTAAATCTTATAATTTTATAAACAGAAGGATAACAGAATATGATGTAGGAGAAATTAAATTTCAGAATTTATTAAAATGTGATTATTTAAGCGGAGATGTTAATGATCTTTTCTATTTATATGATCAAAATAATAATATAAATTTAAGAAGTTTATTTTCGCCTCTTAATTTAATAGCTGAAAATATCCATAGTCATAGAAACAAAATAATAGAATCTTATCATAAAAATGAAGAATTTTTTGATGGTTTTATAAATTATATAATTTCTAAACCACTTGGGTTATATATTATTAGTTTTAATATATATAATAATAATTTTTCAATAAAAAACTTTAACAGAAGTAATTTTGTAGGTTTTGATAATGGTATATTTTTTATAAAAAATAATTTATTAAATAGATTAATTATTTTAGATTTTAATTAAAAAATTTTTGAGTATGATTCATCTGAAACCAGATATCATATTTTATATTTTTGGAATACCAATTACAAATACTTTATTTTCTGCCTTTTTAACAGTTATTTTTTTACTTATATTTTTATCTTTATTAAGGTTTAAATTAGAACCATCAAAAATACAAATTTTATTAGAGGTTTTTTATGAAAATATATTTAATTTTTGGAGTAATATTGTTGGCTATAAAAATAAATTATTGTTTACCTTTTGTTTGTCTTTTTTAGTTTACATAGCATTGGCGAATATATTGATACTTTTTCCGTTGTTTGATTCTATATTTTTATTAAAAGATAACGAAAAGATCCATTTATTTAGATCTCCGTTTTCTGATCTAAATTTAACGTTGGCATTAGCGATAATTTCTGTTTTTTTTGTCAATTTTTTTGCTTTGTTTAAAAGAGGATTTAAATTTGTTAAAAAATTTTTATCTCCGATTGGTATACTTGAATTAATTTCAGAATTTGCTAAAATAATTTCTTTTAGTTTTAGGTTATTTGGAAATATATTAGCAGGTAAAATTTTAATTTCAGTAATAAGTATTTTGGTAATATTTTTACTGCCCTCTTTTTTTATAGGAATTGAATTTTTTGTTGGTTTAATACAAGCATTTGTGTTTTTTATGCTTACAACTGTTTTTTTAAAGGTCGCTATCGAAGAAAATCATTAAGTACAAAAAATTTATAAAAAAAGTTATGAATACAGATATAACTATACAAGCAATAAAAATAATAATTTCTGGTATTTCTATAGCTATTGGAGTTTTAGGTCCAGCATTTGCTATTGGTAAAATTGGGACTGAAGCATTAAAATCTGTAGCAAGAAATCCTGAAGCTTCAGGTAAAATTATGCCTTTTTTTATTTTATCTATTGCTTTTGCTGAAGCGTTGGCTATATATGTTTTAGTACTTTCTTTGATTATAAAATTTATGTAATTTCTGAAGATAATTATGGTTAAAGCTTTTAATTCTTTGGGCATTGATTTAATTTATTTATTGATCCAAACTTTCAACTTTTTATTAGTTTTTTTGATCTTATATAAATTTTTAGTTAAACCTTTATCAAAAATAATAAATGAAAGAGAAAAAAAAATAAGCAAGGGTTTAAAGTTATTAAGTGAATCTGAGGAGATTATAGAGAAAACAAAGAAACTCAGAGATAATATTATATCTAATGCTGAAAAAGAAAGAATAGAAATATTAAATAAAGCTAATGAGGAAAAGAAAAGAATAATTGAAAAAATATACGAAGAAGCAGAAAGAGAAAGAAAAGAAATTTTAGAAAGGATAAAACAAGAAGAAATGATTATGGAGAAAATGATTGTTGAAAAAATGAAAAATATTTCTTTTGAGATTTTTTATGAATTGGCAAAAAAAATTTTTCATCAAAAAGATTTAGATCAAAAATTTATTGAAAGTATAATTAGAAAATATAATGATTAAAGAAAGATTAAATTTGTTAAGATTAATAGTTTATTTTTTAAAAAATAATAAATTTGATGAGTTAAAAAAAGCTTTAGTTAGAATTAGAAAAGAAGGAAAATTACAATTTGTAATAAATAATTTAGATTTAATAAAAAAAATTCTCGCAAGTTATTTAGGTTATAAATTACTAAATATAGAAACAGCATTTGAAAACAAAATGATAAATGATATGATTAATAAAATCTATAAAGATAACAGTAAAGTTTTAGTGGAAAATTTAAAAATAAATCATAATTTAATTTTAGGTTTTGTAATAAGAGAAAATAATATAGAAATTAATTATAGTTTAAAAAATATTATTGAAAAAATAAAAGAAAAATGGATGACTTAAATTTTATTTTAGAAAGATTTAAAAAGGTTATAGAAGAAGTTAAAATTGAAGAAGATATAAAAGAGATAGGTTATGTACTTTCTTCTTCTGATGGAATTGTTTGGATTGAAGGTTTGGATAATTGCAAAGTTTTTGAATTGCTCACTATAAAAAAGAACGATTTAAATATAAATCTTTTGGCTCTTAATTTAGAAGAAGGTATTGTAGGAGCAGTTGCTTTAAATAATCCTGATTTAATTTTAGCAGGTGATGTAGTTTATAGAACAGATAAAATAATAAGCATTCCTGTGGGAGAAAAAATTTTGGGAAAAGTTATAGATCCTTTAGGTAATCCTCTTGATGGAATGGGAAATTATGAAGTAGAAAGTTTTTATCCAATAGAAAGAGAAAGCCCAAATGTATTTTTAAGATCACCGGTAAATACCCCTCTTCATACAGGGATAAAAATAATTGATAGTTTAATTCCTATAGGTAGAGGTCAGCGAGAATTAATATTAGGAGACAGACAAACCGGTAAAACCTCTATAGTTTTGGATATTATTTTAAATCAGAAAAATGATCCCTTGGATACTCCAATATGTATTTATGTATCTATAGGTCAGAAATTGTCAAAAATTAGAAGAATTTATGAAATCTTAAAAAAAGAGCGGGCTCTTGATTATACATTGATACTAAACACATCTCCAAGCGATTCACCAATATATTTATATCTTGCTCCATATGCAGGTTGTGCTATAGGAGAATATTTTATGGATAAAGGAAAAGATGTGGTTGTAATATACGATGATCTTACTAAACATGCTTGGGCTTGGAGAGAATTATCTTTACTTTTAAAACGTCCTGCAGGAAGAGAAGCATATCCAGGAGATATTTTTTATATTCACTCTAAATTATTAGAAAGAGCCGCAAAATTAAAAGATGGAGGTAGTTTAACAGCTTTGCCTATTTGTGAAACACAGCTTGGAGATATTTCTGCTTATGTTCCTACAAATTTAATTTCAATTACAGATGGTCAAATATATTTAGAAACTGATTTATTTAAGGCAAATTTTAAACCAGCTATAAATATTGGTCTTTCAGTTTCAAGAGTGGGTTCAAAGGCGCAAACTAAAATAATGAAAAAATTAGCTGGCTCTCTTAAATTATACTTATCTCAGTATAGAGAATTAGAACAATTTGCTCAGATAACAACTGAACTTCCCGAAGATATTAAAAAGCAATTAATTAGAGGAAGAGTTATTTTAGAAATATTAAAACAGGAAAATTTGAAACCATTAACTTTTGAAAAAATTTCACTTTTACTATATGCTGTAAATAATGGTTTTTTTGATAATATTGAGATTAGTAAAATTAAAGAAATTGAAAATAGGTTTTTAGAATATTTTGAACTCAATTATAGTGATTTATTAGAAGATATTAGGAAAAAAATGGATGTTGATAATGAGATGGAATCTAAACTTAAAGAGGCAATAATAAAATTTTTTGAAAATTTAAAAGATTAATTAAAATGGCTATTAAAAATTTAAGATCATTAAGAAGAAGAATTAAATTTTTGGGAAATTTTCAAAAAATAACTCATTCTATAAGTTTAATTTCTGTTATTAGATTTCAAAAATCATATCAAAGAATAAGCAAAATAATTTTAAATGCTTTTTATTTTTTAGAAATTTTAAATAATTTATTTAAAAAATATCCGAATTTATCTAAAACAAAAATGTTTCAAAAAAACAATGGTGATAAGACTTTAGTTATAATAATAGCTTCTGATAGAGGACTGGCTGGTTCATTTGATCAATTAATTTTTAAGAAAACAAATGAGTTTTTAAATAGTTTTTCTCAAAAGGAAAATTTAATTTTGATAGGTATAGGCAAAAAAACTAAATACTATTTACAAAAATTAGGATTAGAATTTTATCTATTTGATAGCTTTGAAAATTTTTTACCAACTTCTCTTGCTTCTGAGCTTTTAAACTATATAAATTTTCTCTTAAAATCTTCTAAGATAAATAAGATACTTATAATAAGACCAAATTTAACTTCAGGAGGTTTTTTAGTGGAATGTTTGAAGGTCTATCCTTTTGATTTTTATGTTATTAATAATTTGATAAATAAAATTTTACCTGATATGAAACAATGGAAAAATTTAAAAGTAGAAGAAATTAATTTAAGCGAGGAATATATTTTTGAGCCAAGTGTTGAAGAAATTAGTAAAGTTTTATTTAAAAACATATTTTACTTATTAATTTATGTAATTATTTTAGAAGCCCAAGCAAGCTTAGAATTTACACGTACAATTACAATGAGAAAAGCAAATGAGAATGCTAAGGAATTAAAAGAGAAAGAAATATTAAATTATAATAAATTAAGACAGCAAAAAATAACGCAAGAATTATTAGATATTAAAAGATGATTAAAGAAGAAAAGGGTAAAATAATTCAGATTATAGGTACAGTTGTTGATGTAGAATTTGATCAAGAAAATACTCCTAATTTGTATGAAGTCTTGATAATTGAAGATAAAAATATATATTTAGAAACAGAAATGATATTATCCCCGGGAAGAGTTCGTTGTCTTTCGTTTGCCTCGACAGATGGTCTATCAAGAGGTATGAAGGTTATAAGAACTTATAGAAAATTATCCGTAACTGTTGGGGAGAATATGTTAGGTAAGGTTATTAATGTTTTAGGTAAAACACTGGATACTAACCAAGAGATAGAAGGAGAAAAATGGGAGGTTATAAAAAATCCTCCAACATTTGCAAAGCAAAAACCCGATGTAGAAATATTGGAGACCGGGATTAAGGTTATTGATTTGCTGACGCCAGTTATAAAAGGAGGAAAAGTTGGTCTTTTTGGTGGTGCTGGTGTTGGTAAAACAGTTTTACTTATGGAGCTTATACATAACATAGCTTATAAATATCAGGGTTATTCTATTTTTTCAGGTGTAGGAGAAAGAACAAGAGAAGGAAATGAATTGATTTTAGAAATGCAAGAAAGTGGAGTTATAAAAAATGTTATTATGGTTTTTGGTCAAATGAATGAAGTACCATCTGTTAGATTTAGAACTCCCTTTGTTGGTGTAACATTGGCTGAATATTTTAGAGATGTTCTAAAAAAGGACGTTTTACTTTTTATTGATAATATTTTCAGATTTGTTCAGGCTGGTTCAGAAGTTTCAGCATTACTTGGAAGATCTCCATCGGCCGTGGGGTATCAACCTACGCTTGCAACAGAAATGGGGAGGTTACAAGAGAGAATTACATCAACAGATGATGGTTCAATTACATCTTTTCAAGCAATTTATGTACCTGCTGATGATATTACAGATCCTGCTCCGGCAACTGTTTTTTCTCATTTAGATTCTACTATTGTTCTTTCAAGAGAAATAGCAGAACAAGGAATTTATCCTGCCGTTGATCCACTTCAATCTAATTCATTGGCATTAGATCCTAAGATAGTAGGAGAAAGACATTATAATGTTGCTTTAAATGTGCAAAAAATCTTACAGCGATATCAAGAATTAAAAGATATCATTGCTATACTTGGTATTGATGAACTTTCAGAAGAAGATAAAAATATTGTTTATAGAGCTAGAAAAATACAAAAATATCTTTCACAACCTTTTTTTGTTGCTGAAAATTATACAGGCATTAAAGGAAAATACGTTAGTTTAGAAGAAACTATTTCTGAATTTGAGAAATTAATAAATGGTGAGTACGATGATATTCCCGAAGAAAATTTTTATATGAAAGGAATTTTAAATGAACAGTAAAACTTTTAAGTTAAAGATAATAAACTTAGAAGGAGAAATTATAGAAAAAGAAATTGAGGCTTTGACTTTTAGAAATTCTTTAGGAGAAGCAACTATTTTGCCTAATCATCAACCAATTATAACTGTTATTGAAGGAGAGATAGAAATAAAACAAAACAATAAAAAAGAAAAAATATATCTTAATGTAGAATCTCTGCTTGAATTTAGAAAAAACGAGGCTAAAATATTGATTTTGTTTTAAATATATTCTTATGTCTTTTAAGAGCAAGGTCTTTAGTATTGTAAAAAAAATTAAACCTGGTAGCTTTTTAACTTATAAAGAAGTTGCTAAAAGAGCAGAAAACGAAAAAGCTTATAGAGCTGTTGCTAATATTTTGAAAAATAGTTCTCAACATGTTCCTTGTCATCGAGTTATTAGAAACGATAATTTGGTTGGAGGTTATATGGGAAGGGAAAATTTGGATTGGATGAAAGCTGCGCTTCTTTTAAAAGAAGGAGCAATTGGAGTTATTCCTACTGA
>Ga0308411_10001000_pt1 | contig 19117 bp, 10 predicted proteins | sample HotsprottomLayer_2_FD_203530 | JGI IMG/M metagenome (GOLD analysis project Ga0308411, IMG submission 203530) | Hot spring phototrophic mat microbial communities from Octopus Spring, Yellowstone National Park, Wyoming, United States -... | ecosystem: Environmental > Aquatic > Thermal springs >...
ACATAAATAAGAAAATTAATCAAAAGGCCGACAATTTGTCGGTCTTTTTTTAAAATAAAATTTATGAGAAAAATATTTTTAACAATTATTGTTTTTTCGACATTTGTTTTACCAACAAATGCACAAGATTTTTTTTGTTTAACACCCGAAATGAACAAAAAAGCTGAAATACTTAATCCTGAAGCTTTGTCTGCAAAAGAAGCATTAAATAATTTTACAAAAGAATATACAATTAAAGGCAATAAAGAAAAAACAACATACATTATTCCAGTAGTTTTCCATGTAGTTCATAATTACGGTCCCGAAAATATTTCTAAAGAACAAATACTTGACGCAATTCGAATTATTAACGAAGATTTTAGAAAAAGAAATGCCGATACAAGCCAAATTATACCTGAATTCAAATCAATTGCTGCCGATTGTAATATTGAATTTCGTTTAGCAAAAATTGATCCCAATGGAAATTGTACCGATGGTATAAACAGAGTTGTATCGCCACTAACATATAATGCAAATGAAAATACAAAATTAGCTGCACCATCTTGGGATAGAACAAAATACTTAAATGTATGGACAGTTGCCTCCATCGAAAGTGGTGCAGCTGGATACGCATATTATCCATCAAGTGTTCACGGTTCGTGGGGAGATGCAGTAGATGGCGTGCTTATGCTGGCAAGCTACGTAGGTAGTATAGGTACAAGTAACTATAATATATCCAGAGTTCTAACTCACGAAATAGGACATTATTTAAACCTTATGCATCCTTGGGGAAACTCAAATAATCCCGGACTACCAGAAAATTGTTACGATGACGATCAAGTGTCTGATACACCTAATACAATAGGACACACTTCTTGCAATCTTTATGCAGAAAGTTGCGGGTCGCTCGACAATGTTCAAAATTTTATGGAATATACATATTGTTATAGAATGTTTACCGAAGGACAAAAATTAAGAATGCATGCTGCACTCAATAGTCATATTAGCGGACGTAACAATCTATGGACTACTGCTAATTTAATTGCTACCGGCGTTCATAGCAGCGTTAATCCTCAAATATGCCCACCTATTGCCGATTTTACATACAATAAAAAATTTGGATGTGCCGAAACAAGCGTTCAATTTAAAAACTATACTTGGAATACTGACTCCATTTCGTCATTAACATGGCAATTCCCAGGAGGAAATCCTTCTGTTTCTAACGATATAAATCCTGTTGTTACGTATTCACAAGCTGGCTTATATTCTGCAACACTAACAGCAACGAATCCGGCAGGTAGTAGTACCATAACAAAAAATAATATTATTCAAATTTTAGATGAAAACAACGCATATTCATTGCCATGGTTCGAAGGTTTTGAAAATTATCTGTTTCCACAAACAGATAATCCAAATTTATATTGGTTTACATCGGGAACAGGACAACATCAATGGCAAAGAACAACCATTACAAGCTATTCGGGAATAGCATGTTTAATTGCAAAAAATAATTTAAACGCTAATGAAAGTCAAATAGAATTATACTCTCCTAACATTTTAATTAACGGTCAAAACCCTGCTAATATTATTAAATTTAAGTTAGCATACGCACAAAAAGATGAAAATACTAACGACAAACTACAAGTATTTGTTTCTTTTAATTGCGGAGAAACTTGGTATCCAAGGTTAAGTAAAGCTGGTGCTAATTTACAAACAGTAAATGGTACATATTACAACAATTTTGTTCCAACAGAAAATCAATGGAGAGAAGAATATTTCAGTATAGGTGCTTTTCTTACAAGACCATTTATCAGACTGAAATTTGTTGCAACAAGCAATCAAGGAAATCCTATTTATATTGATAACATACAGCTCGATGTCGCTACATCTAGCCAAATAAACGAATTTGACGATTTTTATTTACCAATAATTTATCCAAATCCAGTTAACGAAGAAACAAAACTTTGGATAAAGACAACATCAAATGAAAATCTTTCTTTAATAATTACAGATATATTAGGAAAAAATATTTTAACAAATAATTTTGAACTTTATAAAGGTGAAAATTCTATACAACTTCCTATAAACAATATTAAACCTGGCATATACTTTATTAAACTTGTTATTAACAACAACTCAACTACTTTAAAAATGATTGTTCCATAAAAAAGTCAATATATTATGAAAACAATTGTTTTCACTATAATTATACTTTTATCTATTTGTTTTCAAATATTTGCACAAGTTGGAAAGGACTGTAACACACCATATATAATAACATCTTTACCTTTTATACTCAACAACCAAAGTACACAAGGCATGGGTAATGAGTACAACGAAACAATGACTTGTAACAGCTTATATATGACTGGAAACGATTTTGTTTTTCAATATACACCTAATCAAGATTTAAATATAACAATAAAATTAACAAATACCAATGTATTAGTTGGTTTATTTTTAATAGAAGGCTGCCCAGATATTCCTACAAGTCAGTGTATTGCAAAAGCTGAAGCATCTAATGGAAATCCAGAATTAAGCAATATTCCAGTAACTGCTAATAAAACTTATTTCATAATTATAGATACATACAACGTTGCCAACCTGTTTCCAAGTACAACTTTTAACATTAGCGTTGACGAAGCTCACACTATAGATATTGCTCCTAGACGCTTTTACAGACCTATGTCTGGTTGTCATTTAACCAATGAAAGCCCAATTTGTATAATGACAAGAAATTTCGGAACTCAAGCTGTTGATACAATTATTTTAGGTTTTTATTTAGATAACCAAACTACTATTTACGATACTTTTGTTTATCACCTTCCACCAGGTGGATTAGCTTATTTCTGGTTCAATCATACTCTTGACTTATCAAATACAACAAAGCATCTGATGACAGTTTTTTCAGCAACACCTAATGATAACAATAAACTAAACGACACACTTCGCAAATGGATAGTTCATCCTATAAGTATAAGTTCATTTCCATATTTCGAAGATTTTGAAAACAACGATGGAGGATGGACAACAAATTGGATTTCTGATATAGAGCCAGGCACATCTTGGGAATGGGGAGTTCCACAAGGAAATGTCATAAATCATGCTGCAAGCGGAAGTAAATGCTGGGCAACTAATCTCTCCGGCAACTATCTTGAACCAGAATACTCGTATATAATGGGTCCTTGCTTTAATTTTTCACAATTAACATTACCAGTAATTGAATTAGATATTTTTTATAAAACAACAACTATAGATATAATACAATTAGAATATAGTCTCGATTCATCATTTACTTGGCATAGAATAGGAAATCCCGGCGAAGGCATTAATTGGTACAACACACCTCCTGGTTATTCCGAAAGTGGCTGGAATGGTAACAGTAATGGATGGATACACGCACAACATACGTTAGACGGATTAGGTGGTAAACCTTATGTTCTATTAAGATTTTCACTGCGAGGAGGTGTAAACGGAACAGATGAAGGTGTTGCCATAGACAATATACGTATTAGCGAATCTCCACAATTCGATCTATCAATAAAAAATATTTTATATCCTTACGATTCATGTGGTCTATCAAATAATGAAAATTTAAAATTCGTAATTCAAAATAACGGATTACAAGCAGTGAATAACTTCCCTGTTAAAATATCAATAAATAACGGTCAAACATATATTACAGAAATAGTTAACCAATCTATACCACCTATGCAATCGATTATTTACACAACACAACAACTTTTTGACTTCTCATCATACGGTCAATATAAAATAATTGTTGCAAGCAACTTAATTAATGATGAAAATCTCATAAATGATACTTTAAAAATTAATGTGATGAATTTTCCTACAATAATTAATTTTCCTTACATAGAAGACTTCGAATTAAATAATGGTTATTGGTATTCAAATGGTATGAATAACTCATGGGAATGGGGAATCCCTACAGACACATTACTAGTTCAAGCAGGTTCTGGAAGTTATTGTTGGGCGACAAATTTATCTGGTTATCATAATCTAGCAGAAGAAAGTTATGTTACTAGTCCTTGTTTTTATTTAGATAATTTACAAAAACCTATTTTTAAATCGAAAATTTGGTACGAACAAACATATCCAACATACACACAAGTACAAATTAAAAATGGAACAAATCAATTATGGAATATCTTAGGCTCTTCTGCTTCTCCCAATTGGTACAATTCTGGTTATTCTTGGACATATAGCTCAAATGGATGGATTAACGTAAAACATTCTCTAAGTCAATTTAATAAAGGTAACATTAATCAACTACGATTTTACTTCAAAGGAACAATTCAAAATGCCGGTTTTTCTTTCGATAAAATAGAAATATGCGATGCTCCAACTGCCAGTTTTACTACTTATTCTCCAAATAAATCAGGTTATTATGTATATTTTCAAAACACTAGCCAACGTTTTGACTCTTGCCTGTGGGATTTTGGCGATGGACAGTTTAGTTATTCACTAAATCCAATTCATCAGTATTCCAGTTCAGATAGTATTCTCGTAAAACTTAAAGTATGGAATAAATGCGATATTGATTCGTTCGCTAAATATGTGCATCCTATTTACATATCGGTACCTGAAAATAGTATTAATTCGTGCTTAAATTTCTTTTATAATGAAGGAAAGATTTATATTTCCCGCTCTTGTAATTTTGAAGATAATGAACTTATTGTAAAAATATTTTCGCCTCAAGGAACAGAATTATTTAATTACAAAATAAATATTAGCGAACCTATTACTATTTTACCTATAAATTTTAATTCTACTGGAATATACATACTAAACATTATTTCAAATAAAGAAACATCTTATATGAAAATATTTTACAGAAAATGAATCTTAAATTTATAACTTCAATTTTATGGACAATATTAATAATAATAAGCTCATTAATTTCAGCCAAAACAGTTAACAAATTTTCGTTCTTTAACATACCTTATTCTGATAAAATTATTCATTTTATATTTTACTTTATACTATTCTTATTATGGTACAACTACACAATAAGCATTAAATACAATTACATACATATTCAAAAAAGAGTAATTTTACTTTTATTAGTAATATTATTTGGTATTTTAATGGAATTGCTTCAATTGTCATTAACACAAACCAGAACATTCGAATTTAGTGATATTATAATTAATGTTATTGGGTCAACAACTGCTTTTATTTTATTCTTCCCAGTTTACCAAAGTAAAATTTTTGGTAGGTTTTTCTAAATTTTTGCATTAAATTTGTTGTTTAAAAACATTTATAATGTCAAAAGTAAAATATCGCTTCAATCCTGAAACTCTTACTTACCAACGTATTGAAAAAAGTCTAAAAAATAGGCTTTTTAATTTATTTTCATTTGTAATAAGTGCGTTTTTCTTTGCAGTAATTGGCATAGTTTTCTACAATCTATTTTTCGATTCGCCAAAGGAAAAAATACTTAAACGAGAAAACAAGCTTTTGCTATTTCAATATCAGGAACTCAATAAAAAAATAAAAGAAATAGAAAAAATACTTGCAGAACTTCAATATCGCGATGATAACATTTATCGAACAATATTCGAAGTTGAACCAATACCCGATAACATCAGAAAAGCCGGCATAGGAGGAACAAAAAAATACGAAGAACTCGAAGATTTACCGCATTCGGAACTAATAATTAGTACATCAAAAAAAATTGATCACTTAATGAAACAAGTTTACATACAATCAAAATCATTTGATGAAATAGTTTATCTTGCTAAAAACAAAGAAAAATGGCTTAAATCTGTTCCTGCTATACTTCCTATACTAAATAAAGACAAATTTAAAATAGTTTCACACTTCGGAATGAGATACGATCCAGTATATAGAAATGTAAAAAAAATGCACGAAGGAATAGATTTTAGTTGCGCTATTGGCACAAATGTAAGAGCAACAGGCGAAGGTATTGTTGCAGAAGTAAATTATAGCAACAGAGGATATGGTAACGAAGTTATAATTGACCACGGATTTGGGTATAAAACAAGATATGCACACTTAAATAAAATTAAAGTAAGAAAAGGACAAAAAGTTAATAGAGGTGAAGTAATCGGAAATGTTGGTAGTACTGGCAAATCAGTTGGTCCGCATTTACATTACGAAGTTTTAAAAAATAACAAACCATTAAACCCTATCAATTTCTTCTATTTAGATCTATCACCTGAAGAATACGATCAAATGATAGAAGCTTCTGCTCAAGAAGGTGGTATCGCATTAGACTAATTATGCCATATAAAAAACCAAACATAGAAAAAATACATTATTCCATAGGTGATGTCGCAAAAATGTTTGATGTTAAAGCTTCTTTACTTAGATATTGGGAAAAAGAATTTTATCAATACATTAAACCTTTTAAAAACAAAAAAGGAAATAGATATTACACAAAAAACGACATTGACATAATAACATACATCTACTACTTAGTAAAAGAAAAAGGATTAACAATAGAAGGTGCAAAAAAAATACTAAAACAAAAAAATAAAGACGAAATTGATACACAAGCTCAAGTAATAACTAAATTAATTGATGTTAAAAATGAATTGTTAAAAATTAAAGCTAGGTTAAATGAATTAAATAATGAGTAGTAAAAAGAACAAAAATAAAATAGGTATTGTATATTCAACAAATCCTGAATTTGATTACACATTTATCAATAACAATGATGAACCTGAAACTCTTGAACCATCAATGCAAAAATTGTACATATCATTAGATAAAAAAAACAGAAGTGGTAAACAAGTTACATTGATAGAAAATTTTACAGGTAAACAAGAAGATTTAAAAAAGCTTGAAAAAATTATTAAAACAAAATGTTCAACAGGAGGAACTACAAAAGATAATACTATAATATTACAAGGCGATTTTCGAGAAAAAATTGAAATAATACTTAAACAACTCGGCTATAAAATTATTAGAAAAAACTAATATCTTTAACATAAAAAGTAAACCACTATTTTCCAAAATATTTTCAAAAGTAAGCAATTTTTTTATAAAAAAGGCAGGAAATTTTCCTACCCTTTTTCATTTTTTCGGCTAAAAACATAGTAATTGAAAAATTGCCTGCGATTACACATAACGAGTTATATTGATAAATAATAAGATGGGGGAGTGCCTTTTCAAAACCTAAAAATCAAAGATTTAATCCATTGATAATCAATGATTAATTTTTTTATTAACAATTATTTTGGACAATAGTGAAAGTAAACGTAACTTTTAAAAAATCTTAATCGTATAAAAGAAAAAACTTTCTTTTATGAAAAAATGTATAATATTTTTTACTAGCATTATAATAATTAATTTTTCCAATGCTCAGGTAGGAACCGATTTTTGGTTTGCACCACCTAATGTTACAGAATATCATAATCCACCAAACTTTCCTATTTATTTACTTATAACTACTTTAGACGATCCTGCTACAGTAACTATTTCTAAACCTGCTGACGGAAGCTTTACTCCATTAGTTTATAATTTACCTGCAAATAGTTCTCAAAGAGTTGACCTATCATCTTACAGATTAAATTTAGAAACTAGACCAACAAATACAATTGTAAATACTGGTTTAAGAATACTATCAACTGCAAAAATTACAGCTTATTATGAAGTTGCTAATGCAAATAATAACGAACTTTATGCCTTAAAAGGTGAAAACGCACTTGGTACTGAATTTTATATTCCAATGCACAAAGACGCAAACTTTTATAATCATCACTTTGGAACAACTCCATTAGACCTCGCAATAGCAAGTTTTGATATTATTGCAACTGAAAACAATACAACAGTGCACATATATAGCCCTGTTCCATTAGATGGCATACCAGCAAACACTATGGTTTCATATACTTTAAATCAAGGACAAACCTTATCTTGCGGAACCACTCAAACAGGAAGCGACCCTGATGGTGGTGGTCCTATGGAACATTATTATCAACATCCCAATAATCATCCAGCTGGTGCAATTGTTATTTCAAACAAGCCTATTGCTATCACGTATAAAGACGATTCAAACCATGACGTACCTGCAGGAGGATGCTACGATTTAATAGGAGATCAAATTATACCTATTGATATTGCCGGAACAGAATACATAGCAGTAAAAGGTGGTTTAGCTAACAATGGACGAGAAAGTGTTATTATTACAGGAATATATAACAACACTCAAATTTTTTTAAATGGAAGCACAACCCCAATAAAAACAATCGTAGCAGGTGAAACATACCAAATTATAATTGATTCATTAAATACAAGTACCAACAACTCTATTTATATAAAATCTTCAAAGCCGGTAATTGCTACTCACATTACTGGTTTCGGTTGTGAGTTAGGCTCTGCAATATTACCATCTTTAAATTGTGCTGGAAGTAGAAAAGTATCTTTCGTTCGTTCTTCTACTGAAACTTTTATTCTAACATTTTTAGTAAAAACAAGTGCTATTGGAAACTTTTCTGTTACTCCAAATACTTTTACAATAAATCCTTCTGACTTTAAAGTAGTACCAGGTACAGGTGGTGTTTGGTCTGCAGCCAGATTAACTTTAAATACTGCACAAGTACCCATTAATACAGCTTATACTATAAGCAATTCTTCATCCTTATTTGCACTAGGCCTTATAAACGGAGGAGCTACAACTGGTTGCAGGTACGGATACTTCTCCGAATTTGTTGCAAAAATACAAATAAACGCCGGACCTAATCAAACAATTTGCGCCAACCAAACAGCACAACTTAATGGAAGTGTTTCGGGCGGCGCTACTAATGGAATATGGACAACTTCTGGCTCTGGAACTTTTGTTCCTAATGCAAACACATTAAATGCACAATATGTACCAAGTGCTTTAGACATTTTAAATGGCAGTGTAATTCTAACATTAACATCTGTTTCAGATTGTTATCCTGTTAGCAGTAGTTTAACTTTAACTATTTTACCTGCACCAGTAGCTAATGCTGGTCAAGACATTAGTGTTTGTGCTAATAACCCTAATGCAATATTAAATGGAACTGTTTCTCATGCAACTGGAGGTATTTGGAGCGGAGGTGCAGGCACTTTTTTACCCAATAATACTACACTAAGTGCTACTTATGTCCCTACCCCATCTGAAATTGCTAATGGTTCTGTTTCGTTAACTTTAACTACGACTGGTAACGGATCTTGCGATGCTGCTACCGATCAGGTAATAATTAATTTTACACCTGCACCTACTGCTAATGCAGGACCTGATATAAGCGTTTGTGCCAATAATGCAACAGCAATACTTAATGGTTCTGTTACTATTGCAACTGGTGGAGTATGGACAGGAGGAACTGGAACATTTAATCCAGGACCCAACTCACTTAGTACACTATACACACCATCGCTTGGTGAAATTGCAGCAGGAAGCGTTACTTTAACATTAACCACAACCGGGAATGGAGGTTGCAACCCTGTATCAGATCAAATGATAATAAATATAACACCAGCTCCTACTGCTAACGCTGGAGTTGACCAAACTAAATGTAAAAATAACGCCCATACAACACTTAACGGAAGTGTTACAGGAGCTACAGGAGGTATTTGGACTGGCGGAACGGGAATCTTTAACCCTAATAACACTACATTAAATGCAACATATACTCCATCTGCAGCAGAACTTGCCAACGGTTTCGTAAATCTAACACTTACTACTACTGGAAACGGAAATTGTAACGCTGTTTCAGACCAAATGACAATTACATTTACCGACGCACCTACTGTTAATGCAGGACCAGATGTTACCGTTTGTGCTAATAATGCATCCGTTGCGCTTAACGGCAGTGTTACGGGAGCAACAGGAGGAATATGGACTACTAGCGGAACAGGTACCTTCTCACCAAATAATACTACATTAAACGCAACATATATTCCTTCTAACGCAGATAAAACCGCAGGAACCGTTACTTTAACATTAACATCCACAGGAAATGGACTTTGTAACCCAGTTAGCGATCAAATGGTTATCACTATAACACCTGCACCAATTGTAAATGCTGGTTCTGATATTTCAGTATGTAAAAATAATGCCAACGTTACTTTATACGGCTCTGTTCAGAATGCAGGAGGTGGAATTTGGTCAGGCGGACTTGGTTCATATTCGCCAAGTAATACTGCACTTAACACAACTTACACTCCATCACCTATTGAAATAGCAAACGGTAGTTTAACACTTACTTTAACATCAACAGGAAATGGAAATTGTAATGCTGTTAGCGATCAGGTGCTTATAACATTTACAGAACCACCAATAGTTAATGCCGGTAGCGACCAAGTAAAATGTGCTAACAACTCTGCAATAACCTTAAATGGAAGTATAATTGGTGCAACAGGAGGTACGTGGTCTGGCGGATTAGGAGTATATTCTCCTAATGCTAGTACATTAAATGCAACATATTATCCAACAGCTCAAGAAATATCAAATGGACTAACACTTACTTTAACAAGTACAGGCAACGGTAATTGTAATGCTGTGTCAGACCAAATGAGTGTAGTATTTACACCAGCTCCTACAGCCGATGCAGGACCAGATGGCTCCGTATGTGCAAACAATGCTACTATCACATTAAATGGTTCTGTTAATATTGCAACTGGTGGTATATGGTCAGGTGGACTTGGAACATTTACTCCAAATAATCAATCCCTAAATGCAATTTATAATCCTTCTGCTTCAGAAATTGCTGCTGGACAGGTAACTCTTACATTAACAACCACAGGAAATGGCAACTGTAATGCTGTAAGTGATCAAGTTGTATTTAATATAACACCTTCACCTATTGTAAATGCAGGTTCTAATCAATCTGCATGTTTAAATAATCCTACTGTACAATTAGCTGGTATAGTTCAAAACGCAGGTGGAGGAGTGTGGAGTGGCGGAGCTGGTGTATTTAATCCGAGCAATACAGCTTTAAACGCTACATATACTCCAACAGCACAAGAACTATCAAATGGAAGCGTAACATTAACCCTCACATCTACTCAAAACGGTAATTGTTTTCCAGTAAGTAGTAATATGACTATAAATTATACTCCCTCACCAATTGTTGATGCAGGACCAGATCAAGTAAAATGTTCAAATAATCCATCAATATCTTTAAACGGAACTGTTATAGGAGCAACAGGTGGACAATGGACAGGAGGACTTGGTCAATTTATACCTAACAATAATTCATTAAACTGTGTTTACATACCAACAGCAGGAGAAATTGCTTCTGGTAGCATAACATTAACATTAACAAGTACCGGTAATGGAACTTGTTTACCTGTTAGTGACAACATGGTTGTAACGTTCACCTCTGCACCAACAGTTGACGCAGGAGTTGATCAGGTAAAATGTGCAAATAACCCAATTGTAACCTTAGACGGTAGTTATACTGTTGCTTCTGGTGCAATATGGTCTGGTGGAGCAGGAACATTTTCACCAAATAACACAACGATGAACGCAACCTATACTCCAACTGCTGCAGAAATTGCATCCGGTAGCGTTACTCTTACACTAACAACCACAGGTAACGGAAATTGCTTAGCTGTTAGTGATCAGGTGGTAATATACTTTAATCCTGCACCTGTTGTAAATGCTGGAATAGATATTAACGCATGTGCAAACAATGCTACACGAACATTAAATGGCTATATATTAAATGCAGGTGGTGGAGTATGGAGTGGCGGTGCAGGAGTTTTTAACCCATCTCCTAATGTATTAAACGCTAGTTATACACCTACTGCATCAGAAATAGCAAATGGTTTTGTAGATTTAACTCTAACATCAACCGGAAATGGTACATGTCTTGCAGTAAGCGATATAGTAAGAATATATTATGCTCCAGCACCAATTGTCAATGCCGGACCTGATCAAACCGTATGTGCTAATAATAATTTAGTTACACTTAATGGTACTGTACAAAATGCTGGTGGTGGTTCATGGTCTAATGGAATGGGAATTTTTTCACCAAACAATAACATACTTACAGCTACATACACACCAACACAAGGAGAAATAAACAATGGTATGGTTATGTTAATTTTAACATCAACCGGTAATGGCGAATGTTTAGCAGTGAAAGATACTATGATTATTAACTACACTCCTGCTCCTACTGCAAATGCTGGTCCTGATATTACAATTTGTCAAAATAATCCATTAGTTCAATTAAATGGAAATGTTAACATTGCAACAGGTGGTATTTGGTCTGGAGGCCAAGGAACATTTACCCCCTCAAATACTTCACTTGTTGCAACATATATGCCATCGAATAACGAATTAAACGGTAATAATTTTACTCTAACTCTAACAACCACAGGAAATGGAAACTGCAACCCGGTATCGGACCAAGTTACTGTAAACATAATTGCTTCTCCAATAGTTGATGCAGGTCCAAGTCAAATAACAATATGTGTTGACAATTTATCTGTACCATTAAATGGATATGTGGCAGGTCCCACAAACACAGGCATTTGGAGTACAAGTGGAACTGGTATTTTTATACCATCACCTACATCGCTAAATGCTACATACAAACCAAGCTCTGCTGATAGTATAGCCGGAGAAGTTACGCTATACTTAACTTCAACAAATAACGGATTATGTAATCCTGTTAAAGATAGTATTCAGATAACGATTCTTCCTGCAGGCATAGCAAATGCCGGACCCGATAAAACCGTTTGTGCAAATAATGCTATTGTATATTTGAATGGAACAGTAAGTGGTGGTGCAAGTACAGGCACTTGGTCAACAACTGGTAGCGGAGTGTTTTTACCAAATGCTCAAACATTAAATGCAACTTATATACCATCATCTTTAGATACGGCATTAGGAACAGTTTATTTAATCTTAACTGCCAATAGTTGTAATCTTGCCAAAGACACTCTAATTTTAACCATTACCGACGCTCCTTATGTTGATGCTGGACAAAACATTACTACTTGCGTTGATAATTTGAATATTCCTCTAAACGGTACAATATACGGTGCATCAACAACAGGATACTGGACAACAAGTGGAACTGGATATTTTACACCTAGTAATACCGATTTGAATGCAACATACCATGCTAGTGCACAAGATTCAATGAATCTTTCTGTAACACTTGTACTAACTGCTACAAACATAGGAAATTGTAACCCTGTATCAGATACCATAGTAATAAATATACTTCCTCCTGCTATTGTAAACGCAGGACAAGATCAAGTTTTATGTGCCAACAATAGCAGTGTTCCGTTAAATGGATTTGTTGGCGGAGGTGCAACTCAAGGAATGTGGCAAACATCGGGAACAGGAACATTTATTCCCAACAATACAACACTTAATGCTACTTATATACCAAGCGAAATAGACTTAAATGTTGGTCAAGTAACATTAGTTCTATTAGCTACAAATTCCTGTAATTTTGCATTTGATGTATTGCAAGTTAACTTTACACCAGCTCCAACAGCAAATGCAGGAAGTGATCAAACAGTATGTGCAAACAATTCAACTGTAAACTTGTCAGGAAACTATACTATTTCAACTGGTGCAATATGGTCTACTTCAGGAACCGGCAATTTTATTCCTGACAATGTAAGTATGAACGCTCAATATATACCATCTTTTACGGATATACAAAATGGTAATGTTAATATAATCTTAACTACAACAGGTAACGGAAACTGCTTACCAGCAGTAGATACAATGAAAGTTAATATTACTCCTGCTCCAAACGTTAATGCAGGAATAAATCAATTTGTTTGCATAACGGGTGAATATACAAATTTATACGGAATAGTTTCTGGTGGTGCTACACAAGGTGTATGGACAACATTAGGTGATGGTTTATTTGAGGACCCTAATGACTTATCTACTAAATACTACTTTGGTGATGCAGATACTACAAACGGCTCTGTTCAAATTATTTTAACATCAACAAATCATGGTAATTGTTTAGCTGTAAGCGACACAATGACAATAACATTTACCAATAGTTCATTTGTAAATGCTGGTAACGACAGAGAAATTTGTGTAATTAATCCTAATGTGCCGATTCAGGCTATCATAACAGGAGGAAGTTCTACAGGAATATGGACTACAACAGGAACAGGTACTTTTTCGCCTTCTAATACTTCATTAAACGTAACATATACAATTAGTTCTGAAGATTCATTAAATGGTTATGTTAGCTTAATATTAACTTCAACTAATAACGGAACTTGTCAACCAGGAAAAGATACTGTTAATATTACAATACACAAATTACCACAAGCAAATGCTGGTAACGATATATACATTTGTTTAGGAACACAACAAGTACCATTAAACGGTAACATAAATAATGCTAATAGTTGTAAATGGACTACCTTAGGAAGTGGCACATTTATACCAAATGATACTACATTAAACGCTATTTATGTGCCAAGTGCTTTTGATGAAACTAATGGAAGTGTTAAAATAGTACTAGAAACAACAGGAAACAGTATTTGCCCACACGATAAAGACACTCTAACCATATTCTTCTATGTTCCTATAAACCCAGCATTTTCATATTCAACACCTTGTTTAAATACACAAGTTCAATTTACAGACAATTCAATAGTAAATATTGGCACAATTACAAACTGGCAATGGGTATTTGATGGAAATTATACAGATTACAATCCTAACCCTATTTTTACATTTAATACTATTGGCAATCATACTATTGAATTAACTGTAACATCAAGTTTAGGTTGCTCATATACAATTTCAAAAAATATTTATGTAAATCCTTTACCAAATCCAAATTTTACTTCATCTGCATCTTGTTTTTTAGATCCCGTTCAATTTAATGATTTAAGTACAATACAAAGTGGAATTATTAATAACTGGCAATGGAATTTTGGAGATTCAAGTCAAATAATTACAATTCAAAATCCATCACATTTATTTAATCAACCTGGTATATATAATGTTCAATTAACCGTTACATCTGATTCTGGCTGTGTTTCATCAATAACTATTCCAATTGACGTTTATAATAAACCCGAAGCAATGTTTAATTTTAATGATAATTGTTACAATTATACAATAACTTTCAACGATCAATCAACTGTTACTTCTGAACTTATTATTAATTCCTGGAATTGGAATTTTGGCGATGGAAATACTTCAAATACACAAAATCCAATTCATACTTATCAACAAGCTGGTTCGTATCAAGTTCAACTAATTGTAGGCGTTTCTGCTAACTGTACAGATACAATAGTTCAAACTGTTAATACAAGTAATGTAATAGCCAATTTTAATTATACGCTTAATTGCAATTCTAATCTAATATCACTAACCGACAGTTCTATAGCAAATGGTTCTGTTATTACGTCTTGGAATTGGGATTTTGGCGATGGCAACACAAGTGTTTCACAAAATCCAAATTACTTATATCTAAATCCTGGAAGCTACAATGTTCAACTAATTGTTACATCTGAATACTGTAGTGATACTATATTACAACAAATTAGTTTGCAGTATTTAGATGCACAATTTTCTTACATATACAACTGTCAAAACTACACTACTTCATTCACAGACAATTCAACATATTCAGGTATAGCACCAAATAATTGGCTGTGGAATTTTGGCGATGGAAATACAAGCACTCTCCAAAATCCTGTTCATGTTTATAGCGATACGGGCACTTATCAAGTTCAGCTTATTATTTCCAATTCATCAATATGTGTAGATACTATATCAACAAACATTTCCATTTATAACGTATCTGCTAACTTTATAGCAAATAATACTTGTTTATATGACAGTGTTAAATTTACTGACATAACAAACTTCCCATTTGGAACAATTACTTCATGGACATGGAACTTTGGCGATGGAAACACATCTAATGCTCAAAACCCTTCGCATTTATACAATATACCAAAAAATTATGATGTAAGTCTTATAATTCAAACAAGTCAAGGATGTATTGATACTATAATTAAACAAATAACTGTATATCCTTCACCACTTGCACAATTTAATATTTCAACAACCGAATTCGAAGTTAATAAACCCATTTATTTTGTTGACGCATCAACAGGAGCAAGTTCATGGTTATGGAATTTTGGTGATAATTTTGGAACTTCTACAAATCAAAATCCAACATACACTTACATATATCCTGGAAATTATATAATTATAGAAATAGTACGAAATGAATTTGGCTGCAAAGATACAGCAATACAAACTATTTACGTAAAGAAATCCGATGAAATTTATCCTCCAGCTTTACCAACAGCCTTTACTCCAAACAACGATAATAATAACGACACTTTATTTGTAAGAGGAGGACCATTTAAAGAGTTATTATTTAAAGTTTATAACGAATGGGGGCAAATGATTTTTGAAAGCAACGATGCTTCTATAGGATGGGATGGAACGTATAAAGGAAATCCTCAACCTATTGGAGTTTACATTTGTACTGTTGAAGCAATAACTATTAATAATAAACAATATAAGTTTTCACAAGAAGTAACTTTAATACGTTAATATCATGAAAAAGAATAAATATTTTATTGCAATAACTTTCGTAACAGCTTTAATTATGAAAGTATCTTATGGGCAAGATGTTCAATTAACACAATATGATGCTTCACCTTTATTATTAAATCCTGCATTAACAGGCATGAAAAACAACTTAAAATATAGGTTTGTACAGCAATATCGAAATCAGTGGGATGCAGTTGCAAGAAAATCTTTTGTAAGCACATCTCTTGCCTATGATATGAATTTACAACAAAAATGGGGTGCTGGTGCTTACATAATAAATGACAATAGTAGCAGAGTGTTTAATTCTTTTTCATTTGTTTTGTCAGGAGCACATGATATTACAATAGGTAATCAGGATAAACATCATTTGATGGTAGGATTACAGTCTGGATTTATCTTAAAAACACTAAAACTTAATCAATATTCTTTCGATAAGCAATACCATAACGGCATTTTTGATACTGACCTCCCAAGTGGCGAAACTTTTGAAAAAAGTAAAAGGTTTATGCCTGAAGTTAACTTTGGTTTTGCATACATAAACACCGACGATGCTACATCTTATCATCCTTACGGAGGAATAGCTGTATGGCATATTACTAATCCTAAAAGTAACTTTTTATCTGAAGGAGAAGAAAGTCGTTTACCTTTAAGATACGTTATACATGTTGGAAGTTTATTCGAATTAAATGAACAATGGATTATAGATCCAAAATTTTTAGTTATGAAACAAAAGAACATATGGCAATTTACACCTGGTATTATAACTCATTATATTTCAGAACAAAACGACATTCACTTAATTGGTGGTTTATCTTATCGTGTTAAAGATGCAATTATTGCACAAGTAGGCTTATATTACAAAAACTTCATTTACAGAATAAGCTACGATTTTAATATATCTCCATTAAAAACCTTTAGCCAATACAAAGGTGGTGTAGAATTTACAATCACTTTTTATAAAACAAGCGGTAGTGGAAGTCGTATGAAGTTTGATTAAGAAAAAATCAATCTGTTTTTTATTGAGCGAGCTAAAGTAAGTTCATCAGTATATTCCAGTTCGTTTCCAACAGAAATGCCTTTTGCAATAGTTGTAAATTTAATATTATTGTTTATTGCATATAATTTTTTGTATATATAATAAGCAGTTGTATCGGCTTCTACAGTAGCACTTAATGCAAATATTATTTCCTGTATGTTTTCTTTTTTTATTCTATCTTCCAGAACTGATATTGTTAGCTGAGATGGTGATATCCCTTCTATTGGTGAAATAAGGCCATTTAATACATGATAAAGTCCATTATATTGTTTAGTTCTTTCAATAGCAAAAAGATCATTAACATCTTCAACTACGCAAATTATAGAAGTATCGCGACTAGTATTACTACATATATTACAAACATTATTATCAGAAATACTACAACATATTTTACAGTATTTAATATTTTCGGCTAAGTCTTTCAAAGAATTAGATAAAATAATTATTTGCTCTTTATTTTGTCTAAGTATATGCATTAACAAACGAAAAGCTGTTTTAGCTCCAATTCCAGGTAATTTCGAAAACTCTTTAATAGCAATTTCCAACCACTTTGATGGATAATCTGGGTAACTCATTCTTCGGTATTCTTCTTTTTACGAGAAGTTCTTTTGGGTTTTGTTTCTTTAATAGATGATTCTTCCTCTGTTTTTTCTACTTTCTGTTCATTTTGATGTTGTTCGCTCTGAGTATTATTACCCTCTTCTGCTTTCTCTTCCTCTGCTAAATCTATTAAATTATGTTTTAACAAAATGTTATACCAAGTAAAAATTTTCTTTATATCAGATGCATATACTTTTGTTTTGTCGTATTCAGGAATAATTTTTTCAAACAACAAAAGCATTTCTTTTTGATTTTTCTTAAAATCAATTTTAACCTCCTTTTGCTCTTGAAACTTATATATTCTTTGCAAAACTTCGGACAAAGGAATTTCTTCGCCTGTTGTAAATAAAGCTATATTAGCCAAGGAGTTAGCTTTATCGGTGGCAAAAACAGGCATACGTTTTCCGTCAACTAATGATTCTACTATTAAATTATTTTTTCCTTTTGCTACTTTCTTAAATAAACCAGAATATCCTGAAACTGTAATAATTTCATTTAACTTCATTTTCCTTTATTTTTTCTGCAAACCTAATGTTTTTTTTTATTTTTTACAACACTAAAAAAAAGGGCATTGCTAATTTAGTATACATTCAAAATTTATAAACTCCTTATTTATCTTTTTATGAAAGAAAATGTTAAGAGTGTATCTTATCATCTCAAATGACTTGGAGTAACATTTTGTCCTTCTCTTAAATCTTGCTAAATAATGTCTTATTAAACTATTCATCCCCTCTATTGAGTACGTCTCTTTCTTACTTTTTATGTGTTTTTGTGATGGTAATACACTATCATAACTCTGCCAATAATCTGTACAAAATTTTTCAATCTTAAAGTTCTTTATTTGCATATAAAGTTTTTCCGCAGACGACTCACTTCTATCTCCTACATAAAAACCAAGAACTTGTTTTCTATCTCTACTATAAGCGCACCAAATCCATATTTTGTTTTTTTTCTTTAATGTAACTACA
>Ga0308411_10001002_pt1 | contig 19100 bp, 15 predicted proteins | sample HotsprottomLayer_2_FD_203530 | JGI IMG/M metagenome (GOLD analysis project Ga0308411, IMG submission 203530) | Hot spring phototrophic mat microbial communities from Octopus Spring, Yellowstone National Park, Wyoming, United States -... | ecosystem: Environmental > Aquatic > Thermal springs >...
GTGGCCTTTCTCGAGCACGTGCTCTGGCGCGATCCGGCGGAGCGGCCGCGGGTCCGCGAGGCGATTCGCGAGCTGCTGCACGGCCACGAGGACGAGGTTCGCGTGCTCGTGTACCAGTCCCGGGAGTTGCGCGAGTACGCACTGCGCGACTGGGAGAGCCCCGAGCTCCGCAGCCGGGCGTCGGTCGAGGCGCACACGAAGCTGCGGAGCATCCTCGGCAAGGTCGACCAGATCGTCGCCGCGGCGCGAAGCGAGGGGCGCCCGGTGGCACGGGTGCTCGAGCTGCGGGAGGAAATCGTCCAGATCCAGCAAGAAATGCTGGCCCGGCTCTGAGCGGGAGACGCGCGCGCCGTGCCGCGAACCGTGTTCCTCCCTCCCCGGCAGCATTGCTGGATCGAGAGCGACGCCTACGACCGGAGCACGTTCGCCCGCCTCGTCGACGAGACGCCCTCGCTGCGCGCGCTCCAGGCACGCGGCAGTGCGGTAGTCCCCCACTTCGATGCGCTCCTCGAAGACCTGTTCGCCCTCTGCTTCAAGCTCGAGCCGCGCTGGCGGGCCGAGGACGAGGTCGCCCCCTCGGCCGGGCTGAATCGCATCCTCCTTGGAGCACTGCGGGACCATCCGCTGCTCGCCACGCTGCGCGAAGACACACAGCTCGAGGAGGCGAGGGCGGGGTTGGCGACCGTGCTCATGGGCGAGGAGCTGCTCGAACGGCTCGAGCGCGACGAGCTGCTCCCCCGCAGCGATCGCGCCGATCTCTGGGATCTGGCCCAGCGGGAAGAGGCGCTGCGCCGTCGGGTCGCCGAGGCCCGGAGTCTCGAGGGGACCGGCGCAGGGGACACGACCCGGGCCGACGCAGACCGCCAGGTCGCGCTCGCCGAGGCTGCCCTGCGGCGCAAGGCGCAGGACGTTGCCCAGCGCCTGCGCGAGATGCCGGCGAGAGCGCGCGACACCCTGCCGCAGGCCGCGGCCGGTCTCTGCCGCACCGTGGCCGAGGCGGAACGCGAAGCCCACGGATGGTCGAGCGGCGCCGGCGGCGCCGGCGAGGCGGGACACGCCGGGCGAACGATCGAGCTGGGGCGCCGCCTCGCCCGCAGTCCCAAGCTGCGCCGGCTCGCTGCTCTCGCCGGCCGCATGCGCAGCATGGCGCTCGCCCTGCGTCGGGCGAGCCTCGAGCGGCCGAACGCGGAGGTCTACGAGGTCCAGCTCGCGGGCGAGCTGGCCCGCTTGCTGCCTCCCGAGCTGCTAGCGCTCCGCCACCCGCTTCTCCGCCGCGACTTCCTCCGCCGCCTGCACGAGGGGCGCCTGCTCGCCTATCGCCTGCGTGGGGTCGACGAGCGCGGTCGCGGCCCGCTCGTGGTGTGCCTCGATGGCTCTTCGTCGATGGCTGGCGACAAGGAGCTGTGGGCCAAGGCGGTGACCTTGACGCTTCTCGAAATCGCGCGCCGTCAGCGCCGGCTGTTCCGCGTCATCGCCTTCTCCTCGCGCGACATGCCGCTCTTCGTGCGCGACCTGAACCCGCGGGAGCATCACCGGATCCAGGAGGAACGGGTGTTCGAGCTGGCGGAGCATTTCGCTGGCGGCGGCACGGATTTCGAGCTCCCGCTCGATGCGGCACTCGCCACCCTCCGCAGCGCGCGCTACCGCCGCGGAGACATCGTGCTCATCACCGACGGCGAGTGCCGCGTGTCGCCGGCCTGGCTCGAGCGCTTTCGCCGCGACAAGGCCCAGCTCGAGTTCGCGCTCTTCTCGGTCCTCATCGACGTGGGCTCGAGCACTGTCGAGACCCTGCACGCGCTGTCGGACCGGGTGACCAGCGTCTCGCGTCTGACCGACGACGCGGCTCGGGATCTCTTCCTCAGTCTCGGATGAGCGAGGCCCCGCGCTCGGCAGCGCTCGCCGGCATTCGCGTGCTCGATCTGTGCGACGAGGCAGGCGCCCTGGCGGGGAAGCTCCTCGCCGGGCTCGGGGCGGACGTCGTGCTCGTCGAGGCCGCAGGCGGGAGCCGCCTGCGAACCGTGCCCCCGTTCGCCGAGCGGCTGCCCGAGGGCCAGCGCAGTCTATTCTTCGCGTTCTACGCTGCAGGCAAACGCAGTGTCCGGACCACCCCCACGCGCTTGACCCGGCTCCTCGCCGCCGCCGACGTGGTCCTCCACACCGGCGCGCCAGGCGTCTGGCGGCACTGGACCGAGCTCAACCCGCGCCTCGTCGTCGCCTCGATCACGCCCTTCGGTCAGGACGGTCCGTACGCGGGCTGGCGCGCCACCGACCTCGTCGCCCAGGCGATGGGCGGAATGCTCGCCGTCAACGGTTTGCCCGAAGGCCCGCCGCAACAGGCGCTCGGACCCCAGGCCTATCACCAGGCCGCGATGCTGGCCGTCGTCGGCGTGCTCGCAGCGCTCCATGCTCGCGAACGCACCGGCAGAGGCCAACACGTCGATGTCTCGCTCCAGGCTGCGGCCGCGGCCGCGCTGGAACACACACCCGCCCTCTTTCACCAGGACGGCCGCATCGTGCCGCGCCAGGGGGGGCAGCACTGGACGGGCTTCTTCCGCGTGGTCCCGTGCCGCGACGGCTGGCTGACAATCTCGACCCTCGGCGACTGGACTACGCTGCGGGAATGGCTGCGCGCGGACGGCGTGAGCACCCCCACGCTCGACGATCCCGCCCTGGAGGATCCCCTGGTCCGGCAACAGCGCAGCGCGGAGCTCTTCGCCATTCTCGAGGCTTGGGCGGCCGACCAGGATGCCGCCGCCTTGCACGAGCGCGCCCAGCTTCTGCGACTGCCGTGGGCGATCGTGCGACCGCCCGAGGCCCTGCTCCACGATGCCCACCTCGCGGCACGCCAGTTCTTCGTCCCGCTCCCCGAGCCAGGCCTCGGCCGCAGCCTGCTGCAACCTGGTCCCCCCTTTCGCCTCCAGGACCTGTCCTGGGTCGTCGGGCGCGCTCCGCGTCTCGGCGAGCACGACGCGGCCGTGGAGGACGAGTGGACGGGCATGCCGAGGCCCAGGCAGCCACGCTGCGGGGGCGGCAGGCCGCCGCTTGCCGGAATCCGCGTGCTCGATTTCACGTGGGTCGTCGCCGGACCGATCGCCACGCGGCTACTCGCCGACCTTGGCGCCGAGGTGATCACGGTCGAACGGCCGGGGGCGCGCGACTTTGGGGATCGCCGCGGGGGAGTCACTGGCTCGCTCATGCGCGGCAAGCGTTCCATCGTGATTGACCTCAGCCAGCCCCAGGGGCGGGAGCTTGCGCGACGACTCGCCAGTCACAGCGACGTGATCGTCGACAGTTTCAGCGCCCGCGTGATGCCAGCCCTCGGTCTTGACTTCCCAGCGCTCCGGGAGCTGCGCTCGGATCTCGTCTGCGTCCGCATGACCGGCTACGGCCTCGACGGACCGCATCGCGACCGCGTGAGTTACGGCCCGACCCTGCAGGCCCTTGCAGGCTTTACCGCCCTCATGACTGCGCCTGGCCGCGCTCCCGTCGGCTTCGGGCATGCCTACGCGGACGTGGCCGCGGGACACATGGCTGCCATCGCGATTCTGGCCGCGCTCTGGTATCGGCGACGCACAGGCGTGGGGCTCGCGATCGATCTCGCGCAACAGGAGGTGTTGGCATGGCTGGTCGGCCCCCTGCTGCTCGCCCGTGCGGTAGATGGTGCGACGTCGCTGCCCGTGGGGAATCGCTCGCAAGAAGCCCCCGCCGCTCCCCATGGGGTCTATCCCTGTGCTGGCGACGACCGCTGGATCGCGATCGCGGTGCCGGACGAGGAGACATGGCGCGCCTTCCGCGGCGTGCTGGGCCATCCGAGCTGGGCCGACGAGCCGCGCTTTGCCCGGCTGGCCGACCGGCTCGAGCACTCGGCCGCCCTCGATGCCCTGATCGCCGCTTGGAGCCGCGGGCAGGACGCCGAGATCGCGATGGCGGCGCTGCAGGCGGCGGGCGTTCCCGCCGGTCGCGTCGCAGACGCACGGGATCTCTGTACCCGGGACCCCCAACTCCGCGCACGCGGCCACTTCGTCGACGTGCCCACGCCCGAGGGCCGCACCGTGCGGCTGGATGGGCCGCCGGTGCTGCTCTCGGAGACGCCCGCCATCGTTTGTCGCCCCGGGCCCCTACTCGGCGAGGACACCGATGCCGTGCTCCGCGAGGTCCTCGGGCTGCGATCCGGCGAGATCGAGCAGCTCCGCACCGCAGGCATCGTGGCATGATCGTCCTGCGCCTCCTCCGCATCCTGCTTCGCGCCACGGCGGTGCTCGCGGCCATCCTGCTCGTGCTGCTCGGCATCGCCTGGCTTGCGGGGCGCGCCTCCATTGCGCGCGCCGAGCCCGAGACCCTGGTGGGCCTTCCGTCAGGCATCCCCGGGCGAATCGTGATGGTGCAGGGCCGTGCGGTCCACATCGTCGAACGCGGCACCGGCGCCGTCCTCGTCCTCGTGCATGGCTTCGGCGGCAGCACCTTCGATTGGGAGGAGCACCTGCTCGAGCCTCTGGCTGCCGGCCACCGCGTGATCGCGGTCGATCTCCTGGGCATGGGGTTCAGTGCTCGGCATGCCGGCCTGGCGTACGGGCTCGAGCTGTGGGCCGAACAGCTTCGCGATCTGCTCGCTACCCTCGACGTGCCGAGAGCCACGATCGTGGGGCATTCGCTGGGCGGCGCCGTCGGGACGGTGTTCGCCGCGCGCCATCCCGAACGCGTGGAGCGCCTCGTCCTGGTGGCGCCTTTCGTGCCTCACCGTACGGCCACCACGCTGGACCGCTTTACAGCGCTGGAAACCCCTGGCCTCGGCGAGCTCCTGCTCGGTCTGTACGATGGTCGGCCACTGCGCCCTTCGCCCTCGCCCGCGGCGCGCGCCCGCGGCGAGGCCATCTTTCGCATGCGCGGCACTCGCGATGCCTTGCTGCGCGGACTGCGCCACGGCATCGATCCCTCAGCACTCGATGCGGCGCTCCGCGGGCTCACCGTGCCGACGCTGTTCGTCCTGGGCACGGCCGACGAACGCGTGCCGTACGTGGCGCAACGGCACGCCGCAGCCCAGGTGGAGAACGCCCTCGTGCTCCCGATCCCTGGCGGTGGGCACTGGCTGTTGCACGAACACCCGGCGCGCGTCGCCGAGGCCATCCGCGAATTCGCGGGGGCCAGCGGCGCCGCCGAGAGCCCGTGACAGCCGAGCGAGCTCGAGGTTCCTGTGGCGCGAATCGTGGTGGCAGGATACCTGGTGCGCAATCCGCTGGGCGGCTACGCCTGGCAGGCGGCGCACTACCTGCTCGGCCTGCGCGCCCTGGGGCACAACGCCTGGTTCTACGAGGATACGGGGCACTACGCGCCGGCGTACAACCCGCTGACCAACGAGTTCGGTCCCCGCTACGATCACGGCATCCGCGCCGCCGGGGACTTCCTGGCTCGTCTCGGCCTGGGCGAGCGCTGGGTCTTCGCCGATATCGCCACCCAGCGCGAGTACGGCCCCGCGGCAGGTCGTGCCGCCTCCCTGCTGCGCGAGGCGGATCTGCTGCTCAACGTCGCCGGCGTGAACCACATCCCGCTCGAGCGACGCGGCGGACGTCCGGCGGCGTACCTCGATCTCGACCCCGGCATCACGCAGATCCGCGCGGCCCAGGGCGACGTCGGCCTGCGGGCGATCCTCGACGCGCACGCGTACCACTTCACGATCGGGGAGAACATCGGCACGCCGCGCTCTGCCCTCCCCACGGCCGGCTATCGCTGGCACCCCACGCGCTGCCCGGTCGCGATCGAGCACTGGGCTGCCGCCCCTCGACCGGGCACGGTCTGGACCACCGTGGGCCGGTGGGACGCCGAGGGGCGCGATCTCGAGTGGCGGGGAGAGCGATATAGCTGGCGCAAACGGCGGGAGTGGCTTCGCTTCCTCGACCTGCCCCGGCGAAGCTCGTCGCGCTTTCTGATCGCGATGGATGTCGACAGCGTCCCCGGCGATGCGAAACGACTCGCCACCCACGGCTGGCGTGTGATCGAGCCGCGCATCGTGTCCAGAGACCCCTGGCGCTATCGATGCTTCGTGCGCGCATCGCGCGGCGAGTTCACCGTCGCCAAGGATCTCAACGTTCGCCTTCGCAGCGGCTGGTTCAGCGATCGCGCCGCCTGTTACCTGGCCGCTGGGCGCCCCGTGGTCACGCAGGACACCGCCTTCGGCGACGTGCTCCCCTGCGGGCCTGGCCTGCATGCTGTCCGCACGGTCGCGGAGGCTGCCGCAGCGATCGCTGCCATCGAGACGGATTACGGGACGGCACGCGCCCACGCGGCAGCTGTCGCGCGCGAGTGCTTCGCCGCCGAACGTGTCCTAGCGCACCTTCTCGAGGCGATCGGTCTCTGACGCACGCGGCACCCCGCCCTCGTGCGTGGCCGCGATGGCGGCGAGCACCCGCGACTTCAGACGACCAAAGAGCTCGTTCGCGCGCAGGAACTGCCGCAGGAAGTCAGGAGACGCGGCGAGCTGCGTGGCATGCGCCTCCAGCGCGGCCGTCTTCCAAGCGAGCTCCTCCGGGGTCAGTGCCACGCTTCGCCAGACCGTATGGGCCACGTCCACGGCGCGCGGCGGGCGCTGCAGGTTCTCGCCGGGCAGCGGGGCATACGGCCAGCGCGGGTGGTACACGAGATAGAACACGAGGCGACTCCGCCGCGGGAGACCGCGTTCGGCCACGAGACGACGGACCACGTGGATCCCGAGGCGCCCTGCGGCTGCGTGATCGGGGTGCGTATCGTATGGATGGGGCAACACCACGACGTTGGGCCGCGCCCCTCGCAGGAGGCTTGCAAGCATGTCCGCCGCGACGTGCCCGAGATATGGGGCCCCAGGCCGTACCGTGCCGGAGTACGGAACGGCGTCGACTCCTGTCGTCAGCGAGCGATAGGGTATCGCTCCGGCCCATCGCTCCCGCCAGAGCGAATCGAGCCCCGCATCGGGGAAACCGAGAAAGCGCAGCGCAGCCGACGGCAGGCCCAGGCGCTGGGCGGCCAGTCGGGCCTCGTCCATGCGCACGCGGCCGAACGCCAGATAATCCGCGGGCGAGGGTGCCGAGCGTCCCCACGCTGCGGCCAAGGCCCACGGCCAGCCGTCACCGCTGCTCAGGAACACGACCTGCACCGCATGCCCTGCCGCCGCGAGTCGCGCGAGGAGCCCGCCCGCGGCGATCGTTTCGTCGTCCGGATGCGGAGCCACCACCACCAGGCGCGGTGCTGGCCCCGAATCGAAGGGCAGGGGGGACGCGCACACGGGCACGACGCTGGCGACGAGGCTGGCGACAGATGCGACGAGGAGCTGCGCTGCCTGGCAGGACCCCGGCCGTCCCTCCGACGTGCTCATCGGCGAGCGTTGGCGCGGTGTTCGACCTTGACCGGGTCGACGCATCCTCCTATGGCCAAGCCTCGTCGTGCAGCAGGCGGGCTCCGTCGCCGATCTCGGTACGCTTCTCCCGGTCTGGAGCGCGCTCCCCTTCGTCGGGATGCTCCTCTCGATCGCCGTGCTCCCGATGCTGGCGCCGCGCGTGTGGCACCACCGCTATCCAGCCATAACGGCAGCGTGGGGGCTGCTGTTCGCCTTGCCCTTCGCAGCGCGCTTCGGCGATGTGGCCCTCCACGAGCTGCTTCAGGTCGCTCTGGTCGACTACGTTCCATTTCTCGTCCTCATCGCCACCTTGTTCACCATCGGCGGGGGCATCCACATCCGTGGCTCGGTCCGCGGAACCCCAGCCACGAATGCCGCCATCATGGGCATTGGCAGCGCACTCGCTTCCCTGGTGGGCACCACCGGTGCAGCGATGGTCACGATTCGACCGCTCCTGCGCGCGAATCGTTTTCGACGTCACCGCGCCCACACCGTCGTCTTCTTTACTTTCCTCGTCGCCAACGTCGGCGGTGGGCTGACGCCCCTCGGCGACCCGCCGCTGTTTCTCGGTTTCTTGCACGGTGTTCCCTTTTTCTGGACGCTGCGACTGTGGAAGCACGTCCTCGTGTGCGCGGCGGTGGTACTCGTCGTGTACGTCCTCTGCGATCTCTGGCAGTGGCGTCGAGAGGACGGCGTCGCGCGGCAGCGACACGCGGCAGAGGAGGAACCCCTTCGGATCGAGGGAGCGATCAACCTCCTGCTGCTCCTGGCCGTGGTGGCTGCAGTGGGCGGGTCCGGGCTCTGGCACGGAAAGGCGCTCCGCGTGCTCGGCGTGTACGAAACCACGGGAAACGCGCTCCGCGACCTGGTGCTCCTTGCGATCCTCGTGCTGTCCTGGAAGCTGACCCCGGATTCCGTGCGCGCAGCGAACGCGTTTTCCTGGGCACCCATCAAGGAGGTGGGGATTCTCTTCGCGGGCGTCTTCGTGACCATGATCCCCGCGGTGGTGATGCTCCGGGCTGGAGAGCAGGGGGCGCTGGCATGCGTCGTGCGCACCGTCGATTCACCGGCGCACTTTTTCTGGGCGAGTGGCCTCCTGTCGTCCTTCCTGGACAACGCGCCCACCTACCTGACCTTCCTGTCCACAGCCGTCGGTCGGCTGTTCCCGGGGGCGCCCGAATCCCAGGGCATCGCTCGGCTCATCCTCGAGCACCCCGAATTCCTGGTCGCCATCTCGACCGGCTCGGTTTTCATGGGAGCGAACACCTACATCGGCAATGCCCCGAATTTCATGGTCAAGACGATCGCCGAGGAAGCGGGCGTCCCGATGCCGTCGTTCTTCGGGTACATCCTGCGCTACAGCGTGCCGGTGCTGGTCCCCACGTTTGCCGCCATGACGTGGATCTTCTACTAGCCTCAGGATCGTGAGCAGCTGGGCTGCCATCATCGTCGAAGGGGCGGAGGGGAAGCTGCGGGCCTTCGTGGCGGGCTTCCTCGCTGGCCGACAGCTGCCGTCGACCAGCGTCGCGTTCGGCTGCGATCTGCGCCTCGAGCACGCCTCGCTGACCGAGCGCCTCCGCGCCCTCCTCACGGGCGGCCATCACCTGCTGCTCGCCCCTCCCGAGCTCGCCCCAGCGTTGCGCGAGGCGATCGCACGCGGCGGGCCGGACGTCGGTCTGCATGCGGCCGGGCAGCACGACATCAGCGAGGCCTGGTTCGATATCGACGCCACGGTGTACGCTCGCGACGTTGCGCAGACGATCCGCGGGGTTCTCGCAGCTGTGCCGCACGGCGCCCGGCTCGAAGCGTACGAGGAGCATGAAGAGGTGCAGCCCGAGTACAAGGCCATCGAGCTGTACACCCCCGTGCACGACTATCGCTACCGGATCCACGTGCGCGTGATCGGAGCCGTGGGCGGCGTGCTCGCCATCCGCCGCGAGCTCGACCGGATCGAGGCGGTACAGCTCTCGCCGCTCCATCTCCGCGACGGACCGCTGCCGACCAGTGCATCTCAGGAGCCGGGAGCGCCCCGCAAGCTCTGAGAAGCCACCTCCGCCAGGGCGCTCGGCCCCCGGGGCTGCGCGGCGCCATCGCCGTCCTCAACCGCCGGGAGGGACCTGGGCCCGCGCAGGAGCCGGTCGGCGCTCAGTAGCTCCTCGAGAAGGCGCCGCATCCGACCGAGTCGCTCGAGCAGCTCACTGGCCGTCGCGACTGCCATGCGCCGCTCGACCGCGGCGCCGAGGAGGGCGTCCTTCACCTCCCCGTAGGCTGTTGTGAGTCGGCGCCGCGCGTCCAGACGCTCGGCATCGTTGACCTGCAGCTCGGCGGGGCGCCCGGCGAGGGCAAGGCACTGGCCCGCCGCCTCCCACAGCGACGACGCTTCGGCCAGCAGAGGCTCCGTCTGCCGAGCGAGGGCCGTGCTAAAGGCGAGCGCATCCGGTACGAGCCTTGCCACCTCGCCGAGGTGCACGGCGATGCTCAGGGCCCGAGCCAGCTCGTCGGCCAACTCGCGCGCCATGCCTGCCGGCTGGACCCGCGAGACGAAATCGACGACTGCCGCGGCGAGCGCCCGAAGCGCTTGTGCACGCTCGCCGAGCTCGGTTGGAGCCGTGCCTGGAGCCGCAACGGCAGCCGCGACCAGCGCCGTGACCAGGGCACGCAGGCGCAGCAACTCCTCGTGCACGGCTGCGAGCGCGAGCACCGGCGTTGCCGTCAAGGTCCCGTCCAGATGCTGTGGTCGTCGCAGATCCTCTTCCATGCTTCGGAAGCGCCGTTCGAGCACGGCAGCCAATCGTCCGCTCACCGGCAGCATCAGCGCGACACCGAGCGCGTTGAACACGGTGTGAAAGAGCGCCAGCACGACCGCGGCACTGCCCTCGAGCGACAACACGTGCGCGACGGCGGCGATCCCGAGAAGGAGCACGGGCAGGATGGCGAACGCGACGACGGCCGTCAGTGCGTTGAACACGACATGCGCGAGCGCGAGGCGCCGCGCGGCGGCTGTCGCCCGCAGCACAGCGAGGAGGGCGGTGGAGGTAGTACCGAGATTGGCGCCGATCACCGCCGCAGCGGCGGCCTCCACCGACAGCACGCCATTGGCGGCCGCCGTCAGGACGAGCGCGATAGCTGCGCTCGACGACTGCGTCAGGACGGTGGTGACCAGCCCGCCAGCGAAGTAGGCCCCCCTGCCTCCTGGAGGGCCCGCCTCGAGCCGCGCGCTCGCCACTGCTGCTAGCCCGCCGAAGGCCTCCTTGAGCAGGGCGAGACCGAGGAAGAACAACCCGAAGCCGGCCAGCGCCTGCCCCAGACCTTTCCAGCGCGCATGGCTCGTGAGCAGGCGGAGTCCGACGCCAAGCGCGAGGATCGGCAAGGCGAACATCTCGATCGGGATCCCGAACCCCACGAGGCTGACCAGCCAGCCGGTCATCGTGGTGCCGACATTGGTCCCGTAAATGACGCCGAGTGCCTGGCGCAAGGTGAGCATCCCAGCATTGACAAAGCCGATCGTGGCGATCGTCACTGCGCTCGACGATTGCACCATGGCCGTGAGCAGCATCCCCGTCGCCAGCCCTCGCACGGGCGAGGAGGTCGCGCGCTCGAGGAGCCGCTCGAGACCTTTGCCAGCGAAGGCCTCGAGACCCTCGGTCAGCATGCTCATGGCGAGCAAGAAGAGCGCGAGCCCGCCTGCGGCCGTGGCCATGATCGAGAAACTCATCGCGGCACCGACGGGTCGTCGCGGCAAGCCAGGCCGCGGCTCATCCCGGGCGCCGGTACTCGCTCAGGTGGAAGGGCTCGAGGCGGTCGATCTCGTCCTCGGACTGCCACCGCCGATCCCAGCGGAAGTGGCGGATCGTGACCCGGTCCGGCTCGAAATCGAGCAGGTGAAAGCCGTTCACTTCCTGCACAGGCACCACCGTCTCGACCTCGAAGCCCGTGGGCGGCTGGGCCAGGGTGTTGCGGGCCAGCGATGGCCAGCCGACGCCAGTGGCCGGGGTCGCCGAGATCACCGAGACGACGGGATTCGCGCGCAGATCGATCGCTCCGGCGCGCACGATGCGCTCCTCCGCGATCGAGTGAATATCGCCGCTCACGACCAGCGGCACACGGCGGGGCATGCCCGCGATGGCGGCCAGCAGGCGATCGTGCTGCACGCGCCAGCCGGGCTGCCACCCGGGCTTGGGCACGCGGTCGGTGACCTCGCCCGGGATCTCGACCACGTCAGGGTACCATTCCATGTACTTTCCCGCGGTATACCCGATCGGGTTCGAGGGGACGTGGACGACGTGCCGCAGGCACGGATCGGCCATGCGGGCGCCCAGCCACGATTCCACGCTCGCCGGGACATAGCGCGCATCAGGACCCGTGCTGACGAAGCCTTTGCAATCGTAGAGCAGCAGCTCGACGAGCTGTCCGTAGCGGAGCGTGCCGAACGCCTCGCTGACCCCGCGCGGCCGATCCGAGGCGCTCGACGCCGGCAGGTCCAGCGGCCGCCACGGGTCGGGCAGGAATTCCGGGTAGTAGAGCCACTGCGAGGCCCGGGCCAGCTCGACGGCGAAAGCGTCGGGCGGGAAGGTCGTGAGCTCCGGCGTGACCAGGTCGTCCTCGAAATAATCGTGATCGTCGCGCAGGAAGAAGGTCGGCACGGAGCGAAAGAGCGTGCCATAGAGCTCGGCGATCTGCGGGCCGACGGCGCGTTTCAGGACCGCCTCGTTGGCCGACCCGAGCACGGGCAGCGAGCGGTCGAGAACCCCGATGCGCTCGATGGCGACCGGATGGCGCGCCATCACCTGCGAGCCGAAGCCGACGCGCAGATCCCAGTACACGTGGTCGCCGATGGCGACCGCGGCATCCGGCGCCAAGGCGAGCGCCCGGGCGAAGAGCCGCCGCCGTGCCGACCATGACAGATAGAATCCTGGCCCCAGCTCGTTCAGCAGATCGTGCCCGCCGGCGCAGGTGTAGACCAGGACCCGGAAGCGCTCGGGACAGGCATCCGGCGCCGGGAAGGTAGCCAGCTCCCAGGGCTCGGCGAGGCGACAGCCGCCTGCGCGCAGCTCGAGGGTATAGCGCGTACCCGGCGTAAGCCCTCGTGCGTCGAACACCCAGTGCGTGCCGGCCGTATCGGTGCGCTGGCCCGGGAAGGCACGGCGCCCCACGCGCAGCTCGGGCGGCGCGGCCTGCGGCTCGCGCAACGTCACCTTCAACAGCATGCGGTCGTGGCTGACCGTGGGCAGCACGTGTACCAGCAGGTCGTCGCTCCGGCGGTCGCAACGCGTCGCGGGCGCACCCCCGACCGGGTACGCGAGCGCGCCCATCGCCATGGCCGCTCGGGCAAGAAAGGCGCGTCGCGTGGTCGCCACCGGCCATCGCTACGGGGCGGGCGCAACGCCTGTCAAGCCGTCGCGCACGGGCCGAGTTGACACCCGCACGACGGCCGTGGCAGCCACCAGCGGCGTGCGTCGAGCCGCGAGCCTGCTCCTTCTCCTCGTAGCGCTGCTGGCCGTGGCGCCGACGAGCCCGGCCCAGACGAGCGCACGCTGCCGCACGGCGTGCCGATCGGCGGTCGAAGGCTGCATCGCCTGGCGCGGCAGCGCCCTGCGCGATCTCGAGGTCTCGCCGCGCGCGCTGCGGCGCAAGGCCCGAGCCATCCGCCGGAGCTGCGAACGCACCGCGGTCCGCCGGTGCCGGGCCGAGGGGATCGGCGCCTGCAACGTCCCGGTCATCTGCGCGTGCGGACGCTGAGCCGATCCCAGGCGAGAGGCAGACAGGCCACCGGCAGCGCCACGCCACCGTACAACAAGGCCACGAAAAACATGCCGTCGGCGATGGCCCCGCCGGCACCGGCCGGAAAGACCGAGGTCTGGACGAGGAGCGCCAGGTTCGAGTTCCGGATCGTCGCCTCGGTGGCGATCGCCAGCACGTCGCCCCTGGGTAGTCCTCCAGCACGGGTCGTAAGGGCGGCAGCGCCCTGGGCGGCCACGGCAAAAAGGGCCACGGCGCCGATGCCCCACACGCCGTACGCCCTCGGGTCGAGCTTGCCCTCGCTGCCGCCGAGTACCGCGAGCCCCAGGATGCAGACGAGGCTCCCTCGCACAGCCCAGCGTGCGATCGTCTCCCGGTACGCTTCGAAACGGGCGCCGGTCACCATGCCCGCGGCCAGCGGCAGGAGCAGTGCATACACGATGTCGCGCGTCACATGGCCTACCGCGACCGACGCCCCATCCCCAATGCCCGGCTCCAGCAAAAGGTCGAGCACGGCCGGCGTGGTGACCAGGGCGCCCACCGTGGTGACGCCGGTCAGCGAGATCGACAACGCCACGTTGCCGCCCAGAAGATAGGTGAACACATTCGACAGCGTGCCGCCGGGCACGGCCGCAAGCAGCACCAAGCCGGCCGCGACCCCCGCCGGAATCGCCAGCGCACGTCCCAGACCCCATGCCAGGCACGGGATCAGCGCGAGCTGGATGGCAAGACCGATCGCGAGCGCGCGTGGCGCCCGGAATACCACGACGAACTCGCGCAGCGTGAGGACGGCCCCCATCCCGAACATGGCCAGCCCCAGCTGCGCGGCCGCGAGCAGTCGTTCAGGGTCGAGGACTGACATCGGGGGCGCCGGTCCCGCGGAGTTCAGCCACCATCGCGAAGCCCGAGCTGCTCGCGAACCGTGCGCTCGAGCTCCGCCACCATGGGTCCGGCGTGCTGTTCCTTGAGCTCGCGCAGCCGCGGATACCCGGCCCGACTCTCCGCCTCCCACTCGTCGGCGAAGCGACCCGAGGCGATCTCGTCGATCAGCTCCCGCATGCGCGAGAGCACGTCGAAATGGTCGAAGGCACCGCGCCGTGACAGCTGGCCGTACTGGCTGGTCGGCGAGTGGAATTCGAGCTGCTTGACGAAGCCGACCTCGCGCAGCAGCCGATAGTTCCGTTCGACCTCGCCCGACAGGTAGAGCTCGGCGAGGATGGCTTCGAGGGGAATGCCGCGCTCGAGCAGCGCCGCGACGAAGGCCCCGTTCACGTGCGTAAGGACAGGCGACAGCGCCTGCTCCACCGCCAGGTCGAGCACCGCTTCCTGGTGCGGCGTCAGCTCGATGGCCCCTTGTCGCAGGCCACCGATGGCCTTGGCCACAGCGAGGGTGCGGGGCAGCGCACGACCCGTGCGGTCGGCATGGACGCCGACGGCCGTGATGAAGCCGATGCGCTCCTCGTAACAGCGCCGGACCTCCGGCCCGAGCATGCGCGGCGCCACCATGCCGACATCGCCCGGCGGTGCAAAGCGACCGAAGGCCAGCGTGTATCCACTGGCGAGGATGGTGAGACCGTCGTCGGGCCTGGAGATCGGCAGCGCGGGGACGACGTCATCCGGGACGAGAATGCAGACCACGTCGGCCTCGCTCGCCGCCGGCACGTCGGCGACGGCGAAGCCGTCCTCGGCCGCGCGACCTCGCGTCTCGTCGTTCCGCACGCAGACACGCACCTCGAGACCAGAGTCCCGCAAGTTGAGAGCCCACGAGCGTCCCTGGTTTCCGTAACCGACCACGGCCACGGTCGAGCCTGCCAGCTCGGCCAGATCGGCGTGCTCCTCTCGGTAGATGGTCGCCATGGCCGCCATCATCGTTCAGCGAGCGCTGAACGGTCAATCGCAGGCCGGTGCCTGCCGCGGCGTGTCCGAGGTTGCTCGGCGGGAGCCCCCGGGCGTAGGGGGGAAGCGCTCGTTCTCTGTCGTCGCAGATCATCGCCGGGTTCGCCCGCAGCGACCGCGCTCGTAGGGACTGGCCGCACCCCTGTACCGCATTCTCGCCGAGGCCAGGACCGACGAGATGCTCGATCTGTGCGCCGGCGCAGATGGCCCGGCGGATGCCCTGGCCGATGCGCTCGAACGGAGCACGCCCGCCGGGACGCGGCCGCCGCGGATCGTGTTGAGCGATCTCTACCGCCGGGCTCGAGGCGTGGCGGGTCGTGCGAGACCGGCATCCCCGGGTGATCGATCTGGTCGCCGAGCCGGCCGATGCCACGCGCATCCCCGCAGATCTGGCGCGGGGCCGCGCGCGGACCATCGTCAACGCCTTCCATCATTTCCCGCCGCCGCTGGCCGCGGCGATCCTCGCGGACGCCGTGCGCGGCTCGGCGGGCATCTTCGTGAGCGAGGCCTTCGACCGAACACCGCTCGGCTTGCGGGCGTCCGCGCCAGTCGGCCTCGCGGCGCTCGTCGCAACGCCGCTGCTCACACGACGTGTCGACCATGCGCATCTATCGCCCCGAGGACAGCGCGCATGGTGGCGCCCTTCGGCGCCCACGGCAATGGAAGTACGGTACGTACGACTATGGCGTCGGGGGTCGTGGCCACTGGTTCTCCGGCCTGCCGCGCCCGTCGTAGCCCTCGCATCGTCCTCAGGGCGACGCAGAGGACGCGAGGGGCGCTCTCGCTTGCTCGAGCGGCTGTCGGCCGCAGCGCGAGGCGCGGGCCTCGCGGCGGATCGCCCGGGCCCGCAGCGGGGTCACGACGCCCGCCTGGGTGAGCTCGACGAGCTCCACGCGCACACACGAGAGGTAGTCGGCCCGACCTCGCCAGGCTGCGCCCACGCGTGGGCTCTCGCAGGGACAGGTCTGCCCCACGCTGCAGCCGCGATGGTCCACCTCGTCTCCGGCGCGCGTGCCCGGGCAGCGGTCGCATGCGTCGCCCACCCCGTCCGGGGCCTCGTCGGTGGCGTCGGCCTGATCCTCGTTGGCGTCCCGCGGGCAGTTGTCCGCGTCGTTGCGCACACCGTCCCCATCGACGTCCCCATCGCAGACGTCGCCCTTGCCATCTCCGTCGAGATCGCGCTGCAGCGGGTTCGAGATGCGCGGGCAGTTATCGTCGCACGCGCTCGTCCGCCCGCCGGTACACGGCCCATCGCCGACGCGCCCGCTTCCGTCCCCGTCGTCCAGGATCCCGTCGCCATCGAAGTCCCCGGGTTTGGGGTCGAGGCGCCCGCACGCCGAGCGGCGGGCCAGGGCGACAACAGCAGCGCGTTCTCGTTCCGTGATCGCCCCGGCGAGGCGGAGCCTTCTGGCGTAGCGGGTGACGCACGCGACATACGTCCGCTTGTTACGCCAGCGCGCTGTTCCGCCTGCAGGACCCTCGCAGGGGCAGCGCTGGCGGATGCTGCACCCGTCCGCCGCCACGGCGATGCGCAGCTCGCCCTCCTTGTTCGGGATGTCTTCGACGGTATCCGCACAGAGATCGCACGCGTTCCCCACCCCGTCGTCATCATCGTCGTCCTGCTCCGGATTCGGCGCCAGACGGCAGTTGTCGCACTTGTTCCCCACACCGTCGGCGTCGCTGTCGCCCTGGGCAGGATCGAACACGGCCGGACAGCGATCGCGGTCGTCGGCGATGCCGTCTCCGTCGGTGTCGACTTCCGCACGCACCCCGGGTAGGCCACAGACCAGCAACACCGCGAGCAGGCATGCAGAACGGGCGTGCACGCGCCCCGACGAAGCATGCTCCGTGCCAGCGGGCGGCCGCGGGCGGGCGTACCTGCCGCGTGGCAAGACGTGCCGGGCGGACAGCTTTGGTGCGTCACGGCGCTGGCGCGGGCGACAGGCTGGCCAATGGGCGCGGAGCCGCGCTCGAGCTTGCGTCACCTGAAAATGCCCCGCTAACTTCAACCCCATGTCCGCGCGCAATCGGGCTGTCGTCACCGTGATTGGCCGCGACCAGAAAGGGGTCGTGGCGCGCGTGTCGACCTATCTCGCCTCCTGCGGGATCAACATCGAGGACATCGAGCAACGCGTGATGGAGGGGCTCTTCATCATGACGATGCTGATCGACTTGACCGAGCTCACGATCACGCTCGACGAGCTGGTCGAGGGCCTCAAGGCCATCGGCGAGGAGATCGGCATGGAGGTGAAGCTCCGCCTCGCTGGCGCCGCACCCGAGCGGAAGCGCGTCGCCGTGCTGGTCACGAAGGAGGCCCACTGCCTGGAACAGCTCTGCCGCGACCGGGAGGCGGGGTTGCTGAACGGCGACCTGGCCGTCGTGCTCTCGAACCATCCCGACCTCGAGCCGGTGGCCCAGCGCCACGGGATCCCCTTCGCGTGGTTCCCCTCCACCGACAAGGCCGCGCACTTCGAATGGCTGGGCACCCGCCTCGGCGAGGTGCGGCCCGATCTGGTCGTGCTCGCCCGCTACATGCAGATCCTGCCGGCAGCGCTGATCGCCCGGTATCCTTTTCGCATCATCAACATCCACCCCTCGCTCCTGCCGTATCATCCAGGGTCGAACGCCTACAAACAGGCCTGGGAGGAAGGGGTGCGCGTCTCCGGCTGCACGGCCCACTTCGTGACCGAGCAGCTCGATGCCGGCCCCGTCATTCTCCAAGATGTCTTCCACATCCGTGTCGGCGAGGACACGCTCGACGAGGTGCGGGCGCGCGGGCAGGCTCTCGAAGGGCAGGTGCTCTCGCAGGCGGTGCAGCTCTTCCTCAACGATCAGCTCGTGGTGAAAGACCGCAAGGTCATCTTTCGCCCGGGGCGGGTTCCGGCGACGATACGCGGCGGCTAGCCGCGAGGGGTCGGGCGATGCCGCGAGCGATCGGCAGCGGATTCCACCGTTCGCGACCGATCGGCGCCATCTCGTCGATGGCGAAGCCCGCGGCACGCACCAGATCGCCGGTATTGCGGTTGGGATGGCATCCACCGAACAGACGCCGCCAGACTGGCGTGATGACGTCCTGCAGGCGCGCCATGACCCACCCGGGCGAGCGCACGTGCTCGAGAAAGAGCAGTCGCCCCTCGGGCCGCAGCACGCGCCGCACTTCTCCGAGCGCGGCCTCGGGCTCGGGGATCGTGCATAGGGTGAAGGTCACCACCACGGTGTCGAAGCTTGCTGCGGCAAAAGGCAGCTCCTCGGCGCCGACCTCGTGGAGCTCGATCGCCTGGGCAACGTGCTGGGCGCGACGTCGCGCCCGTCGCAGCATGTAGGGGTCGGGCTCGATCCCGACCAGGGCGCTCACCGCCTCGCCGTAGAGGTCGAAGTTGAGGCCAGTGCCGACGCCGATCTCGAGCACCCGGCCGCGGGCTTCCGGAACGACCAGTTTGCGTGCCGCGTACATGGGACGCATGGCCACGTCCAGCGTGGCCGCCAGAATCGGGTGGCGGGGCTGCACTGCCCCATCGACCTACCAGAGGCCTCTGTGAGGGAACAGGGGGCTCAGGCGAGCCCGTGCGCACGGGCCAGCAGATCGAGCGGATGCTCGACGGCGACGCGAAGGCCACGGGCGAGCACCCCGGCCCGGATCTGCAGGAGGCACCCCGGATTGCCCGCGGCCACGACCGTGGCCCCACTGGCCACGATCCGCTCGAGCTTGCGCGCCAGCAGACGCGCGGCCATCGTGGGCTCGGTCAGATTGTACGTCCCCGCGCTACCGCAGCAGATATCGGCTTCCTCCAGCTCCACCAGCCGCACGCCCGGGATGGTGGCGAGGAGCGCGCGCGGCTCCCCGCGCACACCCTGGGCATGCACCAGATGGCAGGGGTCGTGCACGGCGACCGTGGCGGCGAGCGAGCGACAGGGCAGGGGAAGGCCTGTTTCTGCGAGCAGGACCAGCGGGTCGCGGGTCCGGCCCGCGATGGCCCGGGCTGCGGGGTCTCCCGGCAACAGCGTCTCCCACTCGCGCACCGCCGCGCCGCAGCCGGCGGCTGTCGGGACGAACACGTCTGCGTCGGTCGTGGCGAGCATCCGTGCAAGACGGCGCGCGAGC
>Ga0308411_10001005_pt1 | contig 19051 bp, 21 predicted proteins | sample HotsprottomLayer_2_FD_203530 | JGI IMG/M metagenome (GOLD analysis project Ga0308411, IMG submission 203530) | Hot spring phototrophic mat microbial communities from Octopus Spring, Yellowstone National Park, Wyoming, United States -... | ecosystem: Environmental > Aquatic > Thermal springs >...
TAATGGAACCATCCAAGACGAACTGGTGCGTGCCGCTCATCGCGCTTCCCCCTGAGTTTACCGGGGCCGGCCCTCGAAGCGGCGTCCTTCCCCGATCAGCTTGCGGATGGTGAGACCTTTGCGGGGATCCGATAGCAACGGAGCAAAAAACAATGAACTTCACGCTGACGGGTATTCACTGGGTTGTTGGCACGGGAGCAGGAACACCATCCAGGAGACGACTCGGCGCTTCGGCCCTCACCTGAGGAACGAGGCGCCGGGGGCAAGTCGTAGGGCAAATACTCGGCGGGGGGCCTTGGCGGGCGGTTACCGCTCACTTTCCACGTTGGAAGGTGAGCTGTCCCCGCCCGTCCCAAGAGTAGGAGACCGGGGAGTTCATACCGAGGATGAAGGGCTCGGACCTCGCGTACATGGTCCAGCTCCCGGTCGCCCCGGCGAACTTGCCCGTGCTCATCTCGGGCTTGGCGACGAAGTCGCCGATCCAAAGGGCCTCGACCAGCAGGATGGGCGTGCCATCGGGCAGGAGGCCAAGAACGTCGAGGATGGTCAGGGTGAACGTCCCCTCGCCGTCCCCTTCGGGCTGGTCGCCGTAGTCGCAGGCGAGTTGGTCGCCGTTGGCGCCGGTGAAGACGAAGGGCTGGCCGCTGCCGAACCGGCCGGTGATCGTGCCGGGCGGCGAATCGGGGTCGACGGAGAGCGTCTGGACCGTCCCCTCGCCGTAATGCCGGCCGAGGTGGGTCGCCTGGCCACGCCTCCACTCCCCGCCGCCCCCCGCCGCCGCGGGGCTGGCGCCGATGGCGATGGCCGCCCTCGACGCCCAGCCCAGCCCCAGCCCCTCGGGCCGCCGGAAGTCCGCGAGCTCCTCGGACGTTGGCGACCCTCGCAGGTCTTGCTCCCTGACGACCTGCTGGCCGACGCCGAGGCCGTCGCGGCGATCATCCGGGTCGCCGGCGGGAACTTCCGGCTCCTGGATCGGCTGCTGACCCAGGTCGGCCGGATCCTCGCCCTCAACGAGCTGAGGGCGGTGACGCGCGAGGTCGTCGAGACGGCCCGGGAAGTCCTGGTCATCGGCGCGGCATAGGACGCCACCTTGCCGCGGGCCAGGGGCGTAGTGCGGGGCAGGGGGCTCGGGATTCAGAGTGAGATCCGCTCGACGATGTTGCGGGTCACCTCCTTCTCGGTGCGGTTGTAGAGGTCCGTCGTCCGGGCGTCCGAGTGCCCCAGCAGGTACTGCACCTGCTCCCGCGCCACCTTCTGCTTGAGCAAGTTCGTGGCGGTGGTCGCCCGGAAGGAGTGGCAGCAGAACGCCCCCTCCGGCAGTCCCGCGCCTTTCAGACGTCGCTTGACGATGCGCAGCAGGTCGTTCCCGTTCAGGCCCCGGTCCGTCAGCTCCCGCTTCCGACGCCTCGCGGTGCGGAAGAGGGGGGACTTGTCCGACCGACCCTCCAGGCCCGAGGCCTTCAGGTAGCGTTCCATCTGGAGCTGCAGGTCGTGCCTCACCGGGACCTGGTGCAGCTTCCCGCCCTTCTCCCCGAAGTTGAAATACCAGGACCGCCCGTCGGTGACGTAGTCCATCGTCCGCAGCCGGGCCACGGCGCCGGCCCGGGCCGCCGTGTAGGCCAGGATCATCAGCAGGGTCTTGTCGCGGACTCCGATGACGTCCCCCTCCTTGACGGACTCGATCAGGTCGCGGACCTGCTTGTCGTGGAAGGCGGGCGTCTTGCCCTCGCGGGCCGAGTACTTCGGGCCGCGGACGCTGGTGGCGGGGTTGAGGACGACCCCGTGGTAGACCTGCTGGTTGTCGAAGAAGTGCCGCAGTGCCGCCAGGGCCTGCTTCTTGCTCGGGGCCGAGAGGGGGCGGCCGTCCTTGTCGACGAGGTGGTGCTCGAGGTAGTCGCCGACGAGGAACGACGTCACCTGGCGCAGCTCAATGCCGCGCTGCTGGCAGAACCCAAGGAACCGATCGATGGCGCGCTTGTAGGCCTTCCTGGTGTTGGGGTTCGAGATCTTCGCCTTGAAGAAATCGGCATAGGCGTACTCGGCGTTAGGGCCCGCGTTTTTGACAATCTCGGGCGCGGTGACCGCGCGGCGGAGGCGCTCCAGGTCGGCGTGGACGACCAGCTCGTGCCCGTCGCCATCCGGCCCGGCCGTGGCCGGCAGCACCTCGATCTCGCCCTTGGACTCTTCCATGGCACCCCCCTGCCCCGGTTTTCACGTTGCCGAATAATGTCCTTTATTCGGCATGGGCGCAAGCGAAATTGAGGGCAGGGGGCCGACCGCCTCCGGGAGAATCCCGGCGATCTGCCAGGCCGATGATTCGTTTCGGCGGCCCGAACCCACACCGGCGTAGCCTCACGAACGGGCTACATGCCAGAAACAACAGGATCGGATCAAGCCGCCCTGGCAACCCAGTCGTCCGGAAGCTTCGAGCCTACTCCTATTCCCTGTGGCGACGGTCACCGACCTGCTGGAGCAGGATATGCCGCTGGAGGACGTGCAGCATATGGCCGAGCATGCCGACCCGCGCACGAATCGACTGTGTAACCGATGGCGGCGGAAGGTGACGCGGCACATCGTCGACTGGATCTCCATGTGAGCGGCAATCCCGGCGGGCGGTGCTTCCGGTCGGCCGGCCACAGGGTGTTGACCACGGGACGCCGTCCCCCTTAAACTGCACTAGTACACTAAGTCACTTTCGGTCGGAGGAACGTGCGTTGAGGATCGACCCGAAGAGCCATGTTCCGATCTACCTGCAGATCGTCGAGGGGATCCGGTCGGAGATCGGCTCAGGCCTGCGTCGTCCCGGCGAGTCCCTGCCCTCCCTGAGGGCCTTGGCCGTCGAACTGCTGGTCAATCCGAACACGGTCCAGAGGGCCTATGAGGAGTTGGAGCGGCAAGGTCTGATCATCTCCCGGCGGGGCGTCGGGATGTTCGTCGCGACGACAGACGAGGAGGTGACGCGGGGGTCCGAGGAGGAGGCCGTCCTTGATACGTTCCGGAAAGGGATCGCTTCCGCCCGCGCGGCCCGGATCTCCACCAGGGGGATTACGCAGCTCTTCGAGGTGGCCCTTGGTCAGACGCGGCGACGTGCCGGGGGGCGGACATGAGTGGGCAATTCCCGGCCGGATCGGCGATCGAGTTGGTGGGGCTCACCAAGCGATACGGGACCTCCGTCGTCGTCGACCGGCTCTCGCTGAGCGTCCCGCGCGGGAGCACATTCGGCCTGATCGGTCCCAACGGGGCGGGCAAGAGCACGACGATCAAGATGCTGATGGGCCTGCTCGCTCCGACGTCCGGATCCGCCCGGGTGCTCGGGTTCGACGTCGCCACGCGATCGCGTGACGTCCGGCGCCAGGTCGGATACGTCCCGGAGACGCACCAGATCTACCGCTGGATGAGGGTTGGCGAAGTCGTCGGATTCGTCAAGCTGCTCTACGACTCGTGGGACGACCGCCTTTGCGAGGATCTCCTCGATCGGTTCGCGCTGGATCGGAACAAGCGGGTCAAGCACCTCTCGAAAGGGGCGATCGCCAAGCTCGGGTTGCTGCTGGCGATCGCCCACAAGCCGGAGGTCCTCGTGCTCGACGAACCCGTCTCGGGGATGGACCCCATCATCCGGGAGGAGTTTCTCGAAGGGGTCCTCCAGGCCGTCGCCGACGGTCGACGCACGATCCTCTTCTCCAGCCATAATCTCGACGATGTCCGAAGGCTCGCCGATTCGGTCGCCATCCTCTGCGAAGGTCGCCTCGTGGTCCACCGCGACACCGACGCGTTGCTCGCCTCGACCAAGCGTGTCACGGCCGTCCTCAAGGACGGATGCCTCCCCCGGGGGGCGCCGGAGGGCGTCATCTGGCAGCGGGTCGCGAGGCGGGAATGGTCCTTGACGATCACCGATTTCTCCGGCGAAGTCCTCGGTCGCCTCAAGGACGAGAACCCGATCGAGACGGTCACGGTCGAAGACCTCGGTCTCGAGGACATCTTCAAGGATTACATCAAGGGCCGGAGGGCCGTCGAATGATGCGGTCGCTGCTCTGGAAGGACTTCCGTCTCAATACCCTGATCTGGCGGATCGGCCTCGCCCTTGGAATCCTGCCGTACCTCGGTGCCGTCGCGCTGGCGATGCTCCGGGACGGGCCATCCTGGCCCGGCACGATGTTCTGGTCGGCCGTCCTCACGCAGGCAGCCCTCCTCAGCCTGGCCGGCTCCGAGCTGACCCTGACCCTCCTGGGCGGAAACGTGATCGCCTGCGAGCGGGCCGACCGCTCCGCGGAGTTCCTCGCCTATCTGCCCCCCTCCCGCGCCCAGGTGCTCGGCAGCAAGGCGCTCGTCTCACTCGGGGCTGCGGCCCTCATCTGGGTGCCCAATCTCCTCATCGCCGACCTCCTGGCACCCGCCCTCCATGACGGCTCGGTTGACATCGCGGCGCTCCAGCAAGCCTCGCTCCGCTGGGGGCTCGCGGCCACGGGCATCCTGCTCTTCGGCGCCGGCTGGTTAGGTTCCGCCCTGCTCGATAGCCCGGCCGTCGCCGTCGGATTCGGATTCGGGCTCTGGATCGCGGTCATCGCATCGTTCGCGGCCTCGACGAACACGCTCGGGTGGCCGACCGCGGAAAGGGTGGCGGCCTGGTACGCCGCGTCCAGCGCAGTCCTAGGGGCCCTCTGCATCGGGATCGGGTCATGCCTCTACCTCCGCCGGATTGAACCCTGAAACGGCGGTCCCGGGCTCTCGTCGAGGAGACCGCGTCATCGTGTGCATCACCATCTCACAACGGAAGAGGTTCGAGATGATCAGTCTATTCCGCAGCGGAGCCCTTCGCCTGAGCATTGCAGCCTTGATCGCCTTGACGATCCAGGGCTCTCGGGCGGCGGTCGCGAGCCAGGAACTCGCCGCCCCCCAGGGCGAGGACAAGAAGCCCACCGATAGTGACCTCAATGGGCTCCGCGGACGTTGGTCCTGCCGCACCGGGGCCGACGACAAGCTCGTCGTGACCTGGGAGTTCTCCGACGGGACATTGGTCATGACCGAGGACGCCAGCGCGCTGGGCGAGAACTACGGCAAGCAGGTCCTCAAGGGGAAGTTAACCCTCCGACCGGATTCCGATCCCAAGGAAATCGACATCACGCTGGAGTTGCCGGGTTCCGACGAGGAAGTCCCGCCCCTCCGAGCGATCTACGTCCTGGATGGCGATCGGCTGAAGCTCTGCTACGGACGCCCCGGGAGCCAGCGGCCGACCCGGTTCCCGGAGGACGCTGAGACGGCGAATCGTCCCCAGGGCGAGCAGCAAAGAGTCCTGGAATTTCGACGCGTGAAGGGCGAGAGTCCAAAATGAGCCGCCCTCGACCTCGTCTGCCGATCATTCACGCTCCCCGAGGAGGATCGCATGCGGTTTGTGCCTCGCCTCGCCGGTGTCCTGGCCCTCGCGATCTTGTCGGGGTCGAACTCCAGGGCCAAAGATGAGTGGGACGGCCGACCGGCTTATCTGTTACCTCCACCGGCCGTCCTGGAGGCGATCCTCGCCGCCTGGGCTGTGTACGACCCACATAGACATCACCCGTACAGGATCGCCTTGGAGGGGGCTCGGGATTGGGCGAGGCGAGAGAAGGATCGGTTCGACCCTCAATTCGGTGCCTCGGAGAAGGAGTGCTCGCTGAAGATCGCCTACCTGGAGTTCTTCTGGGACGACATCCACGAGGAATATTCTTATGCGAAGAGGACAGCATCAGTGAGCCGGGCCGGGGAATGGGTCATGTCCTCGAATGGTCCCGAGTACAGCATCCTGGAGTCCAGCGGGAAGCTCTCGACCGAGACACTGACAGCCGTGGCATCCGAGCTCTCGTCGCTGCCCCCGGCGGATCATCCGATTCCGCTCGGCAATGCGGTCGTCATCGTCGGCTATCCGGAGCGCGGCGGGTGGACGACGAGGATCTATGGGAAGACCCGACATGGGCCCCGACTGAGGAGGCTGACAGACATGGTCGCGCTCGGCTTGAGATAATTGATTCGAGCGAAATTCCTCTCTCGTCGAGAGGGGCGGGGCAGCGGTGCAGAAGTGCTCGAGCCGCGGACAACGGCAGCGTTGGCTTCGGGGTATGTGCCCGGACTCCGTCGAATTCCGCGCCGTGGCGTGTGCAGGCCAAATCAATCAAATCCCGGAAAGTACAGTTTACCGGAAGGGGAAATGAGTTCGACCGCCATTGGGTGTAGCATGGGATGGGCGGAGGGAAGCGAGACGGCACGAGGCGTGACGAGGGTAAACGATGCGACCGCCCCAGATCACGAAACGGCGGATGATGATCGTGGGTGCGATCATCGGGGTTGCCGTCGCTACCTGTTGGATGGCCGTCTCGTATTCCTATCGGGTCCTGCTCCGGGGCGAGGCTGCCTATAACGCCCAGATGCGGAGCTTGAATCTCAGCTACGAGGTCAGGATTCGGGGTGAGATCGACCGGCTTCTTGGAAGCGAAGCGAACGAACCGAACGGGCGTGAGACCACCGATCGGGTCTTCGAGATGCTGCGGCTCAGCCGGGTGGCGGCCAACAGCCGGGAGGTCACGTCGTGGGAGGCGGCTCCGCACAGTCCGGAGCGGATGGCGGTCGCACTGAAATGGGCCAAGGTAGCCGCTGATGAGGCGGCCTTCGAGGCCGCCCTTCACGAGCGATGGGGTCGGGATTATGACATGGGCCGGTTGCCTCACCACATCACGAACAACGAGATCCCGCCATTCCAAATGCCCGCCGGTTGGACTGAGGACGATCTCAAGTATGGGCAGGGAAAGCGCGACGAATGAAGTATAGCAATGCTTTACAGGGAATCGGTCGTGTAGCAGACGTCACCAAGTTGATGGAGAGGGCCGGTGCGGGCGGTAAGGCTGAACATCTACACGCGGCTGTCGGCAAGGGGGAAGGCAAGTTACCGGACTTGCGGACGGTCTGACCTACTGTAATTATGTACTCAAGTAAAACAGATGGTATCTTTGATGTCCTTATTCCGTACCTATCACAAGGCTCTCACGTGCCGCTTCCACCACCGGAAGTGCGACCTTCTCCAGCTTGTTGATCTCCAGCACGCGGCCGATCTGGGTTAGCAGGCGGTGGAGCAGGCGGAAATTCCCGCCCGTGACGCGGATGATCGCCGCGATGCTCTCCTCATCGGCGATGCCGCCTTCGGGCATGGGCGCGAGGGCGGGCCACCATCGCTCCTGGAGCAGTTGCCGTACTTCCTCGCGGGACAGGGGCTTGAACTCATGAACGAAGCCGATCCGGGAATAGAGCTGCGGGTAACGAGCGAACTGTTTTTCCAGCCCCGGCATGCCGATCAGCACCATGCCGATGCCTCCTTGATCGAAGATGGCACGCATCTGCTCCAGACCGGTCATCTTCAGGCGGTCGGCCTCGTCGATCAGGATCAGGGCGGTGGGATCGGGCTGGGCACGCTCACGCCCCGACACCCTTTCGAAGATTCGCCGCCATTCATCCTGCCGGCGGGCGACCTCCTCGGGAGGTACGTCGAAGCCATTCAGGCCGGTGCGGCGGTGGTACTCATACAGGCCCTCGACCTCGCGATTCGCCGATTCCAGGTGGGGCCGTTCCTCGCGGCGGATTTCCTCCAGGGAAAATCCCCGCAGCTTGTCGCGCAGCCGGTCGATATCGTTCGGCAACCGGCCGGGAGACGTGACGACCACCGGCGGCGTGTAGAAGACGACGGTGCTGCCCTTGACCTGCTCCAGCGTGACCGTGCCGCCCGGTGCATCGGGCCGGTAGCGTTCGACCATATCCCAGTTGGCATAGTTCCGAGCCGACAGCGTCTTGCCGACGCCGGGCGGTCCGTAGCATAGCCCGATGTATTGATACCGGCGGCAGGCTTCGCAGAATTCCCGAAAGCGACGATGCTGCTTGGTCTCGATGAAGCCCTGGCCCGTGACGTTACTCGTCACAGGCGTACCTCTTCAGCTTGACCGCCGGCGGCCCTGGTTGGGGCGGCTCAGCCGCCGGAGTCTTCTCGCCGGCATCCCACCGTTTGGCTTCGAGCAGGGAATCCACCACGCGGCGGCGATCCACCAGCGTCTGGCGGAGTTCACGGCGGCGACGATTCCGGGCACTCACGATGTCGCGGAGGGGGACGGTCGCCCCGGCCAGAGTTCCTGGCACACCGCCCGGCAGAGAAAGCCGCCCTGGTGGAATACTCGGACCTCCGCCACGTCGCGCGGATCGTAACGCAGCATGACCTCTTCGCCGACGTAGGCGGCGAGCGTCGGGTCGATGTAACGCATGCCCATGAAACGGATGCCATCCTGCTGCACCCGCCGTGTCCTGGCGACGGTGAGCAGCAACAAATCGAGCCGCTCCAGGGAATCCGGCATCTGGGGCAGGAAGCCGCCCGCTTCCCAGCGGGCCTGCGGTGCCTGACCAGTCGTGCTGTGCGGCGTGACCAGGTATTCCCCGATCAGATAGGTCTCGATCTCACCGGACAATTCCGGCAAGGTCAGCACGGCTTTCCGGTCCGTCTGCGTCCGGGCATAGCCGGGCAGCCGCGAGAGGAGTACTTGGGAGAGCGAGTCGAAGAATCGTTCGAGCTTCCCCCGCCCGCGCGGTCGCGCGACGCCGGAGAAGATGAGTCGGATCTTCAGATTGGCCGCCACCTGCTCGATGTGCCGCGAGGTGAAATCGCTGCCGTGATCGGTATAGAGCACCTGCGGGATGCCGCAGACGTGCCAGCCCGCTTGCGGCTTCCTCCAGATCGCCTGCCGCAGCGCCAGGGCGGTCTGGATCGCCGAGGGGTCCGAGAACGATAGGAGATAGGCCGCCACCGCCCGGCTGTAATCGTCGATGATGATCGTCAGCCAGGGGCGGCGGGCGGTGCCGTCGGCATCCTTGACCAGGATATCGAGTTCGGTGTGATCGGCTTGCCAGATGGCATTGGACGCGTCCGCCTCGCGGCGATGGACCAGGTCGAAGGATTCGCTGTAGGCTTTCGAGCCCTCATGGGCCAGCGTCAGCAGGGCCGGTTCCAGGTTGCCGATCACGGCATGGACCACCCTGTAGCTCGGCGGCTCCTGCCCCAGCTTCTTGGCCGCCTCCGCCACTTGGCGATGGATGGTCGCCGACGATAGCCTGGGTTTTCGCAACGCCAGGCCCTCGATGAGTTGCTGGAGTGTGGGCGTGAGCTTCCGCTTGTCCTTATCGTCCCGCTCCTTGCGGGCCAGGCCGGTCAACCCCTCCCGGCGGTAGCGATCGACCCAGCGGCGAGCGGTTCGGAGGATGAGACCCTGTTCTCGGGCGATCTGCGTCAGGGGGACGCCGTCTTCCAGGAAGGGGCGGATGACCTGGAAGCACGTGAGCGCACGCGACCGGGCTTCATCAGTCAGGCCGGTCAAGGAGGCAAGGCCGGATTCCGGGTCCGATGAGAATGGCACCAGGATAAGGAACTTGTCCAGTAGGTTATCGGAGCTTTGTACAGCGGTTTTCCGGCCGATTCTAGTGTACGCCCGCTCTTAACCGAGTGCCATTCGGGTCCGATGACGCTTGCGGCATGAGCGTCCACGATACGGCTCGGATTTCGACCGGTCAACGGCGTAGGATGACAAATAGCGGGGCAAAAAAGGTGACATTTACCGGGGAAGTTAACAGTTTGTCAATTCTCAATCATCGTGCACAGTCTGTGCAGCTGATACCCAGCTTGGGGGCACCATCCGAGCGACACCTGTGTGAAATCAACTCCACGAGAAAGCTGTCGGAACCTTTCTTCCAAGAACCTCCGCTCGAACTAGCTCCCAGAAGCCGCGAATTTTCCGTCGCACCACAGCGGAATTCCGCCCCACCACCTTGTACACGAGGCCGGCGTCGTTCGGGAGCCGGCTGGCACCAGCGGCGAACCCGGTATCCAGGCACCACTCGGCGGGAAGACGCGGGTAGAGCTTGTCGGCGTGTTCGCGCGGGGTCAGGAGGATTGCGTTGCCGAAGACCTGGAACTCCCCCATCACGCCGCTCGTTGTAACGGGTGACCTGGCAGGCTCGATCACGAACTTCTCGACGAACAGTCCGTGACCCCGGTCGCTCATCGCCGAGACTTCGGACGAGAAGAGGTCGAACGCGAACGACTCGCCGCCCCCGTAGTGCAGTCGGCCGCCCATGAGGATCTCTGAATAGAGCAACGTCGCCGTGGGCGCCAGATTGATCTGGGTGCGCGTGAGGAACCGCGCGTTGCGAAACGGAATGACCAGGTCCGGGATATACTCCAAATAGGCGTGGTCGTGCAGAGTGATCTGCTGGAACTGGGACGCGTGGTTGGCGTCCATCTCATGGATTTTCGTCGCCGCCTGGGTTGTCACGTGCGCGAAGGCCTCGGACGCAACCTCGATCTCGATACGGTAGCGATCGCCCTGCAGGATCCCCCCGGAGTTGGTGATGATGAACACCACGGGGAGTGTCGGCATTCCCTCGTCGCAATAGAGGGCCCGCTGGACCAGCAGCGGAGCGTTGCGGTCCATGAAGGCGAGGATCGAACGCTCATCGCGACGCTCGAACCGGAGGCGCAGGAAGGCGTTCTTCCCGAGAGCGCCTGAAGGGAGTTGGGGGGGCTCGTCGAGATACGGCGCCAGCTCGGGTGCATTAAGGTCGAAGCTCATCGTGTGATCGACTCGAGATCGAGGTCGAAGAGAACATTGTCGCGGATCAGTTCGATCAGACGATCGATGCCCTCTCCGGTCTTGCAGTTCGTGAAGACGTAGGGCTTGTCCCCGCGCATCAGGTGCGAGTCGGTATCCATGACCTCGAGGCTGGCGCCGACGTAGGGGGCCAGGTCGGTCTTGTTGATGACGAGGATGTCGGACTGGGTGATGCCAGGTCCGTTCTTGCGGGGGATCTTGTCGCCGGCAGCGACGTCGATGACATAGATGAAGTAGTCGACGAGCGCCGGGCTGAAGGTCAGTGTGAGGTTGTCGCCGCCACTCTCGATCAGCACCAGGTCAGTATCCGGGAAGCGGGCCTCCATGTCCTCGACCGCGGCGATATTCATGCTCGGGTCCTCGCGGACGGCCGTGTGCGGGCAAGCGCCGGTCTCAACGCCGAGGACGCGCTCCTCGATCAGGATGCCTTTCAGTGTCCGCCGGACGTGCTTGGCGTCCTCGGTTGTGACGACGTCGTTGGTGATGATCAGCACCTTGATGCCGAGGTCAAGGAGCTTCGGCGTGACGGCTTCGATGATAGCGGTCTTCCCTGAGCCGACTGGCCCACCGACGCCGATGCGGGTGATCTTCTTCATGGGGTTGTATCCGGTAGGGTCAGTTCATGAAAAGGCGGACGTGGGAGTGGACGTGGGCTGAGGCCAGGATGTCGAAAACGGGGGCGAAGGAAGCCATGTCGTCGAGCGAGGCACCGGCGATGCGAGCGTAGTCGTCGTCGGCCTTCGCATTGAGTTCGAAGAGGAGTCGCTGGGTGTCCAGGTAATGCAGCCTCATCAGGCGAAGCGCGGCATTGAGCATCATGCTCGCCAGGCCGTACTGGTGGACGACAAAGGCGTCAGCTTCGTTCAGTCCGAGGGCGGCGAAGACAAGAGCCTGCCCGATCGGGTAGCAACCGGGAGTCTCGCCCGCCCGGATTCGACCAAGCCAGGCCGAGGCGACGGTCGGGCCAAGCGTGCGATCGGCCATCTCGGCGAGCTTCCGGCCCATGCGGACGGTCATCGTCCGCATCTCCTCGTTCAGCTTTCGGTTGAAGACCGCGCGGTCGGCACGATCGATTGCCCGATCGTCGCCTTCCCTCGCCGCCCGGAAGGCAACCAGCACCGCGACGCCGTCCGAGGTGGCCGCCTGCTCGGTTGCCGTGCGGACGAACAGGCCGAGCGTTTCCAGATCGCGAACGACTCCGAGTTGCACGGCCGACTCGAGCCCGTTCGAGAAGGAGAAGGCGCCGACCGGCAGGACGGAGTCGCCGAACTGGAGCACCCGCATCAGCTCGAGGATGTTGGGCATGGGATCGCGTGCCGCTCAGTGTGCGTGGTCGTGCGCGTCGCCGCCGTGACCGTGGGGGTGGTTTGCGGGATCGCCGTGGCGATGGGCTTCTGTGCCCTCGTGCTCATGGGGATGGCTGTGCTGGAGTTCGTGGGGATGGCTATGGCTGCGAGTGCGACCCTCGGCGTCGACGTGGGTGTGCTCGTGAGGATGGCTGTGCGTGTGGGTCGGCAGGTGCGAATGCGGTGTTGAATCGGCGCCACCGAAGAGCAGACGCGACTCATGCGGGGCGAGGAACGGGATCACCTCGGCACCAGGCTGGAAGTCGTAGGTGATGCCGGTGAAGTCGTGGGTCTTCATCACGGAAGCCATCACCTTGCGGTCGACGGTCAGCGGCACGTAGACGGCCGACCCTTTCACCACGGCCGGCCAGTGCTGATTGCCAAGCGCGTGACCCAGTTCCACGCATGTCCGGGCCAGGAGCTCGCTTGACTGGCCCAGCACGCCATCGAGGTGGACGACGAGCACATCCTGGAGCGTGATCCGGGCGACGATCGCCGATCGGTTCGCCTCGTCCCAGACGAGGATGTCGCCGTCGTGGAGGTGTGTGTTGCGTTCGAGAGAGACCGCCACTTCGATACCCGACTCGGTCTTGCGCCGGAACCGGTTCTTCTGGGCTTGCCACTGGTCGAGCTGAAGCGCGTCGACGTGGACTCCTTCGAGCTTGGCCTTCCAGGAGGGGTCGCTGAGGTTTCCGACCACCGATTCGACAAGGATCATCGGAGGCTCCGTTCTTGCGTTGCGTCAATCATTCGGCCGGTCTCGATGTCATGGATCGGCCGAGGCGGAGTCCAAGTTCGACCAGCACGAGGCCTGCCACCACGCTGATGACGAGGTAGACGCCCCCGAGCAACCGCTCGCCTGGCTCCCCCCAGAGGATCAGTGTCCCCCAGATCAGCGAGCTGAACGTCGAGAGCCCCCCCATCATCCCCGTGTTGGTGAAGAGTTTCACGTCCTGGTTGATTGGGCCGTTCTCGACCGCCAGCGCGGTCACCAACCCGATGAGGAAGGCCGCGACGAGATTGGCGGTAAGGATGGCGGTGGGAAAGTGGCCGTGGAACTGGTGGCCGATCATCACGGCGAGTTCCCGTGCTGCCGCCCCCACGGCTCCACCAAAAAATACCAGAATTAGCTTATTCAGCACGCGCTATGCTCCACCCGTGAGAACCTCCGCGAGTTTCCCGCCGAACCATGCCACCGCAAGACTAGCCGCCAGGGTTCCGACGAGATAGCCAATCCCTGAGCAAAGCTTCCCCGAGCGCAGCAGCCGCGACGTGTCGAGTTGCATGCTGCTGAAGGTCGTGTAGCCGCCGAGCACACCGGTGAGCACGATCGTGTTGATGGGATGACCGAAGCGTTCCGTCCATTCGAACCGGAAGAACACGGACAGAAAGCCGATCAGGAACGCGCCGGTGACGTTGATCAGGAACGTGGTCCAGGGGAATGGGGCACGAAGGCGGGCGGCGAGCGCCTCCCCGATCCCCCAGCGGATCAGGGAGCCGATACCGCCGCCCACGAAGGTCAGAACTAGGTCGGCTCCACTCATCGTTCGTCGCGGGATCTCCCCTAGCTGAAGAAATAGAGCTGGTTCAGCGCGATGGTCTTGGGCGGCGTCACGGTCGCGTGGACACCGTCGACCGTAACCGCGAAGGTCTGGGGGTTGACCTCGATCCTGGGAAGGTACGCGTTACGCACCATGTGCCGCTTCGTCAACACCCGGGTCTGGCTCACCGGCTCGACGATGCGGCCCAGGCCGTACTTCTCCTTGACGCCGAGGTCGTACGCCAGGCGCGAGACGAAGGTGACGCAGGTCTTCTGGAGGGTCGACCCGAACGCGCCGAACATCGGGCGATAGAACATCGGCTGCGGCGTCGGCAGCGAGGCGTTGGGGTCGCCCATGTTGGCCCAGACGACGAAGCCTCCCTTGAGCACGAGCTTCGGCTTGGCGCCGAAGAAGGCGGGCTCCCAGAGGACGAGGTCGGCGAGCTTGCCGGGCTCGATGCTGCCGACCATGTGGCCGATGCCCGTGGTCAAGGCGGGGTTGATGGTGCACTTGGCCAGGTAACGAAGGACCCGGAAGTTGTCGTTGCCTGGGGCGTCTTCGGGGAGCTTGCCGCGCGCCTTCTTCATGGCATCGGCGGTTTGGAAGGCGCGGAGGAAGTGCTCGCCGATGCGGCCCATGGCCTGCGAGTCGCTCGAGATCATCGAGATCGCGCCCATGTCGTGGAGGACGCTCTCGGCCACGATTGTCTCGGCGCGGACTCGGCTTTCGGCAAAGGCGACGTCGGAGGGGATCTTGGGATTAAGGTTGTGGCAGACCATGATCATGTCGAACAGCTCGGCCACGGAGTTGACGCCGCAGGGGAGCGTGGGGTTGGTCGAGCTGGGCAGGATGTTGGGCTGGCCGACGACCTTGAGCAGGTCGGGTGCGTGTCCGCCGCCGGCGCCCTCGGAGTGGTACGTGTGCATGGTCCGGCCGTCGATGGCGGCGAGCGTATCCTCGACGAAGCCGGATTCGTTGAGGGTGTCGGTGTGGATCGACACGCTGACGTCATACTCGTCGGCCACCGAGAGGGCCGCGCGGATTGCCCCGGGCGTCGTGCCGTAGTCTTCGTGGATCTTGAAGCTGGCCGCGCCGGCGCGGAGCTGCTCGATCAGTGGGGCGGGGGCGCTGCAGTTCCCCTTGCCGTGGAAGCCGAAGTTGACAGGCAGGCCCTCGACCGCCCGGAGCATCATCTCGATGTTCCAGGGGCCGTTGGTGGTGGTCACGCCGTTGGTGCCGTCGGTCGGGCCGATGCCGCCGCCCCAGAGGCTGGTGATTCCGTTCGAGAGCGCGGCCCAGACCTGCTGCGGGCAGATGTAGTGGACGTGCGGGTCCATGCCGGCGGGCGTGAGGATCAGGTGCTCGCCGGTGATGGCGTCGGTGGCGGTGCCGGTGACCAGGCCGGGCGTCACGTTCGACATGGTCGAGGGATTGCCCGACTTGCCCACGCCGACGATCCGTCCATTGCGAATGCCGACGTCGGCCTTGATGACACCGAGGATGGGGTCGAGGATGGTCACATTGGTGATCACCAGGTCGAGGCAGCCGGCCTCTTGCGTGAGCTGGTTGTCGCTGCCCATGCCGTCGCGGAGGGTCTTGCCGCCGCCGTAGACCAGTTCGTCGCCGAAGGTTCGCAGATCGTTCTCGATCTCGACGTAGAGATCCGTGTTTCCGAGTCGAATCTTGTCGCCCACCGTCGGGCCGTAGAGGTCGGCGTACTGCTTTCTCGAAATCTTCATGTTCGAAGGAACCCTTGCAATTGATTCACTTGGTGGACTTGAAGCCGCGTTCCTGGGCCCGCTTGACGGCGGCGTCGAAGTTGGGCCGGTAGTCAGGGGTCGGCCCGTCGCCGGTCCAGCCGTCGACCAAATTGTTGAAGCCGAGGCAGAACTGCTTGCCGCCCATCGGCACCAGCGAGACCTCCTTTTCGTCCCCAGGCTCGAAGCGGATGGCGGTGGTCGAAGGGATGTTGAGACGCTTGCCAAAGGCGGCGGGGCGATCGAATTCCAGGTAGCGGTTGACCTCGAAGAAGTGGAAGTGCGAGCCGACCTGGATGGGACGATCGCCGGTGTTCTTGACCTTCAGGGTCGTGACGGGCCGGCCGGCGTTGAGCTCGATCTCACCTTCGGCCAGGATGAGCCCGCCCACCGGGGCGCTCTCTTTGCTGTCGGACTGTGGCGGTGCATCGGGATGTCGTTTGAATGTGCCGGGCTTCACCGGGTCTTCAGCCATCTCAAGGGCTCCTCGTTGAAGTGCCAGGTGGACTTGTTCTACTTGATGGGATCGTGGACGGTGATCAGTCGGCTGCCATCGGTGAAGACAGCCTCGAGCTGGACGAACGGGATCATCTCGGCCACGCCTTCCATCACGTCGTTACGGGTAAGCACCGCGGCGGCTTCTTTCATCACATCCTCGACGGTCTTGCCCTCGCGAGCGCCCTCCAGGGCGCACGCGCAGATCATGGCCATCGACTCGGGATGATTCAGCTTCAACCCCTTCGCCTTGCGCCGGGCGGCGATGTCGGCGAGTTGATAGATCAGCAGTTTCTCGATCTCGCGAGGCGTCAGGTGCATGGAGTGTGCTCCGGTTGGAGGACGTCGCGGTCGATGACCGGGCCGGCCGCGTTCACGTGGCCTTTCTGTCAAACAGGAATTCCAAGGCTCCAATGCCCAGGATGACCCACGCGGCGCCGACGAACGGGGCGGTCAGGGCGGGCAGGCCCAGCGACTTCGGGAAGAACTCGGTGAGCGGCACGGAGACGATTGCACCGAGAATCGGCAGGAGCAGCGACGGCCGCCAGAGATAGACCGCCATCGCGGCCAGGGCTGCGTTGTAGCCGTAGATGCCGATCGAGATCGTGCCCAACGGGTCATTGTGGTAGTAAGCCAGCGTCGTGCCCACGACCGTACCGAGCAGCGCGATCAACGCGTGACGCCCATTGCTCAGGGCGATGCCGACCAGAAACAGCATCCCGGTCACGACATTGGCGCCGAACATGACCTCGGCGGCCCCGTCGAGGACCGCCGAGACGAAACCCGCGGGTGTATGGGGTGGTGGTGCGGGCTTGACGTCAATGGTCGTCCCGGCGACGGCATGCGCGACCACCAGCGCGAGCCACGTGGTCACGATGAAGGCCGTCGTGTAGGTGGGGAACTTCACCAATCGACGCAACGCATACGTCAACAGGGTCGCGACCACCGAACCGAGAAGGACCAGACCCCAGGTCAGCGGCTCGGGCTTGAGGTAGAACAGCAGGGCGATGCCGACAAGCGTCGGGTTGAAACCGTAAATGCCGTCGTCGAGTTCCGTCCGATCAAACTTCAGGAGGTGGGCGACCGCGGGGCCGATGATCGCCCCGATCGCCGCCCCGACCGCCATCAGTGGAGACCCCACGGCGATTCCGGCGAGGAACAAGAGGCCCGTCCCCGCGTGCCCCTGGAACATGACCTGACCGATGCCCCGAAGCACGACCCGCGCCAGGTTCAGAGGATCAGCCCTCGCCCTCGCGTTCAGCGTGGTCGATTCCTCAGGCATGAATCGGCTCCGCGGGATTGCACTTACAATGAATCGCAACATCTTGACGATAGAGGACAAGCGTCACGCCGAACGGCCGGGAGCCCGCTCGGCGCTCTCTCGTCGGGCCGCCGATGGACCGAAGGGGAGAGAGCAGCTCCCGGCCGGCCTGTCGTGGCCGGTCCGTCCAATAAAATTTGAGTGCAGATTCACCACGATCCGCTGGAGGGGGGGGGGGATATGCCGATTATGACAGACAGATGATCCATTGCGGTCAATCCACGGAGCCATCGTCTTGGGGCGTCAAGAGGGATAGCTTACCGCCCATAAAGAGATACTTTGGACGACCGGACGTGGGAGCACAAGATGCGGCCGGGGAGAATTTCGAAGCGCGAAAGTCGAATGGTGCCGTGTGTCCTTTTGCTCCTTATTTTTACGTTTCACGGGGTTTCGGGCTTAGCCCAAGGGCAGGCGCCGGTTCCCACAGGGGAGGTCCCGCCGCTTGTCGCCGAGGAGGAATCGCGATCGCTCCTGGAGGTAGCCGGCACGTCGATCTTGGGCCCGCTCCGGCCCGAAACCTGGCGACCTCTTGGGTGCCGCACACTCCTGACCGAGGGCTGGGACGAGCCGTATGCTCCCGCGCCCGGAGACGCCCCCCGCCAGACCTGGATCAACAACGCCGACGGAGCCTTCTACAGGCTCTACGTGTTTTCCTTTGGCTTCGCCCGGGGCGCACCCGGCGGCGGGAATCTCTACAACGGCAGTTATTTCCTCTTCACACCGCTGAGCCGGCGATTCGAAATCGGTTGGTTCGTGCCGTTCGTGATCTCGGCGCCCAACGCGTTGGCAGCGCCCGAGAATCCTCCCTTCACAGGTTTCGGCGATTTGACCATCGCCCCGCGGGTGCTGTTGGCCGAGGACCGTCGTTACACCGTCACCTCGAACCTGTTTGTTCGCCTTCCGACGGGCGATTACCGCAACGGCAACGGAGCCGCCAGCCTCTCCCCCGATCTGGAGTTCTGGGCCAATCCCGCTGGTCGCTGGGTCGTCCGGGGGGCTGTCGGCGTCACGGTTCCGACCAACGACACTCCCTTGCTTTCCCAGGCGCTTGCGCCCCTTCCCTGGACTGGCTTTAACGCCTCCCCGGGCTCGTTCACGTCCTTCGACGCCCGCCTCGCCGTCGGGCAGTACATCACGCCCGCCGACGCCCACTGGTTTCCCAACTTTGTTTACTACCTGGGGGCCAACTTCCATACGGAGCTCAGCGGCGGGAATGCCACCTACTTCAGCCTCACCCCAGGCTTCCGTTTCGGCCTGGGCAACGACTGGTACGCCTTAGGCGGCCTCGAAGTCCCCCTGGTCGGGCCCCTTCCGTTCGAGACCCAGACCATTTTCCAGCTCATCAAGAATTTCTGACGGAATCTCGATCACTTCAACCGCTTGCGAAGGGCAGGAGGCCCGCCGTGGGAGTTGCACCTGGCTCCCATCCGGTCTGTCGAGGAGCAAGGTCATGTGCGGAACGAAACGATATCTTCCAAACCAGCATGCGTGCGCCCGCATTCTTGCCTTCATCGCGCTTGGGCTGGCGGCCTGGCGATCTGCCGACGCGCAGATTCCCCCGCTCCCAGCCGCGGTTGAGACACCCGCCGAGCCTCCCCTTCCCTCCACAAACGCCGAGTTGTTGGAAGAGCTCCGCCGCCTCCGTGCCGAGGTGCGTCAGGTGAGTGAGCTCCGCCGCGAGGTCCAGATGCTCCAGGGTCAGCTCTGGAACTATCAGCAAACCCAACCGAACCCGGCTGGTGCGGCATCCATCACGGGGGGTGCGACCGCCGGCGTGCCCCTCACCACCCGCGGCGGTGCTCCCGCGCCCCGCGTCACCACCACCCACTCGGGTACCAGCACCGTCACTGAGGTTTTTGGTCCGCCGGACCACCCTACCCGCGACAACTTTCCCCTCACGCCCAGCTACCGCTACAACTACGGCACA
>Ga0308411_10001008_pt1 | contig 19031 bp, 16 predicted proteins | sample HotsprottomLayer_2_FD_203530 | JGI IMG/M metagenome (GOLD analysis project Ga0308411, IMG submission 203530) | Hot spring phototrophic mat microbial communities from Octopus Spring, Yellowstone National Park, Wyoming, United States -... | ecosystem: Environmental > Aquatic > Thermal springs >...
GGGGCGGCTGGCAGAGCCGGATCTCGGGCCCCACCATCGATGCCCCCGCCCCGATCCGTGACCTGCGGGCCCTTCCCGGCACCGGCCCGTGCACCTACGAACGGGTCGGATGACCGTCGTCAGCTCGGCTCCGCGATCCCCCGGGACGGCGCCGCTCGGGCGCCGGCCACCGTGGCGACGGGCGCTCCGGCACGGGCTGCGCGCCACGATCGTGGTGGTCGTCGGGGTGCCGCTGATGGTGGTGGCGGCGCTGGCCGCCGGGCTCGGGCTGCTGCTGTTCGGCAACCTCCCCGGCACGGTGCCCGAGGAGAACCCCCAGATCCGCGCCGAGCCGTCCTACGTGTTCGACGCCGAGGGCAACGAGATCGGCGTGTTCCGCGAGTTCGACCTGACGGTCCCGATCACCAGGGACGACGTGCCCCAGGTCCTCAAGGACGCGGTGGTCGCCGCCGAGGACCACAGCTTCTGGTCCCACCGGGGCGTCGACCCCCAGGGCCTGCTGCGGGCCGCGCTCACCAACTACCAGGAGGGCAGGGTCGTCCAGGGTGGGTCGACCATCACCCAGCAGTACGTGAAGACCACCTACCTCAGCCGGGAGCGCACCTTCGAGCGCAAGCTCAACGAGGCGGTGCTGGCCACCCGGGTCGAGCGTGAGCTCACCGACGAGCTCGGTTCGGTGCGGGCGGCCAAGGAGGAGATCCTGTGGCGGTACCTCGACTCGACCTACTTCGGGGGCGGCGCCTACGGCGCGGGTGCCGCCGCCCAGACCTACTTCCGCAAGAACCTGCGGGAGCTGACGGTCTCGGAGGCCGCGACCCTCGCCGGGGTCATCCCCGCTCCGTCGAAGTTCGGGCCCCGGGACAACATCCTGCTCGCCGAGGCCCGGCGCCAGGCCGTCCTCGCCGACATGCTCGAGCTGGGCTTCATCACCCGGGAGCAGTACGACGAGGCCTACGCGCAGCCACTGTGGTACCTCGGCTTCGGCTTCCCCGAGCCGGGCGCGTCGGTCACGCTGGTGTTCCCCCCACCCGACAGCGGCGCCACCCGCTACCCGTACTTCGTCGACTACGTGCGCCAGTACCTGCTCGAGCGGTACGGGCCCGAGCAGGTGTTCCGGGGGGGCCTGCGGGTCGAGACCACCATCGACCCCCGTCTCCAGGCGTTGGCCGAGCAGGCCGTGACCGAGGCGCTCGACGGCGAGCCGCCACCGCTGGAGATGTCGCTGGTGTCGGTCGAGCCCTCGACCGGGTTCGTGAAGGCCTTCGTGGGTGGCCGGGACTTCTCGACCAGCCAGGTGAACCTCGGTCTCGGTGGCTCCACCGGCATGCAGCCCGGCTCGGCGTTCAAGCCGTTCACCGCGGCCGCCGCTCTCGAGCGGGGGTTCGGGCCCGACACCGTCTACAACACGACCGGCTCCTGGACCGTGCCGAACTGCTCCGGCCGGTGCACCGTCAAGGGCGGCGGTGCCGGGCCGATCGACATGCGGGCGGCGATGGCGGCGTCGAGCAACACCTACTTCGCGCAGCTCATCTACGACGTGGGCCCCAACCGGGTGGCCGAGATGGCCAACCGCCTCGGGGTCACCCGGATCACCACCGACCGGACCTACGGCGTGTCGCTCACCCTCGGGGCCTACGAGGTCAGCCCGCTCGACATGGCCGCCGGGTACTCGGTGTTCGCCAACCACGGAGTCCGGGCGGCGGTCACCCCGGTGGTCCGGGTGACCGCGTCCGACGGGACCATCCTCGAGGACAACACCGGCCGGCGGGGGACCCCGGTGCTGGACCCCGCCATCGCCGACACGGTCACCGACATGCTCCGGGGGGTGATCTTCGGGGGCACCGGGCGGCGGGCCGACATCGGCCGGCCCGCCGCCGGCAAGACGGGCACCGCCGAGAACTACACCGCCGCCTGGTTCGTCGGCTACGTGCCCCAGCTCACCACGGCGGTGTGGATGGGCTACGCCGACACGCCAAAGCCCCTGCTCGGGATCAACGGGGTCGCCCAGGTCATGGGCGGCACGATCCCCGCCCAGACCTGGGCGCGGTTCATGCGGGAGGCCGTGGCACCGTGGCCGGTGCTCGACTTCCCGGTCCCCGGTCCGCTCCCCCCGCCGGTGACCGACGAGGACATCGACGGCGGGGCCGGGGTCGACGTGCGGGTCGTGCGTCGCCCGCAGGCCCGCCGCAGCATCCCCGAGCTCTCCGCCGACTGCGGCGGACCGTGCCAGCGCCGCCCGAGCCTGCCGGCGCCGCCGCCGCCCACGACCGTCGCGCCGCCGCCCACCACCGCAACGCCGGGTGGCCCGGGGCCGAGCTCCACGACGACATCGTCGTCGACGACCACCACCGAACCCCAGGACTAGCCCATGAGCCAGCTCGACCACGACCGCGATCTCGCCCCGACCGGCCCACCCCCGGCCGGGACCGGCGAGCCGGAGGCGCCAGCGGGTCGTCCCGATCCCCGGCGGCGCGCCGACTGGCGCCGGGCGGAGAAGGCCCGCCGCTACGCCGCCCGGAAGTCGGTCCGGTTCCCCATCTTCACCCGCTCGATCCTGCTGTGGTGGCTGGTGTTCGCCCTCACCGGCCTGGCCTTCGGCGCCAGCGGCGCCTTCTTCTGGGCCACCTTCAACAGCCAGGTGAGCGAGCTGCGGGAGGACACCCAGGACTTCGAGGAGCGCTCCCTCGAGGCCCAGAACAGCATCGAGACCCAACGCCAGGAGGCGCTGGCCCAGATCGAGGAGGCGCTCAAGCCCCTGCAGGGGTTCCTGTCCGAGAGCCAGATGCTCCAGCTGGCGCAGCTGTTCTCACCGGCGGTGTACTCGGTTGCCACCCTCGACGAGAACGGCTTCCCCTCGACCGGCACCGCTTTCGCCGTGCTGAGCGACCCCGGCCAGACCTTCCTCGTGACATCGCACGCCACCGTCAAGGCGTCGACGGTGCGCCCCGGCCCGCGGATCACCCTGCGCAAGGGGACCGAGGAGATCGACGCCGAGCTGTGGAACTGGGACGCCGAGCGCGACCTGGCCCTGCTGCGCATCGAGCGGGGCGACGTACCGATCCTGGACTGGGCCGCGGAGGACCAGGCGGCGCGGCTGCTCGGCACCCGCGTGTTCCCCGTGAGCGGGCTGGGTGGCCCCGGTGCCTCCATCACCTCCGGGATGGTGATCGACCAGTCGGCCGCCGGGTTCCAGCACACGGCACCGCTCGGACCGGCGTTCCAGGGCGGCCCCGTCGTCAACGTCGACGGCAAGGTCGTGGGGGTGGCCTCGCTCGCCTACCGGCCGCTCGGGTTCGACCCCGGCCAGATCCACTTCTCGGTCCCGGTCACCGAGCTGTGCCAGCGGATCCTCAGCTGCGGGATCGAACGCCGGGCGGGTCCGCGGGATTGAGCGGGGACCGGTGGTTGCGGACAGGTCGCTCCCGGGGGCACAGTAGCGCCCGCTCGCTCGAGGAGTTGGAGTCCGCATGGTGGCCACGGTCGGGATCGTCGGTTCGGGCCAGCTGGCGCGGATGACCTACCAGGCCGGCATCTCGCTGGGTGTGCCGGTGCGGGTCCTCGCCGACCGCCCGGACGAGGCGGCGGCCGCGGTCGCCGCCGACCTGTCGTTCGGGCGTGCCGACCGGGCGGAGGACCTGGCTGTGTTCGCCCGGACGTGTGACGTGCTCACCTTCGACCACGAGCTGGTCGATCTCGAGGCCCTCGAGGGGCTGGAGCGCTCCGGGGTGGCGGTCCGCCCCGGAGCGGCGACGCTCGTGTGCGCGGTCGACAAGGCCGTCGCCCGGCGACGGTTCTCGGCCAGCGGCCTGCCCGTCCCCGCGTTCGCGGAGGTGGACGACCCTGCCGATGTCGAGGCGTTCGCTGAGCGGACCGGCTGGCCGGTGGTGCTCAAGGCCGCCCGGGGCGGCTACGACGGCCGCGGGGTGTGGGTCGTGGCCGGCCGGACCGAAGCCCGGACCGTGGTCGAGGACGCCCGGCGGGTGGGCCTGCGTCTGCTCGTGGAGGCCCACGTGCCCATCAGTCGTGAGCTGGCGGTGATGGTCGCCCGCCGTCCCGCCGGTGAGGCCGTCGTCTACCCCGTGGTCGAGACGGTCCAAGCCGACGGCATGTGTCGCGAGGTCCGCCGGCACCGGGACCTGAGCGACGAGGTGGCCGACGCTGCGGGGGCCCTCGGGCTGCAGGTCGCCAAGGAGCTCGACGCCACCGGGGTGCTGGCCGTCGAGCTGTTCGACACCCCCGGGGGGCTGGTGGTCAACGAGATCGCCGCCCGCCCCCACAACTCGGGCCACTGGACCATCGAGGGAGCCGTGACCTCGCAGTTCGAGAACCACCTCCGGGCCGTGCTCGACCTGCCCCTCGGCCTGACCGACCCCCTGGCTCCCGCGGTCGTCATGGTGAACGTGATCGGTCCCGCAGCCGGCGTCGATCCCTCAGCGGGGCTCGCCCGGGCGCTGGCGGTGCCCGGTGCCCACATCCACCTCTACGCCAAGACCGCACGACCGGGGCGGAAGCTCGGGCACGTGACCGTGCTGGGCGACGATCCCGAGGAGGCGGCCGAGCGGGCGTGGGCGGCGGCGACCGCACTGGTGGGCGCGCCGTGAGCAGCTCCGCCCCGCTGGTGGGGGTGGTCATGGGGAGCGACTCGGATCTGCCGACCATGCAGGCGGCGGTCGACGAGCTGGCCCGCTTCGGGGTCGCCTGCGAGGTCCGGGTCCTGTCCGCCCACCGCACCCCGGCCGACATGCTCGCCTACGCCTCGGCGGCCGAGGAGCGCGGGCTCAGGGTCATCATCGCCGGTGCCGGGGGTGCCGCCCACCTGCCCGGGATGGTGGCGTCGGCCACGGTGCTGCCCGTCATCGGGGTGCCGGTCCCTCTCGGGCGGCTCGACGGCCTCGACTCGCTGCTGTCGATCGTGCAGATGCCGGCCGGGGTGCCGGTGGCGACGGTCGCCATCGGCAACGCCGCCAACGCCGGGCTGCTGGCGGTGCGCATCCTCGCCGCCGCCGACCCGCAGCTGCGGGCGGCGCTGGGTGCCTACCAGGCGGACCTGGCGGAGGCCTCCCGGGCCAAGGACCGGCGGTTGCAGGCCGCAGGTGGTCAGGGTGCCGCCGGTGAGGGCGCCCAGGCGACCCGACCCAGCGACGCGTAGCTCGGCAGGTCGTCGTGGTGCGGCACGACCCGCACCGTGAAGCCGAAGTTGCCGGCCCGTTCGAAGCAGATCTCGCGCCGGTACCGGCACCAGCCCGGGTGGTCCCCCTCCCCATCGAAGTCCATGGGGGTGATGATCGGCTCCCGCAGGTCGTCGTCGAGGTCGACCTCGCCGTGGATGAGCTGCACCTGCACGTCCCCGGGGTCCAGGTCGCCGAGGGAGACCTGGGCGGTGACGAGGTACGCGGTACCCGACTCCCGGGGGACCTCCTCGTGGGCCACGGCCATGACCGACACCGAGGGCCACGCCCGGGCGATGTGGCGCTTCCAGCGGACGAGGGCCTTGGCCCTGCCGAAGTCGTCGGCGGCGAGCTGGGCGGTGCGGCGCGCCGCCGGCTCGTAGAGGTCCTCGACGTAGTCGGTGACCATCCGGCTGGCTGACACCCTGGGGGCCAGCCGGGCGATCGAGCGCTTGACCTTCTTCAACCACTCCGACGGTAGGCCGTCGTCGTCGCGGCGGTGGTAGAGCGGCACGATCTGGCGCTCGAGCAGACCGAACAGGCTCGACGCCTCGAAGGCGTCCCGCTGCTCGAGGTCGGCTTCGTCTTCCAGCGAGGGGATGGCCCAGCCAACCTCGGGCTCGTACATCTCGTCCCACCACCCGTCGAGGATGGAGCAGTTGAGCGCACCGTTGAACACGGCCTTCATGCCGCTCGTCCCACAGGCCTCGTTGGGTCGCAGGGGGGTGTTGAGCCACACGTCGCAGCCCTGGACGAGCATGCGGGCCACGCTGATGTCGTAGTCCTCGAGCAGGACCAGGCGGTGCCGCAGCTCCATGTCCGACGCAGCCAGGGCCACCCGCTGGAGCAGGTGGTGGCCCTGTTCGTCGGCAGGATGTGCTTTGCCGGCGAACAGGATCTGCACGGGACGGTCGCTCGACAGCAGCAGGGCCCGGAGACGTTCCGGTTGCTGGAACAGCAGGTACGCCCGTTTGTAGCCGGCGAAGCGGCGGGCGAAGCCGATGGTCAGCACGTCCGGGTCGAGCGCCTCGTCGATCCAGCCCAGCTGGCCCTCGGCGACACCCCGCTCACGGTTGGCGTGGCGGAGCCGGTGACGGGCGAAGGTGACCAGGCGCTCTTTGTTGACCCGCCGGATCTTCCACAGCTCGCGGTTCGGGACCTCCTCGATCGCCCGCCAGGCGGCGGCGTCGGCGAGGTGCCAGTCGGGACCGACCACGCGGTCGAACAGCTTGGTCATCTCCGTCGAGGTCCAGGTGCGGGCGTGGACTCCGTTGGTGACCGAGCCGATGGGCACCTCCTCGACCGGCAGGTCCGGCCACAGGGAGGCGAACATCCGGCGGGAGACCTCGCCGTGCAGGCGGGACACCCCGTTCGATCGTCCCGACAGGCGCAGCCCCATGGCCGCCATGTTGAACACCGTGCCCTCGGGGGTCCCCGGCTCGTGGCCGAGGGCCATCAGGTCGTCGATCGACAGGCCGAGCTCGCGGCACCAGGTGGAGAAGTACTTCTCCATCAGCTCCCGGGGGAACCGGTCGATGCCCGCCGGCACCGGGGTGTGGGTGGTGAAGATCGTGCCCGGTCGGGTGGCGGTGCGGGCCTCCTCGAACGACAGGCCGTCGTCGAGCATGAACCGACGGATGCGCTCGAGGGCGAGGAACCCGGCATGACCCTCGTTCATGTGGAACACCTGCGGGACCCGCCCGAGGGCTTCGAGGGCGCGCACCCCGCCGATGCCGAGCACGATCTCCTGGCGGATCCGCTCCTCGGGCCCGCCCCCGTAGAGCCGGTCGCAGGTCAGCCGGTTCAGCTCGTCGTTGGCGTCGATGTCGGTGTCGAGCAGGTACAGCGGGATCCGACCCACCTCGGCCCGCCAGAGCCGGGCGTGGACCGGCACGCCTGCGAGGTCGACGGTGACCGTCACGCCTTCGACGGAGTTGAGGGCCATGGCCCTCGGATCCAGACGGGGGAACCGCTCGACCTGCCAGCCCCGCCGGTCGAGCTCCTGGCGGAAGTAGCCGTGGCGGTAGAACAGGCCGACACCGGTCAGCGGCAGCCCGAGGTCGTCGGCGGCCTTGAGGTGATCGCCGGCGAGGACCCCGAGCCCGCCGCTGTACTGGGGGAGCGCGGCGGCGATGCCGAACTCCGGCGAGAAGTAGGCGACCGAGCGCAGGGGGCTGTCCCCGCGCTGCTGGAACCAGCGGGGCTCGTCGAGCGATCGGCGCAGCTCCTCGTGGACCGTGGCCGCCAGCGACGTGAAGGCGGCGTCACGGGCGAGGCGTTCCAGCTTCTCCTGGGACTCGGTGGCCAGCATCAGTGCCGGGTCCCGGCCTTCGAGCTCCCACCCTTCGCGGTCGAGGCGGCGGAACAGGTCCTGGGCACGCTCGTCGTCGCTCCAGCCGAGGTTCATCGCCACCTCGCGCAGCGGCTCGAGGGCGGGGGGGAGCTTGTTGACGACGGTGAACGTCTGGACGGCCTTCATCGCCCCGACGGTAGCTGGCCCCGCGGGCGTGGCGGCCCGGCACTCAGCCCACCAGCACGGGCGGCAGGTCGGCCACCGAGTCGAGCAGGTGGGTGTGGGGTGCCGCCTCGAGCTCGGCACGGCCGTGGGCGCCGGTGAGGACGCCGGCCACGACGCTGGCGCCGGCGCGGGTGCCGGCGAGCAGGTCGCTGGCGGTGTCACCGGCCACCGCCACCTGACGGACGTCGTCGATGGCGAGTCGCAGCACCGCCGTCAGCACGAGGTCGGGGTAGGGCCGCCCCCGAATCCCGTGACCCGGGGCGAGCACGAGGTCGACCCGGTCCGCCCAGCCCAGCTTGGCCACGATGAGCTGCTGGGTGTCGGCCGAGAAGCCGGTGGTGAGACACACCTTGACCCCGGCGGCCCGAAGGTCGGCCATGGCCTGCTCGGCGCCGGGGATCGGGGCGATGTCCCCCCGGTGCACGGCGGCCTCGACGGCCTCCTCGAAGCCGCGCGCGGCGGCCTGGGCCCTGGCCTCGTCGTGCAGCAGCGCCCGGAACACCTCGATCTTGGACATCCCCATGGTGCGCTGCACGTACGCCAGCCGCTCGGGCATGTCCGGGTCGTCGCGGCCGATCCCCACGGTCTCGAGCGCGTCGAGGAACGCGGCCTCGACCAGGCCGTGGTCGGCCACGGTGGTGCCGGCCATGTCGAGCGCGGCCAGCCGGATGCGGACGGGCTCGGTCATCCGATCAGCTCCCAGGTGTCCTCGGCGAGTGCGGGGGCGAGCGTCATGCCGCGACCGCCGGGGCCGGTGACCACCCACACCCCGGGCTGCACCTGGTCCCGCCAGCACAGAGCGTCATCGGTCGCCTGCGAGTACACCCCGCTCCAGCGCCGGGTCACCGCCGGCGCCGGCCGCCCGAGGAACGACGCGAGTCGCTCGAGGAGGTGTCGGGTGGGCGCCTCGTCCAGCGCGAAGTCGAACGGTTCGTCGTAGGCGTGGGTGTCGCCGACGGTGAGCGCCCCGTCGGCCCGCTGGGACACGAGCAGCTGCACGTGGTGGGCGGCCACCACCGGCTCGGGAGCGGGGAGCCGGCCCAGGCTCGGCACCCGGAACGCCGGGTAGTAGCGGAGTGAGTCGCCGTCGGCGATGGAGGTGGTGAGTCGTTCCCCGAGCGGCTCGGTCTGCAGCATCTGCAGCCGCACCCGCCGCAGCGGGGTGTCCACGAGCAGCTGCGCCATGGGCCCCTGCGTCTCGGCTCCCGGGCAGACCACGATCACGTCGGCTTCGTGGCGGACCCCGAGGTGGTCGACGACGTGGCCCGCGTGCACCTCGGTCACGGTGCGGGCCCCGAGGAAGCGGTACCCCCCGGTGGCGTCGGCCAGTGCCCGCAGGGCCGGCAGGGTGCGGCCGGGTTCGACGACGGCGTCACGCTCGCAGAGCAGCCCGGCGAGCAGTTCACCGCGGAGCGCCGGATTGCGCTCCCGGACCTGCTCGGCGGACAGCAGGCGCAGGCCCCGGCGCTCCGCGTCGGCCCGGTTGGCCACCTCCTCGAGCACGTGCACCTCCTCGGGGAGCCGCGCCAGGGTGAGGGAACCGTCGGGGCGGAAGCCGATCCCGGGGGCCCGCCGGCCGAGCTCCTCCCAGCGCTCGCGGGCGCGCAGGGCGGCGTCCAGCTCGGCGCCGGGGGCACGCCCGCTGACCCACACCAGCCCGAAGTTCCGCACGGTGGCACCCCGGGGCTCCCGGTCGCGGTCGAGGTGGATCACGGTGTGGCCCAGACGGAGCGCCTCCAGGGCGTGCATCGTGCCGAGGACCCCTGCTCCCACGACGACCACCCGAGCCACGCCCCGGGTCTAGCAGATACCGACCCGTCCGCCACCGCCGCCGGCGCGCCGGGGGCACCCGCGGTCCGCTCAGGCCCCCCTGATGACGGCCAGGGCCTCGTCGATGTGGCGGGTCGGGCGGAACTGCGACGAGAACGAGGAGCGGATGACACCCTCGGGGTCGATCACGAAGGTGACCCGACCCGGCAGCAGGCCGAGCGTGCGGCCCACCCCGAACGCCCTGCGGGCGGTGCCGTCTGGGTCGGCGAGCAGGGTGAACGGGAGGCGGTGCTTGGTGGCGAAGCGCTTGTGGGACTCGACCGAATCCGACGAGATGCCCACGACGGTGGCGCCGGCGTCGACGAACTCCTCGTAGCTGTCCCGGAACGAGCACGACTCGGCCGTGCAGCCCGGGGTGTCGTCCGCCGGGTAGAAGTAGACCACCACCCAGCGGCCCCGCAGATCCGAGAGGCGGACGGGGTTGCCGTCCTGGTCCGGCAGCGTGACGTCAGGCGCCTTGGATCCGGTTGCGATCCGGGCCACGGGCGATCCTCCTCCTCGGGTGCTCGACGAGGGTTCCAAGGTCTGCGGTTCGGGGGGTATTCCCGCGCCGGCGGTGGGTCGGCCCCCGCCACCCACGGCGGGACGGGCGTAGGCGCTAGCGTGGTCCGGCATGCCCGTCATCGCCGTCGTCAACCAGAAGGGCGGGGTCGGCAAGACCACCGTGGCGCTGGGCCTGGCCGCGGCGGCGGTGCGCGCCCGACATCGTGTGCTCGTCGTCGACCTCGACCCCCAGGCGAACGCCACCACCGGCCTCGGGGTGTGGAACCCGGTCCGCACGGTCGACGACGCCCTGGCGGCGGAGCGACCCGGCATCGTCCGGGAGCTGACCGTCACCGCCGGGTGGCCGGCCGCAGACGGCGCGGTGCCCGAGGTGGTCCCCTCGGCACCGGCGCTGGCCGCCCGCGAGGCCCAGCTCGCCACCGACCCGATCGGTGCCCAGGACCGGCTCCAGGTGGCGCTGCAGGGCGACGACCACGAGCTGGTGCTCGTGGACTGCCCGCCATCGCTCGGCCTGCTCACCGTCAACGGGCTGTTCGCCGCCGATCGCGCCCTGATCGTCACCGAGCCGGCGGCGTGGGCCTCCGACGGCGTCGTGCAGGTGTCCCGCACGATCGAGCGCATCGCGCAGCGCCGGGGCGGGCTGCCCCGAGTGGCCGGCATCGCCGTCAACCGGCTCGGGCGGACCCGCGACGCCCGCTACTGGCACGACCAGCTCGTCGCCGACCACGGCGACGCGGTGCTGCCACCCGTGCACCTGCGGGCTGCGGTGGCCGAGGCCGCCGCCCAGTCCCTGCCGATCCATGCGCTGGGGGCTCGACCCGGCGCCGCCGAGGCCGCCGCCGAGTTCGACCTGCTCCTCGAGCGCATCCTGCCCCTCGGAGTTCCCGATGCCCTACGACCCCCGACGTTCGCGTCCCCGCCCTCCGGCGCCTGAGGAGGGCGAGGCGCCGGTCGACGCCCTGCTCGCCGCCCACCCCCCGCTGCCGGAGGGGGTGAGCGTGGACGTCGAGGAGGACGAGGTGGTCGTGCACACCGCGGACGCTGACGTCGAGGTGTCGCGTCGAGGTGAGGACGTGGTGGTGCACACCGCCGACGCGGACGTGGAGGTGCGGCCCGAGGAGGATCGGGTCGTGGTCAGCACCGGACGTGAGGATCTCTACGTCGACCTCTCCGGCGAGCGGGGACCGGTCGTGGTCGACCGTGGTCCTCGGCGCCGGTTGGCGGCCATCCTGGTGGCGGCCGCACTCGTGGCGTTGGCGCTGTTCGTCGCCCGTCGCCGCCGACGCTGAGCCGCGCCGGGCGGTCAGGGTGCCGCAGGGCCCTCGCCGGCCTCGCTGTCGGTGGGTCGCGCCGCCTCAGCCGCCTCCCGGTCGGCGGCGCGACGGATCGTCCGGCGGCGCTCGCCCCCGGACCGGCGCTGCGCCCAGACCTTCGACCAGTCCTGGTGCTGGCGCCGGTCAACCCCGCTGCGACGATCGAGCCCGCTGCGACGCTCTCCGGTGCGGAGCCGCTCGACCGCAGCGGCGATCGCCTCCTCGAGCGCGGCGAGATCGCGATGGGCCACGACCGTGGCCACACCGACGGCGGTGGCCGACGGTGACAGGTGGTGCGGGTCGTGGGAGATGAGCACCACCACGGGTTGCGGATCGGCGGCCAGCAGCTCCCGGGCCGCCTCCAGGCCGGTGGTGCCGGGCAGCTCGTGCTCCATCACGACGAGGGAGGGCCGGTGGTACTCAGCGAGGTGGAGCACCTCGATCGAGGTGGCCCCCTCGCCCGCCACCGTCACACCGTGGCCTTCGAGCACGCGCCGCATCGCCGCCCGGTCGAGCGGATCCTCGGAGCCGGTCACCGCGGACAGGGAGACCTCCGCCATGGGCGACAGGATCGCGCACCCGCACCGCCGGTGTGGGCGACGGGTCGGTCGGGCCCCGGGCGCTAGGGTGACGGTCGTCCCTCGGTCGCTCGGAGCCTCAGCCCCTGTGTCCACACCCGCCCCGCCCAGCTCCATCGTCGTTCCCCTCGACGGCTCCGACCTGGCGGACCGGGCGCTCCCGGTGGCCGCTGCGCTGGCGCGGGCGTTGGCGGTGCCGGTCACGCTGCTCAGCGCCGGGCAGCGGGCCGGTGAGCCGGTCCCCGACGCCGAGCTGGCACGCCGGGCGTCGCGGCTCCGGGAGCTCGGCGTGTCACAGGTGGTCTCCTCGGTCCAGTCCGGAACCGACCCGGTCGGGGCCATCGTGGGCGCGAGCGGTCCCGGGGTCGCCGTCTGCATGGCAACCCACGGCCGGGCGGGTCTGCGCAAGGCGGTGCTCGGCAGCGTGGCCGAGGCCGTGCTGCGAGCGGTGCGGGAGCCGGTGCTGCTGGTGGGTCCCGCGACACGGGAGCCGGGCGGATCAGGTCCGTTGGTGCTCACCGTGGATGGCTCGGACACGTCGGTGTCGATCGTGCCGCACGCACTCGGGTGGGCGGCGGGGTTGGGGTGGGAGGTGGCGGTGGTGACCGTCACCCGACCCGGCGGTCGGTTCCGCGAGGGACCGCCTGCGGCGGTCGACGGGGTCGTCGACGGGGTGGTGGCCCGCTGCCGCGACGCCGGACGCCGGGCGCGCCGGGAGGTGCTCCAGGCCGACGACGTGGCCGGCGCCATCGTGGACTTCGCCGCCAACGTCGCTGCCCCGATGGTGGCCATGGCCACCCACGGCCGTTCGGGGCTGGCCCGCACCGCCCTCGGCAGTGTCGCTGCGGACGTCGTGCGGCGCGCCCCGTGCCCGGTCCTCGTCGTGCGCCCGGCGGCCTGACACGTGCGAGCCCACCTGCTCACCCGACCGGCACCGGCGGCCGACGCCCCCCTCGAGCTGATCGAGCGGGACGACCCCGAGCCGGGCCCGGGCGAGGTCGTGGTCGCGGTGAGCGCCTGTGCCGTGTGCCGGACGGACCTGCAGCTGGTGGAGGGAGACCTGCCCGCCCGCCGGCTGCCGGTGGTGCCCGGCCACCAGGTCGTCGGGCGGGTGGTGGCGGTCGGGGAGGGCGTGGACCGTGCCCGGCTCGGCGAACGGGTCGGGATCGCCTGGATCGCCGGGACCTGCGGGCGGTGCCGCTTCTGCCGCTCGGGGCGGGAGAACCTCTGCGTGGAGGCCACCTTCACCGGGTGGGACCGCGACGGCGGGTTCGCCACCCACACGTGCGCCCGTGCCGAGTTCGTCCACCCCCTGCCGGACGGCTTCGCCGATCTCGATGCCGCCCCGCTGCTGTGCGGCGGGGTCATCGGCTACCGGTCGCTGCGGGTGGCCGGGGTCGAGCCGGGCATGCGGGTGGGGCTCTACGGCTTCGGAGCGTCGGCCACCTGCGTGGTGCAGGTGGCACGCCACTGGGGCTGCGAGGTCTACGTCTGCACCCGATCGGCGCGCGAGCGCGAGGCGGCGCTCGAGCTCGGCGCCGTGTGGGCCGGGGGTAGTACCGACACCCCGCCGGTGCCCCTCGATGCGGCCATCACCTTCGCGCCGGTGGGCGAGGTCGTCGTCGCCGCCCTGGGTGCGCTCGACCGTGGTGGGGTGGTGGCCGTCAACGCCATCCACCTCGACCGGATCCCCGAGTTCCCCTACGAGCGGCTGTGGTGGGAGCGCCAGATCCGAAGCGTCGCCAACGTCACCCGGGACGACGTCCGTGCGTTCCTGGCGATCGCTGCCGAGGTCCCGGTGCGAACCCGGGTCGAGCAGCACCCGTTCGAGGACGCCAACGTCGCCCTGGCCCGCCTTGCGGCGGGCGAGGTCGGCGGCTCCGCGGTGCTGGTCATGGGTCCCGCCCCGGGCCGGTAGTGTGGAGGCCCTGTCCAGACGGCGCGTGGCGGCAGAGGATGCGCCGGTCGGGCGGGTGGAGGTGATCGCAGGGTGACATCGTGGAACCGGCGGGTGGCGGCCGCCCAGCAGCGGCCGGCCGAGGCGGGGCGCCGGACGTACTCGCGCGACGAGGTGCTGCGGGAGGCGGTGGCGCTCGGCGTCGACCCCGACGATCAGGCTGCGCTGCTGGCGCTGGCCCGGGTGGCGAGCGAGCGTCCCGGGTTCCGCACCACCATCGGCGTGCAGGCCGCCGACGGTTCCGACCACCTGTTCGAGGTTGCCGCCACCCCCCAGGGGCCGGTGGCGCGCCCGGTTGGCACCCGCTCCGCCGCCCCCGTCGTCGAGGCCACCCCGGCCGGCCCACCTCCGACGGACGACTCGGGGGGCCTGCAGATCGTCGACGTGCTCACCGACACCATCGTGCACACCCCGGATCTCGTCGCCGTGTTCGCGTCCGTCGGGCACGAGGCCATCTGGGCCAACGACGCCTTCGCCACGCTCATCCCCGTACGTGAGGCCGACAGGATCTGGCTGGTCGAGCTGCTCGACGAGTGGTCCAAGGGCCACTACGAGGTCAAGGTCCTGCCGGCGCTGGTCAAGTACGGCCGGTGGCGTGGCCGGCTCACACTGCTCACCGGGGACGACGAAGCCCTCCCGGTGTCCGCCGTGATCGTCGCCCACCGTGACCGGCGGGGCGAGATCGAGGCGGTGTCGCTCGTGGCCCGGGACCTCACCGAGGTCCGGTTGGCCGAGGAGCGGGCCCAGGCGTCCGAGACCCGCTTCGCGGCGCTGGTCGAGCACGCCAGCGACATCATCGCCGTGCTCGACCCCGATGGTCGGATCCGCTACGCCAGCCCGGCCACGGCCCGGGTGCTGGGACGCAGCGAGGAGGACCTGGTGGGCGCCGACCTGCTCCCCCTGGTCCACCCCGACGACCGACCCCCGGACCTGCTGTCGCTGTCACGTCCCGACGAGCACGGCATCGGCGAGGTGGTCGAGCTGCGGCTGCAGGCCGCCGACGGCGGCTGGCGGCATCTCGAGGTGGTGGTGAGCGATCTGGTGGACAACCCGGCCATCGGCGGGCTGGTGCTCAACGCCCGTGACGTGACCGACCGGGTGGAGGCCGTCCAGGCCCTGGCCACCCGGGCCTTCACCGACGCGCTGACGGACCTGCCGAACCGGATGCGTCTCCTCGACCGGATGGCACAGGCGCTCCAGCCACCCGACGGCGCGGCTGGTGTCGTGCTCGTCGACCTCGACGGGCTCCGGACGGTCAACCAGGCGCACGGCAAGGCCGTGGGCGACGCGCTGCTGCGCACCCTCGCGCAGCGCCTCGCGCAGGTCGTGGGGGAGGGGACGGTGGCGAGGCTGCGCAGCGACGAGTTCGGGGTCCTGGTTCCCGGGGCACGGGAGGTCGAGCCGCTGCTGCAGCTGGCCGAGCGGATCCGGGCGGCGGTGGCCGAGCCCTACGTGGCGGGCGACGTGCGGGTGTCGATCACCGCCAGCGCCGGCGTGGCGCTCGCCGGTGCCGACCAGGAGCCCGAGGACGTGCTGCACGATGCCGACGCCGCGCTCGCGCACGCCCAGCAGGCGGGGGGTGACCGCGTCGAGGTGTTCACCGCCGAGCTCGCGGACGCGGTCAGCCGGCGGGCCGGCGTCGAACAGCGGCTCCGCCGGGCGGTCGAGGACGACGCGCTCGTCGTGCACTACCAGCCGATCGTCGAGGTCGACTCGGAACGGATCGTGGGTGCCGAGGCCCTGCTGCGCGTGCAGGCCGATGACGGGGTCGTGCTGTCGCCGGCCGAGTACCTCGAGGCGGCCGAATCGAACGGGTTGATCACCCGGATCGGCTCACACGTGCTGCAGACCACCTGTGCTCAGGTGGCCTCCTGGGCCTCCCTTCCCGGCATCACGACCCCGCTCGAGGTCTCGGTCAACGTCTCGCCCCGCCAGCTCGCCGACCCCGAGCTGCCCTCCATCGTCCGCCGGGCACTGCAGTCGACGGGCGTCGCAGCCGGACAGCTCGCGCTGGAGATCACCGAGAGCCTGCTCGTCGGGCACCAGGCGACCGTCGACGCCGGGCTGTCGTACCTGCGCACCCTCGGCGTGCATCTCGGACTCGACGAGTTCGGTGCCGGTCAGTCCTCCCTCGGCTACCTGAAGCGGTTCCCGCTCGACTTCGTCAAGATCGACCGCGGGCTCGTGGCCGGACTCGGCCGGGACGAGCAGGACACGGCCATCGTGCGGGCCACCATCGAGCTCGCCCACAACCTGGGTCTCACGGTCCTGGCTGTCGGGGTCGAGACCCGGGAGCAACTCGAGATGCTCCGGCTGCTCGGCTGCGACCGGGCCCAGGGCTACCTCTTCGCCCCGGCCCTCAGCCCGGAGGCCTTCGTCGAGCGGTTGGCCGCGTCCGCTTCCTGACAGCCCCCCGGGGCGGGTGTCATCCCTGGTCACAGCGTTGAACCACAGCCGTGAGATTTGGTCTGGGCTTCACCGCGGGTCCACCTCACGGTCAGGACCAGGCAAGGTGGGGACGGCATCGTGGGCACACCGCCGGGGAGCGGTGTCGGTCGCAGCGGCACTGCCTCCCCGCAAGGTCGCACAGCGGGGGACCCAGGATGACGATGCCCGCGACCCGGCCGGGACGCCGGGTCCAGCTCACGGGAGCGTTCAACGTGCGAGACCTCGGTGGCTACCGGGGTCGGGCCGGGTCCACGGTGCGCTGGCACGTGCTGTACCGCGCCGACGGTCTGCACCGCCTGGATGGTGAGGATCTCGACCGCCTGGCCTGGCTCCGTCTGGCCACGGTCGTCGACCTGCGCACCCGACGTGAGTGCGAACAGCGTGGGCGTCTGGCGACCAGCCGCCTGCCGGCCACCTACCTGCACCTGCCGCTCATCCCCCGGACCTGGCACGAAGACGGTCACGTCCCCGCCGACGGTGACGTGACCGGGTTCCTCGTGGCCCGCTACCTCGAGATGCTCGACCACGGTGCCCCGGCGCTGGCCCGTCTGCTGGAGGTGCTCGCCGATGCCGAGTCCTACCCGCTGGTGTTCCACTGCGCCGCCGGCAAGGACCGGACGGGCGTGGTGGCGGCCGTGGTGCTCGGCCTGCTCGGCGTCAGCGACGAGGACATCGCCGAGGACTACCGGCTCTCGGGCGAGGCCGTCCCGGCCATCCGGTCGTGGCTGGCCCGCACCGAACCCAAGCGTGTCGACGAGATGGTCGACCAGCCCGAGGCGTACCTGGCGGCGCCGGCGGCGGCCATGCGGGACTTCCTGGCGGCGGTGCGCGAGCGGCACGGCTCGATGGTCGGCTACGTGCGGGGCATCGGGGTGCAGCTCGAGACGGTCGAGGCCCTCCACGCCCACCTCCTGGTGTAGCGATGGCCGGAGCCCCCCGCCCCCACCTGGGCCGGAGGGTGCGCCGGTGCCGGCGCAGGGCTCGCCGCCTCACCCGGGCCGGGTTCCGGTGGCCCGGCCGGACCAGTCGATGGGCGGGACATCCGCACCGGGGCTGACCCGCCCGCGCCCGACGAGGCGCTCGGCCGTCTCGAGTGGTAGGGCGGGGCCGAACCACCGTCCCTGGCCGAACGCGCAGCCCATCCCCACCAGCGCACCCACCTGCCCGGCCCGCTCGACGCCCTCGGCCACCGGGACGATGTCGAGCGCAGCGGCCAGGCCGACGAGCTGCTCGACGATGGCGGCGTCCCGGCGATCACGGTCGACACCGCCCACGAGGGTGGGGTCGATCTTGATGACGTCGACGGGCAGTCGTCGCAGGGTGCCGAGTGGGGAGTGGGCGACACCGAAGCCGTCGAGCGCGACCTGCACGCCGGCGTCACGCAGGCGACGCAGCGCCGAGCGGGCCTCGTCCCAGTCGGCCACCAGCGTGCCGGCCGTGATCTCGAGGCAGAGCTGCCCGGGGCGGACGCCGGCCGCATCGATCGCCGTCAGCACGTCGTCGGCCATGGTCGGATCGGTGAGCTGGCGGGGGGACACGTGTACGGCGGTCACGAGGCCGATGTGGGGGAACCGGCGCGCCCAGCCGGACGCAGCGTCCAGTGCCTGGGCGAGCACGTGCCCGCCGATCCTCATCATGAGACCGGTGTCGGCGACCTCGGTCAGGAACGCCTCCGGCTCGAGCACGCCCTGCTCGGGGTCCGCCCAGTGGACGAGGGCCTCCATGCCGGCGATCCGGTTGGTGGCGAGCTCCACCACCGGTAGGTAGCGGACCATGATCCCCCCGGTGTCCAGCGCGTGCTCCAGCCGGTCGGGGAGATCGGCCCGGTGCCGGCGGGCCCGCATGGCCGGTTCGAAGACCACGGGGTCCGCCCGGCCCGCCGCGGCGGCGGTGGCCAGCGCGTCGCGGGCGTCGGTGACGAGGTCGGCGCCGCGGGTCGTGGTCCGGTCGCTGATGGCCACCCCCACCGCGGCACGGACCCGCAGGCGGTCAGCGCCGAGCTGGTAGGGCACCTCGACCGCGGCCTGCAGCTCGGCGGCGCGTCGGCGTGCCGCCGCCGTGTCTCCCAGTGCCGGCACGGTCACCACGAACGACGGCCCGGCGTAGCGGGCGACGGACTCGGCCGGCGATGACGCTGCCCGGAGCTGGTCCGCCACCGCCACGAGCAGGGCGTCGCCGACCTCGACACCGTGGGCCTCGTTGATCGCGGCGAACCGCTGCAGCCCGATGGCGACCACCCCGACCTGCCCCGGGTGGGCACCGTCGAGGGCGGCGTCGACCGTGGCATCGATGGTGGAGCGGTTCGCCAGCCCGGTGAGCGGGTCGGTGTCGGCCAGTTGCCGCAGTGCCCGGGCGGCGCGCGCCGACCGGCGCTGGGCCAGGGTCGCCAGCGCCACCGCCACCACGGACAGGCCGACCAGGGCGGTCAGCGCCAGCCTCACGGAGGGTGAGTCTAGGGCCGGCGCCGGGTCCGGCTCGGGTTCAGCGTCCGAGCTTGGCGGCGGCGTCGTCCATGGCGCCCCGCAGGTCGGCGACCGCCTTGCGGATGCCCTCCCGCAGGGTGGCGAGCGCCTCCTCGGCGGCGGAGCCGGCGCGGTCGAACTGCTCACGGGCGTCGAGCCAGCGGTTGCGGAGCTGCTCGACGAGCGGGCGCACCTCGTCACGAGCCTCCATCTGGCCGAGGTGCATCTGCACCTCGAGCGCGTCGATGCGGGC
>Ga0308411_10001017_pt1 | contig 18958 bp, 18 predicted proteins | sample HotsprottomLayer_2_FD_203530 | JGI IMG/M metagenome (GOLD analysis project Ga0308411, IMG submission 203530) | Hot spring phototrophic mat microbial communities from Octopus Spring, Yellowstone National Park, Wyoming, United States -... | ecosystem: Environmental > Aquatic > Thermal springs >...
TGAACCGAGGTCGATCAGGCGGAGTTGGATCGTTTCCTGAGCGATCAGGGCGTGACTTGGCAGAGCGACAGCGAGGTGGGCGGCGAATGTCTGGCCGAGGTCGCGGGGCGACTTTGCTATCTGTCGTATGCTCGGCCACGACCCGGTGGCAACAAGGCGTATCTCGATCACATCAAGGAGGTCGGCCACGGCTCGGTTCTCGAACATGCCGTCTGGAATTTCATCTTCGCTGGGGTCAGTCGTAGTCTCACGCACGAACTGGTGCGCCATCGTGCGGGGTTCGGCTTCTCGCAGGTCAGTCAACGCTATGTCGATGAATCCATCGCCGAATACGTCGAACCCGACGCGATTGCTGCCGATCCGGAATGCCATGCGCTGTGGCTCGAAGCCATCGGCCAGGCCCATCAAGCCTATATCCGACTGGTCGAAAAGCTCAACGAACGCTTTGCCGGCGAACCCGACCGTACCTTGCGGCGCAAACTCGCTCGCCAGGCCGCTCGTAGCGTGCTGCCCAATGCCACCGAAACCAAGATTTTTGTCACCGCCAATGCTCGTGCCCTGCGTCATTTCATCGAGATGCGAGCCAGCCGACATGCCGAAACCGAGATCCGCAAGTTGGCCGTTGCCGTCCTGCGTCTGATGCAGCAGGAGGCTCCCAATCTGTTCGGCGACTACCAACTCATTGACCTGGGAGACGGCACCTTTGAGGCGACCACTCCCTATCGCAAAGTCTGATACCGTCTTCTTCGAGATCTTCCATGAGCCAACCACAGCCCTCCGTAGAGGGCGTTCTGGAATTGCAATCGCGTAGTCAAGGCTTCCTTCGCGATCGAACGCGCAACTATGCTCCCTCGGCTCAGGATCCCCTGGTCGAGGCAAGCTTGCTGAACCGACTCGGCTTGCGTGAAGGATTACGTCTGAGCGGCCCACTGGCCTGCTCGCGCCGGGGAACCCCTCCTCGCTTGGCGAGCATCGAGACCATCGAAGGGCAACCCGCCGATCTCTATCGCCCGCGCTCCTTCGAGGATCTCACGCCCATCGACCCGCATCAACAACTCGTGTTGGAAACCGGAGCCAAGCCTCTAACCACCCGCGTCATGGATCTGCTCACGCCCATCGGACGAGGCACACGCGGTCTGATCGTCGCTCCACCACGCACCGGCAAGACCATTCTCTTGCAGCACATCGCGTCGGCCGTCGTGCAGCGGTATCCCGACATGGAAGTCATTCTGCTGCTGATCGACGAACGGCCCGAGGAAGTCACCGAGATGCGACGGTTGTTCGCCGGTCGGCCCACAGTGGAAGTCATCGCCTCCAGCATGGATCGTGACAGTCAGAGCCATGCGCGTACTGCCGAACTGGTCGTCGAACGGGCCAAGCGTCTGGCCGAGCAGGGCCGACAGGTCTTCGTGCTACTGGACAGCCTGACTCGCCTGGCACGGGCGTACAACCGCAACACGGCCGCTGGCGGTCGCACCCTGACTGGCGGCGTGGATTCACGCGCTCTGGAAGTGCCCAAACGGCTGTTCGGATCGGCTCGCGTCTTCGAGGAGGGCGGATCACTCACCGTACTGGGAACCGCCCTGATCGAGACCGGCAGTCGAATGGACGACGTAATCTTTCAGGAATTCAAGGGCACGGGCAACATGGAACTGGTGCTGGATCGCCAACTAGCCGACCGACGCATCTTTCCCGCTATCGACATCGCCCAGTCCGGCACGCGCAAGGAGGAGCGACTGCTGCCGCCCGAGGTGCTACAGCGTGTCACGCTGTTGCGTCGTACCCTGGTGCAGATGGACACGGTGGCCGCGATGGAATCGCTGGTGCAAAAGCTCAGCGCATTTCCCAGCAACGCCGCCTTTCTCGAACGGATCGCCCTAGCCGGGCGATGACTGATGCGATAGCAGCGGCGCGGTGGGGTCCACCCTTCGATGTCAACGCCGGAAAACGGGGCCGACCGCATTGATCTCTAGAGGCGGCCCACCTTCCTTGACTTCAAGAGTCAGACCCGAATACAGAGGATTGACGTATTTCGGATCGAGCCGGGAAGCTGGATTTTTAGCTGGTTTGCCTTGTTGGGGGCGGTCTTCCAGATTATCGGTGAGTGTGACCTGATGGGGACCGACGACCGCTCCCATGCGACCATCCTGGGCCATGAGGGTGAACTTTCCTTCGGCGTTGGTGGTGCCAAAGGAGGTCGGCCCCTTGTTGTTCTTCAGGCTGTCGGGCATGAACTGAACGTGGATGTCAGCGGCCGGCTTACCGTTGATCTTGACGACTCCCTCGACAGGAACGAGGCGAATCGAGTTGCCACAGCCTACGACCAGAAGCAAGGCCGACCACAGACCGCACAGGGCAACCAGACGGATGCAGGGGTGCATGTTGCTGGAGTCTCCCGAATCAGCCGACCGCTCGAAAGGGGTCGGCTGATGAACACCTTGAGGAATTTAGGGGATGACCAGACCATCGGCACGTTGGCAGTACAGCGAAAGAACCGTCTGCGGGGTAGCATCGGCAAGGAAGCGAACGGAGCCATCACAGAAGACGAAGTTGGCTCCGCCGGGGTGTTGGCTACCGAAAGCATTGAGCCGCTGATCCTGGAACACGAACCAGGCACTCTGGCTGGTCGGGGCACCAGGGCCACCTGCCACAAAGGGAATGCGGAAGTTGATGGGAGCAAATGCCCCACCCATGATGTTGCCCAGGCCGTTGTCGCCACCTGCCGGATACCAGCGCGACCAGCCGGTCATCAAGCTGCCGCTGTTCCAACCATTCCGGGTAGTGAAGGTGTCGAAGTTCGGGTCGTAGTGCGACGATTCGCCGAAGCAGATGGTGTTACTGGTGCCGTCGAGGATGTCGGCCAATCGCACTCGCGTGCCTAGCGGTGCGCTGGCAGCCTTGCGAGCCGCTGTTCCAGTGGCCATGAACACGCCATCGTTGGTCGAGGAAGTGGCAAAGATCGGTCGTGAACCTCCATTGGCACGGTAGGAAGTCGCGCCGTAGAACTCAGTCGGCGTGCCGGTCTGCGGGAAGGGCACGGGTTGGTTTTGCGGCAGCACATCAGCCGGACACAGGAAGGTCTTCACCACGGCCGAGGCGCGAGCGACCGGCGGATTGAGCGTGTTGTCACGATTGTTGAGCGGCACATTGGCATCGAAGACCCGGAACAGATTGTCTTGCTCGATGTACGGCAGCAAGAAGTAGAAGACCGAGTGTCCCTGGAAGGGGCCACTGGGCGGTGGAATACGATCCTGGGTGTAGCCGGAGGGGAAGGTATTGTAGACCCCCTCGAAACTCAGACAGGCCAGTCCGAGTTGCTTGAGATTGTTGGCACACTGCATCCGCGCTGCGGCATCGCGAACCTTCTGAACAGCAGGCAACAGCAGCCCAATCAGAATGGCGATGATAGCAATTACCACCAACAGTTCGATCAAGGTGAAACCACGACGACGCATGCCTTTTCTCCCTCGTCGCCTACCTCGCCCCTCAACACACAACGAGGCCGATGGCAGGTCGTGACGATACCTAATCTGATAACTAGGATTTCTCCACTGTCTTACCAGTCTCTTTGTGATGAAGATAATGTGAAGAAATGAGGCGTGAAATAACGGCCGGCTCTGAGTTCACAACTTCTTCTGAGTGAATTTCGGCCATGATGGCATCGCGCTCTTGCCAAGAGCCGTCGTCGTCGCCTAACATTTGTCTGAACAACCTTCCGACTCGGTTTAGAGGACAGGTAGTCATGGTGGCATTTCCTTCAGCAGTGAATCCCCAGGTTCTCGTACTAGGCGGTGGCCCGGCGGGCAGCACGGCCGCGACGTTGCTGGCCCAGCAGGGCATTCGCACACGACTGCTCGAACGGGAGGTTGGCCCGCGATTTCACATCGGCGAATCGCTGATGCCCGACACCTACTGGACCTTTCGCCGACTGGGCGTGCTGGAACAGTTGAAGGCTGGGCCGTGCGTCAAGAAGTACAGCGTGCAGTTCGTCAACGAGTCGGGTAAGGAGTCGCAGCCGTTCTACTTCTTCGAGAACAACCCGCACGAATGCTCCATGACCTGGCAGGTTGTCCGCAGTGAGTTCGACCAGATGATGCTGGAGAACGCGGCCCGACACGGCGTTGATGTGCGTCAGGGCGTTCGCGTGCTAGACGTTCTCTTCGAGGGCGACCGGGCTGTTGGAGTCAAGGTGCAGACTGCTGAGGGCAAGCAAGAAATCTACCACGCCGACGTGATCGTCGATGCCACAGGCCAGTCGTCGCTAATCAGCAATCGCCTGAAGTTGCGTCAGCCCGATCCATTTTTGCGTAAGGCGAGCATCTGGAGCTACTTTGAGGGAGCGCACCGCGAGGAAGGTCTCGACGAGGGCGCGACGCTGGTGCTGGCCACTCAGGGCAAGCGTGGCTGGTTCTGGTACATCCCCCAGCATAATAACATCGTCTCCGTGGGTGTCGTCTCCGATCTGGATTATCTCTATCAACCGGGGCGGAGCGATCACGCGGCCATCTTCCAGGCCGAGGTGGAACGCTGTCCTGCGGTCAAGCGTCGCATCGAGAAGGGCAAGCGAGTGACGGGCTTCTACGCCACGCGCGATTTCTCTTATCGCAGTTCGCGGCTGGCTGGCGACGGCTGGGTGTTGGTGGGAGATGCCTTCGGTTTCCTCGATCCGATCTACAGTTCTGGGGTCTTTCTGGCTCTGAAGTCCGGCGAGATGGCCGCCGACTGCATTGTCGAGGGCTTCCGCAACAACGATCTGTCAGCCGCTCAACTCGGCAAGTGGGGGCCGACCTTCACTCTGGGTATGGATCGCATGAAACGGCTCGTGTATGCCTTTTATGAAGGGGTGAGCTTCGGACAGTTCCTCCGCAAGTATCCCCACTGCAAGCGCGCCGTCATTGATCTGCTCATCGGCGACGTCTTCAAGGATTCGGTTGATGTGATCATCGAACCGTTGCAGCAATTCATTGCCGAGATGAAGCAGATGAAGTCCGTCGCCGTGAGTTGACGATTCGTCCGATGGTTGGTCAATTGCCCCATTGACGACCACAGTGAGGACAGCGACTTGTTGCCGAGCGAACAAAAAGTGCATTCGCGATAGAACTAAAGCTATCTTAAAAGTAGGCGATGGTTTGTGCCAAGATTCACCTCCCAGGAATCGCAGCGGCTCCCTGGAGCAGTTGTCGAGCAGCGCTCTCGGCCTCGGTTTCGATTTCGAGAATCACCGCGTTGCCTTCCTGTCGAGTCTTGGCCTTGTTGAGTAACTTGCCTAGTTCACTCATTGCCTTGCCCTGTGGCCCCTGCTGGAATATGGCTCCCAGAGCCAATAGTCCTTTAGCCTGACGCAGCAGTGGCGATAACTCCTCATGGAGTTTTTTGGCCTGCTCATTGTCGGGTAACTGACCGCGTATTTCCAGATGGGCCTTGTCGCTCTTGAATTGGAAGATACCCGTGGCTTGGTGCATCGGAGCCAGCACAGAAAGTCCGGGGATCTTCAGCAAACGTTCGCGAAGTGATTGCGACACGTTCAGGCCGATCAGGCCGGGCAGCTTTTCGGATTCACAACGTGCCAGCACCGGGGACAACGGGCCAGGTGTCGGCGTGGGGCCAGTTCGCAAGTAGATACATTGCCGTACTGACGCCTCGCTTCCAACCACCAGCACTCGCGAACTGACGGGATAGAGAGCCAGTTCGTTGCCTCGATTGTCGATGCCCAGGTAATAGCGATCACTCTGATGCTGACGTTCCAGACCCATGACCGGGCCACCAGCCACTGGACGAAGGCGATTCAATAGAGCTTGGAGGTTATAGGCTCCTCGAGTCAGAATCACCGCGTAGGCGAGATTGCTGTCCAGATCGAGGAGAACGCCCGTGAGGCGTTCGATTTGCTCGGGGCGAAAGCCCGTCTCTGCTTCAAGCTGGTCAGACAGATCTGCCGTAGCAGGATTGGTGCGACGCTGTTCCGCCAGGGCCTTGCTCACGGGTGCAGACTGCCACAGGTCGGCAACGCGGATAGAGCCAAAGCCCTGAGCGTCCGGCGGCACCAGAGCCAGATCGGGCGGAGTACCTGTCAGATCGAGTTTGCCCCAGAACCACCACAGGAGAAACCCGGCCAGTGCTAGCGGCACCAGCAAACCCAGCAACAACCAGGCCAGATCGCGGTGACGCGGCTCGGAAGGCGATTCCAGAGCCGATAGCTCACCGGGCACCTGCAACACCGCTTTGCAGCCCGGACAACAGACGCGTCGGCCAACGTGTTCGTTGGCTACCAGCAACCTGCGACCACAGGCACAGACCAACTCGATAGGCATGGGGCAATCCTCCTGTTGCCAGAAGTCGAGCTCAAATGGGTGAGGGAATGTCGCGATGCACCAGGGTACGCAAGGCCATGAGGTAGCCGATCAGCCCGACTGCAAACAACACCAACGGCATGGGCACGTTCAACAAGGGCTGATTGCCATTCCACTCCGATAGAGTGACGTACCAGCCGCCGCCCAAAATCACTTGTTGCGGCTGGTAGTAGTAGAACAGAGTCAACGGTCGAACCCAGGCAGCCGCATCCCACATCTGCCCCAGCAGATTGAGAAGGAACTGCAACAGCGTCAGAAACACCGCCCACCCCAGGACGCGCCAGCGAAAGCGTCCAGCGGCCGACAGCCACATCGTCAGGCCGCACACCGCAAAGATCAAGCCGGCCACCAAGATCAAAGCCGGAGCAAACTGCATCGGCTCGACACGCAGCCGTTCTTGCATTTTGCGATCGTCTTCCTCGCTGGTACGCGGTGGGCCGCTCTTTCGCAGCGGATCGACTACACGAACGCGAAACGGGCCCATCTCAACGAGATACTCCGGCGAAGCGGTCGCCGGCTTCAAAACGGGGGTTTCGACGCGAATGGGCGAGATCGCCCAGGCCCCGATCCAGTTGCCGGCCCACAGGCTCAGACACAATAGCGGAATGGTCGCCAGATCGAGCAGAAAGTGGGCCAGGATCAGCCGCGAGCGGGCTAGGGGTTGGGCCAGTAGCAGTTCCATCGTACCGCGATCCAGTTCGCCGGCGATGGCACCAGCGGCACGACCGATGGCCCAGATGCAAAACAGGATCTGCATCAACGGATGGACGTAGCCGATCGACAGCAGATCCATCGCGCTATCCAGCACGACGCGATCGCCGCCGATGAGGGTACGAATGACCCGACCCGGCCCTTCGAACAGGACGTTTTCGACATCCTGCTGCGACAGCCCGCCGAAGCCGGCCAGCATGTTGAAGAACGGTGCCAGCTTGCTCAGAATGCGTTCGGTGATCCGCGCCCAGAGAAACTGGAACAGTCCCAGCAACAGGGCCACGGCCAGCAGCGTCAGCCGCACGTCACGAAACAGCTTGCGCCACAGTACCCAAGTCATGCGAGTGGCCCATGATAGCGTGAATAGATGGCATTGAGTCCGAGTGGTTCCATGCGCAATTCGCTGACGGGCTGATTGGCCAGCCAGCGGAGCAAGTCGGGCATGGAGCCTTCGTATTCGATAGTAATCTGGTCGGCGTGTTGTTCGCGGACGTGCAGTCCGGGCAGTTCGGGCATAGGCAAGCAAGGCCCCTGGAAGCGAATGTGCAGGAGCCGACCCGCTTGCATGTGAGCGCGGTTTTCGATGTAGACCAGTTGCCCTCGTCGCAGAATGGCCACTCGGTCGCAGACCCGCTCGACCTCGGAAAGAACGTGAGAAGAGAACAGCACGGCCTGTCCACGGTCACGAGCGCGTTCGACCTGTTCGAGAAACAGATCGCGCATGTTGGGATCCAGAGCGTTGGTCGGCTCGTCCATGAGGATCAGGGGAGCCTGCGGAGCGAGCATTTGTAGCAGGGCCACCTTACGTTTCATGCCGCTGGACAGGTTGGCGATGGGACGGTCGATGTCGATGTCGAAACGTCGAGCGAGTTGGAGGGTGTCGTCGCGTATCGACTGGCCACGCAGTTCGAGCAGAAAGGTGATGAGCTGTCGTCCTGTCATGTTCTCATACAGACGCAGTTCGCTAGGCAGATAGGCGACTTGGCGACGGGCGGCGACGCTGTCGAACCAGCAATGATGTCCACAGATCCAGGCCGAACCGCTAGTGGGGCGAAGAAAGCCCATGATGAGCCGTAAAGCTGTTGTCTTGCCTGAGCCGTTGGGGCCGAGCAGCCCCACGACCTCTCCCGGGGCAATCTCGAAGGTCAATGCGTCCAGGGCGGTGAACGAGCCGTAGCGTTTGGTCAGGTTTTCGGTGCGCAGTAGCATGCGTACTTGGGGTGGCATCCAGAGGTTGTCTACTCTTCACATTTATAGGAATGGTCAGCGAAAGAGGCGATTCCGACCGACAACGGCGAGAACAAAGGGGACAGCAACTCGACAGAAGAAGCGGTCTTTGATCGCAGTTGCAGGCCAGTGTGGTAGAATGAGGCCTGATCGCTGGTTGATCAGAAAGGGGTCGATGAGGAGGGGAAGGGTGTCATGGCCGAAGCCCTGTTGCTGTCTGCGGTTCGCACGCCGATTGGCAAATTTCTCGGTTCGCTCGCCGAGGTAGCCGCCCCGCAACTGGGAGCGATCGCGATAGCCGAGGCTATGCGTCGAGCTGGGGCATCTGGTGAGGCCATCGATGAGGTGATCGTGGGAAACGTGTTGCAGGCAGGGTTGGGGCAAAATCCGGCCCGACAGGCCGCCCTGGCCGCCGGTTTACCCGACCGCATTGCTGCTGTCACCGTCAACAAGGTCTGTGGCTCCGGACTCAAAGCGGTCATGCTAGCGGCCCAGGCCATTCGTACCGGGGATGCCGACCTGATCGTCGCGGGCGGCATGGAGAGCATGAGTCGTGCGCCTCATCTGTTGGTCGGTGCGCGAGCCGGCTGGAAGTTCGGCGATCAGAAAGTCATCGACGGCCTGCAACACGACGGGCTGTGGTGTCCATTCGAGAACTGGCCGATGGGCCAGGCCGCTGAACACATTGCCCAGAAATGTGGCATCAGTAGAGAGGAGCAAGATCGATTCGCGGCCCAGAGTCAGCAGCGGGCCGCGCGGGCCTGGCAGGAGGGGAAGTTTGCCGACGAAGTGGTGCCGGTGACTGTGGGCAGCGGGCCGAAACCGCGAGTGATCGCTCAGGATGAGGGATTGCGGCCGGACACCACCATCGAGGCCCTGGCGAAACTGCGACCCGCGTTCCGCGAGGGCGGTACGGTGACCGCGGGCAACGCTTCCATGCTCTCCGATGGAGCCGCCGCCGTCCTCGTGGGCAGTCCTCGTGCCGCTGAGCGATTGGGAGTACAACCCCTGGCTCGCATCGTGGCCTATGCCACGGCGGGCATTGCCCCGCGCGACATCTTCCTCGCGCCGGTGCTGGCGATCCATCAGGTGCTGGACAAGGCCGGCTGGACGCTGAATGACGTCGATCTGCTGGAGATCAACGAGGCCTTTGCCGCCCAGGTTCTTGCCGATGGGCAGCAACTAGGGCTGGACGAAGAGCGGCTCAACGTGCATGGCGGCGCGATCGCGCTGGGACATCCGATCGGTGCCTCGGGGACGCGGGTACTGGTCACGCTGCTGCACGCCCTGGGGCAGCGCAACGCTCGTCGTGGGCTGGCGTGTCTGTGCCTGGGCGGTGGAAATGCCGTGGCTCTACTGGTCGAACGTGGTTGAGAAAACAAGACTCCACCCGCTGACGCGGAGTGGCTCGCTGGTGAGCCACCTCGTATGAGCGGGTGGAGATAGCCAGCCGCCCCGCCTCAGCGGGCGGAGTTGCTGGCAACTCTCGTTGCCAGATCAACGATCAGTTGAGGGTAACGACCAGGCCGTCATTGATCGAACCCATGATCAGCCAGGTGTTGGCATTGATGCTCTGGTTGATGAAGCGAACGCTACCGTCGCCCAGACAGACGTTGACACCACCGGAGTGTCGGCTACGCGAGTAGAAGACGGCACCGCCCGCTCCGCTGCAAGGCAGATTGCGATGCGGCTGGTTGTTGCAGTAGACGGTCGTGTAGATCTGATCCGGCGTGGTGGTGTTGGGCACCGAGAAGGTGCTGAAGCCCGAGGCATCGCCCCACCAAATGAAACCGCGTAGATCCGAACCGGCTCCTTGCAGCACTTCGGCCATCATCAACGTGTTGGACAGACCATCGGTCACGTCCGTCAGACGGATCTGACGCTGGCGGTTGCCGCCATCGAACATGCCGTGAATTGGAGTGAAGCCGGCGGGCGCACCAGCGGGCACTGTCACATAGGTGCCGCCCGTGCCGCCGTTGACCGCGTAGTTGTGATTGGTGAGCGTGCCGATGGGCGTGTTGTTCTGATCGCTGGGGCAGGTCAGCGTCGCATAGCGACGACCTGTGACGTTGGTGGAGTTGGGAGCAGCACCATAACGCGGGAATGTTCCAGGAGGGCTGGGAGCGGGGAAGTTGGAATTGACCGTGTCGGTGCCGCCCCAGTTCTGATACAGCCGATAGACGTTGTCCTGCTCGATGAAGGGCATAATCAGGATCGTCCAGGTGCCCCAGCAACAACCGCTGGGCGACATCATGGGCATGAGCCGATTGTTGACATCGTGGTAGCCGTGCATGGCCAGGCCGAGTTGCTTGAGATTGTTCTGGCACTGCATGCGAGCTGCCGCCTCGCGAACCTTCTGCACGGCAGGCAAGAGCAGGCCGATGAGGATGGCAATAATGGCAATGACCACCAGCAACTCAATCAGGGTGAAACCGCGACGTTGCATAACACCTCCGAGGAGAAGAGAAGAAAGATAGCGAGAGGATCACTGCGTCTCGGGGAGACATCTGCCCCGAGAGTTACTTCAGATCGAAATTGAATTCGGTGCTGGCACCAGGCTTGATGGTGGCGCGCAACTCGGTGTTGGCGTTGTACTTGGCGGGCAGCGATTCGCCGGTATCTCCTCCGGTTCCTGGGCCATCCATTTCCTTGACCGCCCCTTTGCCAACTTTGGGAACGGAGATCGACACTTTATAGGTGCCGGCCGGCAGACCGGGAGGCACAGGAATGTCGTACATTCCCTCGTTGATGGGGCTACCACCGGCCGAGGCTTGCCCATCCTCAGGGATGAACGAGATGATGCCTGACTTGACCGGCACGCCCTGGTAGATCACCTTGCCATAGGCGCGGAATCGGTTGTTGCCACTGCATCCCGACACTAGGCACACCGCCAGCAGGAGAAGGCCAGAACACAGAGTCAGCTTACCCGTTGTCATGAGAAGTCCTGAGTAGCATCACAAGAATGATGACATGGAACTAGTAGCGATGGTAAATTCGTGATCGAGACTTGTCAACGATCTTGCAAGCAAAAAATCAGACGCAACCGTGCCGCCCTGCGTCGATACTGCCCTAAGAGTCGCAGCACTCCATGCATCCCGACTGTCTCTTCCATGCAGTGCAACCGGCAATCGCCCGATCGACTCCCTGAGACTTCAGGCAAAGTAGGCCAACTTTTCCTGCCAGATGTGTCACACTCTCGACAAGGGGGCATCCGGGTCAGCCAGACCGCCGGACCCAAGGTGCCTCCGTGGAGGTTGCAGTCAGGGAGAGACTGACCGTGTCGGCGGCACGGTCGGTCAAACGGAACCATCCCATGAACAACAAGCCCGTCCGCGAGCCAGTTTCGCGTCCCAACGAGCCGACCAATGCCCCGCCAGGCAGCCCACGCAAAATCCGCGTCCTGATGGAACGCGCCGCACGTCGCGAACCGCTCTTCCATCCCCAGGACAACCTCAAACGCCGACTGCCCAATCGGCTCATTGATCCTTCCGACATCCTCGACAGCGATGCCGACCTAGCCAGTTGAGGCCAGGCCACGCCTTGACCAGCCCTCGGAGACGCACTCCCGGCGTGCCCGAGGGCTGGTCGCTTGCCCTTTGCTCTGGCTCGATTCTGTCCCTACAATGCCCATCAGACAACGAAACCCAGATTGAGCTTGCCCCCATGTCCGCTGCCGTACTGCCTGTCGTCTCTGCCCCGGAACGTCCCGGCCTGCTCGACGTGCCGGCGGAAAGCCTGCGCGACTGGCTGGCTCAACGCAATCAACCTGCCATGCGACTCAAACAGTTGTATCGCTGGCTGTTCGCTGGCCGAGCCACCTCCTTCGACACCATGACTGACCTGCCGTTGGCTCTCCGCACCGAGTTGCAGGCGACCTATCGGCCGTTCAGCACGCAACTGGATCGCGCCCTGGTCTCCTCTGACGGCACGGAAAAACTGCTCATGCGTCTGGAGGATGGCCAGTTCGTCGAGTGTGTGCTGCTCAAGGAGGCTGACCGCCGCACTGTGTGCATCAGCACGCAAGTGGGCTGCGGCATGGGTTGCGTCTTCTGCGCCTCGGGACTCAATGGCGTGGTTCGTAACCTGCGGCCGGCCGAGATTCTCGAACAATTGCTACACGCCCGCAATCGGTTGCCCAGCCACGAACGCCTCAGCCACATCGTCGTCATGGGCATGGGCGAGCCGATGGCCAACCTGGATAATCTGTTGCTGGCCTTGGATCGCGCCTGTCATCGCGACGGACTGGGCATCGGGGCACGACACGTCACCATCTCAACCGTAGGTCTGCCGGCTCGCATCCGCAAGCTTGCCGATCTGAAAAAGCAGTATCATCTGGCCGTCTCCCTGCACGCGCCCAACGACGCGCTACGAACGCAGATTGTGCCCACCAACGAAAAGGTGGGACTGGCCGCCATCTTGGAAGCCGCCGACTACTTCTATGCCACCACCGGCCGACAGGTCACCTACGAATATGTGCTGTTGCGCGACATCAACGACCGTGCTGAACATGCCGCCGAACTGGGCCGACTGTTGCGCGGTCGGCAGGCCCACGTCAATCTGATCCCCTTCAACGATGTCGCGGGACTGCCCTATCGCCGATTGACCCAACAGGCGTTGACGGACTTCGTGGCCATTCTGCAACAGTATCGCGTCAGCGTGAAGGTGCGCAAGCGTAAAGGGGCGGACATCGACGCAGCCTGTGGACAACTACGTCGTGAAGCCATGCAACAGCAGACGGCAGAACCTGCCGCGAGCGGCGGGGTTAAATAACATAGTGACTAACGGCAAACAGCACAGAGTTAGCCCGCCGAGATGGGGTCAATCCGTAGGGGAAGCCGGATGAGGTGGCTATCGTGGCAGCGACCGGCGAGACCAGCGCACAACTGGCCCTCCGCGATCCCGACATCCGCCTTATGCTCCGGGTGAGGGCCGACGATGCCGGTGCCTTCGAGGAACTAGTTCGTCGCTACCAACACCGTCTGGTGGCGGTCATGCACCACCTCGTCGGCAACGCTGAAGAGGCCGAGGATCTCGCTCAGGAGGTGTTCCTGCGCATCTATCGCGCGCGGAAGACCTACCATCCGCGCTCCAAGTTTTCCACTTGGCTGTTCACCATCGCCAACAACTTGGCACTCAACAGCCTACGCACGCAGTCGCGTCGTCCGGTCGTGCCGCTGACCGCGAGCGAATCCGGCCCGCTGGGAAACCGACCGGAAGAACAACTCGTGCCCGACCCCGGCACTGGGCCGGTGCAACGCGTTCAGAAAGCCGAACTCGCCGAACGCATTCGCGCGGCTTTGGATTCGCTCAACGAACGCCAGCGGATGGCCGTCGTTCTCAACAAGTTCGAGGACATGAACTACGCCGAGATCGCTGAAGTGATGGGCCTGTCCATCAAGGCCGTCAAGTCTCTGTTGAGCCGGGCCAGAGTTAACCTGCGTGCCGCTTTGAGCGGCTACATCTACATGGATGGCGAAGCCCCCGAGGATACCGCGTCCAATGAGGAGGAGGAAGGCTGACGAATCTACGATCAGCCTGCCGAAGCGACCATGAGCCAACCTGCCCCTTTGACCGAACAGGAACGCTGCGAACTGATCGCCTTTCTCGATGGTGAACTCAGTGGCGAGCAGGCTCGAGCCATCGAGCAACGGCTCAGTCTCGATCCGCGCTATCGGGCCGAAGCCGACACCTTACGCCGTACCTGGGAGTTGCTCGACTATCTGCCCCAACCCGAACCGAACAATGCCTTCACCGAGATGACTCTATCACGCATCGGAGCGGAATTGCGGCCTCGCCCTGCGGTGTCCCCGCCGTGGCGAATGCCGGCTCTGTTGAGCGTCGGCTGGGTATTGACGTTGCTGATGTGCGGCTGGCTCGGCTACGCCGGGTATCGCTGGCTCTGGCCGGCACGTCCCGGCGAACGCGAACTATTGCGCGATCTGCGGCTGATCGAGAACAAACGCTACTACGATCTCGTCGAGGATCTGTCCTTTCTCGATGAGTTGAGCCATCCCGATCTCTTTGGCGACGAGAGCGAGATTTGAGGGAGGCACCTACCATGCGACGATTCGGCACGATGCTGCTCTTGCTGGTAGTCCTACTGACTCTGGGGGGAGCCGATCCGACGGTCGAACTGGAGCGTAATCGTGTCTTGTTGGAGAAGTGGCGAGCCGACCCGGAACACTGGCAGCGATTGCAACACGATTTGCAGGCGTTCTATGCCCTGCCCGAGAGCCGTCAAAAGGCCATGCGTCGGTTCGACCGCCAATTGCACGAAGGCGACTTAGCCGTGCAGGCCCGTCGTTGGAGGGTGCTGGGGCGATACGCTAGTTGGCTGGAGAAACTGCCCGCCGAGGAACGCCGCCGCATTGACGAGGAAACCAATCCAGCAAAACGATTGCAACTCCTGCGTGAGTTGCGTAGCCGAGAATGGCTGGATCGCTTGCCGGATCGGTTGCGCAATGAGGTGCTACGCCTGCCGGCCGAACAGCGTGCGGAGCGAATCGCCCAACTGCGAGCCGAGGAACGTCGGCAACGGCAAAACTGGCAGCGGCTTTCCTCTTCGCGGAGTGAGGAGCCAGTGCCCCGACCAGCTCACCTGAACGAATTACCGACCGAAGTTCGGCAGTTCGTCGAACTGGCCGTGTTGCCGCGACTGTCTGCCGACGAACGCGATCGGTTGCGCAAGGCCGAGGGCAAATACCCAGAATGGCTGCGGCTCATCCACGACCTGAACGCGGCCCATCCGGTCTTGCCGCCGTTGCCTTCCGGGCCAATCGTTTCGCCCAAAGACTTGCCGATCGGCATGCGACGCTTGACTCGAATGGAGATCGAGTCGTTGCGATCGACCGTAGGACGCTGGCCTGAGTTTGCTCTGGAGGTGACCCGTCAATTGCGTGGCAAAGTGCCCAATCTCCCGTCGTTGGGAGCCAGTAAACTGGACGACTTCCCTCCCGAGATCCAGACCGTGGTGCGCAACCAGTTGTTGCCCCGGCTCAACGACTCGCAAAGGCAGATATTGCAAGCGTTGCAAGGCCGCTGGCCCGAATACCCTTTGGAACTGCTGCGGCTAGCTCAACAAAAACGTGTGATATTGCCCGTCATGGGACTGCCTGGCCCTCCGGCGATGTGGGAAGCCGTCCGAGCCACCTCGGGCGGATCGTGAACCGTAGCCGTAGACCGGCTTGTCTAGAGTAGCCTAGTTTGCCGAGAATGCCTGTCTTGCTCGCCAATTGTCAACCGTGTTCATCTGCGTTGACAGGCTCCCCTCTACTGGACTAAACTGCCGACGCGTGTTGGGTATGTTCTCGAGTCGCTTCGTGCGGAAAGGAGTCCATAGTGCGTCCCCTCTCACTTTGGCTCGCTGTAGGATATCTGTATCTGGTCAGTTCGGTGCATGCCGATCAGGTTTCATTCAGCTACAGCACGAGCCTGTACCTTCCCAAAGGCTGGTTGAGTGTCATGGGCGATGGGCCGATCTCCCTGTCCGGCGGATTGTCGGGAGATGGCAACACCGTCACAATCGATCACGTCACGGGTATCGTTCAATTCCGTCAAACCGCGGGAGGAACCCACGAAGTAACTCCCGGCGATGGTCTGACTGATCTGGGAATCCCAGCTGTGATCCCGCTGGGACACTTCAGCGCGGTGAGCAATCCCAATGGCCAGAATGGCGATTTCTTCTTTGGTGGGGCTTTCGGGTTGAATCTGTTTCTGAACGATCTAGAAACGGGAGAATCGACCACCCTGACGTTCTCTGGCGGCCTGTCCGGCAGTGCCAACAATACAACTCAGCCGGCTCATGGCGGACTCCTGGGCGACTGGGATGCCAATGTGCTGCTGGGCGGGAAAAACTACACGGTTCTCCTCGACTCACCGTTCGTAGACTTCGAGTACGACGGCGATCCGGTGACCATCTTTGCCAAAGTATTCGTCAACGCTCCTTCGCCAGTAACCGATCCCGATGATACTGTCACAGTTTTGCCAATAACCTATCCTGATGATAAGGTCAAAACTACGGGAACCAATCCGCATCTGGTTCCTGAGCCATCCACTTTGTTGCTCGGTTTGACGGCTTTGGGTGGACTGGTTCCGTTGTCGAGAATCCGTCGTCGCCGGAGACCGGCCAACGAGAAGGGATAACTGTTCTTGGCAAAAGTAGAGAGCCAGATTTCTACATATCGTCAAGCGTCTCAGGGGGCATCAGCCCCCCTGCGTACCTGTATACTGACTGGTAGTAGAGATCTTAGAGTCTTCTGTCTTGTGCATTCTGCTCGCCTTGTCGTGCAGTAACCGCACCGGATAGCCTGTAGAAATTATGGCCAACGTCGCGATACCTGGTTCCCTCAATAGCCTAGCGCAACGCAGTGAGCTAATTCTTTCTGTCTTTCTGCTAGGCGTTCTGGTCGTCATGCTAGTGCCGCTGCCCACGGCCGTTCTCGACCTGTTGTTGGCCATGAATCTCGGCGTGACCATCCTGCTCATTCTGGTCACCCTGAGCGTCAAGCAACCGCTCGATTTCTCCGTCTTTCCGTCGTTATTGCTGTTGTTGACGCTGTATCGACTGGGGCTGAACGTCGCCACGACCCGACTGATCCTGCTCAACGGCAATGCAGGAGTGCTAGTCGATGCCTTCGGCAACTTCGTAGTCGGAGGCAATCTGGTCGTCGGTCTGGTCATCTTCCTGATTCTCATCATCATTCAGTTCGTGGTCATCACTCGAGGGGCGGGGCGTATCTCCGAAGTGGCGGCTCGCTTCGTGCTGGATGCCATGCCCGGCAAGCAGATGGCGATTGATGCCGAACTGAATGCCGGTGCCATCGACGAGGCCGAGGCGCGTCGTCGTCGGCAAACCCTGCTTCGCGAATCAGAGTTTTATGGCACCATGGATGGTGCCAGCAAATTCGTTCGCGGCGATGCGATTGCCGGCATCATCATCACAGCAGTAAACCTGATCGGCGGTATCATCATCGGCCTGACCCGTGGCATGTCGGTCACCCAGGCGGTCAGCACCTATTCCGTGCTGACCATCGGCGACGGTCTGGTATCGCAGATCCCGGCGTTGATCATCGCTACGACGGCCGGCATTCTCGTCACCAAGGCCACCTCGCAGACGAATCTGGGTCAGGAAATCACCGAACAGTTCATGTCCAGTCCTCGGCCGATGCAGATCACGGCGATGATACTGGTGGCATTGAGCCTGGCACCGGGCATCCCGATGCTTCCGTTCTTGGCTCTGGCCGGCCTATTGTACTTTGCTTCTCGACAAATGACGGGAATCAAGCCAGCCGTGCCTCCTTCGCCGACTTCGGGCCTGCCAAGTGCCGCACAACAACCCGGCGTAGCAACGGCTGCTGGAGTAGGCGGACGAGTTGGTGCCGAGAACTATCTCGACGACTTCGTTCAGGCCGACCGCGTGGCGGTTGAGATCGGTGCCCAGCTGTTGCCCCTGGTCGATTCGCGACGCGGGCCGGGCTTGATTGATCGCATCAGCAGTCTGCGTCGCGATCTGGCCCGACAGGGACTGTGGGTGCCCCCGGTTCACATGCGCGACAACATCCAACTCGAGCCGAACTGTTATCGGATCTTGCTAGGCGGTCGGGAAATCGCTCGCGGCGAGTTGCATTGCGACTTGTGGCTGGCCTTCGACCCTGGAGGCACTCGCGTTCCCCTGGAAGGCCAACCAGAAGTTCGCGAGCCGGCCTTTGGCATTCGCGCGCAGTGGATTCCCGAAACCGAACGCCAGCGCGCCGAGATGAACGGCTTCACCGTCGTCGATCCCACCAGCGTTCTCATCACTCATCTGGGCGAAGTAGTTCGCCAACATGGGCACGAACTGCTCAGTCGCGAGGATCTCAAGACGATGATCGATCGCGTTCGCCAGACGGCACCCGCCGTGGTGGACGAGTTGATTCCCACTCAGATGACGATGGGCACGCTGCACCGCGTGTTGACGCTACTTCTGGAAGAGCGGGTTCCCATCTCCAATTTGGTGCGGATTCTGGAGGCTTTGTCCCATTTCGCCTCGACGGTCAAGGATGTCAACGAACTGGTCGAGCGGGTGCGTGCCGAGATCGGCCGGAGCATCTGCGATCCCTTCCGCGACGAACAGGGCCGGGTTCGCGCTATCGTTCTCGATCCTCGGCTAGAGATCGAACTGCGTCGTTCGGTACAGGATCGCACTCTGTTACTAGATCCAATGCGGCTGGAGCAGTTGATCTTGCGTCTGGGCAACGAGCAGCGCAAGGCCAACGCCCAGGGCATAGAGGTCGCGTTGCTGTGCGATACTAGTCTACGGCGAGTCCTCCGTCAGACACTGGCTCGCTCGCTCAACGGGCTGTCGGTACTGGCCTACCAGGAGATTCCGCTGGATCTGTTGATGGAGCCGGTAGCTCTGATCAAGCCAGAGGACTTAGTGCCGCCGCGAACCGAGCCGCCGCCAGTTAGCGTGTGGTAGCGAGCCGCCCCGCGTGAGCGGGCGGACTCGGCCCAGCGATCGCTGACTCCACCCGCTGACGCAAGGTGGCTCGCTCCTCACCGCGCTGATCCGCGTACCTCCCATTCCTCGACGCGAGTAAACCCCACCAGCGGATCGATGGGCGGCAGGATCAGCCGATCCTTGCGATAGGCCATCAGCGGGTCGAGTTGCCACAGCGGGATGAAGGGCATTTCCA
>Ga0308411_10001019_pt1 | contig 18932 bp, 13 predicted proteins | sample HotsprottomLayer_2_FD_203530 | JGI IMG/M metagenome (GOLD analysis project Ga0308411, IMG submission 203530) | Hot spring phototrophic mat microbial communities from Octopus Spring, Yellowstone National Park, Wyoming, United States -... | ecosystem: Environmental > Aquatic > Thermal springs >...
TGAGTTCAGTCACCACTTGCTGAGCGACTCAAACTCGGACTGGGGTCAAGGTTTACCCGAGTTGAAGACCTGGTGGCGCGATCATGGCCAGCCGATGCTGAAAGTCTGGTATTATGGCACCGATCCCGCGATTTTGTTTCATCCGTTTTTGTACTTTCCGGTTCACGCACTGCCGGAACGCTCGCCGCAAGTTCTGCGTCAGGAAGTCGGCACCGGCTATTTGGCCGTCAGCGACACGCTGTTGCGGAATAATCCGGATCGACGGGCGGATAATCTGGCGCTGATTGACTGGTTGAATCAGCAACCACCTGTGGATCATGTCGCCACGTTCACGATTTTCCGCTTTTTAACCGACGCTGCTGGGCCGTAAGTGATCCAACCTGTTATGCCGGCAACTCCTTCTGCATTCTCCGATGCCTTGATTTTGACAGGACCGACAGGGTCGGGGAAATCGAGTCTGGCCATCGAACTCGCGGAATCGTGGCCGCTGGAAATCGTGGCGATGGATTCGATGACGCTGTATCGGCAGATGAACATCGGCACAGCCAAACCGTCGGCGGCGGATCAAGCTCGTGTCCCTCATCATCTCCTGGATCTTCTGGAGCCGTGGGAATCCGGAAATGTCGCCTGGTGGTTGGATCGTGCGGCCGAGGTATGTGAGGAAATCCGGCGGCGGGGGAAGCGGCCGCTGTTTGTCGGGGGAACTCCGTTTTATTTGAAGGCATTGCTTTACGGGTTGTTTGATGCTCCGCCGAGCGACCCGGTGTTGCGGGCACAACTCGAAGCCGAGGCCAGGCAGGTTGGTCCGCAGGAATTTCATGCCCGGCTGGCGGCGATCGATCCACGATCCGCAAGTCGATTGCACCCGAACGACATCCGGCGTCTGGTCCGTGCTCGGGAAGTCTGGGAATTGACGGGTCAGCCGTTAAGTTCCTTGCAGAAAAGCTGGCCGAGTCCAAGTTTTGTCGGAACTGGGGCAGCTTCGTCTACCGGGTTGGCCGCGTCGTGGTCCGAGCTTGAGCAGCGGTGTGTGGTGCTCGACTGGCCACGACCGTTGCTGTATCACCGGATCAATGCCCGTGTGGAAGCAATGCTGGCGGCAGGTTGGCTGGAGGAAGTTCGGCAGTTACGGGAACTTCCACGGCCGCTAAGCCCGGAGGCGTCGCAGGCCCTGGGGTATCGGGAATTATTCGCCTACTTGGAGGGCGGTGGTCATTCCTGGGAAGCAACCGTTCAGACAATTCAACAGCGAACCCGTCAGTTTGCGAAACGGCAACTCACCTGGTTTCGCAGTTTACGGCAAAGCCAGTGGATCGCAGCCGATTCACCCGACCTGCGAGCCCGGCTGGAAAAAACGTTCGCGGAATTTTTCGCGGCGAATCGTTAAGTCGAAATACGACAGGGCTTACCACCACGTCCCGATGGGTCTGAACTGAAAAAAATTGAAAAATTTCGCTGTCTCTGTGACAGGTTATATTCCAAGCTATGATATTCCAGGAAGGAAAATCTTTCGGGGTCTATCGCACCGAGTTGAAGGTAAGCCATGCGTACAGTGACGTTCCTGGTCCTGGAAGGTGTGGACAAAGGTCGTGTCTTCCGCGATTTGCCGGTCCCCGTGACAATTGGGCGTGAAGAAGGCAATGCCCTTCGTTTGAATGATGAGCGGGTCAGTCGCTATCATGCCAAAATTCAGTCGGAAGATAATGATATCATCCTGACAGACCTGGATAGTACGAACGGAACACGAGTTAATGGCGCTCCTGTACAGATTCGTCGATTACGGGCCGGTGATCAGGTGGCCCTTGGCCGGACGATCTTGCTGTTTGGGACGATGGAGGAAATTGAAACCCGGCGGCAATCGACCAGCGGGCTTCCGGCGGTACCTGGCGGTGCACAAACGATTCGCTCGAGTGAACTTGTGCAAGCAGCTGGTCTGAGTAACGCGGCCGATCCGACAGCACAACCGCAGGTGGATCCAGTCGCCCCCCCCGAGTGGAGTGCCCGGGAAGAGCACATGCCGCCGCTCCCCTTGAAGCTGTCGGGATCGCAAGCGGCACGACTTGCCGAAATTTTCGACTATCTTCATCGCGGCTTGACGATTGCGTGCGAAAATATCGAAGCCAATGAAGACGGGACGGAAATCAAGCTGGGCTTTGCCGAATGGCAACTCGTGCAAGCGGTACAGATGATGCTGGCTCGGTACGGCCGGATGGTATCAGAACCGAATCTGACGGAATAATCTCCTCTTTGTTGGAAACTCTTCATTGCTTGCGACGCGCGGCAAGTCTTTGCCAAGCGTCGCTTTACGTCTAGACTTTTATCCTCGGCAGTCGTAAGTGCTCACTTTCACGCATCCCCTCTGGACTGCTTTCACTTCGATCATAATATAATCTTGTCAATAGCTCTTTTTCCGGAGTCTTCGATGGCTGCCGTCACGCCGAAAGCCTTGATTGGGGCCTTGAATCCCACTTGCCGGAAAGCCCTGGAAGCCGCTCTCGGTCTCTGTGTGGCCCGGACTCATTTCACTGCAGAACTTGAACACTGGCTGATCAAATTTCTGGAAATGCCGAGCATTGACTTTGCCCCAGCGGTCTCCGCTTTCGGGGCGGACCCGGCTCAGGTTCGTCGAGAGTTGGAGCGAGCATTGAACACGTTCAAAACTGGCAATGCCCGCACTCCTGAGTTATCACCAGATGTCTTTGACCTGACTCAGCAAGCATGGGTGCTGGCTTCTCTTGGCTACGGTGCCCCCGCAGTGCGATCTTCGCATCTTTTGGCGGCGCTTTTGAATGATCGCGTTCTCGGATTGCGCATTCGCAGTACGGTGCCAGAACTGGCAAAAATATCTCCGGAGCGGATTCAGAACGAACTCGTGCATCTGCTTGGCGCAATTAGCAGCGAGGAGGCGGCACCGGCTGCAGGACCGCTCGGTGCCGCCGCCGCCCCGGGACCTTCGACAGCTTCGACGGCGGGGCAGACTCCAGCCCTCGATCAATACACGACCGATCTGACCAATCGGGCAAAAGCGGGGGAAATCGATCCGGTGATCGGTCGAGATCCTGAGATCCGGAGGATGATCGACATTTTGATTCGGCGGCGGCAGAACAACCCGATTCTGACCGGCGAAGCCGGGGTCGGGAAAACCGCGGTGGTCGAGGGGCTCGCATTACGGATAGCCGAAGGAGATGTGCCACCGCCGCTGAAAAATGTTGTGATTCGCGTGCTCGATCTCGGCCTGCTTCAGGCGGGCGCGGGTGTCAAAGGCGAGTTTGAAAATCGGCTGAAATCGGTCATCGATGAAGTCAAGAAATCGCCGGTTCCCATCGTCCTATTCATCGACGAAGCGCATACGCTGATCGGTGCGGGTGGTGCTGCCGGACAAAACGATGCGGCAAACCTGCTGAAACCAGCGTTGGCGCGGGGGGAACTCCGAACGATCGCCGCCACGACTTTTGCCGAGTACAAGAAGTATTTTGCCGCCGACGCCGCCCTCCGCCGACGATTTCAGGTCGTTCGCGTCGATGAACCGTCGGAGCCGACAGCCATCCGGATGCTCCGAGGTTTGTGCGGAATGCTGGAGAAACATCACAAAGTCCGGATCTTGGATGAAGCCGTTATCGACGCGGTCCGGCTCTCAGCTCGGTATTTGCCCGATCGGCAACTCCCCGATAAAGCGGTGAGTCTGCTCGATACCACCTGCGCACGTGTGGCCCTCAGCCAAAGTGCCACACCCTCACCGCTCGAGGATGTCAGCCGAGAAGTGCAACTGTTACAGACAGAAATCCAGGTGCTAGAGCGTGAAGCGATTGCCGACACGGGGGATCCAGAACGGCTGAAGGATCGCCAAGATCGGCTCGCTGCCGCCATGAAACGTCAACAGGAACTGCAACAGCAACTTGAAGCGGAGCGGAAACTGGTCGCCAGTATCCGGGAAAAGCTCTCAGCGGTTGAAGCCGATGCCAGCGACGGTAAACCGGAACTGGCCGCCGACCGCGAGCAGCTTGAGCAGTTGCGAGCCGAACTGAAGCGGATTCAGGGGGAAACTCCGCTGGTATTTCCGGTGGTTGATGGCGCCTCGGTCGCCGAGACGATAGCCGGGATGACCGGCATTCCGGTCGGTAAGATGGTCCGAGATGAAATCACGGCGGTGCTAAAACTTAAAGACCAGCTTGCTCAGCGGATCATTGGCCAGGATCAAGCCCTGGAGGCAATTGCTCAGCGGATTCGGATCGCGCGGGCCGAGTTGGCGGATCCGCGGCGGCCGCTCGGAGTCTTCCTGCTTGTCGGACCCTCAGGCGTGGGTAAGACTGAAACCGCCATTGCCCTGGCCGACCTGATGTTCGGCGGGGAACGTGGTATGATCATCATCAATATGTCGGAATACAAAGAATCTGCAAAAATATCCCGCCTGACGGGGACCGCTAAAGGGTATGTCGGCTACGGTGAAGGGGGTGTTTTGACAAACGCCGTCAAAAACCGCCCACATTCGCTGGTCTTGCTGGATGAGGTCGAAAAGGCTGATCCTTCCGTGCAAGAAATCTTTTATCAAGTCTTCGATAAAGGCGTCTTGCAGAACGACGACGGTGAAGAAGTCAGCTTCAAAAACACCATCATCCTTTTAACTTCGAATGTCGGCACGGAGACCATTGCCAAAGTTTGCGCCGATCCAGAAACGTGTCCGGACTCCGCTGGTCTGCTTGAGACACTGCGGCCCGATCTGCTCAAAGCCTTCAAACCCGCGCTGCTTGGCCGGATGGTGGTCGTGCCATATTATCCTTTATCTGACACGATCCTGCGGCAAGTCGCGGAGTTGCAACTGAAACGGATTGCGACTCGATTGAAAGAACATCATAAAGCCTTGTTTGAGTATTCCCCCGATGTGCTCGGTGCCATCGCGGCGCGATGCACCGAAGTCGAAAGCGGAGCCCGGAATGTCGACCACATTCTGACGGGGAATGTGCTCCCGCAAATCGCGAGTCTGATTCTCACCCGGCTTTCAGCCGGGCAACCGACCCGCCGCGTCATGCTCGGGGTAAATGAAAAATCGGACTTCACCTACGCGGCGGAATGATGGCGTCAAAAAGCCGGAAATTGATTGCTGGGATCCGCAAGCGGATTGTGTCGCGATATTCAGATGATATCAAGACCGATTCGTCTAGGCGTCGCGGCAGCGGTGCTCTCAAGGTTGCCACGAGCAATGAACAGCTTGGCATCCGACGGTTCCCCCGGGCCCCGGACCTCCTCGGTAAGAATCGTAGCGTACAGCGTGAAGGCACTCGCGGCATAAACATCCACTGAAACGATCTGTCCGATCAAACGCTCGTGGCCGTCGAAGACGGTGATATGATCGGTCATTGTTCGGCCGACCAGTTGTTTGATGGCGCCACTTGTCCGCTGACCTTGTCGGCTCGGACCTTCAACAAGAATTTCGACTCGACGACCAATCCAGGCCTGGTGATCCGCGAGGCTGTTTGCATTTTGAATCGCCAATAATTGCTGATTTCGTTGTTTTTTGACTACCTCGGGGACATCATCCCGAAAACGATCGGCTGCCTTTGTCCCGGGTCGCTCGCTGTATTTGAAGATGAACGAGTTCTTGAATTTTGCATCGCGGACAAGTGCGACGGTTTTTTCGAAGCAGTCATCGGTTTCTCCGCAGAATCCGACAATGAAATCGGAAGAAACCGCCACACCCGGGACCAGCTCCCGGCATCGGGCCAGCATTTCCCGGTAAAATTCCACCGTGTAATTCCGCTTCATCCGTTTGAGGATTTCATTGCAACCGGATTGTGCCGGGACATGCAGATATTTGCAAACTTTCGGCAACTCGCGGACCGCGTCAAGAAGATCATCGGTCATGTCTTTCGGAAAGTTGGTGACAAATTTGATCCGTTGCAGTCCCGGAGTGTCATGCAGGCGCAGGAGTAAGTCGGACAGCCTCGTTTGCCGACCGTCGCCGTGGTCATATCGATAACTGTTGACAGTTTGCCCGAGCAGCGTGATTTCCTTGCAGCCCTGATCCACGAGTTGGCGAACTTCGCGGAGCAGATGGTCCGGGTGCCGGCTTTGCTCTGGCCCCCGCGTGGAAGGAACTACACAGTAGGTGCAAAATTTATCACAACCGATCTGGATGCGTACATACGCTTGGAATGGTGTCGGCCGCATCTGCGGATCGCGGGCGGGATCGTAACTTTCGAAACTCGCCTCGACTTCGTCTCGTCCGCCCTCCGCCCGACCCAGGCTCAGGGCAAACTGGGGTCGGCCGGTCTGTTGCACACGTGTGATTAATTCCGGAATTTTAGCGAGTTGTCCCGTGCCGACCACCAGATCAACAATCGGGGCACGTTCACGAACCGCTTCGCGATCCTTCTGGGCCATGCAGCCGATCACCCCGATCACCGTACTCGGGCATTCCCGCTTACGAAAGGCTACCCGGCCAATCGCAGAGTAAGTTTTTTCCTCGGCATGTTCACGAACCGAGCAGGTATTGAACAGAATCACATCCGCGTCGGCCGGCGTGTCCGTTAACTGATAACCCTGCCGCTTCAGTGTGCCGATGACTACCTCGCTGTCGAGGACGTTCATCTGGCAACCGACGGTTTCCATGTAAACTTTCGGTGCGATTGACGACATGGCTCGGGAGTCCGTTATCATCCGGGGCCAATTCAGAAAGTTTCACGATAGCACTTGTGACTTGAAGCTGACAAGAGCCAACGGAAATGGAAGCATGGCAACAGGCACCGACGCCGTGTTTCAGAACGGGACGCTGAGGATGATTGAGCAGCGAATCGAAGTCATCTGCGTTCTTCAGAGGCCCGACCCGGATTCGAACCGGGGAATGACGGTTTTGCAAACCGTTGCCTTACCGCTTGGCTATCGGGCCATTGCTGGCAAGCTCCATGAACAGCACTTTAACGGTCAAGCGGAAGAGTGTCAACGGCGTAACGGCAGCGTGACGTACCTTATGCATCGGTTGCTTGTAGCCGGGACTTGAGCAACTGAGAAAGTTCCTTGATGCGTTGTTGCGATTCTTGACGAGCCTGAGAAAAGCCATCGGGGGTGGGTTTCCCCGACTTAAGGTAATCGAGGACAATCGCTTCGGCGGCGGCGAGGCCGGCACAGCCCTCGCCGACAAGTTCCACGATCTCCGACGGAATCACAGCCACGCCATTGCGGTCGCCATGCAGGAGATCGCCCGGGTTGATCCAGACACCGCCGACGCGAACCGGCACGTTTAATTCGACAATCTGGCAGTAACCGTGGGAGGCAATGGTACCGGCGGTGAAGCAGGGAAAATTCAACGCCTCGACCTGGTCAAGGTCTCGGCCTGCGCCGCTGGTAATCAGACCGACGGCACCGAAGGCCTGGTAGGTGCTGCACATGACTTCGCCGAAGGTCGCGGCCACGGCAGGGTCATCGAGGTCCTGGAAGACAATCACTTTGGGGCCGGGGGTCTCATTCAGCAGCCGAACCTGGCGTTCTAGGCCGGCGTAAACATCCCCGGAACGCGGCGGTGCTCCGGCTCGGAATGTCGCCGTTACCGCGTAGCCCACCATCGGCGGCAATTTCGGGAAGCAACAGTGAATTCGCGAATCCAGGTAACCGCTGGTTCGCGGGATCAGGTCGAACAATTCGATCACGTTAAGAATCGTAGGCGTGTCATAACGGCGAAGTTCGTTCAGGATGGTCTCGGAATGAATTCGCGGGGGCATCGTCGAACCGTGACTGAGGTCGAGAACATAAGAATTTCCCTCTTCAGCGTATGCACGGACGACGACAATGACCACAATCCCTGTGTGAGATGAGCGGCCCCTGCCGGCAACTGTCGGAATCGACAGGGTCGTCCGCATCTGGCCCGGTCCTGAACAAAGCCGGTTCTGAACGCGGTCAAGCAGCACGGCGGAGACGGCGGACCTCGCTCATGGCGGCGAGCAGGGCTTGATAATGATCTTCGAAGGTCCAGCGTGTCGCGGCTTGGCGGGCGGCGGCGGCCGCCGCCATGCGATAGCGATGATCCAGCATCTGTTCCAGGGCACCACCGAGTTCGCGAGCATCATGTGGATTTTGAATCACTAGCCCTTCCTCAGGGACCCGCAGGAGTTCGCTGGCCCCATTATACTGTGAGGTGATGACCGGCAGACCGCAAGCCAGGGCTTCCAGCACGACGAGCGAGCAGGGGTCGTAGAACGTCGGATGAACGAGGAAATCCGCTGCAAAATAACAATCCCTGGGATCCTTACGATGGCCGAGAAACAGGAAACGCTCAGCCACCCCGAGCCGACGGGCCAGACGCTGGTACTGAGCAAATTTCGGATGGCCGACGATGGCAAAGCGAACTGATCGGCTTGCGGGCAAAGTCGCGGCTGCACGAATCAGCGGGGCCAGCCCCTTCAGTCGATAATTCATGGCGACGAACAAAGCGACCGGTTCGTTCGCGGCTACTCCCCAGCGATCTCGCTCTTTTTGTCGATTGAGAAAGCGATCCTCGGCGGTAAATCGCAGCGGGTCGATGGCGCTGGGGATCACGCGAATTGTCTCCGCTGCCATGCCCAGGAATTGTTCGAAGTGCCGACGCACCATCCGACTGTTCACCACAATCTGGGGGCGATGCTCCCCGAGGTATTGTTTGCGTTCCAGTCGAGCGAAGGAATGATAGGCCGGGTCGAGCCACTTCGCCGTTGCCGCGAGGGTGCGCGAAATCGGACCAGGATACTTCAGCAAGTTATGATACTGGCTAGCAGCATGAAGCCCGCCTTGCGGATAGAGGAGGTCCTGGCCCCAGGTTTTATCAAAGCCGACCGTGACATCGTGGCGGTGACCGGCGAGGGCAGCTTCACAGGCCTGCGCGAACCGCCACGGTCGCAAGAACCGGGGACCGCGGGGCACCTCCAAGCGATGCAGGTGGATCGAAGCCGGCAGGGCAGCGGCATCCCAGCGACAGGCATACAGATGCACGGCATGGCCATCCCGAGCGAGTCGGCGGGAAAGGTCGGCAATGTACGTTTCCGCACCACCCCGGGCGGGTAAAACCGATTCATAACACAACGCGATATCCATGACGCTCACTCCTGAATCCGTTTTTCTCGGCGAATTCGGTTCCGTTCGTAAATTGTCCACTTGCGGTAAATCAACCAGGCAATGACTCGGGGTGGGGCTGCGACCGCACCCCAGTCGCCGCGGCGGTAAACACGCCAGAAACGAAGCCGATCCCGGGCCGTGATCCCGGGCAGATCCGAGGAATACGCCAGTTGTGCCAGATCTTTGGCCAGCCACCATGGCCACAGCCAGCGATGCCGGGCCAGACGATGGAAGTCGATCATCATGACACGACCCTGCCATCTGTCTGGAACTTGCTGCGTGTCAGCCTCGGAGATGTAAAAGTGGCAGAGGTAAAGATCCTTGTGAAACATCCGACGCCGGTGCAATTCCCGGCTGAGACGAGCCAATTCGGCAATCAGCCCCTGCTTCCAGGCGGCAAATCGTTGGGGCGGGAGGGCGGCTGATGCAGCAGGAATCGCTTCATGCAGGCCGACCATCCCCGATAATTCTTCCACGGCGAGAAAGCTTTGCAATCGCCCCCACGGCCCGAGAAATTCCCCGACAGCCGGAGTTCGCGGCACCGGGAGACCCTGGCTGCGTGCCCAGCCGAGATTTTCGTACTCGCGCCGGCCGGGTGACCACGCCCAGTGAGGGAAAAAGAGCGCCATCCAGCCGTGCCACCGGGGTAAACAGTAGTGCCGCTTCAAATAAACAACCTTCTGCGAACCACCGGAGTCGATCAGGGTCCAGCGGGCGATTGTCCGCCCCTGCTTGGCGTGAAACCGATCCCGGATCTCCACGTCCATGATCCGCGATAACCAGTCGGTGCCGGCGAAGTGCTGCCAATCGGCATCGGCTCGCACGAAGGTGCTTCCCCGGCTTAGCCGCTTCCTGAATGATTCTCCGGGGAAGCACAATCGCTTCAGCGGCATCAGCGGCCCCCCGCCAAGAGCTTTGTCCGCCAGGAATTCCACTCGGAATGACCCTGGACATACCCACGGAAGACCCGGCATCGGTCGGTTCGGGATAGACAGTGCTGCAGTTGTTTAAGAAGCCGGTTCAGGTCGGAACGACGGGTCCGAGTCGGAACCCGGCGAAGCAGTCGGATGAAGACTGGCGATTGCAGAGCCAGACTTGCGGGATCGTCCCGGGAGACTACGAACAAGGACAGGCTGGCTTCGCTGCCACGCAAACAGCAGCCAGCGTCATGAAGGAGGCGGAGCATCCGGCCCGCTTCCCGCAACAGGGCTCGGCGTTGATCATAGCACAGCTCGGCGGATTGCAATCGTTCCGACAAAGGAATCGCCCGAGGCACCGGCTGCATCACCAGGAAGGAATCGGCACAGGAGCCGGGATACAGCCGCTGCCCGAAGCCGAGCAATCGCGGCGCGGCGATGCCGGAGCGTTCCAGGTGAAACAGCAGCCGGGCGTAATGGCATCCCGGCGAGCGCCAGGACTTTTCCCGCACCGCGGCCCAGAATCGTCCCAGCGGGGCAAAACTGGAAAAACGCAGCAATAACGCCCGTCGACCGTCGGCAAAAGTGATCCACTCGCTCGGAGGCGCGGTGCTGCTGCCGTCGCTGGAGGGGTAAAACGGGGCTGCGGCGGCCGGTTCCGGCCAGACGCTGGCTATCTCGGGCACGACGCAAACTTCTTCCCCTGCCAGCCAGAGCAGCCGCTGACTCGTCCCGGCTCGCTGCAAACGCTGATCCCGCAAGGAGGATCGCTGGTACCGCCGCTGCGCACTCCGGAGGATTGCCTGAACAAATTCCCGGAATCCCGGGAGGATCATCGTTGACCCTCGCCGGTGATGTTCTCGAACGACTCGGAGATATGCCCAGAGAAATCGCAATCTCTCGCGGGGCGTGGCCAAATTCTCGGCCAGAGAGGCGGTCAAACTGGCCAGTTGACGCACCCGCTCCGCGAACGTTAGCGGTCGGGGAAGCGGTGCCGATTGCCAGTCAATCACGGTCACGGCCAACGAATCCGGATGAATGAAGACATGCTTCGCGGCGAGTTCCGGAGTGCTGAACCCGGCTTCATGAAGCTCGGCGACTGCTTGTCCGAGTTTGTTCGCCAGCCATTGCCGATCCTTTTCAGGATGTCGCGGCTCTGAGAGGTAAACTCTCAGATCGACGGCCCCGGGAAGTTCATCGACAAGTAACCCGGCCCGCCCGTGAGCATCTTCGCCATAAGCCAGCCACTGCGGCCCCGGCAGCCCCGCACCTTCAAGAGTCCGCAACGTCATTGCTTCCCGTTCTGCCCGAGACACCGGTCCGAAGCCCGCCAACTGATTCCAGATTCGAGTCCGCCAGCGAACCAGGTGTTCTCGCTTCAAATACGCTACACGCCGTGAGTGGCCGCTTCCCAGCCAAACTTTTGCCACATGCCGGTCAGGGTGACCACAGACAATTTCTCCTGGCAGTTGCAGCAAGTCCTCGATTGTTTTCACACCGCATTTCTTCAGCCAGGCGCGATATCGGGGGTGCACGACGAGAAAGCCAGCAGCAGCGGGAGCTTCGGACCAGGGTAGATTCGGCGACAGGGTGGCCCCCCGTCGCCCGGGGAAGAGTTGCGGAAAATTAACACGCATGACGATGCTCCAGGGCGTGAGTTTGCTCTGAAGGAAAGCGATGCTCCGGGGAATGCGCCAGCAGCGTTGTCACGGCTTCTTCCACTCGGGCGGGGGCCAGTTCCTTCATGCAACGATGATGCCCCAGCGGGCAGACTCGCTGCTGGCACGGGCCGCAAGGCAACACTTGCTGAAGATGAATCGCCAGGGGAAAATAGGTTTCCGTCCAGGCAATGTGTGTCGGACCGAACAACGTCACCACCGGAATGTTGAAAGCGGCTGCGAAATGCCGAGGCCCGCTGTCGGTACTCACCAGCAATCGCAATCGGCGGATTACCGCTTTTGTCAAACCGAGAGAAAGTGGTTCATCGGCCAGGGTATGCAGGGAAACGCAGTTCGCCTGGCGAGCAATTTCCCGGGCAATTGCTCGTTCACTGGGGCCGCACAGCACCAAGACACCCTGAGCCGGGTCACGGGTCAATCGCCGAGCCAGGTCGGCAAAATGTTCACTCGGCCAGTGTTTTGCCGCGCCAAATGCACCCCCGGGATTTAATCCGATGACCCGAGCAAAACGGGATAGCCGGAATTTCTCCCAGATCCGTGCCGCGGCTTGCTCATCCCGCGGGGTGGTGAACAATTCCAGGCGATGCCCCGGGTCGGGTACGCCCAGGCTTTGCACGATGCGATTGTAATCATCGACAATCGGCGTGGGTCGTAGCCGGCCACTCTCATCCCGCTTCGGGTAAAGCCGCTTCGACAACAAGAGATCGCGAAAATATCGGGCAAAACCGACGACATGGTGACATCCAGCAAATCTGGCCAGCAGCGCACTGCGGAATGAGTTCGGAAACAGCACGGCGGTATCGAGCTGGTGCTGTCGTAAACGATTGACAACGGGCCAGAATCGCTGCGACTGCGGACCACGGGGATCGAATAACACTTCGGCATCGAACCAGGGGGCTCCAGCGAGGGTGTCGGCAACATACGGCTTGCATACGGCCACGAGTTTGCGGCTCGGAAAATGATTCCGCAATGCCCGCACTGCGGGCGTGGCCATCACCACATCGCCGATCCAGTTTGGCAACAGCACCGCTATCCCGGGCATTCTCGCCTCGCAGTGGGCCCCCGCCCCAGGGTTATCCTGCCGATTTTGCCAGCACCGAGGACAGCCGTTGCTGAAATTCGGCCTCCCCTTCCAGAAATTGCAATCCGACACGCACTGCCCCGAACCGCCGACCGCCCAGGTCCGCTAGCCGCAGTTTGACAAAATCTTTCTGGCTCGTGGCAATGATCGTCTCCGGAGAAAAATGCTCTGCCCAGCCGTGCAACTCCCGGACATCATCTCGAGTGTAGGCGTAATGATCGGGAAAGCTTCGGAACGCGATCAGATTCACCCCAAGATCTTTCAGTGTCCTGGCAAACGCCGCAGGATGTCCGATCCCGCAAAATGCCGCCACCGAGCGGCCCTTCAACCACGACAAGTCGTTTTGCCAGCTCTGTTCCTCTGTTTCTTCTCCTTCTTCGATCCAGCCGATCGCTGCGTGTCGTGTCGTAGCTTGCAACAGCTGCGGGAATCTGTTGCTTAACCAGTGTCGTTGCCGAAGCAGTTTCTCAGGAGCCACCTGATCACATCGTGTCCACAAAACCACCTGGGCGCGGCGAAGTCCCCCGATGCCTTCTCGTAATAATCCACGTGGGAACAAATATTCTTCGGTGATTGGCTGTGTGGCATCAAGGAGGACGATGTCCAGGTCTCGGGCTAGACGCCGATGTTGAAAGCCATCGTCGAGAATGAGTAATTCTGCTTCCAGTTCCTCCACGGCCAGCTTTGCCAAAACCGCACGATCCCGCCCCTGGAGGTGCGGCACATCCGGAAGGTTTTCTTCCAGAACCAGCGCCTCGTCATTCGGGCCATGCTCCACACCGACGCCTCGACTCAAAATGACCACGATTGTTGCCGAGGCTCGAAAGTAGCGGGCGATATACTCGACACACGGTGTTTTGCCTGTGCCGCCCAGCGTCAGATTGCCGACACTGATCACCGGCACCTCGGCGTGCACGATGGAAAATCGCCCCAAATCGTAAAGAGAATTTCGCACAAGCACCGTCATCGCATACGGACAGCGGCTCCACCACAGTCCGGCCCGCAACAGCGACGGGACCAGCCCTCGGCTGCGGCCCCGAATCAAGGCTTCAAACCAGTCAGCGGTATAATCCACGCGGCGACCTGCCGTAGAAAATATTCCGGTCCACAGACGGGTTGTAACCCGGTGATAAACTGTGAGTCAACCGCAACATCCTCTTGCGACTCCAACTCGACGCCCTCGGGACGATGACTTCTGCCTCTCCGATTCCGGACGCCTTTCTTCCGCAACATGGCCGGAAGTCGATCGATCAGGTAACGTAACTCCCTAGCTACACAATGGAGAAAAGCGGCTGTATTCCCAGCAAAAGTCTTTTTGAACTGCAGTCCAACTGGAGGGGAACGATGTTCCGACTTGATAATCGGGTGGCGGTGGTTACGGGTGGTGGACAAGGAATCGGCGAGGCGATTTGCCGGCGGCTCGCCGCGGCGGGCGCCAAAGTCGGTGTCTTTGATATTTCCGCGGAAAACGCTCGGCGGGTAGCCGCTGACATTCAGGGAGTGCCGCTCATCGGCGACCTGACGAAGGAAGCGGAGCTCGACCGCGTTTTCTCAGAAATCACCCAGCAGGCAGGACCCGTGGACATTCTCGTCAATAATGCCGGGGTCGCCAGCCGCAAAGGCCGGGATGTGCCGATCTGGGAATCGGTTCGCGAAGACTGGGAATACGTCTTTAATATCAATGTGATCGGACTCGTCCTGTGTTGCAAAGCCGTTCTGCCCGGCATGATCGAACGTGGCTATGGCCGCATCGTCAATATTGCGAGTATCGCCGGTAAAGAAGGGAACCCGAAAATGGCACCATATTCCGCCAGCAAAGCCGCGGTCATTTGCCTGACGAAATCCCTTAGCAAAGAGTTGATCGGAAAAGGTGATATCTGTGTGAATAGTGTTTCTCCCGCGGTCATTCAAACACCGATCCTCGATCAGCTTGATCAGGCACAGATTAATATGATGCTGTCGAAAATTCCGCTTGGCCGCCCCGGTAAACCGGAAGAGGTCGCCGCCCTGGTCCATTTCCTAGCCAGTTCGGAATGCAGTTTCAGCACCGGGCAATGCTTTGACATCAGCGGCGGCCGCGCTACATATTAAATTTCACTGAAACCAGTGGCTCGATCGACCACTTCTTGCGCTGTTTTTATGCCGATCCGACATTCGGGCAGACTCTCCTTCCCCAGCAACCTACGATACCATTATCACCGCACCTGCTTCCTTGGGAGCTCTGCCCTCATGGCCATGATGACTATTTCGGATCCCTACAATCGTGAGTGGATTGAATCTGCATATAAGCAATGGCAAGCTGACCCGCGCTCGGTCGATGTCACCTGGCAGTCGTTTTTCGCCGGGATCGAGTTTGCCGGGAACGGCATTGCCCCGAAGCCCTGGGACAAGGCTCAGGTCGCGTCAGGGCCCGCCGATTTGCGATTGCATACCGGAGTGTTTCGACTCGTCAACTGGTACCGCCAGGCCGGTCACCGGCAAGCTCACCTGGATCCTTTGCAAGATCAGCCTCCGGAGCCAGATCCGCTGTTCAAACTCAGCAATTTCGGCTTATCCGACGACGATCTCACCCGCGTCGTGGACACCTCGTTATTCCGGGGCAATGTCGGTGGTTCCGGCACATTACACGAACTGATCACCGCACTTCAGGAAACGTATTGCCGGACCATCGGCTACGAATTTATGCACATTGATGATCTCGAGATGCAACAATGGCTTCTAGATCGAATCGAAGCGACCCGAAGTCAACCGTCGCTTACTCTCCGGGATCGCTATCGGACTTTGATGACCTTGCACTGGGCCGCCCTGTTTGAAAACTACCTGCATACAAAATTTGTCGGGCAAAAGCGTTTCTCCCTGGAAGGCGGGGAAACCTTGTTGCCGATGCTCGACGCCATCGTGGAAAAAGCACCCTCGCTGGGGATTCAAGAGATCGTGATCGGCATGGCCCACCGAGGCCGGCTCAACGTGCTCGCAAATATTTTACGCAAACCGTTTGAACAAATCTTTCATGAGTTTGAAGACCTGTATCTTCCGGAATCGACAAAAGACGGCGACGGTGATGTCAAATATCACATGGGGTTCTCGGCGGATGTGCCCACCTCGGACGGCGGGACCGTGCATCTGTCCCTGACCCCGAACCCGAGCCATCTCGAAGCGGTTAATCCGGTCGTGGAAGGCCGGGTCCGGGCCAAGCAGCGGTTATTTCACGATTACGAGCGAAGCCGCGGTGTGCCACTGCTGATTCACGGTGATGCTGCTTTCGCCGGACAAGGCATTGTCGCTGAGACCTTAAACCTGGCCAATCTCCAGGGCTATCGCACCGGCGGCACCGTGCACATCGTCATCAACAATCAAATCGGATTTACGACCAGCCCCCGCGATGCCCGAAGCACACAATACTGCACCGACATCGCCAAGTTTATTCAAGCACCCATTTTCCACGTGAATGGCGACGACCCCGAAGCCGCGGTGGCCATGGCACGGCTAGCGCTGGAATTTCGCCAAACATTCAAAAAAGATGTCGTGATCGACCTGGTTTGTTACCGGAAATACGGCCACAACGAAGGCGATGAGCCGGGTTACACGCAACCGGTGGAGTACCGAAAAATCAAAGCCAAGAAGCCGGTGCAAACCGTCTACACCGACCGACTGGTCAGCGAAGGGGCGGTCAAACCTGAGGAAGCAGAGGCGATCGATGCCGAGTTCCGCAATCAACTGGATACAGCCCTCAAGGAAGTCAAAAGTAGCCCGCCACAACCGAAAAAAATGCCGGCTTTTGCCGGCCGCTGGCGCGGGTTGACCCACATCTACTCCCACACTCCCGTCGATACCACGGTTCCACTCGCGACCCTGGATCGGATCGCCCAGGCACTTGTAAGCGTGCCCGAAGGTTTTCAATTTCATCCATCGTTAAAACGGATCATTGAAAAACGCCGGGATGATGTCCTGGCTCGTAAGCCGGTCGACTGGGGCACTGGCGAAGCTCTGGCTTACGGCTCACTGGTCCTGGAAGGGTATACCGTCCGTCTCAGCGGCCAGGACAGTCGCCGCGGCACCTTCAGCCACCGCCACGCCTACTACTTCGATTACGAAACCGGCAAGTCGTATTGCCCGCTGTGCCATCTCGATCCGAATCAAGGCCCCTTCGATGTCTTCGACAGTTGCTTAAGCGAGGCCGCCGTGCTCGGCTTTGAATACGGATACTCCCTCGACGACCCGAACGCTCTGGTCTTGTGGGAAGCGCAATTTGGCGATTTCGCCAACGGTGCCCAAGTCATTATCGATCAATTCATTACCTCCGGGGAATCAAAATGGAACCGCTCCAGTGGCATCGTGCTCCTGCTGCCTCATGGTTACGAAGGCCAGGGACCGGAACATTCCTCGGCCCGCCTCGAGCGATTCTTGCAAGCCTGTGCCGAGGATAATATCCAGGTGATGAATTTGACAAAACCGGCCCAGTTCTTCCATGCTCTAAGGCGTCAACTCAAACGATCCTTCCGCAAACCCTTGATCATCATGACGCCAAAATCCCTGCTGCGGCACCCGCACGCGGTTTCCCCTCTCGAAGAGTTCTCTACCGGTCAGTTCCATGAAGTCTTCGATGATTCCTCGGTCGAGCCAAGCCAAGTTCAGCGGGTGATCGTCTGCAGCGGCAAACTTTATTACGACCTGCTGGCCTGGAAAAACGAGGCGAATCGCACCGATATCGCCCTCATTCGGCTCGAACAGTTCTATCCCTGGCCCGAACAACCTCTGGCAACGCTGTTGCAAAAATACCCGTCGGCGCGGTGGATCTGGGCACAAGAAGAATCTCAGAACATGGGGGGATGGACCTTTGTGGAACCGCGTTTCCGCGCCATGGGGTGCAATATCGGCTACATCGGCCGCGATGCCAGTTCCAGCCCGGCATCTGGCTCTCACTTTGTCCACAAACATGAACAGGCCGAGTTGATCCGAGCCGCATTTGAAGACATCCCACCGGTCACCGTCACGGCGAGTATACTTGGGACGACTTAACAGAAATCGACGGAAAGCCAGCAAATAACCCGGCCTCTGCCACGCCATGCATTCCCCGGTTTCCTACAATATTACGGGGTATGTCAGCCAATTGAATTGAGATGAGCAAAGTTGTCGACCTGTTCCCGTTTTAACGACCGCTGAAGATACCGAAACGCGAGGAGCACCATGCCCCCAATCCAGGTGAAAGTGCCGTCGCCCGGAGAATCTGTGACGGAAGGGCGGATTGCTCAGTGGTTAAAAGCAGATGGCTCGACCGTCCAAGTGGATGAACCGCTTTTTGAACTCGAATCCGATAAGGCTTCGCTGACTGTCGCCGCCGAGGCGGCAGGGATCTTGCGGATCCTGATTCCCGAAGGTGAAGTGGTGGCGGTCGGCAGCGTGGTTGCCGAGATTGACCCGGCCGCTGTTGCCGCAGCTCCGGCGGCCGCGAAACCGTCCGGGCCTGCCGCGAACGTGGCGGAAACCGCTTCCCCTCAGGCACCACGACCGCCCGCTTCCACACCAGCGCTCACAGCGCCGGCTCCGTTCCCTTCCGCAGCGGCGGCCGTGGCATCTCCCGCAGCTCAGCGGATCCTGGCCGAGCGGGGCTTATCCGCCAGCGATGTGCCAGGGACCGGTCCTCGGGGAATCATTACAAAGGCCGATGCCCTGGCGTTTCAACCACCGGCGGCCGCGACCGTCAACGGGGTTCCCGCCGCGACCCCCGGCACCGCCGAGCAACGGTCCCGGGAGACCCGCCAGCCGATGACCATGATCCGGCGACGGACGGCGGAACGTCTCCTCGAAAGTCAAAGGACGACCGCCACGCTGACCACGTTCAATGAAGCCGACATGTCCGCCATCATCGACTTGCGGACTCGATACAACGAAAAATTCGAGAAAAAACATGGTACAAAACTGGGCTTCATGTCGGTGTTTGTGAAAGCCGCCATTGAGGCGCTTAAAGCATTTCCGCTGGTGAATTCTCGCATCGACGGCAACGACATTGTCATCCAGCATTTTTACGATATCGGTGTGGCGGTCAGTAGCGAAAAAGGCTTGTTTGTTCCCGTGATCCGCGACGCCGATCGGCTGAGCTTTGCCGAGATTGAAAAAACGCTCGCAGACCTGGCGAAGCGAGCGCGGGATGGCAAAATCACCGTTCCGGAAATGCTA
>Ga0308411_10001022_pt1 | contig 18916 bp, 15 predicted proteins | sample HotsprottomLayer_2_FD_203530 | JGI IMG/M metagenome (GOLD analysis project Ga0308411, IMG submission 203530) | Hot spring phototrophic mat microbial communities from Octopus Spring, Yellowstone National Park, Wyoming, United States -... | ecosystem: Environmental > Aquatic > Thermal springs >...
ACACCGGTGGTCGCGCTCGAAAGCCAGCGTGCTGAAGTGCCTGCAAGGAAGGAAAGATGATGACCCGACGACTCGCTGCGTCTGTGCTGTTCCTCTTGGCGGTCGTTCTGGGGACGCTTGCGCTCGACGCCTTGCTGCCGATCGTTCGTCTGCCAACGATCCCCCTTCCCGATTCGCTACAGGACTACGCCACGGTCTTCCTCGGCATCTTCATCGAAGCAGCGCCCTTTCTGTTGCTGGGCAGCCTGGTAGCCGGGCTGATCGCCGAATTCGTCACGGCCGATGACATTGCCCGCTTCTTTCCAAGGAACAAAATCGCTGCCTCGCTCGCTGGCGCGTTGCTGGGCATGGTCTTCCCTGTATGCGAATGCGGTGTTGTGCCGGTGGTTCGACGGTTGTATCAAAAGGGCTTTCCAATCTCGGCCGGCATCGCGTTCCTGCTCGGCGCGCCTGTGCTGAACCCGATCGTCATTGCCAGCACCTACGCGGCCTTCGGACTGGGGCCGATCTTCTGGGGTCGCATCGCCTTCACCTTGCTGATCGCTGCTGGCGTCGGCCTGGTGTTCAGCGTGCAGTCCAACCTCGCCCGCGTGATCGCCCCTCGCACGCTCGTGCCGGTGATGGGCGGCATGGGCGAAGGCCATTGGCCAGGGGCGTCAGGCAAGCCATCGGCTCATCCCTTTCCAGGGTCTCGCCCTCGGTCATCGGCTGCCGTCTCCGTCCGCCTGCAAAACGCCTTCAGCATTGCGACCGACGAGTTCTTCGACATGGGGCGCTTCCTCGTGGCTGGCGCGCTAATCGCAACCACGCTGCAGACGTTCGTGCCACAACAGACCCTGATCGGCATTGGCCGCGGGCCGGTGAGCTCGGTGATTGCGCTGCAACTGCTGGCATTTGTACTCTCGGTATGCAGCACGGTAGACGCCTTTCTGGCCTTGTCGTTCGTGAATACCTTTACCGTAGGCGCCATCATCGCCTTTCTAGTATTCGGGCCAATGGTGGACATCAAGAGCACTCTGCTGTACCTGAACGTCTTTCGGCTGCGCGTAGTGTTCTACATCGTTGCGCTATGCTTCCTTGCATCGCTGCTCATCGGCGTGTTCATCAACCTGAACGTAGCCTGGTGAGGGGGGCGCGGTTCGCATTCATGCGCCTTGGCGGCGCCAGCACATGCCATCTCGGCCGCTATGTCTTTCTGTTTTGATCTTGTGCAAACCGACGGGCGCGCCCGCGCCGGCGCTCTTCGCACTTCCCACGGCACCATTCAGACCCCGGCCTTCATGCCTGTCGGGACGCAAGCTACCGTAAAGGCAATCCCGCCGCGCGACCTTGAGGAGTTGGGCGCGCAGATCATTCTCGCCAACACCTACCATCTCTATCTGCGCCCCGGCGACGAGTTGGTCGCTCGGCGCGGCGGCCTGCACCGCTTCATGGCCTGGCCCCATCCCATCCTCACCGACAGCGGCGGCTTTCAGGTGTTCTCGCTGAGCGAGATGCGCCGGATTGACGACGATGGTGTAACTTTCAAGAGCCACCTGGATGGCTCGATGCACCGCTTTACGCCGGAGAAAGCCATTCGCATCCAGGAGAACCTGGGCGCAGACATCGTCATGTGCTTCGACGAATGTCCCCCACCCACCGACCGCGAATACAACATCATCGCGCTGAGGCGCACACATGCATGGGCTGCGCGCTGCCGCAGAGCCCACGCGCGCTCCGATCAGGCGCTGTTCGGCATCACCCAGGGCGGGGTCTTCCGCGACCTGCGCGAGCAGTCAGCGCGCTTCCTCACCTCGCTCGACTTCCCCGGCTACGCCATCGGCGGCCTGGCTGTCGGCGAGGACAAAGCGGATATGTTTCAGGTGATTGCGTGGATGGACGAGGTGCTGCCCACTGCCAAACCGCGCTACCTGATGGGCGTGGGCGAGCCGACCGACCTGGTCCGCGCCGTGCAGCGCGGCGTGGACATGGCCGACTGCGTGCTGCCCACCCGACTGGCCCGCCATGGCGCTGCCTTCACGCGCGATGGGCGCATCAACATGCGCAACCGCGCCTACGCCGAGGACGAACGGCCGATTGATCCGGAATGCGATTGCTACGCCTGCCGTCATTTCTCACGAGCCTACATCCGGCATCTGCTCCAGGTAGGCGAAATCCTCGGCATGTATCTGATGAGCATTCACAACACCGCCTTTCTGCTCAATCTCATGCGAGAAGTGCGCGCTGCCATTATCCAGGGCCAATTCGAGGCCTTTGCTCAGGCCTGGCTGTCGCGCTACGAACGCACGAGTTCGCTCCAGCCGGGAAAAACTCCAACACATCTCTAACGCTTCGTCTAACCTTCTCTAACACCTCCTGCCTACTATCCGAGCTGAATTCGGCGCACAGGCGCCAATGAGAATTTCGATTCACAACACAGGAGGCAAACTATGGCAACCTATCTGACTCGCAGGACCTGGAATCCGGCTGGTGAGATGCTCGCGCTGAGCGAGGCGATGGATCAGTTGATGCGCAATGCGTTCGTGAGCCCGGCGCGCTGGCTCGAAGGCGGCTTCAACTTCGATGCGCCGGCGGTTGACATCATGGAGACGCCTGAGGGCTTTACGATCAAGGCAGCACTGCCCGGCTGGAAGCCGGAGGATGTGGACATCACGGTGGAGAACGGCCTGCTCACTCTGAAGGGCGAGTGGAAGCAAGAAGAGGAGAACAAGGACGAGAAGAACAAGTGGCTGCGCAGGGAGATTCGCTACAACTCGTTCGAGCGCACCATCTCGCTGCCCACCGAGGTGGAGGCCGATAAGGCCAGGGCGGAATTCGAGAATGGCGTCCTCACCCTGACGATTCCCAAGGCCGAGGTCGTCAAGCCGAAGCAGATCAAGATTGCTGTGAAGTAACCTCGACAGCGCATCGCCGCAACGTAATCAGCGGCAGATGGGGCGTTAGGGAAGCGCCGCACTGTCCCGAAGGCCGGCTCATTGAGCCGGCTTTCGTCTTTTCTCGCAATCGCTCCTGCAACAGGATCGCAGGAGCGATGCAGACTGCCCTGGCTTCACCCTTTGAGCACCCGCGCGTCTCCAACGCGCCGGGTCACCCCGATCAAATCGAGGTGTTCCATCAGTGCCAGTGCGTACTTGCGCGTTGTTCCGAATAAGTCGCGCGCCTGCGCCGCGGTCATTGACCCTTCGCGCTCAATAAACGCTCGCACACATTGCACGGCCTGCGCATAGGTATCCGGCAACAAGATCACCTCGTCGTTGAGCTGGATGAGCATGCGCCGCCTGAGCATCACTGTGTATACCTGATCGCCGACAGCCGCGCGCGCCTCCTTTACCGATGGTGTGGCCCACGGCTGCGCGCGACATCGAGCCAGCAGAGCCTCCATGGCAGCCTGTTGCTCCGGGGCGAAACGAACATCATGCCGGGCAAGCCTCACCATTCCGCCGGCATCCACGAAGGCGCCAGGATCAGACGCATCGTTGTAGTGCTCCAACAGGGCATCGAACACACCAGGGGATAACTTGAGCTGGCTGCGCAGCGTATCGCGCGGCATACCTTCGGCCAACGGCTGCGCTTTGTGAAAATCGCGGAGCACGGCCACTGCGCGGTCGCGCGCCGCCTGCCAGGCCGCGCAGTGTCCCAGCACGCTAACGCTGCCTCTGGCATCGCGTGCCGCAAGGATCACTCCTCGTTCGGATAGATCGGCCAGCGCAGCCTGCAGTTCGTCAGCTTCGAGATGAGCATGGGCGGCTGCCTGTGCTGGTGTTGCAAAGGCCAGCTCCTGCAGCGCCTGCAGCAGCCGATCGGAGGGCGAGCCGCGCCGCAGGGTTGCCAGGCGGTTCAACACCCGATCGTCCGCCCGCCCACCCCTACGCCGGTAGCGCATGGGGGGATGCGCATCTACGATCACCCCGCCTCCGATGGTGAGTGACGGCGACGGCAGCCGTACGATGAAACGATCGCCGTTGGCCAGCGCCATCGGCGTGGCCAATTGCAGTTGCACCCAGCCCGATGCGCCAGGCGCCAGCGCCTCTCCTTCCAACGGCCAGACGTGGGCGATGCTGTGGGCAGCGCCGCTGAACACTTTCACCTCGGCATTTTGCCGCAAGGCAGAAACACGCCGCGACCCGGGAGCGTCGCGCGCATCACTGCTCAGCACCTCCAGCCAGGCATCTACCAGCGTGGTTAGCGCCAGGCTGCCGGGTTTGGCGACCACGCTGCCGCGCGTGATCCGTTCTACATCCACATCCACGCCGGACAGGTTGACGGCCAGCCGACTACCCACTTGCGCGCGCACGATCTTTTGCTTGTGCGTCTGCAGGCCACGAATGCGCGCCGGGAAGGTCTCGCCACGCTGGGTGAGCACCTCGACCTCGTCGCCAACGGCAAAAGCGCCATCGCTCAGCGTGCCGGTGACGATGACGCCGAAGCCGGGCAGCGTGAAGGCGCGATCTACCGGCAGGCGAGGCCGGCCCACATCCCGGCGCGCCAGCGCATTGGCCAGCGCCCGCTCCAACGCCAGCGCTAGCGCATCCAGCCCCTGGCCGGCTTTTGCGCTCACCGGGACGATCGGCGCGCCAGCCAGCGGCGTTGCTGCCAGTATGCGGCGGATGTCATCGCTCACCAGGTCAATCCATGCCTGGTCGGGGGCAAGATCGGCCTTGGTGAGGGCAACCACGCCGCACGAGACGCGCAGCAAAGTGAGAATAGCCAGATGCTCGATCGTTTGAGGCATTGGTCCTTCGTCGGCAGCAATGACCAGCAACGCCGCATCCACCCCGCCGACGCCGGCGAGCATGTTCTCGATGAAATCCACATGGCCGGGGACGTCAATGATGCCCACCGGCTCGCCGCCCGGCAGCGTCATCCACGCAAAGCCCAGATCAATCGTCATCTCGCGCTGCTGCTCTTCGCGCAGGCGATCGGGAGCGATGCCGGTCAGCGCGCGCACCAGGGTGGACTTCCCGTGATCTACGTGGCCAGCAGTGGCAATGACGCGCATTTACTCGACGAGGTCGGCGGCCAGATCAACTTCGCCGGGCAGCCCATCGGCAGTGGCCTGCGATTCGGCCTGCGCCTGGCGCTTCTTGCGCTGACGGCGCGAAGGCTTGATCTCGCTCGGCACATTGATTCTGGCTTGATCGAGCAACTGGTTGGCTTCCGCCAGCCATTCGCGGCCGGCGTTGGCGTAGGCCTTGGAGAAGGCTTCGATGATCTGATAAAGCGGCGTAATCTGGGGCTGCAGCCTGACCACCTCCTCCTCCAGCTCGGCGATGCGCAGCTCGAACTCGCTCAATCGCCGGTCGCGCTCGAACCACCTTTCTTCCTGAGCCACCGTGAACGCCCGCCACTCCTTCTCGATCTGCTCGCGGAAGGCATCAACCGCGCGCTTCATCCGCTCTTCGGCATCGCGCTGAAGCTCGAACAGCTCGTTGATGCGCACTTCGAGCCGGTCGCGGAAATCGGGCAGCGCCGAGAGCTCGCGTTTCACTTCTTCGCGCAACTGGATATAGCCGATCACTTGTTGCGCAACTTCGTCGGCGCGCACCTTGAGCCGCTCGATGAGCTCGGCATATTCGGCGAACTGCCGTTCGCGACGGATATCGGCCACCCGCTGCGTCTCGATCAGTTGACTCTGCGCCTCCAGCATCTTGGCCGCTTCTTCGATTTCAGTTTGCTTGCGTCGGATTGCCTCGTCCAGCAACAGCAGTTTTGGGGGGAACTGCTCGATTTTCTTCTTGAGATCGAGGAGCTCCTGTTCCAGGACGCCCAGCCGCCTGGCGTCCTGGCGGCGCTGCTCCTCTAGGAAGGAGATCTGGGCAACCGGCTGACTGGAGCGGCGATCCATTTCCACCACCTGCACTTGCAGGCGGCCGATCATCTCGGCCAGCCGACCTTCTTCTGCCTTGCGCGCCTCAATCTGTTCGGCATAGCCGGCGTAGGGCTTGACTTCTTTCTTCAGCTCGTTGAGCTGGCGCACGATGGATTCGATCTCGATCTGGCGGGTGCGCACCAGCTCGCGCTCGGCTTTGGCGCGCTGATCCTCGATGCGCTCGACAAGCTGGCTGAATTCCTGGCGCAATTGTTCTGTGGCCGATGTCCAGCCCATGGCACGCATCGCTTGTAATTTCAGCTCATTCAGCGTAGCTTCGAGCAATTGGGCGTAACGGGCGCGAGCCTCTGCCTCGCGAGACAGGCCGTCCACCCGCTCCTGAAGCTGCGCGATCAAGGCGCGATCCTTGCGGCGCTCTTCGTCAATATACTGAACGAGCTTGGTGAGTTGGGTCAGGTCCATCGCTTGATATGGGCGTTCGGACGCGACGGCGCCCCAACGCTACTGATGTTGCCACATGCGTCCACCATCTAGCATGATGCAATCGCCGTTAATGAACTGCGGGCCGGTGAGCAGAAACAAGACGATTTCGCCAACTTGCTCGGCAGTGCCGAGCGCGCGCAGCGGGTTGGTTTTACGCAGCGCCTGCCAGGCCTCCTCAGTGTAGTCCGGCGGCTTCAGGATCGGTCCAGGGCAGATGGCGTTCACGCGCACCTTGGGGCCAAAGTTCAGCGCCTGGGCGCGGGTAAGCGCCAGCAACGCCGCCTTCGATAGGCCATGGGCAACATACTGACGCCACGGGAAGAAGGCGCCTTCGTCCACAATGTTGATGATATTCCCCCGCACGCCTTCGCTGGCATCGTCCATCATCGCCCTGGCAATCACCTGGCTGAGCACGAACGGTCCCTTGACGTTCACATCGAAGGCTTTGTCGAAGTCGGCCTCGGTGGTAGAGAAGTAGTCGCTGGAGACAAAGCTGGACGCACTGTTGATCAGAATATCCACCCGGCCAAAATGCGCCAGCGCGCGCCGGCCCAGCTCGGCGGCCTGGTTCCAATCGGCCATGTCGGCCTGATGCAACAAAGTGCGACGACCCAGGGACTCAATCTCCTGCGCCGTCTGGCGCGCCGCTTCCGCGCTCCCGCCGTAGTGCACTACGATGTCGGCGCCTTCTTGAGCGAGCATCCACGCGACGACTTTGCCGACTCTATGCGCAGCGCCGGTCACTAAAGCAACTTTACCTTGTAGTCTCATCATGCCTCTCGAATCTTAGGATCAACGCGCCGTCGGCACATCTTACAAACCGCACGGCACGTGCGAAGCGCCACCTGTCGCGCGCATCCGTCATGCTGTGGCCTCTTCCGCCTTGCGCAAGTCCGACCAGCGCAAGCCCTCGCGCAGCATGAACCACCCGCCGAGCAAGGTCACCGGCAACCACAGCATGACGTGCAGAGTGAGCACATAGGCCGCTGCCAGCGATTCGTTCACGCCGAGCGCCCGCATGGCCAACATGCCGCCTGCGTCGAACGTGCCAACTGCGCCGGGCGCACCGGGGATAATGGTGAACAGGTTCGACAGCCCGTTGACCAGCATCAGGCCGCCGAATGGCAGCACCAGATCGAATGCCCTTGCCACACACCAGTACTTCAAAGTCTCCAACAGCCACAGGGCGACCGTGCTGCCTGCGACTGCCGCGAGACGGCGCGGGCTACGCAGGCTTTGCGCGCCCTGTACAAAGCGATGGACGACGCTTAGCAGCGCTCCCTGAAAGCGCCTTGGCACAATGCGGGCAATGATCGCCCCGGCCATGCGATTCGCCCGCGCCGGCGCGAGCGCCAGCCAGAAGAAAACTGCGCTTGCCCCCGCAAAGATCGCGAAGGCGACAAAAATCACCTGCTGCGCGCGGGGGTCGGACTGCAATACCGGCGTCGCCTGCAGACCGATCAACACAAAGGCGATCATCGTCATACCGTCCATGATGCGCTCGATCAGCACGGTAGCCAGGCTGGATGCCAGGGGTATGCCTTCGTCGCGTCGCAACACGTAGGCCCGCAACAACTCGCCGATGCGCGCTGGGTAGATGTTATTGCCCATGTAGCCGATGACCACGATCGGGAACAACCGGCCAGCCGAGACCGACTTGAGCGGCTGCAGCAGCGACGACCAGCGCCACGACCGTATGCCCACCGATAAAAAGTAGAAGCTCACGCTGAGAGCCAGCCAGGCTGGGTTCGCCTGGCGCAGGTCGCGTGCAAACTCCTCGAAGTCAATCCCGCGCAGCGCAATGAAGAGGAAGACCAGGCTGACGGCGACGCCAATCCACACCAGCGAGCGTCGCATATCAGGGGGTGGTGGCCAGGCCAAGCGCCCCTTTGGTGCGCGCAGCGCGCGGCCAGCCGGATGAATAAAAGGCCAGGTATTCCGGCACACGCGATGTCCAGTAGCTGTCTTCGTGGCCGCCCGCGCCAATGTCGGCATAGTATGTCACACCCGCATCATCCAGGTCTCCCATCAACTTCTGCATGTCCACCCGCGCCCAATCCTGATCTCCGGCATCCAGCCAGATGCGTAGCATGCGCAACTCATCAACGGAACGGGCCATGCTCAGCATACTGAAATTCGGCGGCACGCCGATCAGCTTGGTAAACACCGATGGGCTGTGACCGCCGACGACGCTGAACAAATCGGGGTGGGCGAAACCGATCTCGATGGCCCAATAGCCACCGCGCGAGATACCGCCGATGGCGCGGCCGTCGCGGCTGGCCCATGTGCTGTAATGTTCATCAATATAGGGCACCAGCTCGTTGACGACGAAGCCTTCGTACGAGCCAGGGCCGCCGTTTGTCCACGAGTATTTGCTGGCCTGACCAGCGCGCATGTCTGCGCCGGGCATCACAATAATGAATGGGGGTAACACCCCCAGGCTCATCTGCACGTCGGCCACGCGCGGCACGCCGTTGTATAGCCAGCCGCCTTGTTCAAAGGCCGTGCCATGGATCAGATAGAGCGTTGGGTAGGCATAGCGCTCCGGGTCGTAGCATGGGGGCAGGTAAATGTGCACCGTGATCGGGAGCACCGTCACCCGGCTGTCCAAGGTTTTGGTCACCACCTGGCCAAGCAATTCTGGGCACGAGACAACCGGCATCGGTTGTGGTGACGCCTCTGCCATGGGCATCACCCGCGCACTCAGCACCGGCGTCGGCGTTGGCCTGACAGGTGGCGGCAGGCGGATGGGGGCTGCGGATCGCCCTACCGGTTTCATCCATTCGCGCCTGAGTTGAGGAACGATCATCGCCGCCGGCGCCGATTCCCGCATTGGCGATGCCACGCTGGCTGCCAGCCCCCTTCCGGCGGCGAGCTGCTCAGGGGTGGACTGCGCGTAGATCACCTGGATGATGGCGACATCGCCAGCCACAGCCGATGCGCTGCGCGATGCCGATGCATAAAACGCCACGAATGCAATGCCGGCCACCAGAGCAACGGCGAGGAGGGCAACGAGTAGTGCCTTCTTTGGCGGCCGCGCCGGGGCGTTGGCGGTTCGTTTGGTGTTTCGTTGTGCCTGCATGGTTTGTCTTCGGCCAATCGGTGCACATCCGCTCGATTCGCACCGGGCGAGCTTGGCAACCCGATCAGGCGTCGCAGCCGGGGACGGGCATCGCCTGGCGGCTCTTCCAGCGCTTGGAGAGCGCCCGGGCCTGGAACTCGGCGCGGAACGAGCTGCGCACAAGCGGCCCACTCTCCACCCACTTGAAGCCCAGATCGTAGCCGATGCGCCGGAAGTCCGCAAACTCCTGAGGCGTGTAATAGCGCTCGATGGGTAGATGCTTCTTGCTGGGCTGAAGATACTGACCAAGCGTTAGGATATCCACATCAATCTTGCGCAGGTCATGCATCACGGCGATCACCTCGTCGGGCGTCTCGCCAAGGCCGAGCATGATGCCGGTCTTGGTCACGGCGTCGGGCTGGATGGCCTTGGCGTTGCGCAACGTAGCCAGCGCCCACTCGTAGCGATCCTGCGGCTGCACCTTCCTGAACAGGCGAGGTACGGTCTCGACGTTGTGGTTCAGGATGTCCGGCTCTTCGCGCATGACAATTTCGAGCGCAGCCTGGTTGCCCTTGAAGTCGGGGATGAGCACCTCAACCGTGCAGCCTGGCTGCACCTGGCGCACTTTGCGGATGGTCAGAGCGAAGATCGGCGCGCCGCCGTCCCGGCGCTCATCGCGGTTTACCGAGGTGATGACGACGTGCTTGAGATCCATGTCCCTGACGGCCTGGGCCACCCGCACCGGCTCGGCCCAGTCCAATGGGCTGGGCATGCCAGTCTTCACGTCACAAAAACCACATGAGCGCGTGCATGTATCCCCCATGATTAGAAAGGTGGCCGTGCCGCGCCCCCAGCACTCGGAGATGTTCGGACAGTTCGCTTCTTCGCAGATGGTGTGCAGCTGCTTGCTGCGCATTAGCCGCTTGAGCTGATGGTAGGTTTCGCCCGATGGCGCGCGCACCTTCAACCATTCAGGGCGCCGCATGGCCGCCGGCGTCGCCGCCGGCGGAGAGGACTCAGCAGCCAGGGGAATCTCGGCTACCGGTATCACATCGGATGCAGGGGTCATGACAGATGCGATTCTAGCAGAAGCGATTGCCGCAGATGACATCGGTATCGAGCGATCACCGCCTCAGCACAACGCGCGCCGGTGCGGCATCGTTGCCCGCGATCTTCAGAGGTAGCGCGATCAGCTCATAGTCGCCATCCGGCACGTCCCTAAGGCACAAATTCTCCACGATGATTACGCCGTGTCGGAGAAACGCCTTGTGCGCGGGCAGGTCTTTGCTGTCGGCAGGATCAACTGAGGGAGCATCAGTGCCGATCAATCGCAGGCCCTGCGCGCCAAGCCAGTCGGCGGCTTCGGGCGTAAACCAGGCAAAACCGGCGTCCCAGATGTCATCGGCGATGTGGCTGGCGCGGGTGTGGATGAGCAGTCGGGCAGGCAATGGCGCATGACCTGCGTCGGTAGCTGAGCCTGCCGGCCTCAGCGTGCGCTGCAAATCGGCTGTCCTGATTGCTCCTCCCTGGCCAGGCGAGATCACTCGCGCCGGGCCGATCAGCACCTCAAGAGGAACCGCCTCGATGCCTGCAGCATCGTTGCTGTAATGGCGCGGCGCATCCACATGCGTACCAGCGTGCGCGCTCATCGCGATGGCGGTGACGTTGCATGACCCTCCGGCGCACATCTGCATGGTCGGCGTGATGGTCACCGGCGTGTCGCCAGGAAAGACGGCGGTGCGCGGCGTCAGGGTGCGTGTAATGTCATAGAGCATAGATATTAGATTGTGGCTTGCGCAGCAACAGAAGCAGCGAACCCTGAGGGGGAGAAAGCTTCCCTCAGGGTTCGCGCGCCTCACGAGCTTATGAGGCGCTAATTAGGAGGAGTGACGCATAGCGGGAGTAGGATTCGAACCTACGACCTTCAGGTTATGAGCCTGACGAGCTGCCACTGCTCTATCCCGCAACGACCTAAGCATTCGTGATTATATGCACAACTGGATTCTGGTCAAGAGTATTTTTGACACCAAGGCTGCGGTTCTTCAAATTGACCAGTTAGCGCCTGGAGGATCTGCTGCTGGTCAGCCCTCCAAGGATGCCGCGCAGCAAGCTGCGCCCGGCAGATCTGCCTACAGAACGGGCAGCGCCCCTGGCGAAGGCTTCCAGAACCCCGCCGATGACCTTCTCGCGCTTGCGCGCCTCGCGCTCCAGCCGGCGCTGCCTCTCCCGCTCCTCACGTTCCAGGCGTTTGGCTCTGAGGGACTCCTCCTGAGCCTGCTGACGCGCCAGGCGCCGGGCTTCCCTCGCTGTTATGGTGTTAGCTTCCTTCTGCGCTTCAAGAGTCGCACGCTGAGCGGCCTGTTCGCCCTCGCCAGTCGGTTGCTGCGCGCGTTCCATCAGCATCTCGTAGGCCGACTCGCGATCCAGTTGCCTCTCGTAGTATCTGTAGACCAACGAGCTGGTGATGATTTGTCGGCGTTGTTCCGGCGTGATCGGCCCGATCTGGCTGCGCGGCGGCACGATTAACGCCCGTTCGACCACGCCGGGCATGCCCTTCTCGTCCAGAAACGACACCAGCGCTTCACCCACGCCCAGTTCGGTGATCGCCTGCTCGATGTTAATTCTGGGATTAGGGCGGAAGGTAGTGGCGGCTGCCCGCACCGCTCTTTGGTCGCGCGGGGTAAAAGCGCGCAGAGCATGCTGCACGCGGTTGCTCATCTGGCTAAGGATGACATCCGGGATGTCAACCGGGTTTTGGGTGACGAAGAACACGCCGACGCCCTTGGAGCGAATGATGCGCACGACCTGTTCCACTTTGTCCAGCAGCACTTTGGGTGCTTCATCGAACAGCAGGTGCGCTTCGTCGAAGAAGAAGAGCAGCCTAGGCTTGTCCAGGTCGCCTACTTCGGGCAACTGCTCGAACAACTCGCTCAGCAACCACAGCAGGAAAGTGGCATACAACCTGGGTGATTGCAGCAGCTTGTCGGCAGCCAGGACATTGACCACGCCCCTGCCCTTCGCATCGGTCTGGATCAAGTCATACAGGTCGAGCGCTGGCTCGCCGAAGAATCGCTCGGCTCCCTGGGCTTCGAGTGTGAGCAACCCGCGTTGGATGGCACCGATGCTGGCTGCAGAGACGTTGCCATACTGAGTGCGTATCTCCCTGGCGTTGTCGCCAACCCACTGCGCCAGCGCACGCAGATCCTTCAAATCCAGCAACAGTAAGCCGTTGTCGTCAGCCACCTTGAAGATTACGTTCAGCACGCCCTCCTGCGTGTCGTTCAGGTTAAGGATGCGGCTGAGCAGCAGCGGACCCATCTCCGACACGGTGGCGCGCAGCGGATGCCCCTGCTCGCCCCAGACATCCCAGAAGGTGACCGGGCAGCCCTCCCAGACCCAGCCTTCCTTCAGGCCGAGCTGCTCGATTCGCTGGGCGACTCTGGCATTGGCCTCGCTGCCGGGCTGGCTGATGCCGCTCAGATCGCCTTTCACATCGGCTACGAACACCGGCACGCCAATGCGGCTGAAACTCTGGGCGATTGTCTGAAGCGTGACCGTTTTGCCCGTGCCGGTGGCGCCAGTAATCACGCCGTGCCGGTTCGCCATGCTGGGCAGCACGAAGCATTCCTTATCGCCTTTTGCGATCAAGAGAGGATCGGACATGGGGAGCCTTTGCTTTGGAGCGCGCTGCCGCACAGCGATGGCTGGCACGCACCAGTGCAAATTATAGTGGTCGCTGCGCAGCGTGCGAGGCACGCAGCACCTGCGTGGCCGGTATAATGATCCGTGCGCACATGATCAGCTCATCTTTGCGCCGGATGCCTATCCGGCCCGCCGGGTAAGCCGGCGGGCGTCTCCTTGCTGTTCGCGCGGCAGCTCACCTGCAGATTCGATGACTCTGGACGCGCGCCAAGCTCACCCTGACCCAGCTTTCGACTCTCGACAATGGCAAAGATCACCCCACGCTCGCAGGACTTTTCGGAGTGGTATCTTGACGTGATCCGCGAGGCGGACATGGCCGACTACGCGCCAGTGCGCGGATGCATCGTCGTCAAACCCTATGGCTGGACGCTGTATGAAAACATGCGCGATTACCTGGACAAGCGCTTCAAAGATACCGGCCACGTCAACGCTGCCTTCCCGCTGTTCATCCCGATGAGCTTTCTGCAAAGGGAAGCGCACCACGTCGAGGGCTTTGCCCCAGAGCTGGCCGTGGTCACGCATGGCGGCGGCGAAGTGCTGGAAGAGCCGCTCGTCGTGCGGCCAACCAGCGAGACGATCATCGGCTACTCATACTCGCAGTGGATCAAGAGCTATCGGGATTTGCCGGTGTTGATCAACTGCTGGAACAGCGTGGTGCGCTGGGAGAAGCGCACTAAGCCCTTCCTGCGCACGATGGAGTTCTACTGGCAAGAGGGACATACCGCCCACGCCACGCACGAGGAATCGTTGGCAGAGGTGCTGCGCATGCTGAACGTGTATTACGATCACATGCGTGAGGATTGTGCGCTGCCGGGCTTTCGCGGGCGCAAGAGCATCAACGAGCGCTTCGCCGGCGCCATCAACACCTTCTCGGTGGAGAGCATGATGGGGGACAAGCGCTCGCTGCAGAGCTGCACCAGCCACGACCTGGGTCAGAACTTCGCCCGCGCTTTCGAGATCAAATACCTGGATCGCGATAACACCGAGAAGTATTGCTGGACGACATCGTGGGGGCTGAGCTGGCGTTTGCTGGGCGCGGTGATCATGGTGCATGGCGACGACCAGGGCCTGCGCCTGCCGCCCAGGATCGCGCCAATCCAGGTGGTGATCGTGCCGATCTTCAGGAACGATGCGGAGCGTTCGCAGGTGATGGAGGTTGCCGAGCCGGTCTGCCGGTCGCTCAAGGCCTCTGGCCTGCGGGTGAAGTTGGACGACCGCGACGAGACGCCGGGGTTCAAGTTCAACGACTGGGAGATGCGCGGCGTGCCGGTGCGCGTGGAGATCGGCCCGAAGGATGTGGCCAGCCGCAGCGTGGGGCTGGCCCGGCGCGACCTTCCCGGCAAAGCCAGCAAGTCGTTTGTGCCGCAGGAGGGCCTGGCCGAGCGCATCCATGCTCTGCTGCCGGAGATTCACGCCTCGCTGCTCAAGCAGGCCGAGGACTTTCAAAACGGCAACATCCGCGAGTGTTTTACGTGGGATGAAGTGAGGGAAGCGGTGCAGGACGGCTGGGCGCTCGCACCGCTGGACGACCACCCGGCCAACGACGAGCGCATCCGCGAAGCGCTGACGGCCAAGAGCCTGAACTTCCCACTCGATCAGCCGGAGGGCGAATGGGCGTGCGTGGTGAGCGGCAGGAAGGTGCGCGAGCGTGCGCTGATTGGCAAATCGTACTGACGCGGCTAACTGAGGGGGTGCTCATGGCCAGGGTCGGGGTTGATGCTCATGCGAAGGCACGGAAAAAGTGCCTCGCCTGATAGCGACCGCCTGAAAGGCAGCATTACCGGGATTGATTGTAGGTACCTCTGCCCGCAGGATAGAGGGTTGCCCGTGTTTCAGTGCGGCAGGGCTGCGTCAATCTGCCTGGCCAGGTCGAAATCCTTGTCAGTCAGGCCGCCAGCGTCGTGCGTGGTCAGAGCCAGCGTCACCTTGTTCCAGTTGATGGTGATATCGGGGTGGTGTTGGGCTGCTTCGGCCAGCACGCCTACTGCTGTGGTGAACATCAGCGCCTGGGGAAAGCCGGCGAAGATGTAGGTTTTGGCAATCGCGCCGGCCTCGTTCAGGCGCCAGCCTTCCAGCTCCATCAATCTCGCCTCGATCTGCTCGTCACTTAGCCTGGTCATCGCGCCTCCTTTGGGTGCTGCACATTGTCCATCACGAAATGCCTTTCACCTCGATCAGTCGTCACGCCCCGAATTGTGCCACTCGCGTAGCCGCGGCGCGCAGTGGTGTTCGGGTGAGCTGGGGGATTATTCCTGGGCAATCTGCACGTATTCCTGGCGCATGACAGCCTCGTCGCTCACGCCGAAGCGAGCCAGCAACTTGCCGATGACCGCGGCCTTGCGTTCGGCATCGCGCCTGCTCCAGGTGCGGCTCTTGATTTCCAGGAAGTAGCCGTCGTGCGCTGGCTTGACCATGCGGTCAATATTGATGAAAAGCTCTTCGTCGTCGTAGAAGACTTCCCAGCGCAGGCGATCCTTTTCCACCTGCACCTCGCGGGCAGGCCGAAAGTATTCGCGGTAGAAGCGCAGGCTGCGGTCGGCCGGGGACATGAAGCGCACGCGGCTGAGCAGAATGGAATGTGGGTATTCGTGTTCACTCTGGCCACTCACCAGCGTCAGGCGATAGCGGCTGCCGACGACGTTGCCTTTGTCGTCCACGCGCTCGTCTTCGCGGTAGCGCAGCCGCGATGGCTCGTCTTCAAAGTAGAAGTAGGTGTCGTATTGCCGGTAGTGGACGTGCCGCACAACGTTGATCTCGCTGCTGTTGATCGCCTCTACGATTGGTTGAGGATCGCTGATCCTGGCTTTCACCTGCACCTCGAACGATTCCTCCTGCTGCACACCGCCGATGGCGGCCAGCTTGCGCAGCACGTCGCCCTCGCGTGCGATGAGGAAGGAGTGGATTTGCTGGGCCAGCCGGTTGGCCTGCGCTTTGATTGCCGCCTCGTCGAGGGAGAGCAGGGCGCGTTGGCGCATCAACGGCCGGCCATTCACGAACACGTCGCGCACATCGCTCGCCTTGGCGGAGTAGACGATCTGCGTATAGATGGCATCGCTGCCGGCGGCCACGCGGGAGTACTGCGGGGTGCTGTGCAGGCGATCCAGCTCCACCACGATGACATCGGCGCGCTTGCCCACTTCGAGCGAGCCGGTGAGGTGGCCAATGTGCAGGGCGCGGGCGCCCATCAGCGTGGCCATCGCCATGGCAGTGCGGGCCGGCACGGCCACCGGGTCGCGGGTGCTGCCCTTGGCCAGCAAAGCCGCCAGGCGCATCTCCTCGAAGTGGTCGAGGTCGTTGTTGCTGGCCGGGCCGTCGGTGCCGATGCCAACGTTGAGGCCGGTGCGCAACATCTGTGGGACGTTGGCAATGCCGCTGGCCAGCTTGAGGTTGGCCGAGGGGTTGTGGGAAACGGTAGCGCCAGCGTTGCGCAATGTGCGCATCTCCCCAGCGTCTATCGCTACGCAATGCGCGGCGATCACCTTAGCCTCCAGCACGCCGTTCTTCTTGATCCAGTTCACCACCGGCATGCCGTGTTCGCGCCGGCTGTCTTCCACTTCCTGAAAGGTTTCGCTGATGTGAATGTGCAGCGGCACATCATGTCTGATGGCGATCTCGGCACAGGCGCGCATGAGCGGGCCGCTGCATGTGTAGGGTGCGTGGGGAGCAATCACCGGCACGATCAGGGCGTGACCCTTCCAGGACTGGATGAACTTCTCGGTGAACTCCAGGCTTTCGTCGGCGCTGGATGCATCGGGCGTTGGGAATTGCATGATGGTCTGCGAGCACAGCGCGCGCAGGCCGGCGGCAGCGATGGCGTGGGCGATGGCGTCCTCAAAGTAGTACATGTCGTTCACGCAGGTCACGCCGCTGCGGATCAGCTCGGCACAGGCCAGTTGCGCACCGAGCGACACGAACTCCGGCGAGACGAACTTGCGCTCCACCGGCAACATGTAGCCATATAGCCACACGTCCAGCCGCAGGTCGTCGGCCAAGCCGCGCAACAGGGTCATGGGCAGATGCGTATGGCAATTGACCAGGCCAGGCATAATGCAGCATCCGGTGCAGTCAACCACTTCGGCTGCTGTGTAGCTGGCGGCCACCTCGTCGGCAGCGCCGACGGCGAGGATTGAATCGCCGCCGATGGCAACTGCACCGTGGGGATACTGGCGAAAGGCATCGTCCATGGTGATGACGATGCCGCCGGTGAGCAGGATGTCGGCTTGCGGCATGAGTTGGTTATAGCACAGCCGCCCTCAGGCCATAAACAGCAACTTAGAAATTGCGTAGAATAGGCATGATGAGCACATCGTCCGATCCTCTCCTCCCGCTGCAGATGGCCCTGCTGCAATCGAACACGCGGCCCAGCGAGCGCTATGGCCTGCGCACCCCAGTGGTGCGCATTGGGCGCGTTGCGCTGGGCGCAAACGATATTCAGCTCTCCCCAGACGATATGCATGCCTCGCGGGAACACGCCTATCTGATATTCGAGGACGGAGCGTGGTTCCTGGAGGACCGCAGTCGCAACGGCACGATGGTGAATGGCCGTAAGGTGCACAAAGGGCGGGTGAAGCTGGCGAGCGGCGACCGCATCCGCATCGGCGACTCCTTCGACGTGGTGTTCCGCTACCTTGGCGACACAACGCAGTTGGAAGACGCTGCCGAGGATGCCTTGTTCACGTTGTCAGCTCAGCAGGGAGAATCACCGGCCACATCGGTCGGCCTGTGGATTAGCCCCAGCGCGGTGGTGTGGCGAGATGGCCAGCGGTTGCCCATCTTCCTCTCGCGCACCGAGTATCGCCTGCTGAAGTATCTGGTGCAGCATGCCGGCGACGTGTGTGAATACGAGGCGGTGACCACGGCGGTATGGGGCAGCCCGCGCGACAAAGACAGCCTGCACGAATTGATTTACCGGGTGCGCCGCAAGATCGAGCCGAACCCATCGCAGCCGCGCTATTTGGTCATCCGCAGCGGCATCGGCGTGGTGTTCTTCCCCCAGGGCGCGCCTGTCGAGAAACGGGAGTGAACTGATACGGAGACTTGTTTCCCGGCTCTCTCAGGCCACGATGGCGACGATCATCGGGCGTCGCTTGGTTTCGCTGTAGATTATCTTGCTGAGCGCTTCGGCGGCGCGCTCGCGGATGGCGTTTTCGTCTGTTGCGTCGGTGGCATGCTTCAATGCGTCGGCGACAGCCTGCGACATCGCCTGCAACAGCGGCTCAGAATCTTTCATGTAGACGAAGCCGCGCGTGATGATTTCCGGCTTGTCGGCCAGCTGTCCGTCGCGATCCCGGCGGACGACTACTGTGACGAAGCCATCGCGCGCCAGCACCTCGCGATCGCGAATGACCGCTTTGCCGATGTCGCCCACACCGCTGCCGTCCACGAAGACATAGCCGCCGGGGATGCGCTCCAACTGCCGAGCCTGGCCATCCACGAATTCCACCGGCGTGCCATTCTCGACGACGAAGATGCGGTCGCGCGGGATGCCCAGCTCGTGGGCCAGGCGGGCGTGCGCCTTCAACATGCGCAGCTCGCCGTGGACGGGGATGAAGTATCTGGGGCGGATCAGGCTCATCAGCAGTTTCTGCTCTTCCTGGCTGGCGTGGCCGGAGACGTGCACCTTGGCCACCGGATCGTAGAGCACCTCGGCGCCCCTCTGGAACAGGCGATTGATGATGCGGTGGATGTATTCCTCGTTGCCGGGGATGGGGTGTGCCGACATGACGATGGTATCGCCCGGCATTACAGCGATGATGGGGTGCTTGCCCACGGCCATGCGGCCCAGCACAGCGCTCGGCTCGCCCTGGGTGCCGGTGGCCATGATCGCCACGCTGTCCGGC
>Ga0308411_10001023_pt1 | contig 18914 bp, 14 predicted proteins | sample HotsprottomLayer_2_FD_203530 | JGI IMG/M metagenome (GOLD analysis project Ga0308411, IMG submission 203530) | Hot spring phototrophic mat microbial communities from Octopus Spring, Yellowstone National Park, Wyoming, United States -... | ecosystem: Environmental > Aquatic > Thermal springs >...
CGAGGTCACATTCTGGACATGGCAAGCCGTGAGTTAGCCGCCGTCCGTCAAGCTCTCTTTGAACTCGACGAAAAAGTCAAAGCCGAAGTCAAGCGGCTTCTCCGCGATCCGGAACTTCGCCGCATTTTAAGTTATCCGAATGCCACCGTGAACGGGGACCATTACGTTCTTCCTGTTGCCGTGAATCATCGCCACAAGGTTCCCGGCGTGGTCCACCGGATGAGCAGTACGGGCGAGACCGTGTTTATTGAGCCGGCAAGCATTGCAAAACTGAGTGCCGAGCGAATCACGCTTAAGGCTGACGAAGACCGTGAAGAGAAAAGGATACTCCGCCGATTGAGTCAGGAAGTGGGTCGGATTTCCAAGCCGCTCGGTTATGCCTTGGATGTCATTGCTCGACTCGATTTGATCACGGCAAAAGCTCGATACAGCCGGGATTATCAGATGACCGAACCGATCATCAACTGCGAAGGCCGAATCTGGCTGCGGGACGCACGCCACCCCCTGCTCGAACACCTCTTCCGACTACAGGGTATTCGAGAGAGTACTGCTGCAAGCAGTGTGTGGGCAGCGGCAAGATCACCTTCTGCCGCTTCTGTGCAGATTCCTGCGGTCAGTGAACCGCGGACCGTCGTTCCGATCGATATCCGTCTCGGAACAGGCTTTAACTTGCTGGTCATCACCGGCCCGAACACGGGAGGAAAAACCGTCACTCTGAAAACCACCGGGCTTCTCTGCGTGATGGCCCAGTGTGGCATGCATATCCCCGCGGCGGAAGGCAGTACGATACCGGTCTTCCATCACATCTTGGCCGACATCGGCGATGAGCAAAGTCTGGAACAATCCCTGAGCACCTTCAGTTCGCATATCTCTCGAATTGCCAGTATTCTCCAGCAGGCCGACACGCAAAGTCTGATTCTACTCGATGAACTCGGGGCGGGCACAGATCCGACTGAAGGTGCCGCCCTGGGTCGGGCCATTCTCGATCAACTTGACAAAATCGGTTGCCGGGCGATCGTCACCACACACCTGGGCGATTTGAAAACTTATGCATTTCACAATGAGCGAGCCGAAAACGGCGCGGTCGAATTTGATCTGGAAACACTTCGGCCGACCTATCGACTCCATATCGGTCAGTTTGGCATGAGCAATGCTTTGAGAATCGCTCGGAGGCTCAAATTGCCGCCCGAATTGCTTCGGCGAGCCCACCGCTATCTGCGGCGTCGGCGTGGCAAAACAACCGAGTATATCCGGCTTCAGCAGCTTCGCGAGGAAGCGGAAAAAGCTCGCCATGCAGCCATGCTCGCGGAACTCGAAGCAGGTAAGCTTCGGCAAGATTATGAACGACGAAAAGCGGAACTTGAGCAAGAACGCCGTGAATCCGAACGACTCCAACAACTCCGAGCTCACCTGCAGGTCAATGACCGCGTGCGGGTGGCACGGTTCGATCAAGTGGGACGCGTCGTCCGGGTGAATCCCACGAAACAAACGGTCACGGTCAGCGTCGGCCTAGGTCAGTGGGAAATTCCCTGGGACGAGGTTTTTCCTGAAACAGAATCGTCCGAATCCGCACGTTGATCTGAATCCGCACGTTGAATCGGGAACATTCCCAGGAACTGCGGCTTCACCTGACCCAGGTAACGAATCATGAAGCCCAGTCCGATCGCTTCCACGGCGATTACCGGACTATTCAGCAATAGCACCGCCCAGGGTAAGGTGGTGCCTGTATCCAGGCCACCCACCCTCAACGCCACCGCCACTAGCACGACCGTGAGATATGCCGTGATCGCTCCGACGAATGCTCCACAGGTGAAATCCGCATGAGCATCGAAGCGATCAAACACCAGGCTTAATCCCGCTGCCACTGCGAACAGGCTGAGACACCTGACTGGATCAACCAGAGACTCGACTATTCTCTCGGGAGCCAAGGCTCGGTTGCCTTGCCATTTCAGTTCAATCGTGAAAACAGTCACGGCGATTGTGGCGAGGATCAGCAGCGAAACCAAGAAGAGCACCAGGATTCGCACCGCACGAATTTGCATTGCTGGCCAACCTCGCACCTTGCGAAAAAGCACGGCCGCGACCACAGCCGGAAGCGAATAAATGCAAATATTGATGCCGAGTGATGTGATTCCACCATGGGCAAACAAAAGTGCTTGCAAACCCAGTCCAATAGCAATGGCGACGACGGCCCGCGGACCGAGGATGACGCCGAGTAAGCCGTTCAATAACAAATGAACACTGCTGACTCCCAAGGGAAGATGCACCTGCGATGCCACGAAAAATGCCGCGGTCAGCACACCCAGCCGGGGAATTTCGCGATCTTCGATGCCCTGTACACCCAGCCCGACCGTCACGGCAGCAGCGATAAATCCAAACAGGCAAAAAGGCAATGATAAGACACCGTCGGAAAGATGCACTGCCAACATCAGAAAACCTGAATTCGCCGGTTCGAAAATCATCGTGAGCGGTTTTTCCAAATGATCAATCTAAGCATGTACCTATGGAGTCACTTCGGGTGAATACGACTCCAATATTTGCATCATATCGGAGGCCGTTTCTTGAAAAATTCCGTGAACTTTTCACGAGAATGTCCTGAGACGTCCCATTATTATCAAACTCTGATGGTTGTATGGCTCGATGTGTTCGCCGTCGGCTCAGTGATGATCGCTAGTCTATCACCCTCAGTTTCGGAGACCGAACCATGAACAGTCGTCGGATAATTTTATTCCTCGGCTTCTGTGTCTGTTTTGCCAGGGGAATCGATGCTCAAGACACCCCTCCGAAAGTCACAGATCCGAAAACCGATCCTTCTCAGCAAAAATATCGTGGACAGTTACCATTTTACTGGAAGGAGCTCGGATTGACGGATGTGCAACGTCAGCAAGTGTACAAAATCAATGCCGAATATGGCGAACAAATCGAGGCACTCGAGGCAAAAATTAAGCTGCTCAAGGAAAAACGCGACAAAGAACGCCTGCAGATATTGACCCCGGAACAGAAAAAACGCCTGGAAGAAATCCTCCGCAAGAAATCCGGCGGCTGAGAGCAACCTTGGCCGGTGACCTTCATCGCAGGGGAACAGTAGTGGGAGTCGAACGGAAAATTTATTTCCCGGAACCTTGCCAATTTTCCTGGCAGGCGTTCGTCGAGTGTCTCCAGCGATCAGGCGAAAATCCGATCCTCCGCATGATCGATGGCTTACCCGCGTTTCCCGACGAAACACCGGCAGATTCTTGGTGGGAACTGCGGATTTCGTTACGCGGGGGCATGATTACCCTCCGTCGGCAAGATTCACCCACAATCATCCGTTGTATAGCCTGGGGCACAGGCGACGCCAATTTACTAGCCTCGCTGGACGTCGCCGCGTCGGCAGCGGCTCATGTCGGAAACGGGCAGATCATTCCCGATCTCTGATGGCTGCCTGAATCTTGAACGAGCCCGTGTAAACCTTGGAAAAGTCCCGCACAGATGCCGCCTAAGACCGCATTTTTCGCCTGAATTAAAATTTCTCTTGAATCCGTCAAGGAAATTGCCGATCTTCCCGAAAACGACGATCTGAGCCGATGAGACCGACGTCGCCGCCATCGTCTCGGAACCAAGCCGATCGGCAGTTCTACTCATGTTTCGGTGTGAGTTATTGTTCGACGATGCTTCAGCGTAAAGCGTGGGTATTTGCCGAAAGACGCGCTGATTTGTTGCTCTTGTGAATCCGACCCGAATCCGCTACGCTCCCTGTTCCTCCTTCGGGACATGACTTCCACCGACGAGGGGCCCATCGTGAAACTGACGGTTCGGCAACTAGCAGAACAAGTTCAAGGGGAAGTGCTCGGTGATGGCGATTGCCTGATCCAGAATGCACGATCCTTAACCGAAGCCGAGCCGGGGGATATCACGTTTGTCGAAACGGAACGGCATCTGCCACAATGGGAACAATCCCGAGCCTCGGCAGCAATTGTGAGCCGAGGCGTTCCTCTGAACGGTCGTCCCTTGATCCAAGTGGACGATCCCTTATCCGCGTTTGCGACCGTGGTACTCAACTTTCGTAAAAATCGGCCACCAGATCCTGCACCCGGCGTCATTGATGCCCGGGCTGTGATTCACCCAACAGCAGTGATCGGGGGTGGAACATCGATCGGTCCCTTCGCCGTTATCCGCGAAGGGGTCGTCATCGGTCAACGATGCACGATCCATGCCGGGGTCAGCATCGGCCGTGGTTGTCAGCTTGGTGATGATGTCACCTTGTACCCTCATGTTGTACTTTACGACGAGACCAGGCTGGGCAAACGGGTAATCGTCCATGCGAATTCGGTGCTCGGTGCCGATGGCTTCGGTTACCGCACCCAGCACGGCAAGCACTTGAAAGTGCCGCAACTTGGCTATCTGGAAATTGCCGACGATGTCGAGATCGGTGCCTGTACCACGATTGATCGCGGGACATTTGGCCCAACTCGCATCGGGGAAGGCACAAAAATTGACAATCTGGTGATGATCGGTCATAATTGTCAGATCGGTGCACACAATTTGTTGGTCAGCCAGGTCGGCATCGCCGGTTCAACTACGACCGGTCAATATGTGGTGATGGCGGGGCAGGTCGGAATTGCCGATCACATAACGATCGGCGATCATGTTCAGCTCGGTGGTCAATCAGGTGTCTGGAAAGATGTCCCCTCAAAATCGCGGCTTCTCGGCTCTCCGGCACGTCCGATCCAAACGGAAATGCGAAACTGGGTGATGCTGGAAAAGCTGCCGGAACTGATTGCCGAAGTTCGACGGCTAAAGCAACAAGTGGGAGACGCTGGAGAATGAGTCAGGTAGTTCCTGCAGCCAACTCGGCACCGAGGCCGTCTATCACTGCGAACCTGACGGATCGGAAGGCTCCGGTGGGCCTGCTCGCTGGCGCGGGGCTGTTTCCGATCTATTTTGCGAAAAAGGCACGAGAATCGGGAATCCCCGTGGTCTGTGTCGGTGTCGCTGGGATGGCGGACCCGGAACTGGCAAGACAGTGTTCGGAATTTACCTGGCTGCGGCGTTTTTCGCTAGGATTCGTCTTCAAGGTATTTCGCCGTGGCCGAGTCCGGCAGTGGACGATGGCAGGCAAATTCCACAAGCATATCATTTTTCAGCCCCGGCGATTCCTGATGCTTTGGCCCGACTGGCGTCTGCTGCGGTTTTTCTTCTGGCGTCGCCGGCACAATAACTCCGATGATTCGCTCTTGCTGGGCTTAATCGATGAATTTCGTGCTGAAGGCTTTGATTGCGTTTCCGCCTTGGATTTGTGTCCGGAGTTACTCGTGAAACCCGGAAATCTGACCCGCCGCCGCCCGAGCGATTCCGAGTGGGCCGACATTCGCTACGGTTGGGAGCTCGCCAAAAAAATGGGCGAACTCGACATCGGTCAAAGTGTGATGGTTCGAGAGCGTGCAGTTCTCGCGGTTGAAGCGATTGAAGGAACGGATGCGGCCATTCGCCGAGCCGGGACTTTGTGTGGCAATCGGGGATTTGTGGTCGTGAAAGTGGCGAAACCGCAGCAGGATCGCCGCTTCGACATGCCAACCATCGGGCCGCAGACGATCCAGACGATGATCGAGGCTGGTAGCCGGGTGCTTGCCATCGAGGCAGGAGAAACGATCATCCTTGACGATGCTGCCACGATCGAATTGGCGAACCGGGCTGGAATCGCGATCGTTGCCTTAACTGCTGCCGGCATCGCTGAGCATCTCGGGGAATAATTGGCATATTTTGGAAGAAACAGGTTGCATCTCGGCCAGTTCCTCGCGGATTCATATCATAGTAGCATTTAACATTATTGCAAAAGCCGGCTGGGGAGTCAGTGCAAAGGTCATGGGCCAAATATCGTTCCTACTACCGAAGACGCTTCCACCGGATGCGGAAAAGTGCTTGGCTCATCCTTGCATGGTCGGTGGTTATGATATGACGCCGATGCCGACCGAATTTCATCGCTTGGAGAATTTGCTGACGATTCAGCGCAATAGTTACGAGAGCGGGCATGTATTACTGCCTTGGCCAGCGGGTGAGGCCGGCATGCCGGTGACCATGACCGCGACCTTACGGGAACGGGCGGAGCCTTATTCCTTATTGGTCGAACTCGCTCGGGGGAAAGTTCATCAAGTGCGCTGTCAGCTTGCCGACTGGGAAATGGTCGGGATTGTCTTGAACGACACGATCGGACAGCAACTTCACGATTTAACCCACGGTTTTGGCCGTGCCGCGTTAATGCCTTACACCGCCGAGACCGACACCTTGGCTTGGAACACGCTGATCCAGGCGCATCAACTTGGTGAGGAAATCACCCGCCAATTTACCGCATTGCTTATGGAATCCCGAATCAGTGAAAGCGGCCGGCCGACGACCCGTTACGGGGCATGTTTGCATCGACGACCGAACGCGATAGCGGAAGCGAGTTACCGAGGAGTATTTAACGCGGTTCGGCTCGTGCCTTCTTGGCGGAGGATTGAACCGAAGGAAGCCCGCTGCGACTGGGAGGAACTGGATCAACTGGTCGACTGGGCTGTGAACTCTGGACTGGACACGTCGATCGGCCCACTCATTGATTTGCAAAATGATTCACTACCTGACTGGTTGAATCAATGGCAGGGTGATCTTCCGAGTTTGGCGGCCTTTATGTCGGATTTTGTCGAAACGGTGATGGCAAGATACCGCGACCGTGTCGGCGATTGGCTGGTGTTTTCTGGAATGAATCATCACGATTGTTTGGGAATGACCGAGGACGACCGTTTGCGATTAGCGGCACGAGTTCTGGAATCCGCCCGTCAATCGAGTCCGGACGGCGCTTTGAGTATCGGACTCGCCTTACCTTGGGGCGATTATCTGATTCATGAAGAAATGACTTATTCACCGCTTGTGTTTGCGGACACGCTTTTACGTGGTGGGTTCAGTTTGGCGGCGGTCGAACTGGAACTGCAATTTGGGGACGGTCCCCGGTGCAGCTTGCCGCGGACCGTGCTGGATTGTTACCGTTTGCTCGATTTGTTTGTCATTTTGGGCGTTCCGCTCGATCTGGTGTTATCGTGTCCGGAGGCATCATCCCGGCAAGAGATTCCGTTCGGCTGGCCCGGGCGGACTTGGCTCCATGACATGACCAGCCTGGCCTTAAGCGTTCCACAAGTGCGATCGCTTTACTGGCAAAGTTGGGACGAGTTGGAGTCTCCAGGGCAGGGGCTTTGGCATCCGGAACGCCAAACCCAAAGCTTCAGCACTCTCCGTGAGCTCAGTTTACGATGGTTGCACGACAAGTAATTCCGGGGCACGGCTTCTGAAATCTTCCGTTTCGGGATGTTCCCCGCTCATTTCCGGTCAATTGTCGGGATTATCTTGCAGACTCGCCGTCATTTCACCACGATTCGCCGGTCTTTTTGTTTACTTAGGAAATGGAACTGCCACAATAATACTCAAGATTGACTCTAGTGCCGAACCACGCTGATTCATTTGCGATATGATTCATCCGAAAAGCGTCTAAAGTTGGATGTGGTTGGCTGCGATGGATCGCGAGTGATCACAACAAGCTCGAAGCGGTTTGTAACACAATCCTAGGCGTGGCGAGCATTCATCAAAGCAGGCAACTCATGGCATTCAGCCCCCCTCGACAAATTGCAGGCTATCATGTACTTCGACAACTCGGGCAAGGGGGGATGAGTCGTGTGTTTCTCGGGTATGATGTCACAACCTACACGCCCGTGGCGATCAAGATTCTCGCGGAACATCTCGCCGATTCGGGAACCTGTTTGCAGCGGTTTCATCGTGAGTCCCGTTTGTGCCGAATCTTGAATCACCCCAATCTGATTCGTGGTTTTGAGTCGGGATACGACCGGGAGGCTCGGCGTCATTATTTGGTGCTAGAATATATTGACGGGACGCCTGTTCATACATTATTGCGAACGCAGGGTCGATTTCCGGTCGGGTTTGCCGTCCACTTGGCGATTCAACTTACAGACGCTTTGCATTATCTTCATGAGCACAACTACGTCCACCGTGATATTAAGCCAGAAAATATCATGATCACGCTGAATGGTCAGGCGAAACTTGGCGATTTTGGACTGGCAAAACGAATCAGTGAAACCAGCGATCTGACAATGCCCCATCAGGGGGTGGGAACCCCTCAGTATATGCCTTACGAGCAGTGGCAGAATTCGGCGTTGGTCGATGGCCGAAGCGATCTTTTTGCACTCGGGGCAACGCTGTTTCATTTGCTGACCGGCGAAGTGCCTTTTTCCGGCACAACGCCTTCGGAAATTCTTCGGGAGAAAACATGCTCGCTCCCGCCGCGAATCCGTGACCGGGATCGCAATTTGCCGGCCGAGGTGGATGTGATTGTGGCGCGGGCCATCTCACCGTGTATCCGTCAGCGTTATCAATCCGCTCGGGAATTTCGCGACGACTTAGTGAAAACAGGCCTGGCTGATTCCGACAATTGCCCGGGCCGGGCAGCCGCCGCTGATTGGCCACCGGGCGGCGATCAATGCCCCACGGCATTTGCCGGGTTCTCCGCGTAACTATGCAGATATATCACCCGGGAAACACTCGCTAATCATTCGGATGTCAGATCATTGTCACCTTCTCGAACCTTCCGATGACGAGAACTAGTCCTCAACGGATCGCGACGATGCCGATCGCCCAGGCTCGGTGTTATTTGCTGCTTGCGGCCGTGCTGTGGAGCAGCAGCAGTTTTTTCATGCGAATGCTCCGAGAGCCGACCGGTTGGTTGCTCGACGAACCGCAGCTCAGCCCGTTGCAAATCGCCGTTTATCGAGCCTTGTTTGCTGGCTTGATATTGTTACCGATTGTGCCGTGGCGAGAAGTTCACTTCCGACCGCTGATGCTGGGAATGGTGGCGAGTTTCGCCCTGATGAGCGGCTTCTATTTATCCGCACTTGGCCTCGGCCCAGCGGCAAACGCGATTCTTCTGCAAAATACGGCCCCTGTCTGGGTGTACCTCATCGGCGTTTACGGTCTTGGCCACGACCCGGATCGCCGAACTTGGAGGGCGATCATTCTCGGTTTGATCGGTGCCCTGGTGCTGATTCTCGGAAACAGCCTTTCTGACTTGGGCTCCGCTGACAATCCGACCGATCCGCGAATTTTAGCACTCGGGCTGGGCAGTGGTTTCGCATATGCCGTGGTCATCCTTTTTCTTCGTCATCTTCGGATGGAATCGACAGCCTGGCTAACGCTGCTGAATTTACTGGGAAGCGGTCTGATCCTTGCCGCCTGCGTTTGCGGTCACATCATCATGCAAGACGGGTTCAGGGCCGCCTGGCAGTGGTGGCAAATTCCCACGGCCCGACAACTCGGATTCATCGCCGTATTCGGGCTCTTTCAGATGGCGGCCCCGTATTGGCTTTTTACCCGCGGCCTGAGGGTGGTCGGCCCGCAGGAAGCCGGCATCATCACCCTCCTGGAACCGATTTTGAACCCGATCTGGGCGTACCTCATCGCTCCTGAAAAAGAAATCCCCACGGTTTGGACGCTGGTCGGAGGCTTCATTCTCTTGATCGCGCTCGCTTGGCGTTACTATCCCGCCACAACGGACGATGACTAAATTCCGGCGTGTCGAGGCGGGAAATCCCGGACTTTCCTCAGCGAAAATCCTACAATGACATAACCCCACTGTCACATCAAACAACTCGGGCTTGAAAGGTACGGAATCATGGTTCGTGATTGTTTGGCGTTGCTGCTCACAGGCATCGTTATGAGCAGCGTTGCAGCAGATCCTGAACGGCCGACCAGGCCTCTTCCAGTTAGCAGTCCCTTAACGCCGGAACAAGAGAAGAGCACCTTTGTGATTCACCCAGGTTTTGACATCCAACTGGTAGCCTCGGAACCGAATGTGATTGATCCGGTCGCCATGTGTTTTGATGAACGCGGCCGAATCTTCGTCTGTGAAATGCGTGGCTACCCAAACGGCGGCGTTGGCACCGGCGAGGAAAAACGTGGCCGGGTCCGCTTACTTGTTGATGCCGATGGCGACGGCGTCTATGAAACCGCGTCAACTTTTGCCGAGGGCTTACGCTTCCCGATGGGGGTAATTCCCTGGCAAACAGGTGTCATCGTCGCCGTTGCCCCCGATATCATCTATTTGCCAGATGATAATGATGATGGCATCGCCGACCGTGTCATTCGACTGTACACCGGATTCAACCTTGCCAATATTCAGCAGATGGTGAACGGGCTAACCTGGGGAATGGACAACTGGATTTACGGAATCGGCGGCAGCAACGCCGGCACCATCCGCTCGGTGGAAAAACCAGAAATGCCTGCGGTGACGCTGCAATCCCGAGGGTTCCGCTTTCGCCCCGACGTGCCTGGAAGCCTGGAACCGACCAGTGGGGGAGGGCAGTATGGCCTCACTCAGGATGATGCGGGCAACTGGTTCACCGCCACCAACAGCAATAACATTCGGCAAATTGTCATTCCAGATCATTATTTCCAGCGTGCCCCGTCGGTTCCAATCACCGCCGTGACCGCCGATATTTCCGATGACGGCACCTCCTGCCGGCTCTTTCGCATCAGCCCCTTCGAAGCCTGGCGAGTGGAACGCACGGCCCGCCGAGCCAATAGCCCCGAAGCCAGCCGCTTTCGCAGCACCGAATTGGTGGCCGGCGGCTACAGCAGTTCCACTTGCAGCCCATTGATCTACCGGGCTGATCTTTTCCCCGAACGTTTTTATCAGAATTATTTTGTCTGCGACCCTGGGAATAACGTGATCCACCGGAAGCGACTCGAGTTGCAAAATGCTGCTACGTTCCTTGCTCGCCGGGCTGATCAGAATCGCGAATTCCTGGCTTCCGTGGATAACTGGTTCCGGCCCGTGGACTTAAAACTCGGTCCCGATGGTGCCATCTATGTCCTCGATTTTTACCGCGAAGTCATCGAAACCCCGCTGTCTTTGCCGGATGATATTAAAGCCAAACTGAACCTCGAAAGCCGTGACCGCGGTCGAATTTGGCGGATCGCCCCGACGGGCTTTCAGCCGCATTCGCAGCCCAACCTGCGGGAACGAACCACCGGGCAACTGGTCGGTTTGTTGCGGAACACAAACGCGTGTCTGCGGATGACAGTACAGCGGCTGCTTTACCAACGCCGCGATTCGGCCGCAGTCCCGGAATTGCTAGCCGCTTTCCCGAAAAGTGAAGGGCAGCCGTGGCGGGCAAACCTGCTGACATGTCTTGCTGAGGACGGCAAATTAAGCGAAGACCTGCTTGTCAAAGCATTGACCGATCCACGATCGTCCAATCGCCGCTGGGCAATCCGCTGTGCGGAAACAATTCCTGCACCATCCGAGCGATTGATCACTGCCCTAATAGCTTTGGCTGATGATCCCGACGCCCAGGTTCGTTTTCAACTAGCGTTAACACTTTCCGTGATCGCATCAGAACGATCTGGGGCAGCGCTGGCCAGAATCCTACAGCACTCCGCAAGCGATCCTTGGACGCAAGCCGCCGTCTTGATTGCGAGCAATCACAAGCCGATTCCTTTACTCACAGCTTTGATCGAATCTCAGTCGGCGTCAAAGAATTTGCGCCCGTTTGTCACAAAGCTTGCAACTCTCGCTGTCCGTTCGGGTAAACAAGCCGATGCGGATTCACTCTTGCGATACCTTGCGAGATATTTATCACCCGATGGAACAACGTTAAGCACCGGGGCGTTTGAAGGTATCCTGCAAGCCATGCGCTCAACAAAGCCGAGTTTCCGGGACTGGCTGACTAGCTTAGTCGCAGCCGACACGACAGTTGCAGAGTTTTACCATCGTTATTTTCAAACCATGGCGGCTCACGCGACTGATCCGAAACAACCACTGTCGCAGCGTCTTTACGCCACGGGGATCCTGGCCGAAGGCCAGCCGGATCGTGTTCAAGCGGTAATCGCCCGCTTGCTGGCTCCGGTGGAGCCGACAGCCTTGCAAGTCGCCGCTGTTCGTGCACTCGGTCAACTCGGAACACAAGAAGCGACAGACGACATCCTTGCCAATTGGGCCTCGTTTGCCCCAAGTGTTCGCCGCGAAGCGATTGAACAGCTGCTCGCACGAACGCCCTCAACGCTCCGCCTTCTCGATGCGATGGCGTCTCGAACAATTGCTGTCACGGAAATCGATCGAGGACGCTGGACCGTCTTGGCAAACTCCGCTCATCCCGAGATCCGCCAGAAGGTAAAGCAACTGATCAGACTAGGCCCATCGGAGTCGAAACAGAAGATTTTGACGAGCTATTGGTCGGAAGAAGACAAAGCAGGCGATCCGAGTCGTGGCAAGCAGATCTTTCAAAAAAATTGCGCGAGTTGTCATCGTCTCGGAGATGTCGGTCACGATGTCGGACAGAATTTATATGCAGCCATTCCGGGCAAATCCTATCGCGATCTCGTGCAAGCGATTTTGGATCCCAACAAAGAGATTGATACCAAATATATGAATTATCTGCTGACCACTCTTGATGGAAAAGTGGTTTCAGGGATTATCGTCGCGGATACACCGTCATCATTAACCCTCCGCCGAGCGGAAGGGATTGAAGAAACCATCGCGCGAACTGATATCGAAAGCCTGAAATCGACTCAGTTATCCCTAATGCCTGAAGGATTTGAGAAGACAATCACCCCGAGTGAAATGCCTGACCTGATTGCATTTCTCCGCGAAGCTGTGAAAATACCTCCCCATGTTCCGAAATAATGAAAATCAATTCACAGGTTTCGCCGGTTGAATGCCATCATCATCGTTGACATGGAGGATTGGTATAAACTCATTCCGGCCGGGTGATTCGATAAATTGAATCACACCGGTCACTTGGATCCAATCAAAGGGCTTTACATACGGCACCGAATTGGTGATGATCCTCGCCTTCAATGGAACCATGTCGGCGGCACAACAATTCATTTTCAGTTTGAATAGTGTAAACTCTCGATCTGAAATCGGCTTATACTGACCTATAATGCTAGTAACGTTGCCTTGAAGTGCCGCACGCTTCGCTGGATCCATCGAAGCATAGGCCAGTTGATCAAAGTCGATCGGCACTCGATTTCCGGTCGATTGCACGGCAAGGATCGTACCCAGTTCCGCATCGGTGCCGAGTTTACGTAACTTATAACTTTTCATGAAGTGTTCGTTAGGAAGACCAAAAAAGAACAGCAGTAATGGGAACGAGAGAACCACAATCCGCCAAAAGATATTACCATGCTCATGGCCATGATCACCATGATGATGATGTATATGTTCGTGATGATGTTCATGATGGTGATGATCATGTTGACAATCGGCACCATGCTCATGAACATGAGCATGGTGCTCATCGTCTAAGTGCTCATGATGATGACGAGCCTGGCGATATGCTGAAACTTCGGACCACAGCGAGATTACACGTATCATGCTTACCGCAATGAGGGCAACCCCACCCAGGGCTACCCAGCGATGAAACTCAGGGGCGAGCAACTCGTTGAGCATACCGAATCGTTCCATGAGAACACTGACGATACCGAATCCGCCGGCAACAGAGATTGTCAGAAGTTGCTCGAGATAATAATCTGCATCACTATGAGCATGGTCGTGATGATGAGAATCATGTTCATGATGATGATCTGCTTGATGGCGATGACCTTCACCTGTTTTGCTTTGGTGAATGTGATCCATAACCCACACTCCAACTTTATCATTGATATTTGAGAATAATGAAATTGAGTTTGCTATAAGCTTACTTATGGGATTAATTGTTTTGGGTCATAAAACTGGTGAACCAGCAGGCTGGCAATTAAAGCGAAGGTTACGGTGGAAACAACAATTGCGAATATCAGTTTCCATCGAAAGACTCGGGTATACATCATCAGTAACTTCAAATCGAGCATAGGCCCAAGGACAAGAAATGACAATTTTGCTGATGGGGCCATTTCCGTGAAGCTAGCGGCAACAAAGGCGTCGGCTTCGCTGCAAAGGCACAAAACCACAGCCAAGGCCATCATTGCCGGAATTGTGAAATATGGTTGTTCCATCGAAAGCATGCGAATTTGATCAGCATCAATCCAAAGTTTCACCAACGCAGCAAGCACGGCACCAATAATCAAGAACACTGTAATATCCATAAAGTCATGTAGAGCAGTTTCCGAGATATTGCCCAAACGCTGCATTAATGATCGTCGAGTTGCGGAAGAGTCATCTTCCATATGATTATGATTTCGATTATTGACAACGTGTAAACTGACAGGATTCGACTTCACAACAGGAGGTAGTGCGAGAGGCCGAACCAAGGAGGGCATCCCATCCCGTTTTTGCAGGACATGAACAATCGATCCGGTGATCACCGCTATGCAAAATCCCATGCCGGCACGCAGCAGGGTAATCTCCACCGCCGTTTGTTTCATCGCTGTGCTTCGCGCCGGATCTTGGGTATCACCCAAACCGCCAAAGGCGACGTAGGTGCTCAGGAGCACGACGACATTGACAATTGGTCCGGCAAGCATGTAGGCAATACACGATGAAAGTGGCAGGCCTTTTCGCAGCAGTCGCCGCATCACGACGACGATTCCACATTCGCACATCGGGAAAACCAGCCCGAGCAGCCCGCCAATCATCACCGCCGGGAGGGCATAACCGGGTAAGATGCGGCCGATTAACTCTTGCGGAAGCAGTTCTTCGAGGATCCCCGCGACGATGGCTCCCAGGATGATGAAGGGAAGGGCTTCCCAAAGGATCGAACTGAAGGTGACCACGAACACCTGAATATCGGTCGTTAACACGAGCTGCTCCATCCTCGAGGGGGATGATGGCCTCATTTAACTTCATCATACGAATTGAGCATGTGGATTGTTCATGCCCGCTCCCATGCTGCGATTTTCACATGCGGATTGCCCTCCGCAAGCCGCAACCATCAGTTTCTTCGACCATGCACCCCCGCATAGGTCATGGACAAGAAAAACCAGATGACGCAAACGACCACAATGGTCCCACCCGTTCCAAATCGTAACGGCTCGCCGGTGCCGAGCGGGATCGCCAGGCGATCACTGATTTCATAGCCGATCATGCTCGAGGCAACACTGCCGGCCATGGTGTACCAAAAAAATTGCTGTAAATTCCTGGCAACATTCGCCGCGGCCGCCGCCGGGACCACCAGCAATGCATTTATCAAAAGAACTCCCACCGATTTGATTGAGAGATTGACCACGATTGCTAACAAGACAACAAAGACATAATGATTCAGGACCGTAGCGATGCCGCGGGAACAGGCCAGGCTGGCGTTGAAACTGGTAAACACCCACGAATTGTATTTCAGCGCGACCACAGCTGTGGTAACAATGAGCATGCCGATTAAGGTCAACAAATCGGCATCGGTGGTGAAAATGGCCGAGCCGAAGAGGAGTTGATCGGGATCGGCCCAGCGGGGAAGCCGAGGTAGCAACATGGCTCCCACACCGATCGAAAGTGCGAAAAAAACACCAATGACCGTATCGTTGGCAAGCCCGGTTTGCTCGCGGACATAAGCGATGGTAACACCGACGAAGGCTCCGATCGATGCCATCACCAAAGGGATCAGCCAGTAGTAGGGGTCCAGATCTCGAGGCTGACGGGCACCGACGAGAACAATGGCTCCGAGCAATGTAATCCCCAGGCCAGCAAAAGCGGTGTGAGCCATGGCGTCGCTGAAAAATGCCATCCGATTGCCCACCACCAGCGAACTCACCAAGCCACAGGTCAAACCGACCAGGATCACGGCGAGCCGGCCGCCGACATCAAACGGTGAAACGGGATTTGCCCCGAACCAGGAGCCCACCTGATTGACGACATCGACAAGCCACAGCAACATCGATTTGCCACCATTTTCTAGACTGGGGCTAGATGCCGCGAGGCAGGGGCAGGAGCAATTTCCGAAGCCATTCGTTCCGCCGCTGCCAGCACGATGGCGATACTCAGGCGAGCCTCGGTGGCGGTGATCGTTAACGGCGGCGAGACCCGAACCACTTTCTTCGAGAGCGGTCCGAGAAGATGAACGCCATCCGACGTTGCGTGATCCCCCTCGTAGCAGGCGAGAACAAAAGCGTTCGCCCACTCCGGAGCGGAACGACCGGCTGTTTCTTGAAACTCGATGCCCCAGACCATTCCTCCGCGTTCACCCCGAACGGCGGCGACGAAGGGGAAGCGTTTCAGTTGGATCAAACCGTCTTCGATGATCGCCGAAGATTGCCGGGCGTTGGCTAGGACATCATGACTGGCAAATTCGTCCAGCGTGGCCAAGACCGACGCACAATTCAAAGGATTGGCACTCCAAGTATCGGAACCTTCGCCGTAGTCGAGCGCATCAAACACGTCCCGACGTCCGACCGCGGCCGCCACCGGCACGCCGTTCCCTAAGCCTTTCCCGAGAACAACGATGTCGGGTTCGATGCCGTAACTGTGGAAGGCAAACAGATCGCCTGTCCGCCCGAAATTCGCCTGAACTTCATCGAGTATGAAAATGACATCGTTTATCCGGCACCAACGCTCAAGCATTTGCAGGTACGCTCGCGGTGGATGGTAGGAACCACCGCCGCCCAGATAGGGTTCAGTAATCAAGGTCCCGATTTTTCGGCCGAATTGGTGGAGCAGGGCGGTCAGTTCTCGTTCATACGGCGTCGGATCAAACGGGTGATCGCGCAGGCTCAGATCTCGGCATTCGTGCATCGGGAAGCTGATGAAGCGAACACGGGGATCTCGTTCAGCGTCGGTTTCCGAGCCGGTGACGGCGTTGGCGAGCCCCTTTTTGCCATGAAAGCCGTAACGGGTCGCCAAAATCATCGGCCGAGTTCGATCTCGGGCCAGCGCGGCCCACAAGGCTTTTTGAATGGCCTCGGACCCCGAAGCGGCCCACATAACCTGCTCCATTCGGCCGCCGCCTGGAGTCTGTTGCAAGGTTTCCACCAGCCGCCGACTGGCGAGAGCTTCGATCGGAGTAATCGCGTTGTACGCGGTCATGGCCACCGCAGGAAAATATCCTTGCGGCGAGTCTTGCGGAACGATGTGACCGTTCCCGATCGCGTTGTTGGTCAACTGCAGGGTCGGTACTCCGGAGACTGTTTGACAAGGCCACCCCATGTAGTGGCAAAACCGTTCCATCCAGGCGATCGGATTGTGGCCGAGATTAGCCACCAGCACCCCGGAAGTGTAATCGTAAAGCCGTTTGCCTTCGGGGGTCCAATGATAGACACCGGCACTGCGAGCCAGAACTGCCTGTGTCGGGGTGTAAGTGCGGAGCGATCGCGGTTCATAAACACTGACAAGGCCACGATCGTGGTTGGATTTCGCTTCGCCCCGATGTTCGATGGGAAGTCGTGATGGCGTGGAGTGATGAAGGTGATTCATGGGGTTTCCGCGTGGTGAAAGATGATCAGGTAATGCTCCTGATTAATGCATGAGGGCATCATCAAAATCCGTGCCGCATTCTTTCGCTTATCCTACTCCAATGTCGCGCTATTCTCTAGTAGCGATGGGCATCCACCCGGATTTTTATTGGCAGGCTGAAGCAGATTAAACCTGTGGGGCGTAAAGGACTTCAGGTGTCGCAGAGCCCGGCCGATACAGAACCAGCCCGCCGTCCGGCCCGTTCACTCGCACCACGGCACCGGGCGTGCCCGCCGCGTGAGCGGCAAGAATCGCTTCGAGCGACTGAACAATGGCCACACAATTCCGATCCGCCGACAAATCGTTGTATGTTCGTTGTCGCATTTGCAACAACCGCTGCAAGCGCTGCTCGGGGGGACCACCATATTCGGTGTAAGCAACTTCTTCAAAAAATCGCTGAATAATCTCGATTCCGTAACCTCGCTGCGACCGGCCCCCCCAGGGTTCGATAAATGTACCGTTGTAGTGATAATTTGGAGTGTACTTGAATTCTCCCGGCGAGCGGTCTTCCACCGTCAGTTCGACGCCGCGTTTCCGTTGATGTGCATTCCAGACACCGTTATCGAAGCGAAATTGCACTTCTTGTTCCACATACCCCAGGAAATTATCCGGTGTCACCCAGCTGGTGTGAATGTCGAACGCGGCCTCACGCTCATCCGGATGGGTATAAACAACTTGCAGTTGAACCGAATCCCAAGTCGTCCCCGTGGCTGATCCCACGAGTCCGCGTTGGCCTGTCGCCGAAACCCTGGACAACCGCCAATGCGGACCGAAGCTGAAATCAATCAATTTGAGATAGTGCACGGCAACATAAGTCGCTGGATTTCGCCCACGAATCCATTCGGCAAATTGATTACCACTGATTGACTTCGGCTCTAGCAACGAACAATACCCGTTGTTGACATGCTTGAGCACGCCTTCGACGACGAGAGTGCGAAGTTTCTTATGATCGGGATCTGCCAGTTTGTGATAAACCACCTTCGCCAGAACTTGATGTTGTTCCGCAAGGCGGACAAGTTCATCGAGTTCTGACAAACTTAGCAGGGAAGGTTTTTCAATGAGAACGTGTTTACCCGCTTGGATCGCGGCCTGGGCCGGAGCAAAATGGCGATCATCCGGCGTGGCGACACAAACCACGTCAACGTCCGATGCGGTTAGGGAGGCAATTGCCTGATCCCCGTGGTAACTCGTAAAGGATCGAAGGATTGCCGGTGCCAGATTGCGATACCGCTCCGCACGCGTCCCAGTTCGGGTTGCAACCGCAGCGAGTTCGACCTCGACAAGGCCGAAGTCTCGGCGAAACAACCCATCCACAGCCGCCTGTTCAAAAAACGGCCGATATGTTTCGTCGAATATCATCCCGAGACCGACCATGCCGGCTCGGATCCGTCGGGTAGGTTTTGATGCGTCCATAGATTTACTGTAAGAAATGCGACGCTGGATTGGCTAGTCCCCGGGGCGTCTAGTTTGGAACAAATCGGCAAAGAGAAACGGCATGACATACTGGGCGGCATTCCTAGGAAGA
>Ga0308411_10001025_pt1 | contig 18910 bp, 14 predicted proteins | sample HotsprottomLayer_2_FD_203530 | JGI IMG/M metagenome (GOLD analysis project Ga0308411, IMG submission 203530) | Hot spring phototrophic mat microbial communities from Octopus Spring, Yellowstone National Park, Wyoming, United States -... | ecosystem: Environmental > Aquatic > Thermal springs >...
CCCAGTTGCGGCCGACGCCGACGTCCACCACGAGCGGCACGCGCAGCGCCGCAACACCGCTCATCAGCCCCGGCAGCGCGGCGCGCAAGCGCCCGAGCTCACCCTCCGGCACCTCGAGCACCAGCTCGTCGTGCACCTGCATCACCAGCTTCGCGCCGAGGCGCTCGGCGTCGATCCAGCGCTGGACCGCGATCATCGCCAGCTTGATCAGGTCGGCCGCCGTGCCCTGCATCGGCGCGTTGATCGCCGCGCGCTCGGCCCCGGCGCGGCGCGCCGGGTTGGCGCTGCGGATCTCCGGCAGCCAGAGCCGCCGCCCGAACACCGTCTCCACGTAGCCCTGCTCGCGCGCGGCCTGGCGAGTCGCCTCCATGTAGCGCTGCACGCCCGGGTAGCGCGCGAAATAGCTGTCGATGTACGCCTGCGCGGTCGCGCGCTCCAGGCCGAGCTGCTGCGCCAGGCCGAACGCGCTCATGCCGTAGATCAGTCCGAAGTTGATCGTCTTCGCGTAGCGGCGCTCCTCGGCGCTCACCTCGTGCGGCGACCGGCCGAAGATCTCCGCAGCGGTCGCGCGGTGGATGTCCTCGCCGCGCGCGAACGCCTCGAGCAGCCCCGGATCGCCTGACAGGTGCGCCATGATGCGCAGCTCGACCTGCGAATAGTCGGCCGAGACGATCGCGCTGCCCGGCGGGGCGACGAACGCCTCGCGGATGCGCCGCCCCTCCGCGGTGCGCACCGGGATGTTCTGCAGGTTCGGATCGTTCGAGGCGAGCCGGCCGGTGACCGCGGTCGCCTGGCCGTAGTTGGTGTGCACGCGCCCGGTGCGCGGGTTCACCATGCGCGGCAGCTTGTCGGTGTAGGTCGACTTGAGCTTGGACAGCGCGCGGTACTCGAGCAGCGTCTTCGGCAGCGGGTAGTCGAGCGCGAGCCGCTCGAGGACCTCCTCGTCGGTGGACGGCGCGCCGCTCGGGGTCTTCTTGACCACCGGCAGCTTCAGGCGCTCGAAGAAGATCTCGCCGATCTGCTTCGGCGAGTTGAGGTTGAACGGCTGGCCGGCCTCTGCGTGCGCCTTCTGCTCGAGCTCGATCATGCGCTGCCCAAGCTCGCGGCCGTGGCGCTCGAGCGCCGCCGCGTCGATCAGTACGCCGTTGCGCTCCATGCGGAACAACACCTCGCGCACCGGCATCTCGATCGAACGGTAGACGAACTCGAGCTTGGCGTCGGCGGCGATGCGCGGATAGAGCACCCGGTGCAGCCGCAGCGTGATGTCGGCGTCCTCGGCCGAGTAGTCGGTCGCGCGTTCGACGGCCACCTCCTCGAAGCCGATGCGCTGCGCGCCCCTGCCGGTCACCTCGTCGTAGGAGATCGTCTTCACTCCGAGATGCCGCTCGGCGAGCGAGTCCATGTCGTGGCGCGCGTGGCTCTCGAGCACGTAGGACTCGAGCAGGGTGTCGTGCGCCACCCCCTGCAGCGCGATGTCGTGGTTGGCGAGCACGTGCTGGTCGTACTTCAGGTTCTGGCCGATCTTCGGCCGCGCCGGATCCTCTAGCCACGGTTTGAGCAGCGCCACCGCGCGCTCCACGCCGAGCTGATCCGGGGCGCCCGGGTAGCGGTGGTCGATCGCGACGTAGGCGGCCTGCCCGGGCTCGACGGAGAAGGACAGCCCGACCAGGCGCGCGGCGAAGGGATCGAGCGAGGTGGTCTCGGTATCGACGCACACCTCGACGCCCGGACCGAACCGCTCGAGCCAGCCTGCCAGCGCAGTCTCGGTGAGAACCGTCTCGTAGCGGCGCGGCAGGTCAGCCGGCGGCCGGGCGGCCGCGACCGGCGACTGCGCGTCGTCGTCGAGCTCCCGCAGCCAGCTCTTGAACCCGAACCGCTCGAACAGCGCGCGCAGCTTCTCGCGGTCGGGCGCGGCGGGAACGAGCGCGTCGAGCTCGAACGGCAGCGCGACGTCGGTGCGCACCCGCAGCAGCTCGCGCGCCTTGGGCAGCCAGTCGCTTGCCCGGCGCAGATTCTCGCCGACGACGCCCTTGATGTCGCCCGCGTGCGCGAGCACGCCCTCGAGCGAGCCGTACTCGGCGATCCACTTCGCGGCGGTCTTCGGCCCGACCTTGTCCACGCCCGGCACGTTGTCCACCGCATCGCCGACGAGCGCGAGGTAGTCGACGAAGCGCTCCGGCGGCACGCCGAACTTGGCGCCGACCGCGGCCGCGTCGAGCCGCTCGTTCGTCATGGTGTTGATCAGCGTCACCTTGTCGTCGACGAGCTGGGCGAGGTCCTTGTCGCCGGTCGACACGACGGTGCGGATGCCGCGCGCGGCGGCGCGGCGCGCGAGCGTGCCGATCACGTCGTCCGCCTCGACGCCGTCGACCACCACCAGCGGCCAGCCGAGCGCGCGGATCGTCTCCATCAGCGGCTCGATCTGCGCGGCGAGATCCTCGGGCATCGGCGGCCGGTGCGCCTTGTACTCGGGGTACACTTCGTCGCGGAAGGTCTTGCCCTTCGCGTCGAAGACGCAGCCGAGGAAGTCGGCCTTGTAGTCGGCCATCAGGCGCCTTAGCATGTTCAGCACGCCGTAGATGGCGCCGGTCGGTTCGCCGGCCGCATTGCGCAGATCGGGTAGCGCGTGGAACGCGCGGTAGAGGTACGACGAACCGTCCACCAGGACCAGCAACCGGTCGTCCCCGGACATGGATGAGCGTGTGAAGAAGGATCGCCCCGACAAGCTGCCGAAGCTGGTGGCCGCTGGCTACGACACGCGCGCCTACAGCGCGCGCGAGGCATGGCAGCTGCTGGCGATTATGTCAGAGTTCGTCGAGGCGACCGAGCGGCTGAACCAGGTGCGCCCCGCGGTCTCGATCTTCGGCAGCGCGCGGACACCCGAGGACCACCCGTACTTCGCGCTCGCCGAGCGCACCGCGCGGATGCTCTCGGACGCCGGCTTCACCGTGATCTCCGGCGGCGGGCCCGGCATCATGGAGGCCGCCAACCGGGGCGCGTTCTTCGGCTCGTCGCCGGCGGTGGGGCTCAACATCGAGCTGCCGCGCGAGCAGTTCGGCAACACCTACCAGGACATCAGCCTGTCGTTTCGCCACTTTTTCGCGCGCAAGGTGACGTTCGTGCGCTTCGCCACGGCGTATGTCGTGATGCCCGGCGGTTTCGGCACGCTCGACGAGCTGACCGAGGCGCTCACGCTGGTGCAGACCGGCAAGACGCGCAAGATGCCGATCATCCTGGTGCACGAGCCGTTCTGGCGCGGGCTGCTCGACTGGTTCCGCGAGCGGCTGGTCGCCGAACGCATGATCGATCCGGACGACCTGAATCTCGTCCAGGTCCACAACGAGCCGGAACAGGTGGTCGAGACGATCTTCCGGCACTACGAGAATCGCGCCTTCATTCCCTCGCCGGCCGAGCGCGAGACCTTCCTCAACCTCTAGCCGGGCGCGGCGGGCCTTTCTGCTAGACTCGGTTCGAATACCGAGAACACCGATGCGCCGCCTCGCCGCCGCCGCCGCACTCGCACTCGCGCTCGCCGCCGCGGCGCGGGCGCAGCAGGCACCCCCGCCCCCGCGGCTCGAACCGATCCCCGAGCCGCCACCGCAACGGATCGGGGTGGACGCGCAGCTCGCGGCCGAGGCCGGCGTGACGCTGCGCCCGGGCGAGCGCGCCGAGCGCCTCACCCTCGACGGCCAGCAGTACATCGTCGTTCACACCGCTGCCGGCACCACTTACCACCTGGTCGAGGCGCAGCCCGGTTGGCAGCCGTTCGCCGGCGCGAATTCGCTGGAGGACAGCGGCGTGCGGGTGCCGATGTGGCAGCTGCTCCAGTGGTGAGCCCGGCGCGGCGGGCGACCGCCCGCGCATGTCCGTCTATACCAAGGTCACCGAGAGCCAGCTCGCGGGTTGGCTGACGCGCTATCCGGTCGGCACGCTCGTCGAGCTGCGCCCGATCGCGGCCGGGATCGAAAACACCAACTACTTCGTCACCACGACCGGCGGGCGCTTCGTGCTGACGCTGTTCGAGCGGCTGCCGGCGCGCGACCTGCCCTTCTACCTCGGCCTGATGGCGCACCTCGCGCGCCATGGGATCCCCTGTCCATCGCCGATCGCCGACCACACCGGGGCGCTGATGGGCACGCTGAACGGCAAGCCGGCGGCGCTGGTGACGCGGCTGCCGGGCGCCGCGGTGACCGCGCCCACCGTCGGGCACTGCACCGAGGTCGCGGCGGTGCTCGCCAGGATGCACGTCGCGGGCCGCTCCTACTCCGGGCGGCTCGAGAACCCGCGCGGACCGCGCTGGTGGCGCCTCACCGCGCCCCGGGTGGCGCCATTCCTCGACCCCGCGGCGCGAGCGCTGCTCGAGGACGAGCTCGCCTTCCAGCTCGCCTACCGGCGCAAGGCGCTTCCCCGCGGGCCGATCCACGCCGACCTGTTCCGCGACAACGTGCTGTTCGACGGCGCGCGCATCGGCGGCGTGATCGACTTCTACTTCGCCGGCGTGGACGCGCTGTTGTTCGACGTCGCGGTCACGGTGAACGACTGGTGCGTGCAGCCCGACGGCGCGCTCGACCGCGCGCGCACCGAGGCGTTCCTGCGCGCCTACGGCGAGCGGCGCGCGTTCGTCGCCGGCGAGCGCGCGGCGTGGCCGGTCATGCTGCGAGCGGCGGCGCTGCGCTTCTGGCTGTCGCGGCTGTACGACTTCCACCTGCCGCGGCCGGGCGAGCTCGTCCACGCGCACGATCCCGAGCACTTCCGCCGCATCCTCGCGCTGCGCATCCGCGACGCGTACGATTCGCCCTGGCCATGAAGATCGTCCCGGCGGCGCAAGGCTGGCAATGGGTGAAGCGCGGCTTCGCGCTGTTCGGCCGCGCGCCGCTCGGCTGGATCCTGGCGGCGATCTCTTACTGGATGGTGATGACGCTGGTCGGGATCCTGCCCTATCTGGGGGTCGCGGCGGCGCTGGTCCTCACGCCGGTGTTCTCGGTGAGCTTCATGGCGATGTCGCGCGAGGTCGAGCGCGGCGGCCGGCTCGAGCTGCCGCTCCTGTTCGCCGGCTTCCGCGCGCAGCTGCCGGCGCTGGTCACTCTCGGCGCGATCTATCTCGCGCTGGTGATCCTCATCCTGGCCGCGACGCAGATCGTCGACGACGGGGTACTGATGCGCTGGATGCTGCTTGGACGCCGCCCGTCGCCGGAGGACGCCGAGGCCGGCGGCGTGGGCGCGGCGGCGCTCGCCGCCTGCGCGCTGTTCGTCCCGGTGATCCTCGCGTTCTGGTTCGCGCCAGTGCTGGTCGCCTGGCACGGCATGCCGGCGGCGAAGGCGTTGTTCTTCAGCTTCTTCGCCGCGCTGCGCAACTGGCCCGCGTTCCTGGTGTACGGCGTGAGCCTCGCGGTGGTCGCGGGCCTCGCGCCGGGAATCCTCTTCTCGGCGCTGGCGGTCGGGATGCAGGGCTCGCGGAGCGCCGCCGGGATGCTCCAGCTGTTCGCGCTGGTCGTGGTGGTCACGCTCCTGCCGGCGATCTACGCCAGCATCTACGCGAGCTACCGCGACGTGTTCGGGGAGGGCGTCCGCGACCGCCCCGCCGGCGAGCCGACCGGCACGCCGCATACGTGACGCCGCCGCCCGGGTCGGGCCGCTGCGATGCTGCAGTGCGGGAGTAGAATGCGCCGATGCTGATGCAGCCGCCCGCGGCGGTCGCCGCAGACGCCGATGCCGCCCTGACGGCGCCCGCGCGGCTGCGCGAGATCCCGTACAACTACACCTCGTTCTCCGACCGGGAGATCGTCATCCGGCTGCTCGGTGAGGACGCGTGGCGCACGCTCCTCGCGCTGCGCTCGGAGCGGCGCACCGGGCGCTCGGCGCGGATGCTCTACGAAGTGCTCGGCGACATCTGGGTGGTCGATCGCAATCCGTACCTGCAGGACGATCTGATCGACAACCCGAAGCGGCGCGCGGCGCTCGTCGAAGCGCTCCATCACCGGCTGCGCGAGATCGACCGGCGCCGGGCGACCTACGCCGAGGACGCGGCGCGCGACGCGAAGGTCGCGCTATTGCTGGATCGGGCGCGCGCGGCGGTCGCGGCGTTCGAGCGCGGGTTCGACGAGACGATCGAGCTGCGCCGCCGGGTGCTGCGGCGGCTCGCGCGCAGCACCCGCCGCGACAACGTCCAGTTCGACGGGCTCGCCCGCGTGGCCCACGTCACCGACGCCACCGACTGGCGCGTCGAGTACCCGTTCGTCGTCGTGTGCCCGGACACCGAGGACGAGGTGGCCGCCGTGGTGCGCGACCTGATCGACCTCGGCCTCACCATCATTCCGCGCGGCGGCGGCACCGGCTACACCGGCGGCGCGATCCCGCTCGACCGGCGCTCGGCGGTGATCAACACCGAAAAGCTCGACCGGCTCGGCCCGGTCGAGCTGCGCCGGCTGCCCGGCGTCGAGCGCGAGGTGGCGACGATCCACTGCGGGGCCGGCGTGGTCACGCGCCGCGTGATCGACGCCGCCGAGCAGGCGGGGTACGTGTTCGCGGTCGACCCCACCTCGGCGGACGCCTCGTGCATCGGCGGCAACGTCGCGATGAACGCCGGCGGGAAGAAGGCGGTGCTGTGGGGCACCGCGCTCGACAACCTGGTGTCGTGGCGGATGGTGGATCCGAGCGGGCGCTTCGTCGAGGTGACGCGGCTCGACCACAACCTCGGCAAGATCCACGACGCGGCGACCGCCCGCTTCGCGGTGCAGCGCTACCGGCCTGACGGCCGCACGCCGGACGGGGAACCCGCGCTGCTCGAGATCCCCGGCCGGTCGTTCCGCCGCATCGGCCTCGGGAAGGACGTCACCGACAAGTTTCTCGCCGGCCTGCCGGGCGTGCAGAAAGAGGGCTGCGACGGGATCATCACCTCCGCGCGCTTCATCCTGCACCGCATGCCGGCGGCGATCCGCACGGTGTGCCTCGAGTTCTTCGGCCAGGTGCGCGACTCGGTGCCGGCGATCGTCGAGATCAAGCACCACCTCGACCGCCACGGCGACGTCGCGCTCGCCGGGCTCGAGCACCTCGACGAGCGTTACCTCAAGGCGGTCGGCTACACCACCAAGGCGCGCCAGGCGGGGCGGCCGAAGATGGTGCTGATCGGCGACATCGTGGGCGAGGACGACGGCCAGGTCGCGCGCGCCGCCTCGGAGGTGGTGCGGCTCGCCAACGCCCGCGGCGGCGAGGGGTTCGTCGCGGTGAGCGCCGAGACGCGGCGCAAGTTCTGGCTCGACCGCGCGCGCACGGCGGCGATCGCCAAGCACACCAACGCGTTCAAGATCAACGAGGACGTGGTGATCCCGCTCGAGCGGCTCGGCGACTACTCCGACGGGGTCGAGCGGATCAACATCGAGCTGTCGATCGCCAACAAGCTCACCCTGCTCGACGCGCTCGACGAGTACTTCGCCGGCCCGCTGCCGCTCTATCAGCACGACGAGAAGCTGCCCGCCGCCGAGGTGCTCGGCGACCGGCCGGCGCAGGCGCGCGCGCTGATCGGGCGCGTGCGCGCACGCTGGCGGCATCTGCTCGACAACCTGGACGCCCCCGACGGGTCTGGCACGGTCTTCTCGCGCCTGCAGGACCACTCGCTGCGGGTGTCCTGGAAGCGCGAGGTGCGCGAGGCGCTCGCGCAGTTGTTCGACGGGCTGGCGTTCCGCCGCATCGTCGAGGGTTTCGATGCGATCCACCGCCGGGTGCTCAAGGGCCGCGTCTTCGTCGCGCTGCACATGCACGCCGGCGACGGCAACGTCCACACCAACATCCCGGTCAATTCCGACGACTACGCGATGCTGCAGGCGGCGAACGCCGCGGTGGCGCGAGTGATGGCGCTCGCCAAGTCGCTCGGCGGCGTGATCTCGGGCGAGCACGGCATCGGCATCACCAAGCTCGAATTCCTCGAGCCGCACGAGCTCGAGGCGTTCCGCCGCTACAAGGCGGCGGTCGATCCCGAGGGCCGGTTCAACCGCGGCAAACTGCTCGCCGGCGGCGACCTGCGCAACGCCTACACCCCGTCGTTCAACCTGATCGGCGCCGAGTCGCTGATCCTCGAAGCCTCCGAGGTCGGTCGCATCGCCGACTCGGTGAAGGACTGCCTGCGCTGCGGCAAGTGCAAGCCGGTGTGCGCGACTCACGTGCCGCGGGCGAACCTGCTCTACAGCCCGCGCAACAAGATCCTCGCCACCTCGCTGCTGATCGAGGCGTTCCTGTACGAGGAGCAGACCCGCCGCGGCGTGAGCCTGCGCCACTTCGACGAGTTCGGCGACGTCGCCGACCACTGCACCGTGTGCCACAAGTGCGCGAGCCCTTGCCCGGTGGACATCGACTTCGGCGACGTCTCGATCGCGATGCGCAATCTCCTGCGCAGCCAGGGCCGCAGGCGCTTCAATGCCGGCACCGCGGCGTCGATGTTCTTCCTCAACGCGACCGACCCGGCGACGATCAAACTCGCGCGCAAGGTGCTGATCGAGTGGGGCTACGCCGCGCAGCGCGTCGCCCACCGGCTGGTGCGATCGCTGCCGCGCACCCGCCAGTCGGTGCGCGAGCCGCCCGCGACGGTGGGGCGGCCGCCGCTCAGGGCGCAGGTGATCCACTTCGTCAACAAACCGCTGCCGGGCGCGCTGCCGAAGAAAACCGCCCGTGCACTGCTCGGACTCGAGGATCCCGCGATCATCCCGATCATCCGCAACCCGCGCAAAGCGACCGAGGACTCCGACGCGGTGTTCTATTTCCCCGGCTGCGGCTCCGAGCGGCTGTTCAGCCAGGTCGGACTCGCCACGCAGGCGATGCTGTATCACGTCGGCGCGCAGGTCGTGCTGCCGCCGGGCTACCTCTGCTGCGGCTATCCCCAGACGGCGGCCGGCGAGGCGGCCAGGGGACAGCAGATCGTCACCGACAACCGGGTCCTGTTCCACCGCGTCGCCAACACGCTCAACTATCTCGACATCAAGACCGTCATCGTGTCCTGCGGGACCTGCATGGACCAGCTCGAGAAGTACGAGTTCGACAAGATCTTCCCCGGCTGCCGCCTGCTCGACATCCACGAGTACCTCCTCGAGCGCGGGGTCGCGCTCGAGGGCACGAGCGGCGTCAGGTACATGTACCACGACCCCTGCCACTCGCCGATCAAGACGCGGCGGCCGCTCGACGTCGTCGCCGACCTGGTGGGCGCACCCGTGGCCGCGAACGCGCACTGCTGCGGCGAGGCGGGAACGCTCGCGCTCACCCGACCCGACATCTCGACCCAGGTGCGCTTCCGGAAGGAGGAGTCGCTGCGCGCGGGCGCCGCCGCGTTGCGCGCCGAGGCCCCAGGCGCCGCGGTGAAAGTGCTCACCTCCTGCCCGTCCTGCCTGCAGGGGCTCGCCCGCTACCGCGCCGACGCCCCGATCGAGGCCGAGTACGCAGTCGTCGAAGTGGCCCGGCGCATGCTCGGCGCCGACTGGCTCGCCGACTACGTCGCGCAGGCGAACCGCGGCGGCATCGAGCGCGTCCTGCTGTGACCGCGCGCCGCGAGCTGCCGTTGCCGGCCGACTGCCCGTTGTGCCGCGACGACGGCGGCGCGGTGCTGTGGCGCGACGACTTCTGCCGCGTGGTGCTCGCCGGCGAGCCCGGCTATCCGGGCCTGTGCCGGGTGATCCTGGCGCGGCACGTGCGCGAGATGACCGACCTCGACGAGCACGACCGCGTGCGGCTCGTGCGCGTGGTGCTCGGCGCCGAGGCGGCGCTGCGCGAGGTGCTCGCGCCGGACAAGATCAACCTGGCGAGCCTCGGCAATCAGGTGCCGCACCTGCACTGGCACGTCATCCCGCGGTTTCGCGACGACTGGAATTTCCCCGACCCGATCTGGGCGCCAGCCCGCCGCGCGGCACCCGGCCGGCCCGCGCCCGATCGGGCGCGGCTCGTCGCGGCGCTCCGCGCGCACTGCGTGAAATAGCTCCTGCCGGGGCGCGTCCGGAGCGCAGGCGGCGCCCGAGAGCCGTTACGAATCAAGCGGGTGGGCGATATACTGGAGAAGAGATCGAGACCCGGAGCGCAGCCCGCGCTGATCGCCGACCCGTCCCCAATGCCGAGCCTTCCCCCGACCCAACAACCGGTGATCAGCGATGGCCGCAGCTGCGAGGCCTGGCTCGCCGGTGCCGCGCTCGCCGACCCGCGCCACGCCTGTCACGAGCTGACCGCGGTGCTCGAGTCGCTGGAGGAGGCCCCGCCCCGGCGCGACGCCTACCTCGACATCCTGGAACGGCTGCGCGCGCCGATCGTGATCGCGCAAAGCGAGCACGCGAAGAAGTTCTCGGCGCGCCCGCTGCCGCTCAAGGAGTACGAGACCGCGGCGTTCGAGCAGGTGGTCGACCTCTGGACCACGCTCGGCCGCGCCTATCGCCGCCTGCTGCGCGCCGCGCTCGAGGAGCGTAGCCCCGAGCTCGCCGGCAAGCAGGCGCTCCTCGCGCAGCGCGCGCTCGACTGCGCCGCCGAGCTGATCTACGTGCACTACCGCGCGCGCCGCGAAGTGGACGCCGAGCTCTGGCAGGATCTGCACCAGCTCTACCAGAGCGCCGAGCAGGCGGGCGTGGCGCTCACCACGGTCGCCGCCGGACACCGGTCGAAGTCGGTGTCCACCTGCAACGAGGTGTACGTGCGCGCGCTGCTGGTCGCGCTCGCCCACCCTTACGGACTGGCCGCGCGCGAGCTCGCGTGGACGCGACGCTGGGCGACGATGTGGGCGTACAAGGTCGATCTCGTGTCGGCCGCCGCGGATGCGCAGGGCTACGCGGTCGACTTCGCCTCCAACCAGCCGCCGGCCTGGATCAAGGCGGAGTCGGCCGGACCGACGACGCGCTTCATCGAGACGGCGAACCTGCGCCGCAGCGTGCGCAGCCGCATCAAGAAGCTCGAGTCCGGGGTCGATCCGCAGACCCTCGGGCTGGGCAAGGACTGCGTCCAGCCGGAGGCCGGACGCCTGCTCGTCGCGCTGCAGCGAGCGTGGGTGGACCCGCCCGCGCAGCGCCTGTTCACCCGCCGGCTGGTCACCCAGCGCACCGAGCTCGCGAGCGGGTTCGAGTCGATCCACCTCGCGCTCAGCGGGCGGGTGTTCAAGAGCGCCGCGCGGCATTGGGACTACACGCGCCGCGACGCCGAGCAGCTCGCGATCTACCAGGGACTGTCGCCGGGCGCGGCGTCGAGCGAGCCGCCGGCGGGGTTCGCCGCGGAGAAGTGGGAAACGCTCGACGAGAGCGCGAACGGCTTCCGCCTGCGGCGCAAGGGCGGCGGCGAGCGGCTCGCGCTCGGGCAGCTGGTCGGCCTGCGCCCCGACGGGGCGCGCGGGTTCATCCTGTGCGAAGTGCGCTGGCTCATGGCGGGGATCGACAACTCGCTCACGATCGGCGCGGCCGCCCTGCCCGGCCTCGGCGCGGCAGTCGCGGTGCGGCCGACGAGCCTGCCGAACAGCGCGCCCGAGCCGTTCACTCAGGCGTTCCTGCTGCCGAACGCGACCAGTCAGCCGACCTCGCTGATCCTGCCGTCTGGCTGGTACCAGCAAGGCCGCGAGATCGAGCTGCGCGACGACGCCGGGGTGCGGCGGGTGAAGCTCGTCGGCATCGTCCAGCGCGGCTACGACTACGACCGCGCCAACTTCGCCGCGGCCGGCGCGCTGGCGGCCTGAGCCGCGCCCTCGCCCGGCGCGCGCCGCACCCGGCGCTCCGGGAACACCGCCGAGAAGCGGCTGCCCTTGCCGACCTCGCTCGCGATCTCCAGACGGCCCTGGTGGTGGGTGAGCACGTGCTTGACGATAGCGAGCCCGAGGCCGGTGCCGCCGGTGTCGCGCGAGCGGCTGGTATCGACGCGATAGAAGCGCTCGGTGAGCCGCGGGATGTGGCGGCTCTCGATGCCGAGCCCGGTGTCCTCGACGCTCACCCAGCCCTCGCCGTCGCGCTCCGACCACTCGATGGTGATGCGGCCGCCCGGCGGGGTGTAGCGCACCGCGTTCGACACCAGGTTCGCCACCGCGCTGCGAATCTCGCGCTCGTCGCCGAGCAGCAGCGCCGGCGGTCCGGGCTTCAGGATCACCGTATGCCGGCCGCCGGACAGCACCCGCGCCTCCTCGCACAGCGTGCGCAGCAGCGCCTGGACGTCGATCGCGATCTCGCGCGCCGGTATCGTCGTCGACTCGAGCGCCGAGAGGGTGAGCAGGTCGTCGATCAGCCGCAGCATGCGGTCGGTCTGGTCCTTCATCAGCCCGAGCACCTGGCGGCCGCGCGGCGAATCGACCGCGACGGTGCCATCCGCGATCGTCTCGAGAAACCCGCTCACCACCGTGAGCGGCGTCTTGATCTCGTGCGAGACGTTGGCGACGAAGTCGCGCCGCATCGTCTCGAGCTTCTCGGTCTGGGTGACGTCGCGCGCGAGCAGGAGCTTCTCGTCCTGGCCGTACTCCACGATGCGCACCGACAGGACGAGATCGCTGCCGCGCGACACGCGCAGCGTGAACGGCTCGGCGAAGGCATTGCGCCGCAGGTAATCGATGAAGTCAGGCGTGCGGACGAGGTTCGCGAGCGGCTGCCCGGTGTCCTGCCGCGCGTCCAGGCCGAAGTAACGCTCGGCCATCGCGTTGCACCAGCTGATGCGCCCGTCGCCGTCGAGCACGACCACCCCGTCGGGCATCGCCTGGGCGGCGCTGCGGAAGCGGGCGAGCTGGGCGGTCAGCCGGTGCTGCTGCTGCAGCGTGCCGCGGGTGAAGCGGTAGAGCTGGGCGAAGATCCGCTCCCACTGGCCCGACCCCATCGGCACCGCGCCGTGCAGCGGGTCGCGCAGCCAGTCGGCGAGGGCGCCGACGTTGGCGACATGATGCAGCAGGAGCCCGGTGACCCCGCAGGCGAACGCGGCGAGGCCCCACGCCGGGCCCCGGGCGAGCCACAGCACGAGCGCGACGGCGGCGAACGCCGCGAGCAGCAGCGCGGTGCGTAGCCAGGCGGTCTTCACGGTTCGGCGGGCGCGCTCGACGCGCCGGGCGGAGCCCGGCGGCGCGCGGCGGACGTTAGCAGAATCCCACTGTCGGCGGGCGCGGCGGCGCCCGACGCGGCGGCCCGGTCAGACCGCCACCGTCGCGGCAAGGCGGTAGCCGCTGCCGCGCACGGTTTCGATCAGGCGATCGTGCCCGCTCGGCTCGAGCGCCTTGCGCAGGCGGCGGATGTGGACGTCGAAGGTGCGCTCCTCGACGAACACGTGATCGCCCCACACCTGGTCGAGCAGCTGCGAGCGGCTGTGCACCCGCTCCGGATGCGCCATCAGGAAATGCAGCAGCCGGAACTCGGTGGGACCGAGCTCGAGCGGCGCGCCGCGCGCGCTCACCCTATGGGTGGCCGGGTCGAGCCGCAGGCCGGAGATCTCCACCGGCTCGTCGGTGAGCTGGGGCGCGCGGCGGCGCAGCACCGCCTTGATGCGGGCGAGCAGCTCGCGCGGGCTGAAGGGCTTGACGACGTAGTCGTCGGCACCGGCTTCCAGCCCGGCCACCTTGTCGGGTTCCTGACCGCGCGCGGTCAGCATGATGATCGGCGTGTTCCGGGTGCGCTCGTCCTGGCGCAGCGCGCGCGCGAAGCTGACGCCCGACTGCCCGGGCAGCATCCAGTCGAGCAGGATCAGGTCGGGCAGGGCGTGGCGCACCAGCCGCGCCGCCTCCTCCGCGTCACGGGCGCGCAGGACATGGTGCCCGGCGTGCTCGAGATTGAGGGCGAGCAGCTCCTGGATGGCAGGCTCGTCCTCGACGACCAGGATGTTGGCGGGCATGGCGGGCGAATTGTATGGCGCCCGCATGACGATTTTGTTACGCGGGCGTGTTCAGCGGGTCGGCGGCGAGCGGTTGTGGTAGCTTTCTCGCCCCTGCCGACCTTCGCACCACCGCACCCGATCCATGACGGCACCCGACCGCAGCGCTCCGGTCCCGACCGAAATCAAGCTGCGCCAGCAGTCGCGGGTGATGGAGATCACCTTCACCGACGGGCGGACGTTTTCGCTCAGCTACGAGTTCCTCCGGGTGCACTCGCCGAGCGCGGAGGTGCGCGGGCATGGGCCGGGACAGGAGGTGCTGCAGACCGGCAAGCGCGCGGTGGACATCGTCGCGGTCGAGCCGGTGGGCCACTACGCGATCCAGCCGCGGTTCTCTGACGGACACGACACCGGCATCTATTCGTGGGAATACCTGTACGAGCTCGGCGTGGAGCACGACCGGCTGTGGCAGGACTACCTGCGCCGGCTGGAGGCCGCCGGCGCAAGCCGCGACGTTGACACCACGGCGCGCCCGGCCGCCGGCGGCGCAAGCTGCGGGACGCGGTGAGCGAGCGCGTCGACTTCGGCTTCGAGCAGGTCGGCGTCGAGGAGAAGGCGCGACGCGTCGCCGGCGTCTTCGCGTCGGTCGCGCCCAGCTACGACCGGATGAACGACCTGATGTCGTTCGGCCTGCACCGCGCCTGGAAGGCGTTCGCGGTGCACCTCAGCGCAGTCCGCGCCGGCGACCGCGTGCTGGACGTCGCGGGCGGATCGGGCGACCTCGCGCGCGCGTTCGCCCGCCGCGTCGGGCGGTCCGGCGAGGTGTGGCTGACCGACGTCAACCACGCCATGCTGACGCTCGGCCGCGATCGGCTGCTCGACGCGGGCCTGGTGCTTCCGGTGGTGCAGTGCGACGCCGAGCGGCTGCCGTTTCGCGACCAGCGCTTCGACTGCGTGAGCGTGGCCTTTGGCCTGCGCAACATGACGCACAAGGACCGTGCGCTGGCCGAGATGCGCCGCGTGCTGCGGCCGGGCGGACGGCTGCTGGTGCTCGAATTCTCGAAGGTCTGGAAGCCCCTCGAGCGACCCTACGACTGGTACTCGTTCGAGGTCCTGCCGCGGCTCGGCGCGCGTGTGGCGGGCGATGCCGCCAGTTACCGCTATCTGGCGGAGTCGATCCGGACCCACCCCGACCAGGAAGCGCTGCGGTCGCTGATGGAACAAGCCGGCCTGGAGGACGTCGAATACTTCAACCTGGCCGCCGGCGTGGTAGCTTTGCACCGTGGCTTCCGGTACTGACGACCGAAGAGGGGAACACACAATGAAGACGTGGATTTATACCGTGTTCGCAGCCATCCTCACCTGCGGGCTCGCGCTCCCGTTCGACGCCGAGGCACGGCGCCTGGGCGGCGGCAAGCCGATCGGCGCCCAGCGCCAGGCCGCGCCGCCACCGCCCAAGCCCGCCGCACCCACCGCCGCGCCGGCCCAGCAGGCCACCGCCCCGGCGGCAGCCGCCGGCGCCGCGGCCAAGTCCGGCATGAGCCGCTGGCTCGCCCCGGTGGCCGGCATCGCCGCCGCGCTCGGGCTTGCCTGGCTGCTCGGCGACCAGCTGGGCGCGTTCGTTGCGATGCTGCTCGCCGGTATCGCGCTCGCGCTGGTGGTGATGTTCCTGGTGCGCCGCTTCGCCCGGCCGCAACCGCAGCCTGCGAGCGGCCGGATGCAGTATGCCGGCGTCGGCAACGAGACGGTCGCGGCGCCCCCGCCCTCGCAGGCGGCCGGCGGGGCGACGGTGCCCGCCTTCCGCAGCCAGTTCACCCCGCGCATCCCGGCGGGGTTCAACGTGGAAGCGTTCGTGCGCGAGGCCAAGCGCAGCTTCCTCGCCCTGCAGGCGGCCAACGACCGCGGTGACGCCGAGTCGATCCGCGAGTTCGTGACCGACGAGATGTACCGGCACCTCAAGCGCGACATCGAGGAGCGCGGCGGCGCGGGCCAGTCGACCGACGTGGTGACCCTCGACGCCGACCTGCTCGAGGTGGTGACCGAAGGCGGCGTGCACTGGGCGAGCCTGCGGTTCTCGGGCCTGATCCGCGAGGAGGCCGGCGGCGAGCCGCAGCCGTTCGCCGAGGTGTGGAACCTGCAAAAGGCCGGCGATTCCGGCTGGCTGCTCGCCGGCATCCAGCAAGTGTCCTAGCGCGCGGGGCCGCACCGCCGAGAGGCCGCCCGCGGGCGGCCTCTTTCTTTTGCGGCGCGGCGCGAGGGGTGGTCCGCCCCCCGGGGGCTCGAGCCGGGATGCCGATGCTATCCTTCGCCGCGCCGTGACCAGCTTCCCGGTCGTCGCCTTCCTCAATCACCTGCTCGAGGACGCCCCATGGGCGCGCGCGCGTCTGGCGCCGTTCGTCGGCCGCACCACGCGCGTGGTCGTCCCGCCGCTGCCCGACGTGCGGTTCGTGGTGTGCGAGGACGGGCGGCTCGCGGTGTCCGACGCGCCCGAGGCGCAGCTCGTCGTCACGCTCCGGCCGGCCGCGGTGCCGCTGCTCCTGCGGCGCGACGAGGCGCTGCTCGGCGAGGTCGAGTTCAGCGGCGATGCGGAGCTCGCCGCCGCGCTCCAGTTCCTGTTCCGCAACCTCGAGTGGGACTTCGAGGAGGACCTCGCGCGCGTGGTCGGCGACGTCGCGGCACACCGGCTCGCCGCCGCCGCACGGTCGCTGGTCGCCTGGCAGGAGGAAGCCGCCGAGCGCGCCGGGCGCAACCTGGCGGAGTACCTCACCGAGGAAGCGGGCGTGCTCGCGCAGCCCGCGGCGCTGGCGCGGTTCGGCCGCGAGGTGGACGACTTGCGCGACGCCACCGACCGGCTGGAGCAGCGCCTCGAGCGCCTCGAGCGAGCCGGCCGCGGTCCGGCGCGCGGGTGAACGCGCCGCCGAGCGCGCTGCCGGCGGGGGCGCGCGAACCGCTCGCGCGCCTCGCCGGCCGATAGGGTAAAGCGTGCGCCGGCTCCTCCGCCTCGCCCGCATCGTCTGGGTCGCCCTGCGCTTCGGCCTCGACGAGTTCGCGCTGGCGGCCGATCCCACCGGCCGGCTGCCGCGCGTGGTGCGGCGGGTGCTCTTCTTCCGCACTTTCGACGAGCCGCGCGCGGTGCGGCTGCGGCGCGCGCTCGAAACCCTCGGGCCGATCTTCGTGAAGTTCGGGCAGGTGCTGTCCACCCGCCGCGACCTGCTGCCGCCAGATCTCGCCGAGGAGCTGGCGAAACTGCAGGACCAGGTCCCGCCGTTCGACTCCGCGCTGGCGGTGGCCGAGATCGAGCGCGCCTTCAGGCGCCCGCTCGACCAGGTATTCCCCTCGTTCGAGCGGGTACCGGTAGCGAGCGCGTCGGTCGCGCAAGTGCATTTCGCGCGCCTCCCGGACGGCACCGAGGCGGCGGTCAAGATCCTGCGCCCCGGCATGCGGCCGGTGATCGCACGCGACCTCGAGCTCCTCGACGCCGGCGCGTCGCTCGTCGAGCGGCTGTGGCCCGACGGCCGCCGCCTGCGGCCGCGCGAGGTGGTGCGCGAGTTCGCCAAGCACCTCGACGACGAGCTCGATTTGATGCGGGAGGCCGCCAACGCGAGCCAGCTGCGGCGCAATTTCACCCCGTCGCACTTGCTCGCGGTGCCGGAGGTGTACTGGGACTGGTGCACGAGCACCGTGATGACGATGGAGCGGATGCACGGCATCCCGATCAGCCAGGTCGATGCGCTGCGCGCCGCCGGGCACGACATCGAGCGGCTCGCGCGCTACGGCGTCGAGATCTTCTTCACCCAGGTGTTCCGGGACGCCTTCTTCCACGCCGACATGCACCCGGGCAACATCATGGTGGCCGCCGACGGGCGCTACGTCGCGCTCGACTTCGGCATCATGGCGACGCTGTCGGACGACGACCGGGACTACCTCGCGCAGAACTTCCTCGGCTTCTTCCGGCGCGACTACCGGCGCGTCGCGCAGGCGCACGTGGACGCCGGCTGGGTGCCACCCGGCACCCGGGTGGACGAGTTCGAGGCGGCGATCCGCACGGTGTGCGAGCCGATCTTCGATCGGCCGCTCGCCGAGATCTCGTTCGGGCAGCTGCTGCTGCGCCTGTTCGCCGTCGCGCGCCGCTTCAACTACGAGGTGCAGCCGCAGCTGGTGATGCTGCAGAAGACGCTACTCAACATCGAGGGGCTCGGCCGCCAGCTCTACCCCCAGCTCGACCTCTGGACCACCGCCAAGCCGTTCCTCGAGCGCTGGATGGACGCGCAGGTGGGCTGGCGCGCCTTCGCGCGCAACGTCGAGCGCGAGGCGCCGCAGTGGGCGAAGCTCGTGCCGCAGCTGCCCCGGCTCGCGCACCGGCTGCTCGCCGCCGAGCCCGCGGCCGGCATCGAGCGCAGGCTCGAGGCGCTCCTCGCCGAGAGCCGCGCGCGCAACCGGTGGCTCGCGCTGATCGCGGCGTTCGCCGCCGGCGCGCTCCTGGCGCTGGTGTATGCCCTGCTCGCGAGCGGCTAGAATCGGGCGATGCTGATCGCCGCCGTCGCGCTCTATCTCGCGATCACGATCGCGATCGGCCTGTGGGCGGCGCGCAACGTGCACGACGCGCGCGACTACCTGGTCGCGGGCCGCAGCCTGCCGCTCTACATGAGTACCGTGGTGGTGTTCGCGACCTGGTTCGGGGCGGAGGCGGTGCTCGCCGTCTCCTCGACCTTCGTCAAGGAGGGCCTGGGCGGGATCGTCGCCGACCCGTTCGGGTTCTCGCTCTGCCTGATCCTGGTGGGACTGTTCTTCGCCCGCGCCTTCTATCGCCTCGATCTCCTCACGATCGGCGACTTCTACCGCAAGCGCTACGGCGCCCGCACCGAGCTCGCCACCAGCCTCTGCATCACGGTGTCGTATCTCGGGTGGACCTCGGCGCAGGTGATCGCGCTCGGGCTGGTGTTCTCGACCCTGTCCGGCGGCGCGATCTCGATGCCGGTCGGCATCGTCCTCGGGGCGGCCTGCGTGCTCGTCTACACCCTCCTCGGCGGGATGTTCGCGGTCGCGTTCACCGATCTGTTCCAGACGGTGGTGATCGTTCTCGGCATGCTCTACCTCGCCTGGGTGCTCGCCGGGCTGGCCGGCGGCGCCG
>Ga0308411_10001032_pt1 | contig 18864 bp, 27 predicted proteins | sample HotsprottomLayer_2_FD_203530 | JGI IMG/M metagenome (GOLD analysis project Ga0308411, IMG submission 203530) | Hot spring phototrophic mat microbial communities from Octopus Spring, Yellowstone National Park, Wyoming, United States -... | ecosystem: Environmental > Aquatic > Thermal springs >...
CATATTATAACGATAGGAAGATTAGAACCAAACAAAAGACATAGTAGACTTTTGTGTTATGACCCACCTCCAAATTATGATATAATTCATTATGGGTTTGTTAATAAAGAAAAAAAAGAATCTTATCAATATTATTTGAATTTTAAGAAAAAATGTGAAAAAACATTAAACAGAAAAATTGTAGAAAACTTAAGTGACAATGAGCTTTTTTCTCGGGCTACTCGAGCAAAGACAATTGTTTTGCCTTGTTATCATGAAGGTTTTGGGTTTACAGCATTTGAAATGGGAATTTATGGTGTAGTACCAGTAATATTTAAAAAATATGATCTTTTACCTAAAAATTATGAACTTGGACATGCAACAAGTGAATATTTTACAAGAGCAAATGCATTGCATTTTGTTGCTGAATATATGGATGAAAAAGATATAAAAGAAAAAATAGATCAGTCACTTGAAGTTACTACAAATCAAAGAATAGAAATGGCAAACAATTTGCTTAAATATTTTACAGTAGAAAATTATGTAAATGAAAGAATAGAAATGTTTAATAGTCCAAACAAAATATTGCAAAGCAACATAAAAGTAAAAAATAAAAAGAGTGTAGAAGATGGTACTATTATAAGTAAAAAAGTAAAACTTTCTGAAACTTTAGAGGAATTTTTGGTATGAAATATAGCTCTATTATACCATTGATTGGTGGAAAAGTATTAGCACACTATGAACTTTTAAACAAACAATTGCCTGAATATATTTTATCTTATACACCATTTGTTGCCAATGATTCTCATATATTAAATTATTTTAATAATGAAATACCATATTTTTTATTGGATAAAAATGAAAAACCAAAAAATTTGAAAGTTGATATTGTAAGCACATTATGCCCTTGTGCTGGTTTATCTGGTCTTTCTTTAAAACGAAGTGCAGATAATGAAAAAAACAATTGGATGTATTTGACAGCAAAATTTGTTTTAGAAGAAATTTCACCTATAGTATTTTGGGGTGAAAATGCACCAGCTTTTGCTACAGAATTAGGTTCAAAAATAAGAACAAAATTAATGAAGTGTGCCTATGATAATGGTTATACTTTTTCTATATATGTAACCAAATCACAAAATCATGGCAATCCACAATATAGAAGAAGAAGTTTCTATTTCTTTTGGAAAGGAAATAAAGTACCTGTTTTTGAATATTATCAAAAACCATATAAAAAAATAGAAGATACTATTCTTGAAATAAAATCAAATTTTCAGCAAGAACTGATAAATGGTAGAACACCATCAAAAAATCCATGGTATGATATTGTTTTAAACAAAATTCATAATGGTGTTACACATACATATTTTATGCAAAATATACTTAAAAAAAGTTGTGATGTTCAGAGTTATATAGAAGGGCAAATACCTAAAAATCCATATTTATTTTGTAAAGAAATATTTAAGGAAAAAAATCTTGATAATTTAGTCAAAAAGTGTGAATATATTCATGAAAAATTGAATTCAGGCAAGTATTTTATGAAGAGAGAGATCATGTTACCAAAAAATAACATTACTGCTTTTGTAGGTCATTTTCCTTATCAAATGACTCATCCAATAGAAGATAGATTTTTAACATATCGTGAAGCAATGAGTATTATGGGTTTGCCTGAAAATTTTGAATTATTAAATCCAAAAAAGTCAGTAAATCACATATGTCAAAATGTACCATTACAAACAGCAAAGGATATGTTTTTTGAAATTTTAGAAGCTTTAAAAGGTAATCGCGTTTGGTTAAATCAAAAATTTATATTGCAAAATAATTTGACAAAAACTATCTCAAATACTTCAGAAAACTTTTCTATTGACAATCAACAGGTTATTGATACATTAGAACAATATATAATATAATGAAATATATTAATTACAGTTAAAGCACAATTAAAGGAAAAAAACTATGGAAATTACAATAACAATTGATGAACTTCGTAAGCGTAAATTATTTCTTGGTATACCAATGTATGGTGGTCAATGTGCTGGATTGTTTGCTAAGTCATTGACTGATTTAGCATCAACAATGGTACAGCATGGAATTGACTTTAGAACATATTTTTTGTTTAATGAAAGTCTTATACCAAGAGCACGCAATTACATAGTAGATGAATTTATGCGTTCTAATAGTACTCATATGCTTTTTATTGATGCTGATATTGGTTTTGATGCTAAGGATGTTTTAGCTATGTTAGCATTACAAGGCGATGAAACGGAATATGATGTTTTAGCTGCGCCATATCCTAAAAAGTGTATTTCTTGGGAAAAGATTAAATATGCAGTTGATAAAGGTGTAGCTGATGAAAATCCCAATACACTTGAAAAGTATGTTGGCGATTATGTTTTTAATCCTAAAGCTAATAGTACTTCTATAAGAATTGATGAACCGGCTGAAGTTTCTGAAGCTGGAACAGGTTTTATGATGATAAGAAGAAAAACTTTTGAAAAATTTAAAGAACATTATCCTCAATATAGTTATAAACCGGACCATGTCAGAACTGAACATTTTGATGGGTCAAGAGAAATTATGATGTATTTTCAATCTGAAATTGACCCCAAGTCAAAAAGATATCTATCAGAAGATTATTGGTTTTGTAGAAAGTTAGAAGATATTGGTTGCAAAATTTGGTTATTACCATGGATGCAAACACAGCATGTTGGTACTTATGTATTTGGTGGTTCACTTGTAGACTTAGCACAAGTAGGGTTGCCAGCTACAGCAGATTCCGATATGCTTAAAAAGAATAATCGTAAAGGCTAAAACAAAATATAATAATAAAATAATTTTTCTGTTTACGTTTGTAAGATAATGGTATATATTTTACTTACCGATAGTTATTGAAGGAGTATACAAATGTTTAAATTGAGTCCTTTGACACTTAAAGTATTAAAAAACTTTTCTACTATTAATGATAATTTTCTTTATGTAGATCAAGGCAACAAAATAACAACTATGTCAAGCAACAAGACTTGCTTGGCAACAGCAACACTTGATGTTGAATTTTCAAAATCATTTGCAATTTATCGAGTTAGTAGATTTTTGAGTGCTCTTTCACTTTTTAATGATCCTACTATTACAGTAAATGATACTCATCTACTTATTGTGGATGCCGAAAAAGAATTAGTTTATGAACAACTTAATGAACTTGTGCACAAACCACCTAAAAATCATATTGATTTACCTTCAGTAGATGTTGAATTTATGTTTACAAAATCTCAGTTGACTGATACATTAAAAGCATTATCTGTATTGTCTCTAGATTATATTGCTTTTAAAGGTATGAATAATAATGTTTATATGAGTGCTGTTGATGTCGATAATATTACCAAAAATATGTTTTCTATAAAAATAGGAAAAACAAATAAAGAATTTACTGTTGTAGTTCCAGTTGACAATGTAAAGCTTATGGATAGTGAAGCTTATAATATTAGTATTTCAAAGAAAGGAATTATGGAAATAGAAATACCAAATGTTACTTACTGGATATCTTATTGTTCCACACATTCAAAGTTTGCTGAATGATGTAAAGTTCTGATAAACAGAGCAAGTGAGGAGTATAATATAGTATGAATGATACATTTTCAAGTAACTTTTTATGGGTAGAAAAGTATCGTCCACATAAAATAGCTGATACTATTTTACCTAATGATTTAAAAAATACATTTACAAAATTTGTAGAACAAGGTCAAATACCAAATATTATACTTTCAGGTACATCTGGCATAGGAAAAACTACAGTAGCAAGAGCTATGCTAGATGAGCTCAATGCTGATTATATTTTTATCAATGGATCATTAAATGCTGGTATAGATACATTAAGAAATGATATAGCACAATATGCTTCAAGTTATTCACTAAAGGGTGGTAGAAAATACTGTCTTTTAGACGAAGCAGATTTTCTTGGCGCTCATGTACAAGGCGCGCTACGTAATTTTATGGAAGAATATTCAAATGCATGTGGTTTTATTTTAACTTGTAATTATAAGAATAAGATCATTGAACCTTTACATTCAAGGTGTTCTGTAATTGATTTTACTTATAAAAAGTCAGATATACCAAAACTTGCTTCACAATTTTTAAAAAGAATTACATATATACTTCAAAACGAAAATGTAAAATATAATAAAGAAGTATTGGTTGCTTTAATAGAAAAGTTTTTTCCGGATTGGCGAAGAATAATTAATGAATTGCAAAGATATTCTGTAAATGGTGAAATTGACACTGGTATTTTAAGTAATATTACTGATATAAATATCAAAGAACTTATGGTTTTGCTTAAAAACAAAAAGTTTGAAGATATTAGAAAATGGGTTCATGAACATAATGATCGAGATAGTACTGAATTTTTTCATTCATTTTATAAGTGTGCAGATGAATACTTAGTAAAACGTTCAATACCTTTATTAATTTTAAAAATTGCTGATTATCAATATAAAGCTAGTTTTGTTGCTGATAAGGAAATAAATACATTGGCATTTTTAATTGAAGTAATGATGGAGTGTGAATTTCTATGAGCACAGTAAATGTATTTGATTTTATAAAAGATTTAAACTACAATAAGAATTATCTTTACAATGAAACTAATAAAGATTCCTATAATCCTTTTATTATCAATAAGTCATTTTCTTTTTTTGTTGATACAATATATCATGCTCAAATGATGAATTTAAATTCACATTTGTCTCATAATATGCAACATGATTATTTGTTTTATGCTATTACAAAACGTAAAAGATATAGTAAGTGGTTAAAGAAAAGTGAAGAAGAAAAAGAAATGCTTGAAAGTCAGGAATTTATTGCCAATAAGTATAATTTGTCAATAAAAGATGTTAAATTAATGTGGAATTATTTGCCTGAAAATATAAAAAAGCTTTATAAAAAGTATAATAATTTGGGTAATAGTGCTACTATTGTAAGCAAAAGAACAAAAATATAAATAATATATGCATGTTATCTTTTTGATAGAGTTTGAGTTGAAGTAATAGTACTAATGGAGAAAAAAATGCACAATACTAATAATGTTTTGGGTTCTTTGTTAGAAGTTACATTAAAAACAAAAGATGATTTTTTGAAAATTAAAGAAACTTTATCTAGAATTGGTATACCAGCTAAGCCAGTTGAAAATGGTTCTGGTAAAAAGAGACTAATTCAGTCTTGTCATATTTTGCACAAAAAGGGCAAGTACTATATAGTTCATTTTAAAGAAATGTTTTTGCTTGATGGTAAAACTGCCAATATTACATCCAAAGATATTGAGCGCAGAAATGTAATTGCAAATCTTTTGGAGCAATGGGGTTTATTGGAAATAGTAGATACAAAATATGTTATAGATGATGATGACTTAAAAAATAATAAAAGTTTAAAAAGTCTTAAGATTATAAGTCATTCACAAAAGAAAGATTGGGAATTAGTTTCAAAGTATAGAATTGGCAAAAAAATTATACACACAAAATAATAACTTTAGTTCTTGAGTTTAGTTGTAAAATATAGTCATGTTTACTTTTTTGAAAAAATTAAGAAATTTTCTTGTAATAAAAGAAAAAGTGTATGTTGACGCTCAAGTAGAAAAAATCAAAAATTTATTATTTCCAGAATTAATTTTTGAAGAAAATAATAATGAAACTTATGTAATTGACAGAAGCATGCTTTCTTTGCTTACTGCAGTTTTAGTAGATATTAAAGAAAATAATGTAGATGCGCATACTATAAACAATTTAATAGATTCTATTAATGTTCTTTTAAAAATCAAAGAATTATTACAAATTGAAGATTAGATAAAGAGTAAAAACCGCGATGATCAAACCAATCATCGCGGTCTCTTTGTGTTTTAAGTTTACAATTTTTCTTTTTGTTTTCTACTATTCTTTTTTTTCTCCAAAATGGATTTGTTAATAATTCTTTTGCTACTAAATTTCTAGGTTTTATTTTTCTTTTTACTGTTTGTTTTGGCATGCCATTTCTTCTCTCTTTGCCATTTTTGAATGAGTTGATTTTCTAAAGCAAATGCTTCTTTTTCCCAAGGTAACTTTTTATAGTCTATTTTGTTTGTATTAATAATAGTTTTTTTCCACTTTATTTTTTCTGGATTATGAAAGTAAAATTTCATATCACCTTTAATGCACTGTTTTACATGTACTAATTCATGAAATATAGTTTTACAACAATGATATTTTGAAACGTAAGAATTTGTTATATGTATTTCAAATTCTTTTGGTCTATATGAACTATCATACCATGAAAATAGACCTTTTGTATTTTTTTCTAAATTATCAAAAATAAAAAATATAGTATAAGTAGATTTTAGTTTTTTATGTTTAAAAAATTCTTTATATGCAAAGTTTACAATTTCATTAAATTCTTTTCTATTGAAAAACTTAGGGAGATTTTTTACATAAATTTTTAGCATGAATATTTCCAATTACTATTGATTAAATTCATATATATCATGATTTGTTATGCATGTCAATTGGCAAAAAATTTACAAAAGTAAAAAAATTAGTAGTTGACATTTTCAAATGAGTGTGATAATTTGATAATACTTAAAAAACCATGATCTTTAGTATTATGGCTTTTAAAGTGCAATTACAAAGAGGATATATGTATGAGAAACGGCTTTTATACAGAAGTTACCATTTCTTTGAAAGAAATGAATAAAGTAAATGGCCTTCACACTTTAGTACTACAACTATCAATGATGTTGTTACCATCAATTACATTCTTGAATATTTTAAAAGTATGTTAAGAAGTAAAAAAAAAATTCTAGATGATAGAGAACATTTTGTGTATATTAAAAAGAATTCTGAATAATTAAATTTTTGAAAAAGGAATATTATATGATTATTACACTTACTATTAAGCTAAACGGTTTTCTTGAAACTAACTATAAGGCTGATTTTACTTTTACTCACAACTTTTCTTTTTAATTATATAAATTTTTGGTAATTGACACTGTGGACATTAATATATATGATAATGCAGATTGACCATTTTGCGATGGAATGTATAGAAAATGAGCCCGCGAAAGAATAGCAACAACGGCAAGATATATACAAATTTGAATACTATACTTTCACAGTCACCAAAATATGAATTAACAGATAAGGATTATAAGTTTTTAAATTATGCCGAAAAGGTATCACGCAAAAGTGATAACTCTAGGCATATGGTTGGTTGCGTCATTGTTGAAAGTGGTGACATTTTATCTTATGGTTTTAATACTTCAAAAACACATCCATTTCAAGCAAAATGGAATAGTAGATCATCCCATTTGCATGCTGAAATGATGGCTCTTATTGATGCTCTTAAAAAAAATTTTAATCCTAAACGTTCAGTCATTTATGTTTCAAGATATGGTAGAAATGGATTGTTGGGTTGTAGTTATCCATGCATTCATTGTTGGAATGCTTTGGAGTATGTTGGCTTAACAAATATAGTATGCTATGATGAAAATAGTAATCCGGTAAAGCTTATGCTGTAAATTTAGGATTATTAAATGAGAAAGTACATTTTTGACATCGATGGCACAATCTGCACGCATAGAGAATTAGGTGACTATGAAAATGCGGAGCCATACATTGATAGAATAGCTTTTGTCAATGGCCTATATGATGAAGGCCATAATATAACATATTGGACTGCTAGAGGTAGTTCAAGTGGAAAAGATTGGCGTAACTTGACATATGAACAACTAAAGAAATGGGGTTGTAAATATCATCAGTTGCTTTTTGATAAGCCATCCTACGATGTATGGGTGGATGATAAAGCATTTAATGCTGATTATTATTTTATTCTTGTAGATTAAGAGAGAATATAAATGTTCAAACTAAATATAGTAAGTACTAACAACAATAATGGTCTACCTATACATTTGGGTGGGCATGAAAATGAAACTCATATTGATGAAGGTGCTTTAAATTATTTACTTAATAAATTTAATATTAAATCATTTTTAGATATTGGTTGTGGCCCAGGTGGTATGGTAGAATTAGCACATAAAAAGAATTTAAAAAGTATGGGTATAGATGGTGATTTTACGTTAAAAAGAGAAAAACCTGAATTTTATATTACACATGATTATACTATAGGTCCAGCATCATTAAATGATGAAATTTGGGATTTAGGTTGGTCTTGTGAGTTTTTGGAGCATGTAGAAGAAAAATATATGGACAATTATATGGACACTTTTCTTAAGTGTAAATATATAATTGTTACACATGCTTTGCCAGGTCAAGGTGGTCATTACCATGTCAATGAACAAACACCAAACTATTGGTTTATTAAATTTGGTGAAAGAGGATTTTTGTTTGATCTTAAGACTACAAATGAAGTGAGACAAGCATCTACAATGAAAGAAAGATTTATGAGAACTACAGGTTTATTTTTTTGGAATGGTAACTTGAATTGGAAAATCGATATTTAATCATAAATAACAAAACAAACAACAGAAGGGCTTTGCATGAAATGAATTCATTTTTGGGCAGACATCTTTTAATAGACTTGTTTTCTTGTCAAAATATTGAAACTCCAAAAGCCATAACCGAAAAATTGAAACAAATATGCACTGATATAGGTGCTACTGTTCTTTTTTCGCACTATCATGAATTTGACAATGGTGGTGCAAGTGGTGTAATAATTTTAGCCGAATCTCATTGTTCTTGGCATTATTGGATTGATGAAGGTTTTATTGCATTGGATATTTTTGTATGCGGCAATAGCTATCCTGAAAATGCTATAACAAGTATATTAGAATATTTTAAACCAAAAAATCATGAATTTAAATATTTAAATCGTGGAATCGATTTTATGGCAAAAACAAATAGCTATTGACAAAGCTACCCTTTCATCTTAGATTACCATTAAGAGTAACAAAAGAAGGTGTAGCGATGTATACCTATATTTGCAGGTACTCTGTTGTAGAAAACAATAGAAATGATGAAAATTTTGGTTATTTGAAAAACAAACAAAAGTATTTCTCTTCTTTTGAAGAGGCTCTTCGTTTTGCTAAAGAGATTGAAGAAATGACTCTTCATGGCTATAGACCTACTATTGATATTCGTGAGCGCGTTTAATTCTTTGGAGAAAATGAAAAATGAGCGTGTTTACTGAAACTGCTACTACTAATAATTCAACTCTTTTTTCAAACCAAAAAAATCAAAATAACAGTGTTTCTTTTATTGGGCGTTATGATATGCTTAATAATCAGTGGCTTTATGGTTATTGGGAAAATACTTGTTTTAGAATACTTTATAAAGTACAAAATTAAAAATTTTTAGTTTTGTAGAATTTTATGGCTGTTTTCTAAAAATTCTTTTATGGCTTTTATGTTATTTGCACAAACTACGTTTTCTCTATAGAGTCTAGTTATTAGTCTTGCAACATCTAAATCGGTTATGGTTCTAGTATTTCTTGGTAATTCTATTATTTCACATTGAAAGTAGTTTGCTGGTGGAATTAGTACAGTATGTTGTTGAATAGGTATTGGTTGAGGGTTGCTAGTACAACCTATTACTATAAGTGATAATAATATTATCAATGTTATTTTAAACATTTTAATTTCTTTCTCTTAGTATTCTAATAGTTTCTCTAATTATTGGCGAAGCAACTTTATTTTCTCTTTGAGCTTCATTGCTTTGTAAGTAAGAATTAACTGCATCAATTTTTCTTTCAAGATTTTGGTTTTTGGCCATTAATTCTTTAGTTATTTCATCTTGTTTTTGTAGTATTTCTCTTTGTTGAGCTATAAATCTTTGCTGTTGTTCAGTTACACTTTGAAGTATTTGAACATTTTGTTTTAATATAGCATTTTGTTCAAAGGTATGTTTGATTGTAAAAAATGCTACTGTTAAAAAAATGAAAACAAAAAAACCTATTGCAAGTATTAAAAATACTTTTGATTTTCGAATAAATATATTTGAAATAAAAGATATTGTTGATAATAGCATTTTTTAATCCCTTAAAAAAGTATATTTTAGAAAAGTAAAAGTAGAATGTATGAAATATCAGAATCAAAATTAAAATTAATGATTGAAATGTTCAAGCTTGATGGCATGTATGAACAAAAAAATTTTTTAGAAAAACTTCTAAATATGGGTGAAGAATTCAAAGAGCACAATCTCAATCCTATTTATATTTTTAACCCTCGAAGTCAGAATTTTTTTGTTACATCGCGTGAAAACTTGGAAAGAAAATTGCACTAGAAAAGAGCATTAATTCATTAATACATTAAAAATTGTATTAAGATAAAAAATGGATACATAAAGGAGAATAACATGTATATAGACATAAGCAAATATATGTTTGGTAATTTGCGCAATGCATATTTTTATGATGTGTTCATGGATGGTAATGATTTTGTTGTTCAGTTCATTGTTCCTGGTTTTTCGGAGAATGAACTTGAGTTGAGTATAAATAAAGGTGTTCTTCGTCTTATAGGTAGAAAAGAAAAACCAACCTCTAAACTTCTGCCAAAAAATATTCATGGTGAAATTTTTATAGAAGATGACTTTGAAATTGTTGATGCTACACTTGAAAATGGTGTTCTCACAGTTACAATGAGAAGAAAAACACAAAGGGGTGTGAAAATACCTATTAAGGCTATTTCTTCAAGAACACATGAAAAATCACAAGTTTTGATGGAAAATAACAATCAAGAAAACAACAACATGTAATTTATTTTTTTATGAAATAATAAAAAAACAGGAATGTAGTTGTTGACTGCATTCCTGTTTTAATTTATGATAGTAATTGATGATTATTTTATGGAGCACATCTTGTTTTATACAAACATCTACCAAAAATACAATACACTTTATGTTAAAGGGTATGATGACAAAGGCAAAAGGTTTTTAAAAACTGAAAACTATAAACCTTATCTTTTTATTGATTATAACGGTACAAATAATACAAAATATAAAAATATATATGGAAAGCCTGTAGATAGAATTGATTTTGATAGTATTTCAGAAGCAAAAAAGTTTGTCGACAAGTATTTTGAAGTAGAAAATTTCAATATTTATGGTTTCGAAAATTATAAGTATGTTTATTTGTATGATAACTTTCATCAGTTTGAGTATGATTTTGATCTTTTAAATGTTATAGTATTAGATATTGAGGTTGACTCCAGAAATGCATTTCCTGATATAGAAAAAGCAGAAAATGAAATAATTGCTATTACGTTAAGCAACAAAAAAGAAAAGGCTGTTTTTGGCTTAAAAGAATACAAAGCAAAAGCCGAAAATATCAAATACTATTATTGTAAAAATGAAGAAGATTTGTTAAAAGTATTTTTAAAAGTATGGAATACAAGTGCTTTTTTACCTGATATACTTACTGGTTGGAACGTTGAATTTTTCGATATTCCATACTTAATCAATCGCATAAAAAATGTTTTGGGTGAAAGTTTAGCAAAAACTTTATCGCCATGGAATATTATAACTCAAAGAAATGTTTTTGGTAATAATAGAACACAATTCATTTATGATATTGCTGGTATTAGTATTTTGGATTATTTGTCAATTTATCGTAATAAAAAATTTAATCCAGAAGAACAAGAAAACTATCGTCTAGATACTATTACAGAAGTAGAAAATCTTGAAATAAAGAAAATTAACTACAAAGAGATGGGTTATAAAAATCTCTTTGATCTTTATGATAGAAATTTTCAATTATTCATAGACTATAATATTACTGATACTACAGTAATTGAATTGCTTGAAGAAAAGCATAAGTTTCTAGAACAAATTGTTGCGATTGCTTATGATGCTAAAGTAAATTATTCCGATGTGTTAACAACTGTTGGTATATGGGATGTTATCATTCACAATTATTTGATGGATAGAAATATTGTGGTTCCTTACAAAAAAAGAAGAGAACAACAACAAGAAATGCAACTTATTGGTGGTTATGTAAAGGATGTTCAAGCGTCTTATTATGATTGGATAGTATCTTTTGATTTGACTTCTCTTTACCCACACTTAATTATGCAATATAATATTAGTCCAGAGACAAAGATTACTAATAAAAGATTGTCAATTGATATTCGTGATATAATTGAAAAAAATGTTGATTTGCCGACAGAGTATTCTTGTGCTGCCAATGGTATTTTGTTTACAAAAGAAAAAGAAGGTTTTTTACCTGCTCTAATGAATAAACTATTTACTGAACGTTCCGAATATAAAAGAAAAATGTTAGAAGCAAAAAAACTAAAAGCTGATATTGAGCATGAAATGAAAAAAAGAGGTTTGCATGTCTAATATGACAACTACAGTTGATATTGGCAATATGTCAAACGAAGAACTGTTGCACTTATATAAGAAAATAAAAAAGAATATAGTAAAATATAACAATTTGCAGTTTACAAGAAAGATTATGCTTAATTCTTTGTATGGTGCTTTATCCAATCAATATTTTCGATGGTATGACTTTGATTTAGCAGAAGCTATTACTACTTCTGGGCAATTAACTATTAAATGGGCAGAAAAAACTTTCAATGAATATTTAAATAATTTACTTAAAACAAAAAACGTTGATTATGTTATTGCTATGGACACTGATTCATGTTATGTTTGTATGAATGAATTAGTAAAAAGATTAGGTATAGAAGATAGACATAAAATAGTAAAAGCACTTTCTGAATTTTGTGATAAAAAAATACAACAAGTACTTAATGAATCTTTTATAAAACTTGCAAATAAAATGCATGCTTATGCACAAAAAATGCATATGAAAAGAGAAGCTATAGCTATAAATGCTTTATGGCGCGCTAAAAAAATGTATGTTTTAAATGTTTTGGATTTGGAAGGCGTTACATATGATTCGCCTATACTAAAAATACAAGGAATTGAAGCAGTAAGAAGTAGTACACCAAAGTTTTGTCGTGAAGGGATTAAACAAGCATTAAAAATAATGCTTAATGAAAATGAAGAAGCTTTAATAAAGTTTATTGATGATTTTAAAAATAATTTTATGAATAAATCATATCAGGATATTTCTTATCCAAGATCGGTAAATGACTTAGAAAAATATCAATGTAATAGTAACATATATAAAAAAGGAACACCTATACATGTAAGAGGTTCTTTGTTATATAATTATTATATAAGTAAAATTAAGACTAAAAATTATCCACAAATAACAAACGGTGATAAGATAAGATTTATTTATTTAAGAGAACCAAATACGATAAATGAAAATGTTATAGCTTATATCGAAAGCATACCAGAAGAATTGAAACTTGAAAAATACATAGATAAACAAAAAATGTATGAAAAGTTATTTTTAGAGCCAGTAAAAGAGTTTTCAAATATTATGAAGTTCAATATTGAAAAACAAGATACTTTGGAAAGCTTTTTCTTTTAATGGAGTATTATTATGAATCAAGACAACGATTTTGGTTTTACTTTTGCTTTCGAAACAAACGTTACAGAAAAATCAAAAGAGATTAAGAAATTAATTATGCCATTTTTATTACGATTGACACAAGATCCGGATAAAGATACAATTCATTGGAAAGGTGAGTTGCGAGTAAAACAAATTCAAGAAATTATTGATAAAATAAACTCAATTGAACCCAATTGATTAATTGAAAGAAGGGAAATACTTAACATGTCACTTTTGGATAAGCTTTTAAAAGCATCTGTAACTGATGCAAGTTTATTATCACAATCAAAATCATTTCAAGAACCAGATTTTATTAAAACAGAAATACCAATACTTAACTTAGCTTTTTCTGGTGATGTAGAAAAAGGTTTCTATCATGGTTTAACTATTTTTGCAGGCGAGTCAAAAACTTATAAGACTGCGCTTGCATTGTTTTGCATGAAAGCATATTTAGAAAAGTATAAAGATGCAGTAGCAGTATTTTATGATACTGAAGGTGGTATAAATGAAAAATATATACAAACTTTTAATATTGATACAAATAGAGTAATTTATATACCAGTAGAACATGTTGAACAATTAAAGTTTGATATTATCAAAAAGTTATCAGAAATAGAAAAAAACGAAAAAGTTTTCTTTTTGATTGATTCCATAGGACAAATAGCAAGTAAAAAAGAAACCGATGACGCTATAGATGAAAAATCTGTTGCGGATATGTCACGAGCAAAGGCTATTAGGTCATTGCTTAGAATGATAGTAATACAATTAAATAAAAAAATGCTTCCATGTTTTATGATTAACCATGTCTATCAAGAAATGGGAATGTTTCCAAAGACAGTAATTCCTGGTGGTACAAGTGTAGTTTATAGCGCTAATACTATTTTTGTAATTACAAAATCTCAAGAAAAAGCAAATGATGGTGAATTGCTTGGTTGGAATTTTACTTTAAATGTTTATAAATCCAGAATGGTAAAAGAAAAATCAAAGTTTACTATTAATGTAAATTATGAAAAAGGTATTAATAAATGGTCAGGTTTATTTGATGTTGCTCTTGATTTAGGTTTTATTGTTAAAACAAAAGTTGGTTGGTATAGTATAGTAGATAAAGAAACAGGTGAAATAAGTGATAAGAATTATAGAGCGGCTGATTTAATTTCAAACAGTAAAGTTTGGGAAAGTTTATTGCAAAATAAGACATTTCTTAAAGAATTACAAAAAACTTATGGTTTGGGAAATGCCTATTTCATAGACGAAAAAGAGGAAGAATGATTACTGAAACCAATATTTTTTCTAATTTAATCAAAAGAGAAGATTACTTTCGAAAGGTATTTCCTTTTTTAAAGGAAGAATATTTTTCAGACTCAATAGAAAAAAGTCTATTCTTAACGATTAATGAATATGTAGCAAAATATAACAAACGACCTACAAAAGAAGCATTAAAAATTGATATTAAAAATAAATTAAAAAATGACAAACAAATCAATGAAGCTTTAGAATATATTGAATCATTATCTTGTGAAGAAAATACAGATATAAATTGGCTTATAAGTAATACTGAAAAGTTTTGTCAAGAAAGAGCAATTTATAATGCTCTTATGCGTTCGATACAAATTATTGATAAAAAAGATACAAAAGAAAAAGGTATTATACCAGAGCTTTTAAAGAATGCTATTTCTGTAAGCTTTGATCATAGTGTAGGTCATGATTTTTTTAATGATTTTGAAGCACGTTATGACTTTTATCATAGAAAAGAAAATAAAATACCATTTGATATTGATTACTTTAATTGTATAACAAAAGGCGGTTTACCAAATAAAAGTTTATCTTGTATTATTGCTTCGACTGGTGTAGGCAAAAGTCTATTCATGTGTCATATGGCTGCAGCTAATATACGTATAGGCAAGAATGTTCTTTATATTACTTTAGAGATGGCACAAGAAAAAATAGCAGAAAGAATAGATGCCAATTTGTTAAATGTTACATTAGAAGAACTTTATAATATGCCTAAAAATATATATGTTTCAAGCATGGAAAACATAAAAAATAAATTTACTGGTAAACTTATTATTAAAGAATATCCAACATCAAGTGCTAGTGTTACACATTTTAGACATCTTTTATCAGAATTGTACTTAAAGAAAAATTTCAAGCCTGATATAATCTATGTAGACTATATCAATATATGCGCTTCAAGTAGAGTAAAGTATTCCAATGTAAATAGTTACACATACATAAAATCAATTGCCGAAGAACTTCGTGGTTTGGCAGTAGAACAAAATGTTCCAGTAATTACTGCAACACAAACAGTTCGTTCTGCTATGGGCAGCAGTGATATGGAATTGAGCGATACAAGTGAAAGTATAGGCTTAACTCATACAGTAGACTTAATGTTTGCTATCATATCGACTGAAGAATTGGAAAAAATGAATAGAGTACTTATAAAGCAACTAAAAAACCGTTACAATGATATATCAAAAAACAAGAAATATATGATAGGCATTGATCGTTCTAAAATGACTTTGTATAATATTTCCGATGATGAACAGGAAGGACTCATTGATACAACACCTATTATGGATAAGTCCGATTTATTTTTTGAAATAAAATCAAAGAAGTTTGATAAAGAAAAGTTGAATACTTTCTTCTCATAAAGTATATTTTTCTTTTTTCATAAATATGGTATATAAAAAGAAATGTAAGAGGTAAATTACTATGCGTTTTTTTAATTACTATTATTTAACAGAAAAAAAATCAGTACTTGATTCTGCACCAATAAACAGTGTTGGTGTAATGCATGAATTGCTTACAATGAAGCATTTAAACGGTGGAAAGTTTCCGGAAAAGCATCCAAACAAAGATAATCAAAAAGCACAAGAATATCATGATAAAATAAGGCATCATTTTACTGATGAACAATACAATTATCTAGATAATTTAGCTAAAAAAACAGCAGACCATATAAAATCTCAATTGCCAAGTCATGCAAAAAATTTAACTGTTCATTGGACTTCAAAAGAAGGTGATATAACAAAAGTTACAAATATACATAGCACACAACATGATGATGCTTCTGATTTAGTAGTGTCTTATGATGATCATACGCATCCAACAGGTAAAAGACATGTTGGTGTTTCATTAAAAATGAAAAAAGGTAAAGCTTTATTTGTAAAAAATCCTGGTTTAGAAGATATTCCAGGTTCAAATGCAATACATCAAGAACACAAAAGAAAAATTACTAATGAATTTGGTCATATTTTAACTGGTTCTGTAAAAGATAAAAAGGATATGCTTAAAAGTAATCCTGAACTAAAAAGTAAAATTGTAAAACACAATAATAAATTGTTGAATGACTTAACTGATAGAGCACATCAATATTTTTCAAGTATGAGTCAAGAACAATTACATCATTTTATAAGACATACAATACATGCGCATGAAACACCCATGCAAAAGCATGGCCATGATCACTTAAGAGTCATTACAGATAGAGAAAGTGGTAAAATAGATAGTTATAGACCAAATGAACATTTTGATAATTTTATAAAAAATAATCCAGGTAATATTGAAGTAAAAAGAAATGGATTTACTCTTAATTTCTATAAAAATGGAAAGCATTTCATGTCATATAGAAGAAAATTAGAAAGTCAAAGTAATCCATATTCTTCAGTAAAATCGGCTGTTGCTATTCACATTTAAGGGTTAAAAATAAAAAAATGATCATTAGAACTAAAAAGTTAGTAACATTAAACGTTTATTATTTTATGCCGGATCATAAAAACATATTGCAGAATTTTATATGGTCTACAGAAGATTTTGTACCAGAAATACCAAGAATACATAAATTTTTAAATTACTGGAAAGAAAATATACCTGCGGTAATACAAGAAGTGAGCATTGCTTATGAAAATTCTTTAAATCCTTATAATCGAATTCGAATGGCTGATTGTGAATATAGACTAAATTGATTTTTTAGTTGATGCTTCAATAAACAAAAAATAAAGGAAAAAAATGTCAAAATTGGAGCATTTAGAGCACCCAGAAGATTTAGTTTTTTCACATGGTCATCAAGGCACTAATATTGCTTTGTCGGCACTTTATGATACACATAAAAAAATTACTGGCACTAACCATGGTGATACAAATGTTTCCATAAAACATGATGGTTCACCTAGTATAATTTTCGGTCATGATAAAAACAATAAGTTTTTTGTAGCTACAAAATCAATTTTTAACAAAACGCCAAAAGTAAATTATTCTCATTCTGATATTGAAAAAAATCATGGCAATTCACCTGAATTGGCTCGTGTGCTTAAAAATGCTCATACATATTTACAAAAAATTACACCAAAAAATGGTAAAGTGTATCAAGGCGATGTTATGTATGATGAAAATATAAAAAAAGAAAATGATACCCATATAACATTTAAACCAAATACTTTAACTTATAAAATATTAAAAAATTCTGAAGAAGGAAAAAAAGCAAAAAGAGCTAAATTTGGTATATCAGTTCATAGTGTTTATGATAATAATGATATAAACAATTTGAGTGGTGTTAAACCAATTGGACATAATGAATTTATAAAACACGATGATGTTCATGTTTTACAACACCATATCGATTCTCAAATAAATCATGATCAAAATATATCTAACTTTCATGCTCATATGCAAAAAGCTATAGATTTACATAATATACATAAAAATTACGATGATTCACCTATTAAAAAGCATTCTGAATATTTGAAAATATATGCTAATGCTACAGTAAAAAATGGAAGTAAACCAACTGTTGATGGTTATAAAGAATTTCTAGAAACAAGAAAGAAAAAAGAAGTAGATTCTTTAAAAAAAGAAGACGCTAAACAAAGAAAAACTAATTATTTCAATGATCATATTTCTGATGTAATAACACATCAAAATCTTTTTAAAAATACTTTTGCTATACATCAACATATTAATAATGCCAAAAATGCATTAGTACATGCTTTAAGTAAAAATACACCTTATGAATATGAAATAGATAATAAACCTGCTAAACCAGAAGGATTCGTTGCCAATACAAAGCATGGACCAATCAAATTAGTAGATAGATCAGAATTTTCACGAGCAAATTTCTTGAGACTAAGAGAATGGTTAGAAGAAAATTCTTTCTTATTTGAAGAAGAAGAAAAACATCATGTATTTGCTTTTGGTAGAATGAATCCACCAACAAAAGGGCATGAGCTATTAGTCAATAAAGTAAAAGAAATAGCAAAACAAAAAAATGCAGATCATACAATAGTTTTATCACATACAACTGATAAGAAAAAAAATCCACTTGAGCCCAACGAAAAATTAACTTTTGCACGCAAAGCTTTTCCTAATACTAATCTTGTTTTAGCAAATAAAGAAATGCCATCTTTAATACATCACGTAAAAAAATTGTATCAAGATGGTGTTACTCATTTGACTTTTGTAGCT
>Ga0308411_10001038_pt1 | contig 18832 bp, 8 predicted proteins | sample HotsprottomLayer_2_FD_203530 | JGI IMG/M metagenome (GOLD analysis project Ga0308411, IMG submission 203530) | Hot spring phototrophic mat microbial communities from Octopus Spring, Yellowstone National Park, Wyoming, United States -... | ecosystem: Environmental > Aquatic > Thermal springs >...
CGCCGCACGTGGCCCCACTCCTCGCGGGGCACGAGCGAGGTGAAGATGTCGGTGTCGCTGACCAGCCCCACGATGGCGCGGCCGTCGGTCACCGGGAGGCGGCGTACCCGGGCCGCCGCCATGGCCTCCGCGGCCCGGCGGACCGTCCATCCCGGCTCGGCCGTCACCAGGCGCCACGTCATGATGTCGCCCAGGCGGACCGCCCGCGCGTCGGCGCCGGGGCGGACCACCTTGGCCAGCACGTCCCGCATCGTGACGATGCCGTACTCCGGCGAGCCCGCCAGGGGCGGCACGAGCACGCTGGAGATGCCGTGGTCGCGCATCACGCGCAGGGCGTCGGCCACCGTGGCCGCCGCGTGCACGGCCACCGGCTGCCGGCTCATGACCTCAGCGACCGTCAGCATCGGCGCCTCCCGCCGCCACCGGCGGCCGAATCCAGGTCTCCAGGAGCTCGAGGAAGCGGTGGACCTCCTCCACGCTGCGAACCGCGTAGCGGGCCGCGGTAGGCGCGCTCCCGGCGCCCACGCGCACCGTGACGGCGTCGTCGCCCAGCGCGACGAACGCGTCCTCGTCGGTGCGGTCGTCGCCGACGTAGACGACGGCCGCGCGCTGCGGCCAGGCCTCACCGTAGGTGCGCTCGAGCAGCCAGCGCGCCGCGGCGCCCTTGTCCCAGTCCACGGCCGGTCGGATCTCCAGCACCTGCTTGCCGCGGCGCACGGTGAGCCGCTCGCCGGCCGCGCGCGCGACCTCCTCGAGCACGGCGACGCGAACCTCCTCCACGCGCGGGGCCGGCGTGCGGCGGTAGTGCACGCTGGCGCTGTACCCCTTGTCCTCGACCAGCACGCCCGGGACGCGGCGCAGCCGCGTGCGCAGGGCCGCGAGTGCGGCCGCCAGCGCCTCGCGCGCGCCCGCGGCGCCCTTGTGCGCCCAGCTCCATCCCGGGCCGCTCATCTCCAGCCCGTGGTTTCCGGCGTAGACCAGGCCGTAGAGCCCGACGCGGGCGCGGATGTCGCCGAGCGCGCGGCCGCTGATGACCGCCACGAGGGTGCGGTCGGCGCGGGCGATGCGCGCCAGCGACGCGCGGACCGCGGCGGGGATCTCCGCGCGCGCGGGGTCGTCCACCAGGCGTGCCAGTGTGCCGTCGAAGTCGAGCAGCAGCGCCGGCGCGCGGCCGGCGTCGAGCCGCTGCCGCAGCGGCGTCGTGTGCTCGAGCAGCCACCGGGTCGGCGCGCGGCCGGCCGCCAGGCGGGCCGCCAGCCGCAGGTGCTCGCGCAGCCACCGGTCGATGTCGTGCTCCTCCACGGCGCGCCGCAGGTGCGCCATGCGCTCGCGGCGCTCCTCCGCCGGCATCCGCAGGCCGGTGGCGATGATCTCCGCGCAGCCCTCGGCGTCGTAGGGGTTGACCGGGAGCGCCCAGGGCAGTTCGTCGCGGGCGCCGGCCAGCTCCGAGAGGGCGAGCACCCCGCCTCCGTCCACCTGGCAGGCGACGAACTCCTTGGCGACCAGATTCATGCCGTCGGCCAGCGAGCTCACGATGCAGAGGTCGGCCATCCGGTACAGCGCCGCCATCGCGGGCGGCGGGAGGGGCCGGGGCAGGTAGACGATCGGCCGCCAATCCGCGGTCCCGTGGGCTGCGTTGAGCCGGGCGATCTCCGCCTCGACACGCTGCTGGAGGTTCCGGTAGGCCCGAATGCCCGTGCGGCTCGGCGCGCACTTCTGCACGAAGACCACGCGCGAGCGGAACTGCGGGAACCGCCGCAAGAACAGGTCGATGGCGCGCAGCCGCTCGGGAATGCCTTTGGTGTAGTCCAGCCGGTCCACGCTGACCGCGACCAGGCGGTCGCGCGCTCCCAGCCGCGCGCGCAGCCGCGTCATCCACCGCTGGGCGCCGCGCGAGCGGCTCGTGGCGTCCCAGGCCTTGAAGTCCACGCTGATCGGGATCGCGGCCACGCGCACCATCCGGCCGTCGTACTCCACCGCCTCGCGCTCGGCATCCGCGCGCGCACCGACCTCGCGCTCCGCGCACTCGATGAAGTGCTGCGCGTGCCGGGGGTGCTGGAAGACGACCAGGTCGTTCGCGAGCAGGCCGTCCACCAGGTCCGCGCTCTGCGGGCAGGCGCGGAAGACGTCCCACGCGGGCCAGGGGATGTGCCAGAAGTGCATCAGGAACAGGTCCGGCCGGGCGCGGCGCAGCGCGCGGGGACACCGGGCCAGGTGGTAGTCGTGAATCCAGACGAGCGCGTCCCCGCGCGCCTCCTCGGCCACCGCCTCGGCGAACCGCGCGTTGACCGCCTGGTAGACTTCCCACGCGCGCCGCCGGAAACGGGCGTGCTCCATCGCCATGTGGCACAGTGGCCACAGCGCCTGGTTCGCGTAGCCGTTGTAGAACCCGTCCACCTCGTCGCGCGAGAGCCGCAGGCGCCGCAGCACGTAGCGCGGGTCGTCGGGCGGCACCATCACGCGGCCGGCGGCGTCGGCGACCTCGAAGTCGGCGTCGCCGCTGCCCCAGGCGATCCAGGTGCCGCGCACCGCCTGCATGACCGGGTCCAGGGCGGCGACCAACCCGCCCGCCGGCCGCTCGACCTCGACGCCGGCGCGGCCGCGTCGGTGGACGTACGGCTCGCGGTTGCTGACCACGATGAACGGCCGGTCGGCCGGCAGGACGTCGGGCTGCGGACCGTTGTGGCGCTCAACCGACATCGGCGGTCAGTTGCCTGTGGTCTTCGAGCTGGCGCATGGTCTCAGCGCTCCCCTCGACCTGCCTGCGTCTGCTCCAGGCCGTCCCCCCACTCGCACGCCTATCCCGCCGGCTCGCCGCGGGCCAGGTAGATCGTCTGCGTCGGATAGGCGAACTCGATGCCCTCGGCGGCGAAACGCCGGCCGATCTCCAGGTTGATCGCCTGCTGGACGTCCATGTAGACGTTGAACGACGGGTCGCGCACGAAGTAGACGACCTCGAAGACGAGCGCGAACTCCCCGTACGCCTTGAAGTGTGCGCGGTCGAACCGGGCCAGCGGCCGAGCCTCGACGATCTCGCGCAGCATCCCCGGAATCGCCTCGACCTTCTCCAGCGGCGTCTGGTACGTCACCCCGACCGTGAAGACCACGCGGCGCTCGTACATCCGCTTGAAGTTGCGCACGCGGCTGGTCAGCAGGTCGGTGTTCGCGAAGATGATCTGCTCGCCCGACAGGCTGCGCACGCGCGTGGTCTTCAGCCCGATGTGCTCGACGGTGCCCGCCTGCTCGCCTACCACGATGAAGTCGCCGATGACGAACGGCTTGTCGAGCACGATCGTGAACGACGCGAACAGGTCCCCCAGGATGTTCTGGACCGCCAGCGCCACCGCGATGCCGCCGACCCCCAGGCCCGCCACCAGCGCGGTGATGTTGACGCCCAGGTTGCTCAGCGCGACGACCAGCAGCAGCGTCCACAGGGCCAGCCGGCCGAGGAATCCGAACGCCGCCATGGCGGTGGCCGCCGCCGCGTCCTGCTCGAGCTGGCGGCGGAGCTGGCGCGTCAGGAAGAAGCCGATGAACGCGCTGCCCCACGCCCCCGCCTGCAGCAGGACCGTGAGCATCACCGCGACGCCGAGCAGGCGGTCGGCCCTCGGCGGCAGCTCGAGCGCGTACGCCCCGGCCGACAGGGCGAGCAGCAGGAGGAACAGCGGCCGGGTGCGCCGGACCAGGTCCGCGGCCAGGTCGTCGAGCTCGGTCGGCGTGCGGTCCGCCGCCGCCAGCCGGCGCAGCAGGACGGCCTGCGCCACGCGCAGGCCCGCCAGCGCGCCCGCGGCCACGGCCGCTGCCACGAGCCAGGCCCGCACCGTGTTGCCGTAGTAGACCAGGTCGAGGGCCGTCACCGCACGGCCCGCTCCCCGGGCCGCCCGGCGCCCGCGCCCGTCGTGACGTCATCGAGCAGCCGAAGCTCGTCGCGCAGCAGCCGGGGCATCAGGAAGCGCCGTCGCACCACCTCATGGCCCGCCTCGGCGATGCGGCGGGCCTCCTCGGGGTGGCGGAGCAGGTAGAGCGCCCGCTCGGCGCACTGCTCGACCGTGGTGACCAGGTAGCCGCCCACCCCATCCTGGAGCTGCAGCGGGATGCCGCCGGCCGCGCCGCCGATCACCGGCCGGCGCTTCCACAGCCCCTCCGAGACCGCCAGCCCGAACCCCTCGCGCAGCGACTTCTGGATGACGACGGCGGCCGCGCGCTGGAAGCAGTTCACCTCCAGGCTGCCGACGCCGACCAGGTTCGTGAACACGAAGAGGTCGTCGTCCCGATCCGTCTCGGTGATGCTCCGGTAGATCTCCCAGGCTTCGGGGTCATCGCCGGCCATCGAACCGATCAGCGCCAGCTGCACCTCGGGCATCTCGGCCTTGACCAGCCGATACGCTTGGATCACCCCGGCGGGATCCTTCCAGGGGTCGAACCGGGCCACCTGGACCATCAACGGCCGCTCGGCGTCCACGCCGAACTCGCCCACGAGCGCGCGGACCAGGTCGTCGGGCAGGTCGCGGTTCTTCGACGACAGGGGGTCGATCGCGGGCGGGATGAACTCGAGACGCGCCACCGCCAGGCCAGGCGGGACGAACTGGGCCATCGTGAACACGGCCGCGTCGTGCTCCTCGATGTAGGGCTCGACGAAGGCCCATACCGCGGCGTCGGGTTCCGAGGTGTCGATGTGGCACCGCCAGATCCACCGCGCGCCGCGCGGCCCGGCGACGTGCCGGACCGCGGCAGGCTGCGGGTCGTGCACGATGACCGCGTCGTACTGTCCGTCGAGCGCTTCGGCCGCCGCTTCGTTGCACCGCAGGTAGATCGCCCGCTCCTCGTCGGTCAGCTCGCACGCCTGCCCCTGCAGGGCGTTGTGGATGCGCTTCGTGACCTTGAAGAACGCCTCGTCCTCGCCCATCGTGCGCCACTCGACGTCGAGGCCGGCGTCCTGTTCGAGGCCGACCATGGACACGAGCAGCTCGGCCACACCCCCGCCGTAGGCGGTGGAGTTCAGATGGAGAACCCGCAGGCCCCGCAGCTGCCCGGCCAGCTCGCGGATCTCGGCGACCAGGGCGTCGTCGATCAGCGGCTCGTAGGACCGCAGCGCCTTGCGCTTGACGCCGACGAGGTTCAGCATCCCGGGCGGGTCTCCCCTCTGGCGGGAAATCAACAGCCCGGAGAAGGTCTCCGGGCCGGATGGACCTCGGCCACCTTCTCTCGCTGCCTGCGGGGTTAGCTGACGGGCTCGGGTCGAGAGACTACCCTACTCGCGACTGCGAGATGCGCCCCCACGGTCCGGTTCCCCCGCTCCCCGCCACGCGGCGGGGACTCGGCGATGGCTGTCGTCTGTCGCGTCTCGTTCTATCTTAGCATCGACGGGGTGCGCAGACCAGCGGACGAGTCCGTTGGACCACCACGATCGCACCGACGCGCCGCGCCTCGACCGGTCCGGCGGGACGCGGGCAGGCGCGGTCGCGCGACCGCCGAAATCCGATACCATGCCGATGTGGCCCGGGAACCCCTACCCGCTCGGCGCGACCTGGGACGGGTTGGGGGTGAACTTCGCCCTGTACTCCGAGCACGCGGAGCGCGTCGAGCTCGTGCTGTTCGACCGCGCCGAGGACGCGGCGCCCGCCGCGCAGGTCGCGCTGCCGGAGCGGACCGGCCCGGTCTGGCACGGCTACGCCCCGGGATTGCAGCCCGGCCAGCTCTACGGCTACCGCGTCTGGGGGCCGTACCGCCCGGAGGCGGGGCACCGGTTCAACCCCGCCAAGGTGCTCCTCGACCCCTACGCGCGTGCGGTCGGCCGGCCCCTGCGCTGGCACGACAGCCTGTTCGGGTACACCATCGGCGACCCGCAGGGCGACCTGTCCCTGGACGGCCGCGACAGCGCGCCGTACGCGCCGCTGGGGGCGGTGGTGGAGGACGCTTTCGAGTGGGGCGACGACCGTCGGCCGGCGATCCCGTGGGAGGAGGTCGTCATCTACGAAACCCACGTCAAGGGAATCAGCCGGCTGCACCCCGACGTGCCCGAGGGGCTGCGCGGCACCTACCTGGGGCTGTCGTCGGAGCCCATCGTCGAGCACCTCCGCTCGCTCGGGGTGACGACCGTGGAGTTGCTCCCGGTGCAGGCGTTCGTCCACGACCGGCATCTCGTGGAGCGGGGACTGGCGAACTACTGGGGCTACAACCCGCTCGCGTACTTCGCGGCCGAGCCGCATTACGCGGCGGGCGGGCCGCTGGCCGCGATGCGCGAGTTCAAGATGATGGTGCGGGCGCTGCACGCCGCCGGGCTCGAGGTCGTCATCGACGTCGTCTACAACCACACGGGCGAGGGCAACCACCTGGGGCCGACGCTGGCGTTCCGCGGCATCGACAACGCCTCGTACTACAAGCTCGCGCCCGAGGCGCGCTACTACATGGACTACACCGGCACCGGGAACACGCTCGACCCCGGCAACCCCTACGTGCTCCAGCTCATCACCGACAGCCTCCGCTACTGGGTCGAGCAGATGCACGTGGACGGTTTCCGATTCGACCTGGCCGCGGCGCTGGCGCGCGAGTTCTACGACGTCAACATGCTGGGGTCGTTCTTCAAGATCATCCAGCAGGACCCAGTGCTCTCACGGGTCAAGCTGATCGCCGAGCCGTGGGACGTGGGCGAGGGCGGCTACCAGGTCGGGAACTTCCCCTGGCTGTGGGCCGAGTGGAACGGGCGGTATCGCGATGTCGTGCGCCGATTCTGGCGGGGCGATCACGGGCAGGTGCCCGAGTTTGCCACGCGCATCGCCGGCAGCGCCGACCTCTACGCCCGTAGCGGCCGCAAGCCGTACGCGTCGATCAACTTCGTGACCGCGCACGACGGGTTCACCCTCGCCGACCTGGTCAGCTACGAGCGCAAGCACAACGAGGCCAACGGCGAGGACAACCGCGACGGCGCCGACGACAACCACAGCACGAACTGCGGCGCCGAGGGGCCCAGCGACGACCCGGCGGTGCTGGCGTGCCGCGACGCGCTCGCGCGCAGCCTCCTCGCCACCCTGCTGCTTTCGCAGGGCGTGCCGATGCTCGCCGGGGGCACCGAGCTCTCCCACACGCAGGGCGGCAACAACAACGCCTACTGCCAGGATAACGAGACGAGCTGGTACCGCTGGGATCTCGACGACCGGCGCCGGCGGTTCCTCGAGTTCGTGCGGACCATGGCCACGTTCCGGCGGGCCCACCGGGCCTTCCACCGCCACCGGTTCCTCACCGGCGTGGCGGACGCGGCCGGCCGGCGCGACGTGGTGTGGTGGCACCCGGCGGGGCGCGAGATGACCGCGGAGGACTGGCACACCCCGCGGCTGCGCGCGCTCGGCATGCTCCTCGACGGCCGGGGGCTCCACGAGGTGGACGCGCGCGGCCGGCCGGTGGCGGACGACACCTTCCTCGTGCTGTTCAACGCGGGCCGCGCCGGCCGGTTCGTCCTCCCGGAGCCGCCGCAGGCCTGGGGGTGGGAGCCCGTGCTGGGCACCGAGGGGCCGGTGGGGCGTCGGCGCGCCACCGCGCTGCCGCCGGGGACCCCACTCGTGCTCAAGCCCCGCTCGGTTCAGGTGCTCCGGGCGATTCAGCCTCGCTGAAGAGCACGGCCCACGGCAACGGCCACGCGGCCGGCCGCCCGGCGGCCTGCGCGCCGAGCGGCTCCTCGGTCAGGACGTCGCTCCACGCGCGCCCCCGCACCTCGGCGGGCAGCGTCAGCCGCGTCGTGCCCCATCCTCCCGCGCGTTCGAGCGCCAGCGGGAAGCGCGGCACCGCGACCACCAGCGCGGCGTCCTCGGCCTCGCGCGCGTATGCCACCAGACAGTCGGCCTGCGAGCCCTCCGCGTCCAGCGGCCGGTAGGCCCCGGCGAACAACGCCGGGTGCGCCTGCCGGAAGCGGAGCAGACGCACGGTGACGAAGAACTTGAGGCGCGGGTCGACCGCCTCCACCCAGCCGCGGAGCACGGCCGGGTCGGGCTGCGCCAGGTGCGGCTCGAGCTCGTCGAGCAGTCCGGCGCGCGCGGCGAAGTCCACGGGCCGCCGGTTGTCAGGGTCCACCAACGAGAGGTCGAGCAGCTCCGTGCCCTGGTAGAAGTCGGGGACGCCCGGCGAGGTGAGCTTCACCACGAGCTGGCTCAGACTGTTCGCGAAGCCGGCGCGCGCGAGCGCGCGGGCCAGGGGATCCACCGCGCGGCCGACGCGCGCATCGGCGATCATCCCGCGGACGAACCGCTCCAGGGCCGCCTCGTAGACGACGTCGGGGTTCAGCCAGCTCGTGTGGAGCTTGGCTTCGCGCGCGGCCTTCTGCATGTAGGTGGCCAGCCGACCGGCCAGCGCGTCGCGGTCGGCGCCGTGCCAGAGGCCGGCCAGGGTCTGGTAGAACAGGTACTCGTCCCGGCGCGACGGGCCGTCGGGCGAACGGTGTCGGCGTGCCAGTCCGGAAAGCAGCCCCACGGTGCGCCGCCAGGTCTCGGGAATCTCGGCCAGGGCCACCAGGCGCGCGCGAAGGTCCTCGCCTCGCTTGTGGTCGTGGGTTGCGGTGGCCAGCAGCGTGCGAGGATAGCGGTGGGCCCGGAAGCGGGCGCGGGCGTGGAACGCCTGCGTGGTCAGGCCGAAGCGGTCGGGCGCACCCCCGACCTCGTTGAGGGCCACGAGGCGCAGCCACCGGTAGAACGCCGTGTCCTCCACGCCCTTCGCGGCGACCGGCGCCGCATACTGCTGGAACTGCGCCGCCCACGCGGCGGCCGCCGCTCGCAGCGGTGGGGCCACCTCGCCCATCAGGACCCCACCGATGAACGCGTAGACCGTCGGCTCGGCGCCGGGGTGACGTCGCCGCGCCTCGTGGACGGCCTCGCGGATCGTGCGCGCGGCATCCTCCCGGTCGTGTGGCAGGTAGGTCCGGTAGCGCGGGAACGCGGCGACGACGTCGCCGAGCGCCTGGCGCAGGGCCTCGAAGGTGAAGTCCCGGGTGTGGTAGTCGCCCTCCGAAATGCGGTCCAGGCTGTAGGCTAGGCGCGACAGCTCGCCCGCGAGCGAGGTGTCCGTCACCAGCCGGCGGCTCTCGTAGACCACGTCCGCGTACGGCCGGGGGTCCCGCACGAACCAGCGGTAGGCGCGGTCGAGCGGCAGCGCGCCCTGGGGACGGGTCAGCAGCGCGAGCACGTCGTTGAGGAACTCGTAGCCGCTGGTCCCCTCGACCGGCCAGCCCGGTGGCAGCGTCTCGCCCGGGGCCAGGATCTTCTCGACCCAGATGCCCCGCACGCCGATGGCGCGCAGTCGTTCCAGGTAGGCCTGGGGGTCGAACAGGCCGTCGACGTGGTCCACGCGCACGCCCTCGACGCCCGGCTGCGCGGCCAGGCGGGCGACCAACCGGTGAGCGTCGTCGAAGACCTCGGGCCGTTCCATGCGGAGCCCTACCAGGTCGTTGATGTCGAAGAACCGGCGGTAGTTGATCTCGTGGGCCGCGACCGTCCACATGGCGAGTCGCCAGAACTGTCGCTCCAGAATCGCGTGGAGCCGCTCGCCGCAGACGCGGGCCAGCCGCGCGGGCAGGCTCAGCCGTCCCGCGAGCACGGCCAACCGGGTCCGCAGCGTGTCCGCCCGCCCGCGCTCGTGCGGCGCGAGGGTCGCGAACTCCGCAGCCAGCGCGGCGGCGGCGTCGCGGTCGTGCACGTCCTCGCCGTCGAGGGCGGCGGTCAGGACGTCGGCGTAGGTGACCGGCGCCAGAGCGAAGCGCCCTCGGCCGTAGGCCGCCGAGAGCCGGCCTTCCTCGAAGACGAGGGTGATCTCGCCGGCGTCAAGCGCCTCGCCGTATGGTCGGCCGAGGTAGGGCAGGAGAACCTTGCGCCGCAGCTCGGGCTTGAGCGGTTGCCACTCGATGTCGAAGTGGAACGCGTAGGGCGAGTGCGGGCCGTAGGCGAGCACGTCCTGCCAGCGGGCGTTGCGAGCGCCCACCCCCGCATGGTTGGGCACGATGTCGAGGATGAGCGCCAGTCCCGCGGCGCGCGCGGCGCGGAGCAGCGCCCAGAAGCCGTCCGGTCCGCCCAGCTCGTCGCGGATACGGTTGTGGTCCACCACGTCGTAGCCGTGCGTGCTCCCGCGCCGGGCGTCGGTGATCGGGGAAAGGTAGAGGTGGCTGATGCCCAGGCGGCGGAGGTAGGGGAGGAGTGCGCGAGCGTCGTCGAAGCCGAAGCCCGGGCCGAGCTGGAGGCGGTAGGTCGCGATCACGGCCGCCGGCTCACCAGCGCCGCCGCCGGCCTGGGGAAGACCAGACCCGCCGCCGTCGGCCGCGGCGGCTCGCCGTCGGCCGCGTAGCGCGGGTCTTCGGTCGTCCACGCCACGCGGGCGCCCCGGGGCGGGGCCAGGATCACGCCAGGCCGCAGCGCGACCAGCAGCGTCTGCCGCCCGCGGCGTACGACGATCCCGCCGTCGGTCGGGCTGGAGACGTGGAACGCCCCACGCCACCGCGGTCGCAGTGCGAGCAGGTCGCGGTAGAGGCGCAGCACGCCGGCGTGGGGCTCGCGGTCCACCTCCGTCCAGTCGAGTCGGCTGGCGGCGAATGTGGCCGGGTCCTGCGGGTCCGGGACCTCCCCGCGAAACCCCTCGAAGCGTTGGAACTCGCGCCGGCGGCCCTCGCGCACCTGTGCGCCCAACGGCTCCGCGTGATCGGTGAAGTACCGGAAAGGCGTCGTCGCGGCCCACTCCTGCCCCATGAACAGCAGCGGCAGCGCCGGCGCGAACAGCAGGAGCGCGCTCGCCGCGCGGTAGGCATCCAGCCCGACCTGCGCGGTCAGGCGCTCGCCGCGCGGCCGGTTCCCGACCTGATCGTGGTTCTGGACGAAGTGGACGAACCGGTCCAGCGGGATGCCGGTCGGATCGGTGCCCCGTCGCCCGCCGAAGAACGCCGAGGGCCGGCCGTCGAACAGCCAGCCGCGCCCGATCGTGGTGGCCAGATCGCGCGTGGTGCCTGAGAAGTCGGCGAAGTAGCCGTCGCGGTCGCCGGCGAGCAGCCGGCGCATCTCGTGGTGGTAGTCGTCGCTCCAGACCGCGTCCAGCCCGTAGCCGCCGGCGCTGACCGGGCGCACCAGGGTGTCGAGGTTGCGGTGGTCCTCGGCCACGAGGAATCGGCGGGGCCCGGGCAGCCGGCGCACCGCGTCGGCCAGCTCGCGGAGGACGTGGACCGGGCTGGCGTCCACCAGCGCATGCGTCGCGTCCAGGCGCAGGCCGTCGACGTGATACTCGGCCAACCAGTGCAGGGCGTTCTCGATGAGGAAGCGCCGGACGCCGGCCGCCCTGGGGCCGTCTAGGTCGATCGCCGGACCCCACGGCGTGCGATGCCGCGTCGAGTGGAAGACCGGCGCCACGGCCGGGGCGTAGGCGCCGTCCGGGCCGAAGTGGTTGTAGACCACGTCGAGGACCACCGCCAGTCCGAGCGCGTGCGCGTCATCGACCAGCGCGCGCAGATCGTCGGGCGTCCCGTACGCGCGGCACGGCGCGAACAGGGCGGCGGGGTCGTACCCCCAGTTCCACCGTCCCGGGAACTCGGCGACGGGCATGAGCTCGACCGCGGTCACCCCGAGGGCGCGCAGCGCGGGCAGCCGACGCCGCGCGCCCTCGAAGGTGCCTTCGGGCGAGAACGTGCCGATGTGGAGTTCGTAGAAGATCAGGTCACGCCGCCGCGGCGGCCTCCAGTCCGCGTCGGACCAGCGGAAGGCCGCGGGGTCGGTGACCTCCGATGGGCCGTGGGGCCCCTCGGGCTGGTAGCGCGACGCGGGGTCTGGATAGGACGGGCCGCCGTCCACCCGGATGCGATAGCGGGCGCCGGCTCGCAGACCGGGAATCAGGGTCTCGAACGTGCCGTCCCCGGCGGGTGCCATGGGATGCGAGAGCCCGGCGGGCTCGAGCACGACCTCGGCGGTCCGCGCGTCCGGCGCCCAGAGCCGGAACCGCACCCCGCCGGCCGCCGGCACCGCGCCCAGACCGGAAGCGAGCGGACGGGGACGACGCGCGCGCCGGCTCACCCCGACCGCTGGAAGAAGAGCGCGGCCAGCGGGGGGAGCGTGAGCGAGAGCGAGTGGTCCCGGCCGTGGGCCGGATGCGGCGACGCCTCGACACCGCCCAGGTTGCCCCGCCCGCTGCCGCCGTAGGCCGCGGCGTCGGTGTTCAGCCGCTCGCGCCAGAACCCGGGCGAGGGCACGCCGACCAGGTAGTGGTCGCGCGGCACCGGGGTGAAGTGGCAGACCACCAGGACGTCGCCGATCCCCTCTCGGCCGCGCCGCAGGAAGCTGATCACGCTCTGCTCGGCATCGCCGGCGTCGATCCACTCGAACCCCCACGGCTGGCAGTCGCCCTCGTGCAGCGCAGGCAGCTCCCGATAGAGCCGGTTCAGGTCGCCGACCAGGCGCTGGATCCCCGCGTGCCGCTCGTCGTCGAGCAGGTGCCAGTCCAGGTCCGTCTCATGGTTCCACTCGCGCCACTGGCCGAACTCGCCGCCCATGAACAGCAGCTTCTTCCCCGGCTGGGCGTACAGGGAGGCCAGCAGCAGCCGGAGGTTGGCGAACCGCTGCCAGTCGTCACCGGGCATCCGCGCGAGCAGCGAGCCCTTGCCGTGCGTGACCTCGTCGTGCGAGAGCGGCAGCACGAAGTTCTCGGTGTACTGGTAGAGCGCGCGGAAGGTGAGGGCGTTGTGATGGTATTTTCGGAAGATCGGGTCGCGGGCCAGGTAGGCCAGGATGTCGTGCATCCAGCCCATGTCCCACTTCAGGCCGAAGCCGAGCCCGCCCAGGTAGGTCGGCCGGGAGACCATGGGCCACGCCGTGGACTCCTCGGCGATGGTCTGCGCGTCGGGGACGTGCCGGTAGACCTCCTCGTTGAGCTGTCGCAGGAACGCGATGGCCTCCAGGTTCTCGCGCCCGCCGAACACGTTGGGCACCCACTGGCCCTCGGCGCGCGAGTAGTCCAGGTAGAGCATGGAGGCGACCGCGTCGATGCGCAGGGCGTCGGCGTGGTAGACCTGCAGCCAGAACAGCGCGCTGCTCACGAGGAAGCTGCGCACCTCGTGCCGGCCGTAGTTGAAGATCAGGCTGTGCCAGTCCGGGTGGACGCCGAGCCGCGGGTCGGCGTGCTCGTAGAGGTGCGTGCCGTCGAAGAAGCCGAGCGCGTGCGGGTCGGAGGGGAAGTGCGCCGGGACCCAGTCGAGGATCACACCGAGCCCGTGCCGGTGCAGCGTCTCGATCAGGAACATCAGGTCCTGCGGCGCGCCGTAGCGGGCGGTGGGCGCGAAGAACCCGGTGACCTGGTATCCCCACGAGCCGTAGAACGGGTGTTCCATGACCGGCAGCAGCTCCACGTGGGTGAAGCCCAGCGCGCGGGCGTACTCCGCGAGCGGGGTCGCCAGCTCGCGGTAGGTGAGCATCCGCCCGCCCGCCTCGAGCGCGCGGCGCCACGAGCCGAGGTGCACCTCGTAGATCGCCATCGGCCGGTCCAGGCGCTGCGCCGCCCCGCGCGCTGCCATCCAGTCGTCGTCGCCCCACTCGTACGCGAGGTCCCAGATGACGGACGCCGTGCCGGGCGGCATGTCCGCGGCGAACGCCATCGGGTCCGCCTTGTCCGCGCGGTGGCCGCCGTAGCGCGAGAGGATGCGGTATTTGTACCGCATGCCCGGGGCCGCGCCCGGAATCCAGCCCTCCCAGACGCCGGAGGAGCCTCGCGGCGCGAGGGCGTGCCGGGCGGGGCTCCAGTCGTTGAAGTCGCCCATCACCCAGACGCCTTCGGCCGCGGGCGCCCACACCGCGAAGTACGTGCCGGCCACGCCGTCGACGGTCACGGGGTGCGCGCCGAGCTTCTCCCACAGCCGGACGTGGGTGCCCTCGTTGAACAGATAGAGATCCATGTCGCTGAGCAGGGTCACGGCTCCGCTATGCTCCCGCGGGCCCCGCGCCGAGCATCTCGAGGATCCCGGCGAGCGGGAACGCGACCCACTCCGGCCGGCGGCCCAGCTCGTAACCGACCTCGTAGATCGCTTTCTCCAGCATGTAGGCATCCAGCAGCACGGCGAGCTCGCCGCGCGTCCTCGGCAGGAACCGGGCTGCGGATGCGGCCTCCAGGTAGGCGCGGAGAAACGCCGCGCCGGCCCAGGTCGCCCACAGCCGCGCCCAGGCTTCCAGCCGGGGGCGCTGGTCGGGCCGGACCGCGCCTCCGGCCATCTGCCGGTCCACCGCGGCGAACGCGGCGTAGTGGAACGAGCGAAGCATTCCAGCGACGTCGGCGAGCGGCGACCGCTTGAGGCGGCGCTCCCCGATCGGCCGCGCGGGCTCGCCCTCGAAGTCGAAGATGACGAAGTCCTTGCCCGTGTGGAGCACCTGTCCCAGATGGTAGTCGCCGTGGCACCGGATGCGCATGCCGGTCACCCGACCGTCCAGCGCCCTGCGGAACCGGGCCAGAATCTCCGCCTCCAGGTCGGCGACCCGCGCGGCCGGCGCGCGCGCCGCCTCCGGGAGCGCGCCGACGTGCTGCCGCAGCCGCGCCAGCACGCCGCGCGTCAGGTTGCGCAGCGACTGGTAGACCGCGCGCTGGTAGAGCGGGGTGAAGGGTTCGGGCGCGAAGTCGCGGTTGGCCTCCGAGGCGAGCGCCAGGTGGAGCTCGGCCGTGCGTCGGCCGAGCCGCGCGGCGGCCTCCAGGTAGGGGGCCATCAGCTCGCGCACGAGCAGGGGCGGCTCCTGCTCGGTCAGCGCGACCACGCCCTCGGCTGGCACCGGCACGGCGTCCACCGCGGCGTCGCGCGCCTGCGCCTGGTCCAGGTAGTTGCCCAGGAAGTGCAGCGCGTGCTCCCACCCGTCGCCCTCGTTGCGCACGTACTGGAGCAGGACCGCCAGCGTGGCGGGCTCGCCGCGGCCGGCGCGGTACTCGATGGCGCCTGCGAGTTGCGGGATGTGCGCGAACCGCTTCTGCGTCAGGAACTGGCTGATCTCGTGCTCCGGGTTCGGGCCCGGCTCCACGCGGCGGAGGACTTTGAGGACCAGCCGCCGGCCGTAGGCGACCGAGGTGTTGCTCTGCTCCGCCGCCATGGGCCGGGGCGTCGGTGTCCGGCCGCCGGCCAGCCGGGCGAACGCGCGCGTGCGCACGCCGACCACCTGGCCGGCCTCGCCGCGCAGGCGCCGCCGGCGGGCGATGAGGTCGAGCAGCGCTGCGCAGAACCGCCGGTCCGCGAGCGCGTCGCAGACCACGCCCGGCGGGATGTCCCCGGCCGCCTCGGTGGTGGCGATCGCGGCGGCGGGCGCGTCCTGCAGGACCCGCCGCGCCGCCTCGCCGACGACGTGCGCGAGCGGGAGCAGGTACATCTCGGGCTCGCCCTCGGTGTACTCGGTGCGGACGATCGCCAGCGCGCCGTCCGCGGCATCCCCCCCCACCGGGACGATGTCCACGATCCGCGCCGCCTTCAGCCGCTGCGCCTTGCCCGCGAACCACCGGCGCGCGGGCAGGTAGGCGGCGAGCGCGCCCTCCAGCGCGCGGCGCCCGGCCGGCTCGAACAGACCGCGGCCGGTCACTCGCACCCGGGGCAGGTCCCCGGTGGCGGCGGGAGAGGTGGGCGCCCGCTCGGGCACGAGCTGGAACCAGATGAACGCGTGGGGGCCGAGCGTCAGCACGTAGGGCGCCTCGCCGACGCGGGGGAACTCCTGCCGGCCGAACAGCTCGACGGGCACCCATCCGGCGAACTGCCGGAGGTCGAGCTCCACGTACTCCACGAACCGAGACAGATTCGCCACGACCAGGACGTGCTCGTCGCCGTACCGCCGTACGTACGCCAGGATCTTGCGGTTGGCCGGGGCGAGCACCTCGAGCGTCCCGCGGCCGAACGCCTGGAGCTGCTTGCGCAGCCCGATGATGCGGCGCGTCCACCACAGCCGCGACGACGGGTTGTGCTGCTGCGCCTCGACGTTGACCGTTTCGTAGTGGTACTCGGGGTCCACGATGACCGGCAGGTAGAGGCGCTGCGGGTTGGCGCGCGAGAAGCCCGCGTTGCGGTCCGGGCTCCACTGCATCGGCGTGCGTACGCCGTTGCGGTCGCCCAGGTAGACGTTGTCGCCCATGCCGATCTCGTCGCCGTAGTAGAGCACCGGCGTGCCCGGCAGCGACAGCAACAGCCCGGTCATCAGCTCGATGCGGCGGTGGTGGTTGCCGAGCAGGGGAGCCAGCCGCCGCCGGATTCCCAGGTTGATGCGCGCCTGCGGGTCGGTGGCATAGACCCGGTACATGTAGTCGCGCTCCTCGTCGGTCACCATCTCGAGGGTCAGCTCGTCGTGGTTGCGCAGGAACAGCGCCCACTGGCAGGTCTCCGGGATCGCCGGCGTCTGTTCGAGCATGTCGATGATGGGGTAGCGGTCCTCCATGCGGATCGCCATGAACAGCCGCGGCATGAGCGGGAAGTGAAAGGCCATGTGGCACTCGTCGCCGGCACCGAAGTACGCGACTGCGTCCTCGGGCCACTGGTTGGCCTCGGCGAGCAGCATCCGCGCCGGGAAGCGCGCGTCCACGTGCCGGCGGAGCTCGCGGAGGAAGGCGTGGGTCTCGGGCAGGTTCTCGCAGGATGTCCCTTCGCGCTCGAACAGGTAGGGGACCGCGTCCAGGCGGAGCCCGTCCACCCCCATCCCGAACCAGAAGTCCACCACGCGCAGCATCGCCGCCCGGACCTCGGGATGGTCGTAGTTCAGGTCGGGCTGGTGCGAGTAGAAGCGGTGCCAGTAGTACGCGCCCGCCACCGGGTCCCAGGTCCAGTTGGACGCCTCGAAGTCCTTGAAGATGATCCGCGCGTCCTGGTAGCGGTCCGGGGTGTCGCTCCACACGTAGTACTGGCGCCACCGGCTCCCCGGCCGCGCGCGGCGCGCGCGCTGGAACCAGGGGTGCTGGTCCGAGGTGTGATTGAGCACCAGCTCGGTGATGACGCGCAGGTCGCGGCGGTGGGCCTCGCGCAGCAGCGCCTCGAAGTCCCGCAGCGTCCCGTAGTCGGGGTGCACGCCGGTGTAGTCGGCGATATCGTACCCGTCGTCCCGCAACGGCGAGGGGTAGAACGGCAGCAGCCAGATCGCCGTGACCCCGAGGTCCTGCAGGTACCCGAGCTTCTCGGTCAGCCCGCGGAAGTCGCCGATGCCGTCGCCGTCGCTGTCGTAGAATGCCCGGACGTGCACCTCGTAGACGACCGCGTCGCGGTACCAGAGCGGGTCGGCGCTCGCCGGCCGCGGCGCCGGCCGCACGGCCCTAGAGGTAGTACTCAAAGTCCTGCTCCCGACGGACCCGCCGCCGGACGGCGAAGACGTGCGCCGGCAGGCCGTGGGGGTCGAGCTCCACGTAGTTGCGCGCCCCCGACCACAGGTACCGCGTGCCGGTCAGCAAGTCGTGCACGTGATAGGGCTCGTGCGGGTTCAGGCCCAGCGCCTCGAGCGGCAATGTCACCCACCCGGCCTGACGGTGGTGCGGGTCCAGGTTGACGACGACCAGGACGACGCTGGAGCGGTCCTCGGTGTGCTTGCTGTAGGCGATGAGCGCCTCCGTATCCACCGGGTGGAAGGTCAGCGAGCGGTCGGCCTGCAGCGCCGGCTGCTCGCGCCGGATGCGGTTCATCCGCGCGATGATGTGGCGCAGGCTGTCCGGCCGGTCGAGGTCCCAGTGCCGGATCTCGTACTTCTCCGAGTTCAGGTACTCTTCGCTCCCGGGCTCGCGTGGCCGCGCCTCGCACAGCTCGAACGCCGGCCCGTAGATGCCGTAGCTCGCGCCCAGCGTGGCGGCCAGCACGAGGCGCGCGATGAACGCCGGCCGCCCGCCCGTCTGAAGATACTCGGTGAGGATGTCCGGGGTGTTCGGCCACAGGTTCGGCCGGAAGAACTCGGCGACCTCGGTGCGGGTCAACTCGGTGAAGTACCGCTCCAGCTCGGCCTTCGTGTTGCGCCAGGCGAAGTAGGTGTAGGACTGCGCAAACCCGAGTTTCGCCAGGTGGTACATCACCGCGGGCCGCGTGAACGCCTCGGAGAGGAACAGGACGTCGGGGTGCTCGGCCCGGATGTGCGCGAGCAGCCACTCCCAGAACCGGAACGGTTTGGTGTGCGGGTTGTCCACCCGGAAGATGCGCACGCCCTGGGCGATCCAGAAGAGCACGATGCGCCGGAGCTCCTCCCACAGCGAGGCCCACGCGTCGCTCTCGAAGTGCAGCGGGAAGATGTCCTCGTAGCGCTTGGGCGGATTCTCGGCGTACTGCACGCGCCCGTCGGGTCGCCATCGGAACCACTCGGGGTGCGCCGCCACGTAGGGGTGGTCGGGTGAGCACTGGAACGCCAGGTCGAGGGCGATCTCCAGGCCGAGCGCGCGCGCTCGTGCGACCAGCCGGCGGACGTCCTCGAGCGTGCCGAGCTGCGGGTGGACGGCGTCGTGTCCGCCCTCGGCCGCGCCGATCGCCCACGGGCTGCCCGGGTCGTCCGGGCCCGCGACGGGCGCGTTGTTGCGGCCCTTGCGGTGCGTGCGGCCGATCGGGTGGATGGGCGGCAGGTAGACCACGTCGAAGCCCATCTCGGCGACGTAGTCCAACCGCGCCGCGCAGTCCGCGAGCGTCCCGTGCCGGCCGGGCTCGGGCGCGCACGAGCGGGGGAACAGCTCGTACCAGGCGGAGAACCGCGCGCGCTCGCGGTCGACCAGCACCCACAGCTCGCGCTCGTAGGTGACCAGGTCGCGTCGGTCGGCGCAGCGCGCCATGGCCGCCGCCAGGTCGGCGTCGAGCGCGAGGGCCGCCGCGTCGGGGCCGCCGCGGCGCAGCGCCGCCGCGGCGGCCTCCAGGCGCGCC
>Ga0308411_10001045_pt1 | contig 18775 bp, 16 predicted proteins | sample HotsprottomLayer_2_FD_203530 | JGI IMG/M metagenome (GOLD analysis project Ga0308411, IMG submission 203530) | Hot spring phototrophic mat microbial communities from Octopus Spring, Yellowstone National Park, Wyoming, United States -... | ecosystem: Environmental > Aquatic > Thermal springs >...
CAAACCCTTTTTCGGCTATCGGGCGGTCGTCTGGGCGACGATCGCCGCCGGGGCCCTCAGCCTCGTGGTCTGGGCGCATCACATGTTCGTGAGCGGCATCGATCCCCGGTTGGCAGGCCCCTTCAGCGTGACGACGATCCTCGTCTCCGTGCCCTTCGCCATCATGGTCGGCTGCATGCTGCTCACCCTGCTCGGGGGCACCATCGAGCTGGCGACGCCGATGCTCTTCGCGCTGGGTACCCTGGCGACCTTCCTCGTCGGTGGCGTCACGGGCGTCTATCTCGGCGCGGCGGCGCTCGACATCTATCTTCACGATACCTACTTCGTGGTCGCGCACTTCCATTTCACGCTCTTCCCGGCCGTGGTGCTGGGCGGTCTTGCCGGCCTGTACTACTGGTTCCCGAAGATGTTCGGACGGATGCTCGACGAGCGGCTGGGTAAGATCCACTTCTGGCTCACCTTTCTCAGCTTCAACGCCGTCTTCCTGCCGCTCTTCCTGATCGGGCTGGGGGGGCACATGCGACGGATCTATGATGCGAGCCAGTACACACTGCTGGCCCCCTTCGTCGATGCGACGGCTGTCGTCTCGCACGGCTTCGTGACTCGCGCTGCCATCCTGCTCCTCGCTGCGCAGACGATCCTGGTCGTCAACGTCCTCTGGACGCTGGTCGCCCGAGCCCGCGCGGCGGACAACCCGTGGCGCGCGAACACCCTCGAGTGGGCCACCACCTCGCCGCCCCCGCGCGGGAACTTCCTCACGATGCCGACCGTCTACCGCGATCCGTACGAGTATTCCCCGCCCGACGCGGCCACGGACTGGCTGCCACAGAGCGTCCCCGACCCGCGCGGGAGGGCGTAACGGGCAGGGCTGGCCCGTCCGCTCGGGGCTCGTATACTAGGCGGCTGGCTGCATGGCCGCGGCGCGAAGCGCAAGGGAGGCGACAGCGATGGCTCGACGAGTCCTGATCGTAGGAGGCGTGGCAGGGGGTGCCTCGTGTGCGGCGCGGCTGCGGCGGCTCGACGAGAGCGCGGAGATCGTGCTCTTCGACCGGGGCCCGCACGTCTCCTTCGCCAACTGCGGCCTACCGTACTTCGTCGGTGACGTCATCACCGAGGAGCGCAGCTTGCTCGTGGCCTCGCCGGAGCTGTTCCGCGAGCGCTTCCGCATCGGGGTCCGCACGCGCCACGAGGTGGTGGCGATCGATCGGGCAGCGCAGACGATCACCGTGCGCGACCTTGAGGCCGAGCGCGAGACGCGGGAGCCCTACGATGCGCTCGTCCTGGCCCCAGGTGCCGCGCCGCTGCGGCCCCCGCTGCCGGGGATCGATCTGCCGGGGATCTTCGCCATTCGCAGCATCCCCGACAGCGTGCGCATCCGTCGATGGATCAGCGAGCGTGCTCCCCGCCGCGCCCTCGTCGTCGGTGGCGGGTTCATCGGGCTCGAGATGGCGGAGAACCTTGCGCACCGCGGGCTCGAGGTCACGCTCCTCGAGAAATTGCCGCAGGTCATGCCTCCGCTCGATCCCGAGCTGGCCTGGCCCGTGGCCGAGCACCTGCGCGCACGCGGAGTGACGCTGCACCTCGGCGACGGGCTCGCCCGCTTCGAGCCCCTGGGCGAGGAGATCGTCGCCGTGACGGAGGGCGGTGCCCGCGTGGCCGGCGGGCTGGTGATCCTCGCGCTCGGGGTGCGTCCCGAGACCGCCCTCGCGGCAAGCGCGGGCTTGCCGCTCGGTCCGCGCGGCGGCATCGCCGTCGACGAGCACATGCGGACGGCCGATCCGCACATCTGGGCTGTCGGGGATGCCGTCGAGGTCCGCGACGTCGTCACGGGCCAGGAGACCATCGTTCCCCTGGCCGGGCCGGCGAATCGTCAGGGGCGAATCGCAGCCGAGGCCATCGCCGGCTTCCCCCGCCCGTTTCGCGGCGTGCAGGCCACGGCGGTCGTCGGGGTGTTCGGTCTCACGGTCGCCACGACCGGTGCCTGTGAGAAGGGGCTCCGCCGTGCCGGCGAGACCCGCTTCGAGCGCGTGTGGCTGCATCCGGGGCACCATGCGGGCTACTATCCGGGGGCCAAGCCGATCCATCTGAAGCTCATGTTCTCCGTTCCCGACGGGCGCGTGCTCGGCGCGCAGGCTGTCGGGCTGGAGGGTGTCGAGCGTCGCATCGATGTCATCGCCACCGCGATCCAGCTCGGCGCCACGGTGTACGACCTGGCCGAGGCGGAGCTCTGCTACGCACCGCAGTTCGGCAGCGCCAAGGACCCCGTGAACCTGGCGGGCATGATTGCCGTGAACCACCTGGAGGGTCGGATGCCGCTGGCCGACTGGCAGACGATCGGGTCGGCGGGGCACCTGGTCCTCGACGTGCGAGACGCTGCGGAATACGCGGCCGGACATATCCCCGGAGCTATCAACATCCCCCTCAGCGAGTTGCGGGAGCGCGTGGGCGAGCTCCCGCGCGACCGCGACATCGATGTCAGCTGCGGTGTGGGCCAGCGAGCCTACTACGCCGTCCGCTTTCTCCAGCAGCGCGGCTACCGTGCGGCCAACCTGTCGGGCGGCTGGCAGACCTATCAGGCGCTGCGCGCGGCGGGTGTTCTGCCCTCGAACTGAGCGCAGGCTCACCACCCGGCGAGCGCGGCCGCACGAGCGCGGTGGTGCTCGGAGCCTCCGAGGTATGCGCGGTCGAAGATGGCCCGCCGGAACCAGAGGTGCAGGTCGTACTCCCAGGTGAAGCCGATGCCGCCGTGCAGCTCGGTGCACACGCGCGTCGTGCGATCGTAGAGGTCGCAGCAATAGGCCTTCGCGAGCGCTGCATGGCGCGCAGCATCGGCCGGCATGTGGTCCCAGGCATGGGCCGCGTACCACCACAGCGAGAGCGAGGGCTCGACCTCGGTGACGAGGTCGGCGAGCTGGTGCTTGACGCCCTGGAACGCCCCGATCACCTGACCGAACTGCTCTCGCGTCAGGACATAGCGCACGGTCATATCGAGACATCGCCGGCACCCGCCGTACGCATCGGCCGCCAGCAAGACGAGCCCGGCATCGCGAATGCGGTCGATGGCCTCGCGTCCGGCGGCGATCTTGAGGGCGGGAGTGCGCTCGAAGCGCACCGTGGCCACCGGGCGAGTCATGTCCATGGCGCGCAGCCGCTCCGCGGCGAGTCCCGGGGCACCGCGCTCGACGAGCCACAGTCCTGGCCCGGCCTCGTCCTGCGCCGCAACGATCAGCAGCTCGGCGACGTCACCGCAGGGCACCAGGGTCTTCTCGCCCACGAGCGTGGGGCCTTCGGCCCGCGTGCGGATGCGGTCGGCATCCCACACGTCTTGGGCTTCGGCCAGCGCCACGGTCGCCACGAGCTCGCCGCTGGCGATGGCGGGCAGCCAGCGCCGGTGCTCCTCGCTGTCGCCTGAGGCGAGCAGAGCGAGCACGGCCATCGTCGACCCGAGATACGGGGCCGGGACCGCGCCGGCCCCCAACTGCTCGGCCGCGAGTGCCGCGTCGAGGAGATCGAGACCGGCCCCGCCGTAGGCCGGAGGGACGAGCAGGCCCGTCAAGCCGAGCGTCGCCAGAGCGCGCCACAGCCCCGGATCGTGGCCGGTGTCGCTCTCCATGATGGCGCGCACCCGGCTCGTCGGACACTCGGCCTCGATCCAGCGACGGATCGTATCCTGGAAGAGCTGTTGATCCTGAGACAGGCCGAAATCCACGACAGCCTCCTACCGGCGCGCATCGCGCGGAAGCCCCAGCCCGCGCTCCGCGATGATGTTCCGCTGGATGTTCGCCGTGCCGCCGGCGATGAGCACCCCGAGGGACCACATGTACGCGAGGCCGAACATGCCCATGGCCGGGGCACATGGCTCGCCCGGGGCCAGCATGCCGCCGCCGCCGCTGACGTCCATGGCGAGCTTGCCGAGGTCGTAGCCGAGCTGGGTGCCGAACAGCTTCGTGACGAGCCCGGCCAGGCCCGGGTCTTCACCGCGCTGACTCATGGTCAGCAGGCGATGGCCGTGCAGCTCGCTGGCGACGAGTCGCGTCTCGACCTGGACGAGACGATCGCGAATCACGGGATCGTCGACGACGCGGCGCCCGTCGCGTTCGAGCGCCTGTGCCATCAGGAGCACGCCATCGAAGGTTCGGCGCTGGAGCGCCGCGCTGCCGATGAGCGCGCGCTCGTGCTTGAGGGTCGAGCGGCTCACCTGCCAGCCCTGACCCCGCGCCCCGACGATGTTGCCCGCGGGAACCCGGACGTTGTCGAAAAAGACCTCGTTGAAGTCCGCGTCGCCCGTCATCTGTCGCAGCGGGCGGACCTCGATCCCCGGGGTTTTCATGTCGATCAGCAGGTAGCTGATGCCCTCGTGCTTCGGGCGCTCGGGTTCGGTCCGGACGAGGGCGAACATCCAGTCGGCATCGGTCGCGTTCGATGTCCAGATCTTGTGGCCGTTCACCACCCAGTGGTCGCCGTCGAGCTCGGCTCTGGTACGCAGCGAGGCGAGGTCGCTTCCCGCGTTCGGTTCGCTGTAGCCCTGACACCAGCGGATGTGTCCGAGCAGCGTGCCGCGAATGAAGCGCTCTTTCTGTTCGTCGGTGCCGTGCTCGAGCAGCGTGGGAACCAGCATGGACGGGCCCTGCCCCATGATCTCGAACGGCGCCCGGGCGCGCTTGAACTCCTCGGCGATGATCGTCGCCTTGAGCGGGTCGGGCGGCTGCTCCCCCCCGCCCCACCGTCGTGGGACGTGGCGGTAGAGATAGCCGCGCGCGATCGCCTTCAGACGAAAGGCCGTCGCGCGTTCATCGACGCGCACCGAGGCGCCGGTAAAGGCCGCCAGGCCCTCCGGTTCGGGGCCTGCAGCACGGTCTGCGTCGGTCCATTCCGCGGCGAGGAAGGTGCGCACCTCCTCGCGGAACTGCTCGTATTCGGGGCTCCAGCTGAGATTCACGGCTCACGGCTCCTGGGGGACGCTCGGCCTGCGCGGCGAGGCGATGCGACCCGGCGAAATCGAACGATCGCTCGTGTACCGTAGCCGAGCGTCTCCCGACAAGTTGCCCGACAGCGGGATCGTTGGAAGGACGCCGCGCTGGTCGATATGGTACAGGCGATCGTGCGACCGTTGATCGGCATCTCGAGCTACGGGCGGGGGGGGGAGCGGCAGGCTTTCTCGATCCCCTGCGAGTATGTCGATGTCGTGCGTCTCGCCGGGGGCGTTCCGCTCGTCCTGCCGCCGGTCGACGGAGAGGTCCCCGAGGGGCTGGATGCGATTCATGCGCTTATCCTGCCTGGCGGGGGCGACGTCGATCCGGCGCACTACGGCGGGGGGCATCACGATGCCCTCTATGGCATCTCGCCCGAGCGCGATCGCTTCGAGATCACGCTGGCGCGGGCCGCGGTCGAACGGCCCGAGCTTCCCCTGCTGTGCATCTGCCGGGGCATGCAGCTGCTGAACGTCGCCCTCGGGGGCGATCTGGTGGCGCACATTCCCGATGTGTACGGCGACCGGATCGCGCACCGGGCGCCGCATCTGCGGCCCGCACAGCATCGCGTGCGGATCGCCCCGGACAGTCGACTCGCGGCCATCCTGGAGGCGACCGAGCTCATGGTGCAGTCGATTCACCATCAGGCCGTGGGGCGGCTCGGCGACGGCCTCCGGGCCGTCGCATGGGCAGACGATGGCGTGATCGAGGCCATCGAGTCCGAAGAGCACCCATTCGTCGTTGCCGTGCAGTGGCATCCCGAGCTGGATGCGCTCTCCGACCACCGACCGCTGGCGCTCTTCGAGGACCTTGTCCGCCGGGCGGCTCGGGCGGCCAGTCGCTGATCCGGGAGGCCCCAGAGCAGTGCGGGACGAGCAGCCGGTGACCCTGCACTGGTTCACCACGGATCTGCGACTCCATGACAATCCGGCGCTCGCCGCCGGCTCGGGGGGGATCTGCGGTGTCTTCGTCCGCGACCCGGCGCTGCTCGCACGCCACGCGGCGGCGGTGCGGCGCCTCGCCTTCATGGACGCCACGCTCGCCGCCCTCGATGCGAAGCTGCGCGGCCACGGCTCGCGGCTGCTCGTGGTCGAAGGCAATCCTGGCGAAATCCTCCCTCCCCTGGCGATCGCGCTCGGCGCCCGGACAGTCACCCACGCGCTGCCCCTCGAGCCCGCTGCGCGCGCCCGCGCGTCCCGGGTCGCCGCGGTGCTCGCCCGCGATGGGATCGTCGTCAAGAGCGCGGAAGCGGCCCTGGTCGTCCCAGCGGGCCGGTTGCTTACGGGGGGAGGGCGTCCCTATCGCGTATACTCGGCCTTCGCGCGTGTCTGGGAGGCCCTGCCGCTGCGCGAGCCCGCGGCGACTCCGACGACCTTTCTGCCCGCCCGGCGGATCGACCTCGTGGCCGGGGAACGATCGCGGCACGCTTTCGCCGCCCCGGACCCTGCCCTGCCCCCCGCGGGCGAGGAGGCCGCGCGGGCGCGACTCGCGGACTTCCTCGCCGAGGGGATCGGGGCCTATCGGGTGCGCCGCGACCTGCCGGCCGAGGATGGCACCTCGCGGCTCTCGTGGCATTTCCGCTGGGGATCGCTGTCCGCCGCGGCGGCGGTCCAGTCGGCCCGCGCGGTCGCAGCGTCCGAGCCGTCCGCACGCGAGGGCGTCCGCGCGTGGGTGCGCGAGCTCGCGTGGCGGGACTTCTACGCGCATCTCTTCGGCACGCCGACCGAGGGGGCGCAAGCCGGGAGCGCTTCGCCCTCGCAGCCGGTGCCCCGGCTGGCCGAGCCCGAGTGGCGTCTCGACGACGCCGCGTTCCGGCGCTGGCAGGACGGGACGACTGGAATCCCGCTGGTGGATGCCGGCATGCGCCAGCTGCGGGCCACCGGCTGGATGCACAACCGTCTCCGCATGGTGACGGCCTCGTTTCTCACCAAGCACCTCTTGCTCGACTGGCGGCTCGGCGAAAGGCACTTTTGGAGCGAGCTGCTGGACGGTCAGCTCTCGCAGAACCGGGGCGGGTGGCAGTGGGTGGCAGGCTGCGGTGCGGATGCGCAGCCCTTCTACCGAATTTTCTCGCCCACCCGGCAAGGGGCTCGGTTCGATCCGCAGGGCGCATACGTGAAGCAGTGGGTTCCCGAGCTCCGGAACGTGCCGGCTCGGTACGTCCACGAGCCCTGGACACTCTCTCCCCTCGAGCGCCGAACCCTGTGTCCGGACTATCCGCCGCCAGTGGTCGATCTCGACGAAGGCCGCGCACGCGCCCTCGCCGCTTGGGAACGGATGCGGCGGGCTCGCCGCTGAGCTCGAGGTCTCAGCGCACGCTGCGGTCGAGGGCGAGCGCCGCCTGGCTGGCAAAGAGCCCGACGAGATCCAGATCCGCCGGGCTGGTGGCTGCGCTGCGCGTCCTGCCTGCCAGGAGCGCACCGATGGAGCGACCCCGCACGACCAGGGGATAGATGGCGACGGAGCGAACCATGCGCAGCTGCGCGACCGTGGTCCCGTCGGCGACCGTTCGCGGCTGCGCCTGCAGGACGGCCTCGGCGAGCATGCCGCTCGACGGCGCGAGCGGGATGCGCAGGTCCGCGATCGCCTGCTGTACGCCTTCGCCGAAGCCGAGCCGCGCGACCAGCTGGTCGCGGCCGGGCGTCACCAGGAACAGGCAGACGACGTCGAACCCGCCGGCGCGGGCGATGCCCTCGATCGCCATCGTCAGGATGTCGTTGATGTCGAGTCGTTCCACGATAGCGCGGGTCAGCTCCCCGACGATGGCGAGCGCCGCCTGCGGGTCGGCCCCTGGCAGGTGTGCCTCCGCGGCGTCATCGTGCGGCGGGTGCGTTGCCGGGTGCCGGTGGGGGGCGCTGTCGGCCACCGGATCTCCCGCCGGACCGAGGCCGAAGAGCGGGGCCTGCTCCTGAAACGCCGTGCGTGCCGCCTGGCTGGCCGCCGCGAACGGCTCCGGCCCGAGGTGGAAGAGCACCGCAAACTGTTCGAGGGCCCGCCGTGTCGGCGCCTCCGGATCATCCGCGCAGGGGGCGGTCGCCTCGGCGGCCACGTGGACGACCGCGAGCAAGCGCTCCGACGCCGAGCCGCTGACCAGACGCGTGGGGGCGGGGAGACGGAAGTACTCAGCGTAGGTGGAGGGGAAGTTCCAGCGCTGTAGCACGATGGCGGCGATCTCCGCCGGGGGGACGCCAAGCACCTCGCGCAGGGCGTCTTCGAGACGCTCCCCCCGCGCCTGCTGGCGGGCGACAGCTCGTTCGAACTCCTGCGGGAGCCAGGCGGCGGTCCACAGGATGCCCCATTCGGCGAAGAGACCGAGCAAGTAAGCCTCTTCTGCATCAGGATAGCCGACGCGAGCCGCGAGCTCGCGGGCCAGCAGGCCGCGCAATAACGCGCGCTGGAGGCCCTGGCGGAGATAGCTGCAGGGCCCTCCGCTGCGCAGCAAGGCCTCGACGAGCACCAGCCCGGTGGCGACGTCGCGGATGGTCTCGAACCCCAAGACCAGCACGGCCCGCGTGATGGTCGAGATGGGATCGCAGCGCGGTCTGTAGAAGGCGGAGTTGACCACCCGCAGGACCTTCGAGGAGAGCCCTGGGTCCTTCAGGATGAGGCGGACCACGTCCAGGGCCGCCACGGTCTCGCTGCGAACGGCGGTCTGCAGCTCCTGGACGATGCGCCCGACGGCCGGGATATCGGAGCGCTGACTCGAGCGTGCGAGCAGCAGATCGACGCGGTCGACTGTCGACGAGACGGGCATGGTTCGCTGGACACGCTCTCGAGACGAGATGTCGGCAGGACGGGGCCAGGACTTGAGGTCACGGATGCAGGTTGGATACGAGGGGCCGTGCCTGTGTCGGCGCGCTCTCGTCGGGCGGTGCGTCTCCCGCGACGCGAAACAGCGCCAGGGGTCCGTCCTGCCGGACCAGCTGCAGCTGCTCGCTGCCGCCGGCGGCTGCCAGGGCGGCCCAGCGCCGGCGCGCAGCGCCAAGCAGCTGCCGGCCCTCGACCGGTGCCTCGAGATCGATCAACACCCAGCGCAGGCCCGTCTCGCGGCGCAATGCCGCGAGGGCGTCGGCAGCGGGCAGTCGCGCAGCAAGCGCCATGTGCCGGGGGAAGCTCGCGGGCCAGTACGAGTTGTAGCCATTCACGAGGGGGCGCCAGTGGAAGATGGATCGGTACATCGCGCGGGCGTGCACCTCCGGGGCCGTGGGCGACAGCGGCACCACGGGCCCCTCGAACAGCGGTCCGTCGACCGCACGGAGCTCCTCGACGACGGGCGAAGCACCCGAGATCGCCCGAGCGAGCGGATAGCGCTCGGGCAGCGCGCCACCGTAGGCCCGTGGCTGCCCCACGCCGGTCCGGTACTGCAGGCAGGACATGCCGATCGCCGCGCCTGCCAGGAGGGCGACGACGAGGGGCCGAGCTCGCGCGGGCGTGCAGCGGAACACGACGATGCGGCGTGCCTCGGCCATGGCCAGGCCCGCCAGGAGCGCGAGGCCGACGAGGGCGACCACGCCGAGGCGCTGGGGCGCTCGCAAGACCCCACCCAGCAGGGGGGCAGGGGATTCGCTTCCGAGCCGGATGTTCCCGAGCAAGGACAGCACGACCCCAGCCACGATCCACCACACCGCGTGAAGCCAGGGTCCGGCGTCATCGTGGCCGCTTCTTCTCCAGCGCCAGAGCCTGGCGAGGGCCCCGAAGGCGATCAGCGCGAGGATCACGGTCGGGAGGGCGACAGGAGACAGCGGCGCCATGAGCCCGGCCGGAAGCTCGATCGGCGGCGGTACGTCGACCGCCCAGAAGGACTGGCGGGACAGCTCGGGGTGACGGGCGCGCATGGCGAGCAGCGGCCAGTGCAGTGTCGCCAGAACCAGCGATGCCAGGGCGAGCGCGCCGAGGAGCGAGATCCCGGCCGGGCGCGTGGGCGGGCGCAACGAGCGGAGCAGCGCCAGGGCAGCTAGCGGCGCGATCACCGCCGGAGCAACGTAGACGGGATCGCTCAGCCCCTGGAGGGCGACGAGCGCGGCTACGACGCACGCTGTCCGGATGCCGCTGCGGGGCTGCACGGTCGCCGCGATGCAGAGAGGCAGCCAGCCGAGGATCACGAGCCGCGGGGCGGTCGGCCCGATATCCCAGAGGAGCCAGCGATTCGCGAGAAGGGTGGCGCCCGCGACGGCGCCAGCAGCGAAGGAGCCAGTCCAGACCTGCACGACAGCGTGTGCGGCGCTGGCGGTCGCGGTCACGCCGACGAGGAAGAGACAGTTCAGCGCCAGGGCGGGATTCTGCGTGAGCGCGAAGACGGGAGCGAACCAGGGCAACGCGCCATAGCCGGGCGATCCGTAGAAGAGCGTATTCGCTGCCGGGAAGTAGATGTTCGCGTCCGCGACGCGTCGGCCGGCGAGCCAGGCTGCCGTCTGCCAGGCGAGAATCCACGCGGAGTACAGGGTGTCGAAGCGGCACGCCGGCACCGTGGCGGGAAGATCCGTGTCGAGATGCGCGACCAGCGGCCAGGTGAGCCATGCCGCGAGCAGCCCCTGGAGCAGCAGCGCGCCGGCAAGGTCGCGAAGCATCGTCGTGCCGGCCCACCGGTCGCGCCTGCCCACGATCTGCAGCTACGCGAGGTGCTCGCGGGCGAGCTCGGCGAGCATCTGGACGAAGAGCGGGTGATCGTTCGGTGTCGAGGCGCGAGCGAGGACGAGGCCGAGACCCTCGCCATGGCGACGCGCCTCGTAGTCGAGGTCGTAGAGCACCTCCACGTGGTCGCAGACGAAGCCGATCGGCGCCAGGACGACCCGCCGTGTGCGCTGTGCAGCGAGCGACTGCAGGACCTCCGCCACGTCCGGTTCGAGCCAGGGGTCTCGCGGATTGCCGCTGCGGCTCTGCCAGGCGAGGTGCCATCCCTCGAGGCCGAGCCGTGCGCTCACGGCCCGCGCGGTCGCCTCGACCTCCTGCACATAGGACGACTGCTCGGCCGACGCCCGCGGGATGCTGTGCGCGGTGTACACGATCGTGGCCTCGGTGCGGGAGTCGTTGTCGAAGGTTGCGAGCGCCGTGGCGATGGCGGCGACCCAGGTGTCGACGAACAGCGGATGGACGTGCCAGCTCCTGACGTGCGCGATCGCCGGCGCCCGCGGTCCGACGGTGGCGCGAGCGGCGTCGATCGCTTCGAGATAGCGGTCGCGACTCGCATCGCAGGCGTGGGGTGCGAGGATGATGGCCAGCGCCCGCCGCACTCCGTCGAGCGCCATCTGCGCCAGGGTCTCGGCAACGGACGGTTTCCAGAGCCGCATGCCGACGTACACCGGCACGCCGCCGAGCGCTGCTCGCACGGCCGTCGCCTGGCGGAACGTGATCTCGTTCAGCGGCGAGCGCCCCCCGACCAGCTCGTAGTGGCGGGCCACGGCCTCGAGCCGCTCGGGCGGTATCGGCCGGCCCCGCGTGACCTCGCGGAGAAAGGGCCGGATCTCTCCCGGGTGTCGAGGCCCGCCGTAGGCGAGGAGGAGGACGGCGTCGGCCGTCATGAGCGAGCCGAGAGCTCGTGCACGGCGTCGACGAGGGCGCGCACGTGCGCCACGGGCGTCTGCGGCAGGATCCCGTGTCCGAGGTTGAAGATGTGGCCGGGGCGCCCTCCGGCCTGATCGAGAATGTTCGCCGCCTGGCGACGGATCTCGGCGATCGGCCCGAGCAGGACCGCGGGATCCAGGTTGCCCATGACGGCGACCCCCTCGCCGAGGCGCGCCCAGGCGGCATCGAGATCCACACGCCAGTCGAGGCCGATCACGTCTCCGCCCGCGGCACGCATGGCCTCGAGCATACCTGCGGTGCCGGTACCGAAGTGAATGACCGGGATGCCTGGGCGCAGCGCGCCGATAAGCGAGCGGACGTGCGGCAGCACGTGCGTGCGGTACGCCGCAGGCGGCACGCAGCCCACCCAGCTGTCGAAGAGCTGAACGGCGGCTGCCCCGGCGTCGATCTGCGCGTTCAGGTAGGCTGCGATGGCAGGCACGAGCCGCTCCATTAGTCCCGCCCACGCGCCGGGATCGGCATACAGGAAGCCGCGAGTGCGTGCCCAGTCGTGCGAGCTGCCGCCTTCGATGAGGTAGGACGCGAGCGTGAACGGAGCCCCGGCGAAGCCGATGACCGGCACCGCGAGGGCCCGCACCGCCCGACGCACCGTCTCGTAGACATGGTCGAGCGCCCGGGGATCGAAGGGCGCCAGACGATCGATGTCTCGCCCCGAGCGAACAGGACGCTGGATGACGGGGCCGTCCCCGCGCTCGAACGCGAGGCCGACCCCCAGCGGCTCGAGCATGAGCAGGATGTCCGCGAAGACGATGGCGGCGTCGACGCCGAGCTGCTCGACGGCCATCACGGTGACTTCGGCTGCGGTCTCGGGGGAACGGCAGAGCTCGAGAAACCCGAGCCGCGCGCGCAGGGCACGGTATTCCGGCTGGTAGCGGCCGGCCTGGCGCATGAGCCAGACCGGCGTGTACGGGACGGATTGGCGCCGGCAGGCCGCCAGGAATGGCGACTCCATCGGCGTGTCGGCGGACATCAGCTCCGCCACAGGAGGGCCGGTGCACGATCCGCCACGAGATCGGCGAAGGCGTCGATCTCCGGTCGATCGGTTTCCAGCGTCGCCCGCACCCCGTGGGCCTCGAGGGCCTCTGCGCAGGCAGGGCCCAGCGCTGCCACGATCGTTTCGCTCAGTGCACGCCGCAAGCCCTCAGGGTCGGGCGCGGCGCGAAAAAGATTCTCGACCTGGACGGCGCTGGTAAAGATGGCGATGCGTGCCTCGTGCCGGCAGATGGCCTCGATCCCGCGCTGCAGTGGACCGAGGTCGTCCGGCAACGCCCAGCGGTAGACGGGAACGCGCAGCACGTCGTGACCGCGTGCCGTCATGCCGAGGAGCAGGGCCGAGGGCTCCTGGCCATACTCCTGGACAGCCACGACGGTCCCGGCCGGAAGCCGGAGGGCGTCGAGCACGCCCAGCGTCTCCCGCCAGCTGTGCGGAGCCGGAACGCGATGCATGGCGCGCACCCCGAGCTCGAGGGCGGCGGTGGCGGCGCCGGGCGTGCCAGCCAGAACGGTGGTGCGCTCGAGCAGAGCCGGGAAATCCGGCGCCGTCCGCGCCACCGCCGCGGCGAGCGCCCGCGTGCCGACCCCGTTCAGGAGCACCAGCGCGTGCAGACTGCAGTCGCGCAGCCGCCGCACCAGCTCATCGCCTGTCGGGCTCGAGGGCACGCTCGTGTCCTGGACTGCTGGCGCCCGCAGCACCCGGGCTCCATGCCGGGAGAAGAGGCGGGCGAGCGCATGCGAGCGTCGGGCATCGAAGGAAACGACCGGGACCCCTCCGAGCGCGCGGGCCGTCATGGGTCTCCTTCGCCTCCCCGCAGCGATGCTCCGCACTTCCGGCCACCACCGCACCCGATGCTCGGCATCGCAAAGCGAGCTTCGGCCCAAACCACGCAGGTGTCAAGTCGACCTCCAGCGCGTCCGCCACCCTGGCAGCCTCTGGCGCGCAGCGCTAGACTCACTCGACAATGTTTCGTGTTCGTTGCCCGACGTGTCGCGGGGAGACGCTGCTCGCGCCGGCCAACCCGTGGCGGCCGTTCTGTTCGGAACGCTGCAAGCTCCTCGATCTGGCCGCGTGGGCCGAGGAGCGCTACCGCATTCCCGGAGAGCCGCTGCCCACGACACCGTTGCCCGCCGAGCTGGAGGGGGATCCGGCCGCCCGCCCGAGGCACTGATCGTGCCGATCCACCCGACCGCCATCGTCGATCCGCGGGCGGAGATCCACCCCGAGGCCGAGATCGGTCCGTACGTCGTCGTCGAGGGACCCGTGCGGATCGGGCCGCGAACGCGTGTCCTGGCGCACGTCGTGATCACGGGCCACACCGAGATCGGCGCCGACAACGTGATCCATTACGGGGCGATCGTCGGTCACGAGCCGCAGGATCTCGCCTACCGCGGTGCGCCGACGCGGCTGTGCATCGGCGATCGCAACGTCATCCGCGAGCACGCCGAGATCCACCGTGCCACCCAGGAAGGCACGACGACGCTGCTCGGCAGCGATATCTACCTCATGTCGCACGCTCACGTGGCCCACAACTGCCAGATCGGCGATCGGGCGATCGTCTGCAGCGGGGCGCTTCTGGCGGGGCACGTGGTGGTGGGGGAGCAGGCGTTCGTGTCGGGCAACTGCGTGGTCCATCAGCACGTGCGGATCGGCCGCCTAGCGATCCTGCGGGGTCTGGCGCGGACCAGCCGGGACGTGCCGCCGTTCTGTATTCTCGACGGGACGCACACGGTTCGCGGCATCAACCGCGTCGGGCTGCGCCGGGCCGGTTTCGATGCCGCGGGGATTCGAGCGCTCGCCACCGCCTTTCGCCTCCTCTTTCGCGTGCGGACGAATCTCGGGGACGCCATGGCACGCGTCGAGAGCACGGTGCAGTCGCCGGAGGTCAGCGAGCTGCTGGCCTTCATGCGGGCATCGCGGCGGGGCGTGGCGATGGGGCCTCCCCGCGAGGCGGTCGCGGGCAGCGCCTCGGCGGAGGACGACTGAGCGCTGCGTGACGGTGCACGGTCCTCGCTCGCCAGCCGGCGCGGTTGCATGGCTCGGCGCCTTTCCCTACGGTCAGAAGCTGCAGCGCAGAGGACGTCGATGCTCGAAAAGCGCCGCTTCATCGTGGGTTCGCTGCTCATTGCGGGGGCTGTCGCCTATCTCGTCTGGGCAGGCATCCGCGCCACCTCGACGTACTATTTCGAGATGGACGAATTCGTCGCCCGGCGAGCGCAGCACGACGGCGAGGACCTTCGCGTCAAGGGCTGGGTGCGCGCGGGCACCGTCCAGTGGGACCCGGGTCGGGGAACGCTTGCCTTCGAGCTCGGCCGGCAAGACGGGAGCGATGCGGTTCCCGTCGCCTTCACCGGCATCCTGCCGGACATGTTCGCAGAGGGCCGCGAGGTGGTGGTCGAGGGGCGATGGGCTGGCGGGCAGCTCGTCGCTCGTCAGATCATGACCAGTTGTCCGTCGAAGTACGAGCCGGCCCTCGAGCCAGGCCCGGCGGCCGGTGGGGCCTGAGGGGCGGCGGCATGGTCGAGCTCGGGCGCCTAGCTGTCTGTCTTGCGCTGCTTCTCTCCGGGGTCGCGGTGGGGGCCTCGGTGCTGGGCGCTCGGCTGCGGCGTCCCGACCTGGTCCGCTCAGGTCGGCACGCCGCCTACGCGGTGTTCGCGCTGGTCGCGCTCGCGACCGTGATTCTGCTGCGCGCGCTGCTGACGCGAGACTTCAGCCTGGAGTACGTGGCTGCGTACGCGTCGAGCACGCTGCCCACCTACTACGCTTTGGCGGCATTGTGGGGCGGACAGCAAGGATCGCTCCTCTGGTGGACGTTCCTGCTCACGCTCTTCGCCGCGCTCGTCCAGCTCCAGAATCGCGATCGCAACGCTGCCTTGATGCCCTGGGTCACGGCGACGCTCATGACCATCGCCTCCTTCTTCCTGGGCCTCGTCGTGTTCCTCACCGACCCCTTCGAACGCCTCCCCGTGCCGGCGCTCGAGGGGGCGGATCTGAACCCCCTGCTGCAGAACTACTGGATGCTGATCCACCCGCCCTCGCTCTATCTCGGCTACGTCGGCGCCTCGGTCCCCTTCGCCTTCGCCATCGCAGCGCTGTGCACCGGGCGGCTCGGCGACCAGTGGATCCGGACGACCCGCCGATGGGCGCTCTTCACCTGGTTCTTTCTCACGCTCGGCAACCTCTTCGGCGCCATGTGGGCCTACGAGGTGCTGGGCTGGGGGGGGTACTGGGCCTGGGATCCCGTCGAGAATGCAGCCTTCATGCCGTGGCTGGTGTCGACCGCGTACCTGCACTCGGTGATGATCCAGGAGAAGAAGGACATGCTCCGCGTATGGAACATGGTCCTCGTGCTCCTGACCTTCCTGCTCACGATCTTCGGGACCTTTCTCACCCGGAGCGGCGTGATCTCGTCGGTGCATTCCTTCACGCAGTCCGGGCTGGGGCCCTACTTCGTAGGATTCCTGCTCTTCACGCTCGTCGTGACCGCGGGTCTTGTCGCGTATCGCCTGCCCGAGTTGCGGACTCCGGGAACGATCGAATCGTTTCTCTCCCGCGAGTCGGCGTTTCTCTTCAACAACCTCGTGCTCGTCGGCATCGCCTTCGCCGTCTTCTGGGGCACGATCTTTCCGGTCATCTCCGAGGCGGTGCGCGGCGTGAAGATCACGGTCGGGCCCCCGTTCTTCAATCGGGTGAACGCACCGCTCGGCATCGCACTGCTGTTCCTGATGGGGATCGGTCCGGTGATCGCCTGGCGCCGTGCGACCCCCCGCAATCTCTGGAGGGCCTTTGCGTGGCCCACAGCCGCCGCGCTCGCCGCCGGGGGCGTGCTCCTGGCCGCTGGAATACCGGCGGGGTTGGCCTGGCTGACCTTCGTCGGCGGCGTCTTCTCGCTCGGTACGGTCGTGCAGGAGTTCTGGCGCGGGATGCGTGCCCGACAGGCCATGCTCCAGGAGTCGGCGCCGCGCGCGCTGGTGCGGCTCGTCGACAAGAATCGCCGGCGCTATGGCGGGTATCTGATCCACGTCGGCGTGATTGCGATCTTTGTCGGCATCGCCGCCTCGAGCGCGTTCCGCCTCGAGGTCCAGCAGTCGCTGGCCCAGGGAGAGGAGGTGAGCATCGGACGGTATCGGCTGCGCTACGAGGGCATCGATGGCTGGGAGGACGGCCATGTCTCCGTCCTGCACGCCATCATCGGCGTGTCGGTGGGCGAGCGGCGCATCGGGACCCTCGAGCCGGAAAAGCGCTTCTACAAGAAGCCCAAGCAGCCCACCACCGAGATCGCCAAGCGGTCGACGCTGCGCGAGGACCTCTATCTGGTGCTCGGGGCCTACGATCCGGACACGCAGCGCATCACGCTGCTGGCCTACGTGAATCCGCTGGTGACGTGGATCTGGCTCGGCGGGCTCGTCATGGCGCTCGGCACGGCCGTGGCCGTCTGGCCGGCAGCGAGCGAGCGATCGGCCCGCGTCACGGTCCCCGGCGGCGTGCGGGTCGGCGCCGAGTGACTCGTCGAGCCAGCAGCGCAGCGCTTCGGGGCATCGTGTGGCGTGCGGTCGCCAGCGCGCTGGTCGTCGCCGTCCTGGCGGGACCGCTCGCGGCCACCGAGCCACCGTCGCAGCATGACGTGGAGGAGTCGCTCACGTGCCAGTGCGGCTGTGGTCTCACGGTCCACTCCTGCAACCACCTCAACTGCAGCTCGGCGGAGCCGATGAAGCGCGAAATCGCCGAGCGCATCGCCCGCGGCGAGACCAAGGAGCAGATCCTGGCGGCGTTCGCCGAGCGGTACGGTGAGAAGGTCCTGTCGTCACCGACGTTGCGCGGATTCAACTGGCTCGCCTGGATCACGCCCTTCGCCGTTGTGCTGCTGGGCGGAGTGGCGCTTGGCCTGGCAATCGGCCGCCGTGTCCGCCGCGGCGGGGGACCGTCCGCGCAGCCCCAGGTCGCGGCGGAGACCAGCGATCCCGGGCTCCGCGAGCGTCTCGCCCGCGAGCTCGAGGCGTTCGACCGCGAGCGATGACGCCGGCAACCCTCGCGGTCGTCATGCTCGGTGCCGTCCTCGTTTTCGCGGTGGCGCTCTTCGTCGCCGCGCCGCTGTTTCAGCCGCTGGGGGAGTCGCCGGAGGACGCGGATGCTGGGGCGCGCGAGCGCTGGCTGCGGCAGAAGCGCCAGGCCCTGGAGGCCATCAAGGACATCGAGCTCGACCATCGTATGGGGAAGCTGTCGGATGACGACCTGATCGCCATGCGGCGGCGCTTCGAGGCGCAGGCTCTCGAGGCCATGGCCGCGCTCGAAGGGGAGGAGCGCCAGTGATCACCATCGAGCAGTTCAAGCAGGTGGAGCTGCGGATCGCGACGGTTCTCGCCGCCGAGCCGCATCCGAACGCGGACCGACTGGTCGTGCTGCAGGTCGACCTCGGGAACGAGCGACGACAGCTGGTGGCCGGGATCCGTGCCCACTACGAGCCTGCGGCGCTCGTGGGGCGTCAGATCGTGGTGGTGGCGAACCTCGAGCCGGCGGTGCTCCGTGGCGTCGACAGCCAGGGCATGCTGCTGGCTGCGGCGGGAGGCGAGCGCACGGTGCTCTTGCGCCCCGACGAGCCCGTGCCCCCGGGCACGGCCGTCCGCTGAACGGCGTGGACGGGCCGCCGATCGCCGCCCGGGGCCTGCGCCGCAACTGGAGCGGCCGACCCGTCCTCGCGGGGCTCGACCTGGTCGTCGAGCCGGGCGAGCTCGTGGCCCTGTACGGCGCGAACGGGGCCGGCAAGTCGACGCTGTTGCGTGTCCTCGGCACGCTCCTGCGGCCGACCGGCGGGGAGCTCCGCCTCTTTGGATGCGACGTGCGGCGCGGGACGATAGCCGCGCGGCAGCGGCTCGGGTGGGTCGGCCACGACACGGCGTGCTATCCGGATCTGACCGGCCGGGAGAATCTCGAATTCCATGCCAGCCTGCACGGTCTCGCGCGGGCCGGGGCCCGCGTCGACGCCCTTCTTGCCTGGGCAGGGCTCGAGGGAGCCGCCCGGACGCCGGTGCGGAGCTATTCGCGCGGCATGGCGCAGCGGCTGACCCTGGCCCGGGCGCTCGTGCACGAGCCTGCTCTCCTGCTGTTCGACGAGCCGTTCAGCGGGCTCGATACCGAGTTCGCTGCTCGACTCGCGGCCTTGCTTGCCGAGCACTGCGAGCGCGGGGGAGCCGCGATCGTGAGCGCGCACGACGAGAGCCGGCTGGCCGCG